>Ga0193753_10004209_pt1 | contig 10334 bp, 6 predicted proteins | sample H1c2metaG_FD_144925 | JGI IMG/M metagenome (GOLD analysis project Ga0193753, IMG submission 144925) | Soil microbial communities from a riparian zone of the East river system, Colorado, United States - H1c2 | ecosystem: Environmental > Terrestrial > Soil > Riparian zone | place: USA: East River... | reverse complement strand
CCATCACGCGCTCCAGCCATGGCGGGGTGAAGCTGCCGTGCGGCTCCTTGACCTCGACCAGGTAGGCCGGGCCGCGATCGGCCGCCTCGCCCAGCACCGCCGGGGTCAGCGCCTCGCTGCCCTCGTACAGCGCCGCGGGCGGGCGGAAGAACTCGATGTGCTCGTCGAGGGTGACGCGCAGGCCGCCGTCGGCGCCGAACTCGCGGCGGAGGTATCCGCTGACCAGCACCGGCTGCAGGGCGCGGCGACTCACCTCGGCGCGCAGCGCCTTCACCACCTCGTCGTCGCCGGCGAGCTCGATCTCGCGGCGCAGCACGGCGGCGACGATCGACTTGGGGATCTCGATCCGCTGCTTGAGCCGGATCTGACCGACCCGCTCCTTGCGCTCGAGATAGCAGGTCGGCGCGGCGACCAGCTGCGGGGCGCCGTCGTGGTCGACGTGGAGCGCGATGTACTCGCGCACGCGCATCTTGATCGACCGGTGACCCGCGGTCCGATCGATCTGCCGGAGATAGTCGAGCGCGCTCGAATCGAGGTACGTGGTCACCACCAGCGTGCGCGTGGTGCCGGGCGCGTAGGTCACGACCGGCAGCTCCTCGCCGAGCGCGCCGACCAGAGCAGGGACGCCGGCGGCATCCAGATGAAAGCGGCGCTCGCGCTGATTGCGCCATGCCTGGGTGCTGATCACGGCCATCCAGGATAACGCAGGAGCGGTGCGATCCGCGCCGCGCAAACGCGGTGCGACGCCGTTCACATGTGGGCGCGGTTCGCGGTGCCGGGCAGCGACAGCCGCCCGCGCCGGGTCACTACCGCCGCGCCGGCCGGCTCGATCGCCGCCTCGATCGCCGGGCGAGCCGCGGCCCGAGCAGCACCAGCGTGCCCAGCAGCAGCAGGATGGCGCTGCCGCCGCGGCCGAGCGGGCTGCGCGGCGCCACCTCGCACCCACAGTCGCCCTCGTTGCCGAGCCCCTCGGAGCAGTCCGCGCTGCACAGGTCGGCGTCGGCGTTGTTGCCGTCGTCGCACGCTTCGCCACGATCGACCACACCGTCACCGCAGGCGGCCACCCGGCAGCTGGTCCGGCACGCGTCCGGCTCGCTGTCGCTGTTGGCGGCCCCCTCGTCGCAGGTCTCGGCGCCGGTGACCGCTCCGTCGCCGCAGGTCGCGCCGGTGCCCGACACCACGCAGAAGTCGTCGATCGTCCAGCCGCCGAACTCGAGCCCGCCGTCGCTGTCCATCTCGAACTTGATCTGCACCTCGCCGTCGCGCACCAGCTCGCTGATCGGGACGTCCTGGAACCGCCACTCGCGATCGAGGTGCTGGGTGGAGCTCTCGTCGCCCTGATCGCTGTCGAGGTTGCGCCACGCCTGCCGGCCGCTGGCGTAGATGGTCGCCTGATCGAAGTGGGCGTCCTCCACGGTCAGCCACCGCCAGTACTGGATGCGCACGTCGGAGGAGGTGCTCACGTCGATGACCGGGCTCTGCGCGAAGGTCTGGATGTCGCCCTGGTACATGCCGTCCTCGTCGGAGCCGCCCAGGTCGGTGCCGATCACGCCCTGACCCGAGAACGCCGCGATCGGATCGCCGCTCGCGATCGGCGACATCGGCGCGCCCCACGCCCAGTCGTCGGCTCCCTCGCCGCCCAGCCCGCCGGAGCTGCCGTGGGTCCAGCCCTCGCCGAACGGATCGGTCTCGAAGTCGGTGCAGTAGAGCGGCTCGACCTCGCCGACGTAGAACTCGTACTCCGGGTCGGCCAGGTTGTCGGGGAAGCTGATCGAGGAGCCGTCGAGCAGGTCGACCAGGAGGCGGTAGCGCACCGCGTTGCCGGCCGGCACCGTCGGGATGGAGGCCGACCACTGGCCGTCCTCTCCCTCGGTCATGTCGATCGACTGGACCTGGTCGGCGGCCTGGTCGCGCAACCGCCACTCGACCCGGGCCGCCGCGACGCCGTCGCCCGGGCACTGGCTGAAGAAGCCGGCCACCCGCAGCCCGACCGGGAACCCGTCCGGTCCCGGCAGCTCGGCGGCCAGCGGATCGACCTCGGCGGCCACCGCGCGCAGGCCGTGGGCGCCGAACGCGCTGTTGATGTCGCACGCGTGGGGCGTGCCGTTGGACAGGTCGCCGTCGTCGTCGTCCTCGGCCAGCATCTCGACGTAGGTGGTCGGGATGCTGGTCGCCCGCATGAGCGTCGCGTAGTAGAGGCGGTTGGTCAGCGCGATGCCGTCGACCTCGCCGAACTGGGCGACGAAGAGCTTGCGCAGGTCCCACATCGCGCCGGCGAAGATGAGGCCGGTCAGGTGGACCTCGCCCACGTCGCGCGGCCAGGTGTTCTCGTAGTCGGGCGGGTCGATGTGGCGCAGCGGATCGTCCGAGCGGAAGAAGCCGCGCCCCATGCCCGGATCGCCGGTGATCGACGCGGCCAGGAAATCGGCCAGGCCCTCGCTGTGCGCCCCGTCGAAGGTGCCGACCCCCTGGACGATCGAGTGAGCGTGGAACGCGTGGCCGAACTCGTGATAGACCACGTCGGCCAGGAGGCCGGTGTTGGCGCACTCCGGGCTCGACTGGAAGAAGTTGACCGTGTCTCCGTCGGAGAAGGCGTTGCACTGGTCGGCGATGTTGACGTTGACCGCCAGCTGCTGGTCGAGGAAGCCGAGCTCCGGGTTGATGGTGCGGGCGTACTCCTTGACCACGCGCGCGTGGATGAAGCCGGTCAGCTGGGCCTCGATCTCCTCGTCGCCGCTGTCGGCCCAGGTGGCGGTTCCGCCCGGATCGATGGTGAGGTCGCGGGTGGCGAGCGGGTCGCCCTCGTGCCGGTTGATGACCTGGACCAGCGGGCCGACCACGCGCGCGACCAGGGCGCCGGGCGCCGACCCGGCCCAGCTCACCTGGCCCTGGTCGGTGCTGACCACGCTGGCGCCGTCGATGGTGAGCGAGGCGGAGCGGGCCGGGTAGTCGGCGCGCCCGCCCTCCGGCCAGCGGACCGGCACGTTGTACTGCACCTCGCCGTCGGCGAAGCGCAGGCGCTGCTCGCGGGCGACCGGGGCGCCGGTGGCCGCGTCGGTGTAGACCCAGAAGCGGCCGACCGGGCGCCGGGCGGGGACCTCGACCCGGTGGACGACGCGATACTCGATCGCGCCGCCACGCCCGATGAGCGGAAGCACGAACGGACCGCTGACGTCGCCGGCGTCCGCCTCGCCGGCGGCGTCGGCCAGGACCCAGCTCCGCGCGAACCCGCGCGCCACCTCGGCCGGGATCGCGGCGAGCGCGGCCGCCGGCACGCGCACGTGCGGCAGCGCCTCGGAGCCGATCACGAACAGCCGGTCGTTCTTGAACCGGAAGCTGACCTGGCCGCCGAGCACCGGCATGCCGGCATGCATCTGGCGGAAGCCGAGCACGCGCATGCCGTCGCGCTCGACGTTGGCGACCAGCTCGAAGTCGCCGGGCGCCGCCCCGGGGGCGACCAGGTCGATGTGGCGGGCCAGGAACGCGCGCGCGTGGCGCTCGGCCGCCGCCGGATCGCGCACCGCGCGCGGGGCGGCGATTCCGCGCCCGAAGAGGCGGCTCGGCACGCCGGTGGCATCGTCCCAGGTGGCTCGCCAGCCGGCGCCGCCGGCGTCGCGCTGGAAGCTCGCCCACGCCGCCGCGGCCGCGGGCGGCGCCGCGTGCGAGGCGATCGACATCGGATCGCGCGCCCGCAGGCCGCTCCCCGGGGCGGTCTCGAGCGCCGGCGTGGGCCGGGTGGCCGGCCGGGCCGACGGGATCCGCGCCGCGTCACGTGGCCGGACCGCGAGCGCGGCGCCGGAGACAGCCAGGATCGATCCCGCGAACAGGGTGGCGCCGAGCCTTTGTCCTCTCATCCACGATCAGAGTTACCACCGTCGCGCGGGGCTTGAATAGTCATAGTTCGAGCGCTGTTAGGGGGGCCTTCTGGTGGACGATCCGGTTCCGCGATACAAAGCAGTTTTCGCCGGAGGTGCGCTTGAACTCGAACGGCATGACGAACGGTGCCGCCCGCCAGGTGCGCCGGTTCGGCCCCCTGGTCGCTGGCGGCATCATCCTGCTCCTGGTGCTCGGCTTCGGGCTGTCCCGGGTCGGCTGCGCCAACCATCACACGCCGCCCGGCCACGTCGGCTACATCAAGTCGATCCCGCTGCTCGGCGCCGGCGAGTTCGTCGGGATCCAGTCGGGGCCGACCTCGACCGGATGGGTGTGGCGCCAGGAGGTGGTCAACATCGACGTGCGGCCGCGCACCTACCGCGAGCAGATGACCATCCCGACCCGCAACCGGCTCGAGCTGGTGCTGTGGGCCCACGCCCGCATCCGGCTGCGGCCCGACCGGGTGCGCGACGCGGTCGAGAAGTTCGGCGGCGCGAGCTGGTACAAGAACAACGTGCAGGACCAGTACCGCGCGACGGTGCGCGACAAGGTCCAGCGGCTCGACGTGTTCGAGGTGAAGGACGAGATGCGGCACATCGGCGACGAGGTGCTGGCCGACATGCAGGCCCGCTACAGCAAGACCGCGATCGAGTTCCTGAGCGTCGACGTCGGCGACATCACCTACCCGAAGGGGGTCGTCGACTCGGTGATCGCGAAGTTCGTGACCAACGAGGAGAACGAGCGGAAGGACGTCGAGCTGGACATCGCCCAGCGCCAGATCGACATCGGCATCGCCGAGGCGCGCGGCATCGCCGACGCGCAGCAGATCATCCGCACCACGCTCGACCCGATGTTCCTCCAGTTCGAGGCGCTGCGCGCGATCGAGGAGATGGGCGGCGCTCCCAACACCACCTTCATCATGATGCCGTACAGCAAGGGCGGGTCGTCGCCGCTGGTCATGATCCCGGAGGGCAAGTGAGCGCCATGCGCATGACCGTCACCGCCCTGTCCGCGCTCGCCCTCGCCGTGATGGCCGCCGGCTGCACCAACCCGGAGGTGCAGCAGGGGTACGAGGGCTACATCTACTACGAGCCGCTCCTGTTCGGCCAGCTGGAGTTCCGCGAGTCGCTGCGCGGGCCGGCCTCCACCGGCGTCTCGTGGCGCCTCTACAGCGAGAACGTCGACGTGCGGGCCAAGAGCTACAAGGAGGACTTCCAGCTCCTCACCCGCGACAACCTCAGCGTCTCGTTCGAGGTCAACACCCGCATCGAGCTGCGCGCGGGTGCGGTCAAGGAGATCGTCGAGCAGTGGGGCGGGGCCGACTGGTACGAGTGGAACGTCCAGGAGCGGTTGAGGACGATCGTGCGCGAGCAGGTGTCGCGCTTCTCGGCCACCGACATCCAGCTCGAGACGCCCAAGGTGCGCCAGCTGGTCGAGGAGAAGCTGCGCGCGCGCTTCCAGGGCACGCCGGTCAGCATCCAGAGCGTGGACGTCGGCCAGATCCAGTTCCCCAAGGAGGTCGCCGAGGCGATCTCGCGCAAGATCGCCAAGAAGCAGGAGCTGGAGCGGCAGGAGTTCGTGCTGGCCAAGACGCGCAAGGAGGCGGCCATCCGCGTGCTCGAGGCGCTGAAGGTGGCCGAGCAGCAGCGCATCATCAGCTCGACGCTGGATCCGCTGTACGTGCAGCAGCGCGGGGTGCAGGTCTACCGCTCGCTCGCGCACTCGGCGAACCGGACCATCGTGATGTTGCCGAGCAGCCCGGACGGGACCGGGTTGCCGCTGGTCCGGGCCGAGGGCAAGCGCAAGGTGCTGACCCCGGCCGACGAGAAGCTGCTCGACGACATGGAGCACCGCTACATGCGGGCCGCGCGCGAGGCGACGCCTGGAGCCTCGCTCTCGCCGGCCACGCTCTCGCCGACCACGCCCGCGCCGACCACGCCCGCGCCGACCACGCCCGCGCCCGCCTCCACCCCCGCGCCGGCCCCGGCGCCGGCCGCCCGCCTCCACCCCCGCGCCGGCCCCGGCGCCGGCCAGGCCATGAGCGAGGAGCGCCGCTTCACCGAGGAGGAGATCCTGGCCATGGCCCGGCGCGCCTACCGCGAGGGCGTGGCCAGCTTCACCTTCTCGCGCGGCGACGCGGCGCTCCTGGTCATCGACATGCAGGACGAGTTCGTGCGGCCGGGATGGGCGCCGTGCTGGGTGCCGGAGGCGACCCGCCAGGTGCCGCGCATCGCCCGGCTGATCGAGCTCTGCCGCACCGTCGGTGTCCCGGTCATCTACACCGTCTTCTCGCGCACCCACGGCTTCTGCGATCGACCGGCGTCGGGCGCCGCCATGCCGAACCGCTACCCCGAGGTCGAGTTCGACACCACCCAGGTGTTCACCGAGGGGCGGATCTGGCAGGACCTCGCCCCGCGCCCGGACGAGATCGTGATCCACAAGCCGTCCTACGGCGCGTTCTACGACACGCCGCTGGCCACCATCCTGCGCAACCTCGCCCGCGACACCGTCATCATCTGCGGCACGCTGACCAACTACTGCTGCGGCACGACCGCGCGCCAGGCGTACGAGCGCGGCTTCAAGGTCGTGTTCGGCAGCGACGTCACCTCCACCGACGATCCCGACCTGCAGGAGGCCGAGCTCATGGTCCTCCGCAAGGGCTTCGCCCGCGTGATGTCCGCCGACGAGATCCAGGCCCAGCTCTGAGCCCTAACGCGCGGCCGACCGCGCCTGCTCGCGCCGGAACGCCGGGTCGAACGCCGACTGCGCGGCCCGGTGAGCGACGGCGTGAGCGACGGCAGCGCGCCGACCGGCCCGCCGCGCGGTCGGCAGCCCGTGCTGCGCGTCGCGCTCGAACGGGCTGGGCAGCGCGATCGCGTCGCCGACCAGCGCGCGGTCGGCGAGATCGAATCGCCACACCCGCGCCTCGCTCTCCCCCAGGGCCAGCTCGCCGGCGACCGGGCGGACGTTGACGCTGGCCAGCTCGAACGGCAGATCCTGGTCCTCGAGCGCATCGGCGGCGAGGTCGACCCGCAGGAGCGCGCCCGCGCTCGCCAGCCAGAGCTCGTCGCGCCCGGGCGGGGCCACGAAGTCGGTCAGGTCGGCGCTGGCCGCGCCGCGCACCTCGGTCATCGTCCCGTCGTCCACCCGGTAGTGGAGGACCGGGTCCTCTCCGCCGATCGCCGAGGTCACCACCACGTCGTTGCGCTCGTGGCCGACGAAGAAGCTGGGCAGGGCGATCTCGATCGGCACGTCCTCCGCGGCGTGGGTGACCGGATCGATCAGCCGCAGCAAGACCTGGTCGTCGCTGTCTTCGTCGCTGTCCTCGTCGCCGTCGTCGAGGTAGTCGTAGCTGACCAGGCGTCGGGCATCCGGGGTGAAGCCGACCGGGCCGCGGCCGAGCATGCTGGCCAGCTCGCCGGACTCGAGGTCGAGGACGAACAGGCGGTGCTCGTCGCCCTTGCGCAGCGGGAACGCCGCCCAGCGATCGTCGGGCGACACCGTGATCCAGGTGAACGAGAACAGCCCGTCCCAGTCGACGCCGGGCAGCGCCAGATCGAGGTCCGGGTCGGGCAGCGCATCGCCGCCGTCCATCCCGCGCAGGTCGTAGCGCCGGATCCGCGCCGCCGGCGACTCGTCGAACGGATCGGTCACCCCGACGGTCAGGAGCACGTCCTCGCCCTGGTACCACATGCCCTCGAGCGCGTCGGTATCCTGAGGCAGCACCCGGGTCTCGAGCGTCGCCAGATCGATGATGTGGATCGGCGCGCCCTCGGCGTCGTTGTCCGCCACCGCCAGGAACCGGCCCGACGGCGAGCGGCGCGTGCCCCAGTACCAGGTCGGGGCCAGGCGTGACGCGATCGGCTCGCGCCGGTCGGTGTCGAACAGGACCAGGTGCTCCTCACCGTCCTCCTGGGCCAGGAGCAGCATCCGGTCGTCGGCCGGGAACACCACGCGCCGGTCCTCGGTGCCGGTCACGTCCATCACCTCGTGGACAACGCCGGTCGCGGCGTCGATCGCGGTCAGGTGGCTCACCCGCAGCCCGTCGCGCTCCTCCTCGTGGACCACCCAGAGCTGATCCTCGTCGCGCTCGACCGCGATCGCCCCCATGCCGTGCTCGCCCACGCCCACGTCGGGATCGACCCACGTGTCCTGTCCGTTCCCGTTCTCGTCCAGCGAGAGGCCGGTGCACCCGGCGGCCAGCGCCGCGATCGCCCCGAGCATCGTGAATCGCCCCGATGGAAGCTGCATGGGGACGGGATATTTCAAGTCGCGAGCCACGGCGCCGGGCAGCGATCTCGGCTCCTTGTCGCGCGGCGAAACCGCCCGCCGGCCGCGACCGCGACACCGGCGTCAGGCCGGCTCGCGCGTCATTCGCGGCGCTGGCCGGTCTTCTCCTGCAGGTCGGGGAGACCCGCCGCGGCCTTCTGCACGTCGGCCGGGAAGTCCGCCATCTCCTGCACCTGACGGACCTCGATCACCTCGTTCTCGCCGCCCGGGCAGCGCGACGCCCACTCGATCGCCTCCTCGCGCGACTTCACCTGGATCATCCAGTAGCCGCCCAGCACCTCCTTGGCCTCGGCGAACGGCCCGTCGGTCACCTTGGGCTTGCCGCCGGGAAAGCTGACCCGCGCGCCCATCGACGGCGGGTGGAGGCCGTCGAGCGCGAGCAGGACGCCGGCCTTCTGGAGCGACTCGTTGTACTTCATCATCGCGCTCACCGCGTCGGCCTTCGGCATCGTGCCCGGCTCGGCGTTCTCGTATCCCTTCGGGATCATCAGCATCATGAATCGCATGGTCTTCTCCTGGTGAGGGGGCCGGCCGCGCGCCCGGCGAGTCGCCGGTCCGTCCTGGCCTCTACCATCGCGACGATCGACGGCCAGCCGGATCGACATCGCCGCGTCGATCGCCCGGTTTTTTTCGGACCCAGCGATCCCGGCTGGTTGCGCCGCACGCGCCGGCGGAGAAACAATCGGCCGATGAGCGAGGCGAACCGACCGACCTTCGACGGCGGCTGCACCTGCCGCGCGACCCGCTACCGGATGGCCAGCGCCCCGATGTTCGTCCACTGCTGCCACTGCCGCTGGTGCCAGCGCGAGACCGGCTCCGCCTTCGTCCTCAACGCGCTCATCGAGGCCGATCGGGTCGTCCTCCTCGCCGGCCAGCCAGATCCGGTCTGGACCCCGTCGAACAGCGGCAAGGGCCAGACGATCACCCGCTGCCCCGCCTGCCATGTCGCGCTGTGGAGCAACTACGCCGGCGCCGGCGACAAGCTCCGCTTCGTCCGGGTCGGGACCCTCGACGACCCGGACCGCTTCCCGCCCGACATCCACATCTTCACCAGCTCGAGGCAGCCCTGGGTCGTCCTGCCGCCGGAGGCCCTCGTCGTCCCGGAGTACTACGACAGCAGCAAGGTGTGGCCGGCGGACAGTCGGGCTCGCCGCAAGGCCGTGCTCGGTTAGCGCTCGGTCAGCTCGGCCCGGCCGGCCCGGTCACGATCCGCATGCCGGCGGCGATCTCGCGGGTCCACGCCGAGGACGGGTCGAGCGGGTGGAAGAGGACGGTTCCGTTCGGCCCGGGCCGACCGGGTCGACCGTCGTGGCCCGGCCAGCCGTCGGAGCCGTCGGTGCCGTCGGTGCCATCGGTGCCGTCGGAGGTGTGGCAGCTGTCGCCGTCCTCGTCCGTGGTCGAGCCGGCCCGGCCACCGGATCCGCCGTCGCCGCCGTCGCCGCCGGAGCCGCCCGATCCGCCCCCTCCGGCCGCGCCGGCGGGGCCGCCGCCGGTGCGATAGCCGATCAGGCGGACCAGGTCGGCATCGCCGGGCGCAGCCTCGACCACGATCGTCCCGCCGTCGCCGCCGTCGCCGCCGTCGGCACCGTCGTCGCCGTTCTGGCCGTCCGATCCGTTGCCGCCCGCGCCGCCGCTGCTTCCGTCCTGGCAGGTCCCGCCGTCGAAACCGGACGAGCCGTCGGTCCCGTCGGAGCCGCCCCATCCCGACGAGCCCGCGCCGCCGGCGCCGCCCGCGCCGCCCGCCGCCGAGACCTCGAAGCGCGCCGCGGCCGCGCGCGTGTCGACCAGGTGATAGCGCGGCGGCTCGTCGCCGCGGGTCACCCGCACCAGCAGCAGCCGTCCGTTCAGCACCGTGTCGATCCACGCAAGCGCGACGCGGACCGACGGACCGGGCGCGCCAGGCCCGCCGTCCTCGCCGGTGCCTCCGGCTCGACCGACCGCTCCGCTGTAGTCACCGACGCCGCCGCAGTCGTAGCGCGGGGTCACGGTGAGCCCGATCGCGATCGGGCGATCCGGCACCCGCGCCTGAATGATCAGCGGCCGATCGAGCCAGCGCTTCGGATCCGGTGGAAACGCCATCCGGCCCACCTCGTCGATCCCGACCGGATCCGCGAGGATGGTGAGGTCGTGGAGTCGCAGCTTGCCGCGGCGGCTGCCCTCGCCGTCCCAGG
>Ga0193753_10004208_pt1 | contig 10337 bp, 9 predicted proteins | sample H1c2metaG_FD_144925 | JGI IMG/M metagenome (GOLD analysis project Ga0193753, IMG submission 144925) | Soil microbial communities from a riparian zone of the East river system, Colorado, United States - H1c2 | ecosystem: Environmental > Terrestrial > Soil > Riparian zone | place: USA: East River... | reverse complement strand
AATGCATCGCGAGGGCGCCGAGCTCGCCTTCGCACACATCGAGCGCATGACGGATCGCGTCGTCCCCCTGGCCAAACAACTGGGATCGGACATCACCTTCGTGATGGACGTGGCGGGCGATGCCGACATTGAAAAAGGCTTCGGCTACTTGAAGACCCGCTGGCCGGCATTCGACATCCTGGTCCATGCCGTCGCCTTTGCCTCGCGTGAAGCGCTGACCGGCGATTTCATCAGCGCGACCTCGCGTGAAGCCTTTCAGGTGGCGCACGACATCTCCAGCTACAGCCTCACCGCCCTGGCGCGCGCCTCGCAGCCCTTCATGCAAGGCCGCGCGGGCTCCATCGTCGCCTTGAGCTACCTGGGCGCCGTGCGCTCCATCCCCAGCTACAACGTGATGGGATTGGCCAAGGCCAGTCTCGAGGCCAATGTGCGCTTCCTGGCGGCCGACCTAGGACCTCAGGGACTGCGGGTCAACGCCATTTCCGCGGGTCCCATCAAGACGCTGTCCGCAGCCGGCATTCCGGGACTGCGCAAAATGCTCAGCCACGTGGCGGCGACCGCCCCGATCAGGCGTAACGTCACCATCGACGATGTGGGCAATGCGGCCGCTTTTCTCTGTTCGGACCTGGCGGCCGGCATCAGCGGCGAAGTGCTATATGTGGACGGGGGCTTTCACACGGTCGGGATGAGTTTTCCGCCTCTGAACTCCACGATGGTCGCCGTGTCAACCGCGGGCGGGATCCAACGTTTTGTTAAGCTAGGTAATCTACGAGGTATCGCATGTTAAATCCCAGAATCATTCACGCCGTGGTCGCCTGCTCGGCCCTCGGGGTCAGCGCATGCAGTACCGTGGCCGTCCGGACCGACTACGCACGCGACATGTCGGCCTCCGTTTGTCATACGTATGCCTTCGCCATGGAGCATGTTGCCAACGGCGAGCAGCCGGCGGCTTACGCCAATCCGCTGAACGCGGATCGGCTGCGCGCATCCATCCAAACCAATATGACTGCCCGTGGCATTCAGCTGGTCGATCGCGCCTCGGCCGACTGTGTCGTCGGCTACGCGATGGGCTCGCGCCAGGTGTTCGACGGCTACTACGGCGGCTACTACGGCGCCGGCTGGGGCTTCGGCGGCCGCCGCGGCTGGGGCTTCCGGGGTGGTTGGGCGTACGACGGCCCGTGGGTGGAGAACGAAACGCGCATCTCCGTCGACCTGTTCGATGGCAAGTCGCACAAGGCCATTTGGCACGCCAGCGCCAGCCAGAATGTGTACGAGCTGTCCGGTCCCGAAGCGGTGCAAAAGATCGATACGGCCACCGCGGCCATCTTCGCCAAGTTTCCCGTGGGCGTCCCCGCGGGCGGAGCTCGATAGGTAAGCCCAAGCCAAAGTGGTCCGCGGGTTTAGTCGGAGATACCAGGAATTGGCGCTGCCCAGCAGCGCCTAATCAGAGGAAAAACTTAGTTCGCTCGTGGGGCGTTTCGCCTGCACCCCTTCGCCATACTGAGCCCGATAATTCCTAGTAGAAAGGCGAGCGACAATGAACTCATTTCTCCACCACCGCCGCCACCGCTGGGTGGCTGAGCGTTATTAGATATCTGTGCTGAAGCTTGCACGGACTGCGGACCGGACGTGCAAGTCAGTGTCAAAGTGATCAACCCAACAGTAGTCTCAGCAATCGAAGCGGTACCACTAGTGGCTTTAGCCCCGGTCCAGCCATCTCCGGAACCGTTACTGCTTGCAGCGCATGAAGCAGCGTTAGTTGAGGACCAAGTTAGCGTCGCTGCCTGACCGAACGTTAAATTAGTGGGGTTAGCAGTTAGTGAGACGGTCGGAAGTGTATCAGTCACCATTGCGTTAGCCACTTCGCCTTGTGATCCCTCATTACAGCGAAGACTGTAGGTGTAAGGCCCGGCAGAGGCTTCTGTAACCGACATCGTGCCACTGGCGGGCACGTTGCCACTCCAACCGTCTCCGGTCCCGCCGTTGGCTGCGATGCACGTCGCGCCAGCCGAACTCGTCCAAGTCAATATGATGGGTACACCGGCGGTAACAGTTGACGCGCTTGGAGTTAGGGACACCGCAATTGTACCCGTGCCTGTGAGAGCCACGCTATACACCACTCCAGCCGTAACAGTCAGAGAGCCGGTACGTGCGTCGACGGCAGTAGGATTGAATGCAATGTTGATCGTGCAACTGGCACCAGACGCAAGTGTGGTCGGACAATCGCTTGTCGGAACGAAGTCACCACTCGCAGCGATAATGATCGTCGCAGCGCCCGTACCAGTGCTAGTAACTTTGACCGACTGCGCCACGCTCGCCGTGCCGACGACTTGATTGCCGAACGACAGCAATCGTGAGGGAGCGAGTACCAGATGCGCCATAGGCGGGGGCGAAGCCACAGAGAGCCCTGACCGCACGAGCCACACGGGCTGAATGAGGCCCGTTGAGTTTCGTCCCTGACCACTGTCATTCTCGAATCCGTTCGCGAGATCAGCGTAAGTGTTTATGCTGTCGTTACCGAGCCCGTTCGACCAGTAGCTTCCCTGGACGTTGGTGAAGAGCGAGTAGCTACTATTGTGCGTGATCGAGATTGGCGTCCGTTCTACACCGCCGAGCTCCTTAAAGAATAATTCCCACCACTCACTGGACGAAATCGGTTGGCCGGAGTTGGAGGGATAACAGGCACCTCCGCACGGCCCAGGGTTAGACCCGGCAGTTCCAATATTTGGAAACCGCCAGTCCGAATAGCCCTGATAGTTGGTAACGTTAAGATAATTTATCCAAGCCACGGCTCCAAACCACGTCATGCCGCCGCCGATCGTGTCGAAATCGGCAGCAGTTAGTGAATAGGAAATGCCGTTGTTAAAATTCGGGGAAACGAACGGGGTGCCCCAATCACTAATAATTGTGGCCACAAACGCAGCCGCATCGCCGCTCTGAGTCGCCTGCGTCAGAAACAGATTCGCGTCTGCGGTCCACGTGATGTTGTCGTCAGTATCATTGACGAGCTTCCCACCAGTCACGGAAACTAGTCCCGCGTTCGCAACTAATGGTCCCGCAAGCAATGCGAGCATGGACAGGCATTTCGTGATCGTGTTCATAGGATCCCTGATTCCCAAGCGCAACAAGGCGAGGGATTCGGTCGAGAGTAAATCGACTCCTCGGGAAGATTATAGACTTGGAACGTTTAAGGTGCCGCGGAAAATTCTTATCCCCCGCTGCTCTGCCAACTTCCGACGCAATATGTTTAGCGCCTGGTGACGGGCCTTTGTAATCATCGGGCAATCAAGCGTCAAAGAATAGGTAGTCGATTGCGGCGAGCAGTTCGGCGCGCGCAGCCGCGATGGAACTAACTTTCTCGATTAGATCGCGAGTTCTGATCACGGTGAGTCGTGGCACGACGACGACGAGGTCATTTCCCTGGAGTGCCACGGTTGGCATGACTCGTCGACTGGTCGATGGTGCGTAATCGACGGGTGCAATCGGTGCGACGAGTTGCTCTCCGCCTTTGATCGTAAAATCGGACTGCATTGCGACTACGAAGGGATAGCCTCGTCGCGCGTTCTGAAACGGATTTACGAAAACGTCAAACTGCGCCATCGTCGCGCTCATAGTGCGCGCGCACGAGTTCGGGGAAGGACCCGTGCTGGGCTTCGTATCTCTCCAAAGCGGCCAGCTCATCGCGGATTTCAATGCGAAGTCTCTCTCGCAGACCCACCGAGTATTCGTGGGCGAGAGCCTCCTCGGCCACCTTTGAAGTGTTGATTCCCATGCTCTTCGCCTTGGCATAGAGATCGGAGTTCAGCGTTATGCTGACGGTTTGTTTCGGAGCCTTGGGCTCAAACAAAGGATTTCGCATGGCACTCTCCCGGTACACGGGTATTGTACACGGGTCGATCACCGGTGTCTTTATCCTGGCGCTAGCGCTTTGACGCCGGCCGTTGCACGAAAAAGTAGTACAGGGCCGCCAACAGCACCGCAGCGCCCAGCACTAACGCAAAAAAGCGGTGTAGTGAACCCGCCAAGAGCTCGGGATGCTGGCCAATGGTCTTTCCGAGCCATGCCAGCACCGAACACCACAGCAACGATCCCGCCGCGGTCGCGAGCGCATACCAGCGAAAATCCATGCGCAGGATGCCGACGGGAATGCCGATCAGATGGCGAATGACGGGCAGCAAGCGGGAAAAGAACACCCCCGCCGACTCATAGCGCGCGGCCCAGCGCTCCGCCAGTTCAATCTTTGCGCTGGAAACTCCGACATAGCGGCCGAAAGACAAAATCAGCGGTCGCCCCAATAAGCGTGACGCCCAATACATCAGGGCGGCGCCCACCCACGAGCCCGCCGTCCCGGCCAGGACAATGCCCACCAGCGACATCTGCCCTTGGGTGTGGGCGAGATACGCGGCCGGCGGAATGATCACCTCGCTCGGAATCGGCACGACGGTGCTCTCGAGCGCCATCAACCCCGCGATGAGCCAGTAGCTGCCGTGGGCAAGTGCCGACAGATACCAATCCGAAAACTGATGCAGTAAATCGGCCAACTAATCGATTGCCTTGGGATTCATGGTGACCTTGGCATCGGCGCGCGCACCGGCGGCATAGCTCTGCGCTTCGCCTGAGGCGATTTGCGCGGCGAACTGCCGTCGCACGTCGGTATCCTTGATGGCTGCCGCGTTGGGATCCTCGCGCACGGCGCTCAAGGCCAGCACCACCGCATCGCCGTCCGGCAGGCTCACGTTCTGATAAATGGATTTCTGCGCAGGTTTGGGCGCTTTGAACGCGTTGACGCGGACCTCCATGGGCACCTCCTGATCGGAGCGGGAAACAAACTTCGGTGCCTGCACCGCAGCGCCCAAGCTCTTCGCCACGGCGTCCCACGACTCGCCGGCATTCAGACGCTTGACCGCATCGGCCGCCGCCGCGGAAGCCAGCTCGACGCCGCGCTGCTTCTTCCAGGTCGCGATCACATCGGTGCGCACCGCCTCGAGCGGCTTTTGCTGCGGGAGTTTGTGATCCGTGGCGCGCAACACCACCCCGCGCCCCTTCTCAACCTCGACGATCGGGCTCAGTCGCCCGTCGAGCACATCCTGGTTGAATGCCGCATCGATCACCGCCTGCGTTTTGCCCAGCGCGCCGCCGCCGTCGCCACGGCTGAAACCGGGAATCTCTTGCACGGTCAGTCCGGCTTTTTTCGCCACCACATCGATATCGGTCGTATTTTGGAGCGCCGCATCGGCGAGCTGATCCTGGGCATTGTTGAAGAGGCGCTCGGCTTCGTTGCGTTTGTATTCGGTTTCCAACTCGGCCTTGGACTCATCGAAGGTCTTCTCGGCCGGCGGCTGGATTCCATCAAGCTTGAGTATGTGGTACCCAAACTGGGTCTTCACCGGCCCGCGGATCTCGCCGACCTTCATGCTGAAGGCCGCATCGGCGAAGGGGCCGACATACACCTTGCGCTCCGCAAAACCCAGATCGCCGCCCTGCGCGGCGGAGCCCGGATCCTGTGAAAATTCCTTGGCGAGTTTTGCGAAATCCTCGCCGCCTTCGGCGCGTTTGAGAATGCCCTCTGCCTTGAGTTTGACCGCTGCGTCGTCCTTCGGATCGTTCACTGGCAGCAAAATGTGGCTCACCCGACGCTGTTCGGCTTGCAGAAAGCGGTCCGGAGTCTTGGCCTTCTGCTCTTCGAAGTAAGTCTTGAGCTGCGCATCATCGACGCTGACTTTGGCGGCGAGCTGCGCCAGGCTCAGTTCCACGTAGCGCAAGTTAACCGTCTCCGGCGTCATGTACTCGGCTTTGTGCGCGTCGTAATAGGCTTTGATCGCCGCATCATCCGGCGTCGCGCCGGCGGCATACTTCGTCGCCGCGACGGTGAGCCACGCAAGCTCGCGCTGCTGCTGGGTGAGCGCGCGAAATGCTTTCAATTCCGTTGGTGTCGCAAAACTCGATGCATTGAGAGCGGTGTCGAGCTGCCGCAGCTTCGCATCGCGCCGGAACAGCTCTTCGATTTCCGCCGGCGAGCGCCCCTGTGCCTTCAATACGCCTAACGCGTGCGCATAGTCGAATTTGCCGTCGGTTTGCAGCGCGGGAACCTTGGCCATCTCGGCCAGCAACTCCGAATCGCTGACCCGATAGCCCAGCTCATCGGCGCGCGTGACCAGCGCTTCGCTGTTCACATATTCGTCGAGCACCCGCTGCTTGATTTCATTGCGCATGGCTTCGTCGAGCGGCGCATTGCTCTGCCGTTCGATTTGCGCCAGCTGCTGCTGGTAGGTCTGACGCACCTCGTTCGAGGAGATTTCGGAGCCGTTGACTTTGGCCGCATACGTGGGCGCGCTCAAAGTCCAATTGATGCCCCAGAAGACGAACACCAGGCCGATGGCGCCCAGCACCACACCGGCCACCCACCCTTTCAGCTTGTCGTGAATACTTTGCAGCATGACCCCAACCTTAAAGTTTCCTAACCTACCGCGTCACCTAAAGCGCGGCCAAGCGGCTCGCGCGGGATCACATCAGGAAATGGCGGAGTGGACGGGACTCGAACCCGCGACCCCCGGCGTGACAGGCCGGTATTCTAACCAGCTGAACTACCACTCCGCTGTTGGTGGGTGCTGAGGGGATCGAACCCCCGACCCTCGCCGTGTAAAGGCGATGCTCTACCAGCTGAGCTAAGCACCCCCTGGAAGAGGCGCGGAAGTCTACGCGAGGCGCCAAAGGTTGGCAATCACGGTCGACTCAGGCGCTAAAACCGGCGGCTTACGTAGAGGACGCCGGTCTGGATCTTGTAAAAGCTGTCGGGCCGTTCGCCGGGCGGATCTCCCGGGAGCACGTGGTCGCGTGCGATATTCTGTGCGTAGCGATACTCCACGCTCAGATCGATCTTGGGCAATACGTTGCGCCATGTTCCGCCGATTCCGCCATACAGCGAATAAGCGGGCGTGGCCACGTCATAGCGGGCCACGCCGGCGAATGCTTCGAGCGCAAACGAATCCGTGAATCGATAGCGGTAGTCCACGGGCCGAATGCCAATGAGGCCATGACCCTGAACCTGATCGAATTCGAGGCGAACCCCCAGGTCGTTATATTGCGAAACGGCTCGCCGGGCGCCGATGGCGACGTGCGGGCCCGTGCCGGTGCCGGACGTCGTGACGGGCAGGCCCTTTTGCAGGTCCACCTTGACTTGATTTGCATTCACGCCGACATCCACGAAGAGCTCGCGGCCACTCTTGTCCTCGGTAACCTGACCGGGATCGTCCTCACCGGAATCATAGGTGCGCGTGCGCGGCTCGCCCCCATAGCGGACGAAGCCTGACAATCGATAAAACGAGCGGCCAAAGACATCGCTGCCCGCCATGGCCTCGCCGCCTACGGTCAATTCATTCCAGGCGCGTGAGTAGCGCAGCGAGAATTCCGAATAATGCCGATACGGATAAGCGCCATATTCCTGATTGACGAGATAGCGGACCTTTCCTTCCAGGTAGCCCGTGAACGGCGGCGTCCAGCCGACTCGCAACATTTGGCTGCGAGCGCCGACACCGTCGTTGAAAATGCGATCATCGCCGCCCCAGTGACCCAAAACCAAGCCGGCGTTGATTCGGCCATCCAAAAAAACGCTACTCACGTACCAGGTGTTTTGCCACTCGCTGATTTCATAAGTCGCATCGAAATAGCGTCCGATCTTGGGGAAATCGATGCCGATCGAGGTCGAGACATTGCCCAACAGATAGCTGCCCCCGTTGGAATTGTCCTCGCCCGCATACTCGACGTACACGGCAAAAGGCGTCTTGCCTGGGAATATCATGCGGCTGATATAGGACGCCTCCTGGTTGCCCAGTGTCTGCGATTCGCCGGCGGGCCTGAAAAAGTCCTTGACGAGAAACCGCAGCGAATCCGGCAATCCGCCGCCCCCATATTGCAGCGTGCGGTTGACGCCCAGCGACCAGCCGCTGAAAGGCTCTATGGACAACTGCGCGCCAAAGAGTTTCGGATTGCCGGCGGCCTGTAGCGACGTACCCTGCCCTTCGGACACTATGTGATCGGAGCGCGACATGACGCCCCAGAAAAACTCATACTGGAATCCGAGACGCGTCAGCGGTTCATAATTCGACAGAGTCGCCGAAATCATGGTCGGCGATTCCGTGCTGATCATCATGCTGCTGTCCGTCATCGGCGACATCCAATGGGGCCGATACCCAAGATCCAGCTGCGCCCAATTCGTGCCCAGACTCACCATGGATCCGGTTGGCGAGACGCGGCCGTCATAGGCGATGCCCCCAACGCTGGCCAATAAATAGTCGGTAGGCTGCACGTAGCCTTGCGCTGATACTTCCCATTTACTCTGCAAGGGAAGTCCGTAGCTGTTGGGAACGACACCTTCCGCGCCATGGGTTATCGAGCCCGTGGCGCTGGCGTGCGTGACCGCATAATCATGCGAATATCGCTCCAAATACGCCCCTACGCGCTCGCACAGCGGCTTATCGACCCGGCAGGCTTCCGGCAGCGCCAATCGCACAAGTTCGACGGCAAACGGCCGCTTCAGAATCGGTTCATTGGCGAGGATGAGGACGCGTTCGATCTGCCGTTCCATTTCCGGCTCGAGGTTCAAGGGGATGTAGGCGCTGACGCCCGCGGCCTGGGAGATACCGGCCGCAAATGCCAACGCCAATCCGCACAGCGCGGCAAGTTTCGATGCTTTCACGTTGAAACCGTCATGGGATGATTGATGGTACACGGCTGAACCGAATATCGGTAGGCACGGCGCTCGTCGGAACCCTCTACCGCCACCTGTCGGGGCGCGCATGGGGGTGCTCGCAGACTTTGCACTACAAAGTATCTTAGGACCAAATGCACTCGACGCCGGCGGCTCTGTGAATTTCAGGATCCCGGGTGATCAACGGCAAGTCCAGCACGATTGCAGTGGCTGCTATTAGCCGGTCGCCGCGCTCCGGAATCGAGTATAGGCGTTGCGCTGCGTACACGATTTCCGCGGTCAATTGCGCTTCATGATATTTGCCGCTCGCGAAAGCGGCGCGTGCCCATTCTTCGAGCGGCAAGTCAAGCATGACCCGACCCCTGTGGCAGGCTTCACCAAGTTCGGCCAACGCATGTGCAGGAATATAGATGGCACACATTCCCTCGTCCGCTCGATCGAAGAGCCGCCGCGCGTGCTTGCCCAAGCGTTTGCCCTTGCCGTCGATTGCCCAGATGAGCGCGTGTGTATCCGTAACGGCGAGAGGCGTCTCTTCGACACTCATGCAATCATTTTCCGAACGAAGCGAGCTTCTTGTCCCAGAGCGCCCTTTGCTCAGCGCGAGTATCCGCCAGGGGGTCTGCCACTCCCTCTGGTATACGCCCACTTCCGACCAGTTTGAAGCCGGATGCCGGCCTGGCATTGCCGGACTCAATGTCGCGCAGCTTCTTAGCGGCGTGCTCGAGATCACTGAGGTAGTCTTCGCCGACGAGCACTGCACGATTAACCGCACCGCGGCTGGTGATGACGATCTTCCGCCCACGATGGGCGGTAACCGCCTCAAAAAGGTCGAAGAATTTTTGGCGGGCGTTGGAAATCGTGAAGATCGGCGGCGCCATGGCTATAGCCCAGATGTACAAGTGACTTGTACACTATAGGCCGGCTGCGGGGCAAAGACAAGGAATCTACCGGGATGCATAGCACCCCGGCAGCGCATCTGGACGCTGGCGTCGCTTAGTGCGCCCGCACCTGACTCTTTACACGCACGGCGCGTCTTTTTTTCTCGCCCGCAAGGGCTTCCGGCGGCTTCGCCGGATCCACCGGCGGCCCGAGCGGCACGGGCATATGCGTCAAGGCAACTTGCAGCACCTCGTCGATCCACTTGACCGAGCGGATGTCGAGCTTTTCCTTGATGTTGTCAGGAATCTCGGCCAAATCCTTGGTGTTGTCGTCGGGTATCAATACCGTCGTGATGCCGCCGCGATGCGCCGCCAATAGCTTCTCTTTGAGTCCGCCAATCGGGAGCACTTCCCCGCGCAGGGTGATCTCGCCCGTCATGGCGACATCCGAGCGCACCGGTATTTTGGTGAGCGCGGAGATCAATGCAGTGGCCATGCCGACGCCGGCGCTGGGCCCGTCCTTCGGGGTGGCGCCCTCAGGCACGTGAATATGCACGTCCGCCTTTTGATAGAAATCCACATCGAGTCCGAGCAGCGCCGAGCGGCTGCGCACCACAGTCATGGCCGCCTGGATGGACTCTTGCATCACTTCGCCCAGTTGGCCGGTGTGCGTGAGCTTGCCCTTGCCGTTCACAACGGCGGCTTCAATGGTCAGCAGCTCGCCGCCGACGTCGGTCCACGCAAGGCCCGTG
>Ga0193753_10004207_pt1 | contig 10339 bp, 4 predicted proteins | sample H1c2metaG_FD_144925 | JGI IMG/M metagenome (GOLD analysis project Ga0193753, IMG submission 144925) | Soil microbial communities from a riparian zone of the East river system, Colorado, United States - H1c2 | ecosystem: Environmental > Terrestrial > Soil > Riparian zone | place: USA: East River... | reverse complement strand
AATCAGCAATTCTTCCTAACAATGTACCCGCCGTACATTCATCTACCCTTACAGTAACATAATCTCCTTCTTTTAAATGATACTGCTCTTTTGGAAAAACCAGTACTTTATTCTGATCATTCCTGCCCGCCCAATGGTGTTCGCTTTTTTTAGAATGCCCTTCAATCAATACCTTAAAAGTTTTACTTACATCCCGTTGCATGCTTTCCAGTGAATGGATGCGGTGCAGATCTATAATTTCCTGCAGCCTTCTTTTTTTCAGATCTTCAGGTATGTCATCTGTATAACGGCGGGCAGCAAGCGTACCCGGGCGTTCACTGTAATAATACATGTAGGCAAGATCATATTTGCAGTAATCCATCAGGCTTAAAGAAGCCTGGTGATCTTCTTCCGTCTCTGTGCAAAAGCCTGCAATAATATCAGTAGACAAACCACAATCAGGCAATATTTCTTTAATGCGGTTTACTTTGGCAATATACCATTCGCGTGTATATGTACGGTTCATCAGTTGCAAAATGCGGGTGCTGCCGCTTTGCACCGGAAGATGGATATAGTTGCAGATGTTTTCATATTTAGCAATGGTATACAATACCTCATCTGTAATATCTTTTGGGTGCGAGGTGCTGAAACGAACACGCAGCAGGGGAGATGTCTGTGCCACTTTTTCCAGCAGCATTGCAAAAGTTACGGCCTTACCGGTAGTGTCATCTATCCAATAATAGCTATCCACATTCTGGCCCAGTAGTGTCACCTCTTTATAACCCTTGCTGAATAAATCTTCGCACTCATTGATAATAGAATGCAGATCGCGGCTTCTTTCCCTGCCTCTTGTAAAGGGCACCACACAAAAAGCACACATGTTATTACAGCCACGCATAATACTTACAAAGGCAGTAATGCCATTGCTGTTTAAGCGAACAGGAGCGATATCCGCATAGGTTTCATCGCGGCTCAGTAATACATTCACCGCTTTTTGGCCAGTTTCCGCTTCTTCCACCAGCCCGGGCAGGGTCCTGTAAGCATCTGGTCCTACTACCATATCTACCAGTTTTTCTTCTTCCAGGAATTTAGCCTTCAGCCTTTCTGCCATACAACCCAGCACGCCAACCAGCATACCGGGACGTTGCTTCTTTAATTTCCTGAATTCTGTAAGCCTTTTCCTTACGGTTAGTTCCGCTTTTTCGCGGATTGAGCAGGTATTGATAAATATAAGATCTGCGTCTGCTGCATTACGGGTAGCGCCAAAACCATTTTCATGCAGGATGGACGCCACTACTTCGCTGTCGGCAAAATTCATCGCACAACCATAGCTTTCAATATAAAATAGTTTCCTGTATGGCACCGGCTCCTGAACAAGGGGTGCAAAGGCTTCACCCTGCCTGTTTTCATCGTGTATCTTATTGCTAACCAAATCCAGCATCACTGTTTACTTTTGAGTGGGCAAAGATAAGGTAAAAACAAGTTGTGGTGACAAGTTGGCAGCAGGGCGGGGGATTGCTGATTTTGTGATTTGGGGGTTGCAGGATTGCCGGTATTAATAGTCCCTGAATGTCCACAGATTCCTTATCAGCATTGAATGAGTAGAAGTATAAAGAAATTTGCACGTGAATGCTCAGAAGCTGTTTGAAAAATGAAATTTTTGTTCCATATTGCGATTGGCAGGACTTCAAAGCCTGCTGCGGGAATGCCGTCTCCGCTAAAATCACAAAATCACAAAATCCCCAAATCAGAAATAGGAACATGGGTTTCGCTGCTGCCCATCTCATTTTTCAGCACTTCATAAATGCGTTCAAATTTCTCAAACTGCCGCAAATATGTTTGGTGCTGCAGGGTATTGGGCTCATAGGTGCCGGTCATTTTAGGCGTCCATTTCTTTTCTATTCCCATTGCATCCATACCCAATTTTACGGCCCCGGATGCCGAGCTTTCTACCGCACCGGAAACAAATACGGTGCAATTAAACATATCGCATAATAGCTGCAGCCACAAAGGGCTTTGTGTAAAACCACCGGTAGCATGTATTTCGGTAACCTTTCTTTTCTCCATTAATATTTTACCAATACTGTACATATTGAAAACAACGCCTTCCATAACCGACCTTATAAAATGAGCCTTGCTGTGGGTGATGTTAAGACCAAAAAAAACAGCATTTGCGTGAGAGTTCCATACAGGCGCTCTTTCACCCAGTACATAGGGTATAAAAATCAGCCCGTTGCTGCCGGCTGCTATGGTTTCTGCCTGCTGAAAAAGCTGTTCATGTGTTTCACTTGTTTCCAACACTGCATCTTTAAACCATTGTAAAACAACTGCGCCATTATTACTTGCGCCGCCGATAATGTAATTGTTGTTGGCCAGGTGGTAACAAAAAGTACGCATGTGTTCATCTGTGTACACGTCAGTGGTTACCATTCTTACTGCGCAGCTGGTACCAATGCTGATGGCCATAGCGTTTTTACTGACAGCCCCGCTGCCCAGGTTGGCAAGCGCTCCGTCACTGCCGCCAATAATAAAAGTTGATTGATGCGTGGCTTTCATCCTTGCGTCACTATAATAACCACTATCAGGCAGTAAATATTCTTTATGATGTGCGTCTGCTACTGCAGAAAACTGGTCCCTGCGTACGCCCGCATACACAAGAATTGCTTCATCCCACTGAAGGGTATGTATATTTAAAAAACCAGTGGCAGATGCTACAGCAGTATCAACTACGTATTTACCAAACAGCCGGAAAAAAACATATTCTTTTATACCAATAAATTTAAAGGCTGTTGAAAATATTTCATATTTGTTTTCTTTTAACCACAATAGTTTACATAAAGGCGACATAGCATGTACAGGTACGCCTGTTTTATGATAGAAAATCTGCGTATGCCCGCATACGTAAGAATTGCTTCATCCCACTGCAGGGTATGTATATTTAAAAACCCAGTGGCAGATGCTACAGCAGTATCAACTACGTATTTACCAAACAGCCGGAAAAAAACATATTCTTTTATACCAATAAATTTAAAGGCTGTTGAAAATATTTCGTATTTGTTTTCTTTTAACCACAATAGTTTACATAAAGGCGACATAGCATGTACAGGTACGCCTGTTTTATGATAGAAAATATTACCTGTTTTTGTTTCCCTCAGCTGTTCTGCTATATCACTTGCCCTGTTATCGGCCCATATAATACAATTGGTGAGGGGATTACCTGCTTCATCAACCGCCATTATACTGTGCATAGCGGCGCTGAAGCTGATTAATACAGGGCTGTCTTTATTAAGTGTCTGCGTGATTTTGCCGATGCTGTTAATAACCGCTTCCAGGATTTCATGAGGGTTCTGTTCGCTGTAATTAGCATAAGGATGGATAATAGGATAACCAATATCTTCTTTTGCGATGATGTCTCCGGTAGTTGAAAACGCAACCGCTTTTGCAGACGTGGTACCAATATCAATACCAATGTAATAATTCATAGCATCATAATTTTTTCTTCAAACTTTATCGTGAGACGTCAGACCTGAGTCTTCAGCGCAGCGGCACCCATGTCTGACGTCTCACGTCTTACGCGCGACTTGAGTTTTCAGCGCAGCGGTACTCACGTCTCACGCCTCACGGCGTCATGTCTTCCCGCGGAACCCGGTTATGCCACCAGGTGGCCAGCGATGAACCTGTTACATTCATCAGGGGCGCGAAAATAGCCGGCGCCAGGCCGATAGTGGCAAGCCCGCCCATCAATAACGCAAGCCCGGAAGCAAGTCCGCAATTTTGCATACCTACTTCCAGGGAAATAGTACGGCAATCTTTTTCTGAAAATTTTAATAAGCGGCCCGACCAGTATCCCAGCGTGTATCTTTTTCTGAAAATTTTAATAAGCGGCCCGACCAGTACCCCAGCGTATACCCGATAACGTTATGTATAAGTACTGCCAGTACCAGCAGCATGCCCATTTTCATAAGACTGTTGTGCCCGGCAGCAGTAATCACCACTATTATTAAAGCGATACCCGCCATAGAAATCAGGGGCATTATTTTATCAATCCATTTTACCTTGCCCCTTAGCAGGTAATGAAACAATAAACCTGCTACAATAGGAAGGATAACCACTTTGGTGGTATCCCAGGCCATATCACGAAAGCTTACCGGCACCAGTTTGCCTGCCAGTAAACGCATCAGCAGGGGCGTGAACAAAGGCGCCAGCAGGGTAGACACAGTTGTAACGGCAACGGATAGTGCTAAATTAGCCCTCGCCAGGTAGGCCATTACGTTAGATGCAAGTCCGCTGGGACAGCAACCCACCAGTATAATACCTGCCGCTATCTCTTTTGGAAAATCAAACACGGTAGCCAGTGTAAAACCAACCAGTGGCATGATAACGTAATGGCAGACAACACCTGCAATAATTCCTTTTGGTTTTTTTAATACTGTTCTTAGTTCAAAGAGGCTCAGTTCACTACCCATACCAAACATAATTACCTGCAATAGTGGTATGATCAGTTTGGATAATTTGAAACTACCCACCTGCACAAAATACTGTGGGTAATACATCGCCAGGCTAACCGCTGCAAAAATCATTACCGTAAAAGAAAACCCTTTGAGTGCCGGGTAACGCCTGAACATAATGGCCAGTGAAACAAAGAACAGCATGAGCAACCAGCCGCTGATGGCGTGATAATTGGCAGCACTGGCAACGAAGAAGGCAATTATAAAAATTCCTGCTACTACAAAACCCGTAATATTTGTGTTGTTTCTTTTTGCCATTAGTGCCATTCTTATGCTGTTACTGCAGGGTGTAAGGTATAAGGTATAAGGTGTAAGGAATACATCCGCACTCCTAACCCCAAAACCTTAAACCCTACACCTTATACCTTTCCTTAGCTCCAGACACGGTCACTCCGTTGTTGGGGCAAAATAAGATTTATCAGATGGCAATAAATGTTTCTTTACTTCTTCGTCAATCAATTCTATTCCAAGACCGGGTGCAGTAAGCGGCACATTGGCAAAACCTTTTTCAAACAGCTTGCGCCCGTCTGTAGTTTTTACAAGGCTATCCCACCATGGGCTGTCGAGCGAATGGTGTTCAAGCGCCAGGAAATTTTGTGTGGCGGCTGCGCAATGTACGTTTGCCATAAATGAAATGGGACTGCCTGCAAAGTGCATGGCCATAGCCACACCATGTTCTTCTGCATAATCACCAATCCTTTTTGTTTCCAGCAATCCGCCGGAAGAAGCGAGGTCGGGATGGATGATGTCTACTGCATGTGCATCTATCAATGGTTTGAAATTACTCAGCAGGTAAATATCTTCTCCGGTAAGCACCGGTGTTTCCAGCGCATCAGACATGGTTTTGTATTGATCTGTATATTCCCATGGCACCATGTCTTCCAGCCATGCAAGGCGGTATTGTTCTACTTTTCTTCCAAAACGGATGGCATTGTTTAAATCGAAATGACCATAATGATCAGAAGAAAGCGGGATCTCATAGCCAATTGCGGAACGCACTTCAGCAATGATATTTGCCATTTCATCCAGGCCTTTTTCAGTTATCTGTATACCGGTGAAAGGATGTTTTGTATTGGCATAATCCATATATCCACCATTCCACTGACCCAGGTTCTTACCCCAGAAATTGCTATTGATAAGGTTACCCGGTTTATCTTTTATTTCTCCAATGGAAATATCCATTTTCAGCCATGTCATTCCCTGCACTTCGAGCCGGTTTTTAATTTTTGCTTTAAACTCATCCATGGTAGGTGCTTCGGGTGTATCAGCATACATCCTTACCTTATCGCGGTACCTGCCGCCCAGTAATTGCCAGGCCGGCACATTGTAGGCTTTACCACAAAGATCCCATAATGCCATTTCTACTGCGCAAACACCGCCTGCCTGGCGCGATTGGCCGCCAAATTGTTTGATGGTTTTAAAAAGCATTTCCACATTACAGGGATTCTGGCCAAGGATGCGGCTTTTCAGCATCAGGGCAAATCTTTCATCAGCACCATCCCTTACTTCTCCCAGGCCATAAATACCCTGGTTGGTATCAATACGGATAAGCGGTGTGCGGCCTACATTCTGAATGATGCAGTAACGCATATCTGTTATTTTCAAATCTGAAGGACTTGAAAAACGGTTAACTTTTTGGGTGCTTTGTGCTATCAAATCTTCAATAGGAGAGAAAATAAAAGAACTGCCCAGGGCAATACCACCCAATGTTGATTTCTTAAAAAAATCACGGCGGCTGTTCTCCTGCCCGGTTTTTCTGTTAGTCGTATTTCCTTCTTCCTGGGGTGTCGGATCTGTAAGGCCAATCTTAGCTAAAAATTTTTGTGAAGGCGTCATTGTATTGAGTTTTATTATTAAATAATTTTGATTCTTATTTCTGATTGGGCGATTTCGGGATTTTGTGATTTGCCGGAATTGCAAACTAAAGCAATCCCGCAATCCCAAAATCAGCAATTCTTCTGTACTTATTTATCCCACCAGATTCTTGTGCTCATTTTATCTGCACCCTGTTTGGCTACAGCAGCACTGTAATTGGTTGAATTGACAGATTGTTCAGAAGTTGGATAGCCCAATCTCCTTATGAACCCACCGTTGGGAACATCCGGGTTGGTCGGTTGCCCGTAAGGGTTAGCTGTTAATACAGGAAAACCGCTTCTCCTGAAATTGGCAAATGCTTCAGGCCCGTTTAAAAAAGAAGCAATCCAGTATTGTGTATTGATTTGCTGCAGTTCTGTTCCAGCTCCGAGGGGATTGGCAGCTACATAAGTATCCCTGGGGCCGGCTGCAACGGCAGCGCCCGCATCAAAACTTGCCATTTGATCCATATGTGCCCTGATACCGTCGGCAAAATATTGTGCTGCCGTACCTGCTGTTACCCATCCGCGGAACCTGGCTTCTGCCAGCAACAACTGCGTTTGGGCGGCTGTAACAAAGAATACCGGTGAAGAAACTTTTACCATTCTTCTCCTGTCTACCTGGCTGTAGTCGTAAAAACTTGCCAGGCCGTCTGCAGTGGCACGTCCTACTATCGTACCGTTATCATATCCCATGGGCATTCCTATTTGCTGCGCCGGGTTGGTAGAACCCACTGCTACTGTTTGCCCGTTACCGGAAGTAGCGCCTACATAACGGATGGCTATAGACGATAAGCGGGGATCATTGGTGGTTTTCAGCTGGTCAACAAATGGTTTGGCTAAATAGAAATTGGCCGCTTCGGTTCCGTTCAGTGTACCGCCAATGGGCTGAGTATAGTTGGCATCCTGCCGCATAAGTCCATTGTCTGCATTGGTAAGAATAACACCACCGGTGAAAGCTGCCTGTACCGTTACCTGGGCCTTTGCTGCATCCACCTTACTAAGCCTCATACCGGCCCTTAACAGTAATGAATAAGCGAATTTTTTCCACTGGGCAATATTGCCTGCGTACAGTACATCAGATGCTTCAATGGTGCCGGCAGCATTGAGTGCTGTTGCAGCTTCTGTAAACTCCTGGATAAGCTTGGGATAAATCTCCGACTGTGCATCGTACTTGGGAAGAAATACCTGGCCTATATAACCAGCGCCTGCCTCTGTGTAGGGGATATCACCGTGCTCATCTGTTAAAACCATAAATGCATACGCCTGGAAGATGCGGGCCATATTATACAAATTGCTTCTCGCAGGAAGACTCTTTGTTGCATTGATAACATCGTTTGTATATTTTATCACGTTCTGGTAATAAGCAGCCCATACAATGCCCCCGGCATCGCGGCTGTCCTGGTTAAAATTAGCACCGGCAAGTACACCACCATTGGGTGTTACAGCCTGCTGCACAACTCCCATATCATAAATCAGTGTCTTGGTAGGAAATGAAGCACTGATAACCGCATTGTTCAGCAAGAGCGCCGGGTCAACGGCAGTTGGCTGGGTCCTGTTTTTATTCAGATCTTCCAGGCCTTTCTCACACGAAGCGCCGGAGAGTAACAAAACAACCAGCAAACTATAGCTATATATTTTTTTCATGATGAGTAGTGTTAGAATTTAATGTTTAAGTTAAGGCCGATTCCTCTTGTGGTGGGTACACCGGGCGCTTCCAGTCCTACCTGGTTGTCAGATCCAAAGCCAAAACTTTCAGGGTCCAGGTTATCAACCCATTTCTTTATGATCAATACATTGTTAGCAACAAAATCAAGCTTCAGGCCTTTAACTGGCCATTTAACGGGGATGTATTTTGTGAAATCATATCCAAGGCTAATCTGGCGAAGTTTCCAGTAGCCACCGTTGTAGATAACAGGCTCAACAATTTGTTGTGAACGAAGATGTTCCCAATAGGTTTGAACTGCTGCTACTGCTGTATTGGGTGCCCCCGCAGCAGTTACCCCTTTTCCAACTACACCGCCAACCCTTCCTTCCAGCGTCATCTTATGCAATCCTTCACGGATAGCGTTGAAGTTTGTACCGGAAAGCATTTTACCACCTAATTTATAATCAATAAAAACAGTAAGGCTGATTCCTTTGTAGTTAAAAGTATTTAGAAAACCACCTGTCCATTTGGGCAATGCACTTCCAAACAGTACAAGATCTGCGGTGCGCTGCGGCAACCCATTGCTCTGGAATATCATTTCACCTTTGGCGCTGCGCGCATAGCCGAAGCCGGCTATCTGGCCCATTTCTTCTCCTACCACCAGCCTTGTTTCTCCATTAAATGCGTGGGGTGCCACGGTTATTTTTTCACCGATCTTATCTGTTAGAATACTAAGTACTTTGGTTTTATTGTAACCGGTGTTGGCTGTAAACTCCCATGTAAATGATTTTGTTTTTACAGGAATTATGCTTAACAATGCTTCCCATCCGTTGTTGACACTTTTACCACTGTTGATACGCGTAGTAAGAAAACCGGAAGCATCTGATATCTGTACACCGACAATCTGATCTTTGGTTGTTTTTTTATAAGCGGCTACATCAAGATTTACGCGATTATTGAAAAGCCTTAGCTCCATACCTATTTCTGCTTCGGAAGTTCTGCTTGGTCTGAGATTTGCGTTCGGCACAACTGTTCCGTTGTTTCCTACTGCTACCGGAACACCGGCAGGATTGTTGATAAGGTTGGAATTGATGCCATAAAACAATTGATCAGAATAAGCATCAACTGCACCATCACTGCCCACTTCTGCATAACCCAGTCTTAGTTTACCAAAAGACAACCAGGCAACTTTAGGAAGTGATTCAGAAAACACATAAGACCCGGAAACAGATGGATACAGAATGCTTCTGTTTGCTTCAGACAATGTAGAAAACCAGTCGTTCCTCACTGTTCCGTTTAAATACAATGTTTTGTTCCAGGAAACTTCTGCTGAACTGTACAAAGAATTTACACCAGTTTCTATCAGCGAGTATTGCGGATCTTTGGCCCTTCCATTCTGTACTGTATACAATCCCCTTATTACAAAATCTGTTACCTGTACGTTGTTGATATCCGTATGACGGCGCAGCTGGTTGCCACCACCTGTGAGATTGGCCTCAAATTTTCCGAAAGCTTTTGTAGCGCTTACCAGGAAATCAAGATTTGTCTCCCGGAAGCGGCGTGATTCCTGGGTATATACACCATTTACAAAACCAGGCTGGGCAGCAGGCCTGGACGCATGACCGGTAGGAAAATTATTTAAGTCTTCATCGCGGCTCCAGTAATCCTGGCCGAAGCGGCCCTGTACAAAAATCCAGGGCAGGATATTGTATTTGGCCGATACATTACCAAATATCCGGTCGCGTTTAATATTATGGAATTGCTCCGTCAATACCCAATAGGGATTGGTACGGTTCATGAACCTTGAATAAATGTATTCATTGCCCTGGGCATTGTATTTATTGGCCTCCAGTACGCTCAGTGGCATTGAAGTGGCCATTGCCATCAGGGTTGTTGGAATGGAATTGTCCTGGTTGGCAATATTCGGAGGGTTTTTGTTGTCTTCTCTTGAATAGTTGATATTGCCACCGAAACTGAGTTTTTCAGATAAATTATAGCTAAAGCCCAGGTTGATGATCTTGCGGTTAAAGCTGTTGTTCGGCACAATACCATCATTATTGGTATTGTTTAATGACATATACATTCCACCTTTATCGCCTCCGGCCGACAGCGTTATTGTATTGGCCAGGTTCTGACCATGCCTGTAAAATTCCTTTATGCGGCTGCCTTGCAGTTCGTAGGGTACAGTAAGGTTATTAAACAATACCTGGGTCATGCCCGGCGCAAATTTTTCACCAAAAGACCATTGCCCCGATGTTGGGTTAGGCGTAGTAGGGCGTACACCATTTTCTCCCTGGCCATATTCTTTTTGCCAATCGGTATAATCCAACGGCGTTTCATTGGTATAATTC
>Ga0193753_10004206_pt1 | contig 10340 bp, 9 predicted proteins | sample H1c2metaG_FD_144925 | JGI IMG/M metagenome (GOLD analysis project Ga0193753, IMG submission 144925) | Soil microbial communities from a riparian zone of the East river system, Colorado, United States - H1c2 | ecosystem: Environmental > Terrestrial > Soil > Riparian zone | place: USA: East River... | reverse complement strand
GTAGAGGTCACCAAATGCCAGGTGACAACCAGTGACAGTGTATTCATTGAACTGGATACCCTGCCAAGTCCCAAACTGAAAAAGGATGGCAACAGCCTCAGTGTGGATGGAGGGGGTTCGGGAGCGAGCTACCAATGGTTCCGGGAAGGCGCCATACCCAATGGCAATGGACCAAGTATAATAGTGGACCGTCAGGGTTATTATTCTGTGCAGGTAGTAAGCCGCACGGGATGCATCATCCAATCCGACTCGGTGTTTTATATTCCACTTTCGGGCCTCGAAGATCCTGATGACCGGATCATCTTCAAGGTTAGTCCCAATCCCACCCGGGATGTGATCACGCTGCTGATCTCCGAAGCGCTGCCCGATGAAGTGCTGGTGAACGTGTACAACAGCGAAGGAAAGAAAATGTTGTCAGCCTTCGTCAAGGACAACATCAACAGGATTCCGATCAGCCGTTTGTCACGGGGAATGTATTTCGTGGAGATCCGGCTCTCGCCGAAACGAAGGAAAATACTGTCGGTGATCGTAAATTAAGAACAGCCTCACCGTATTTCACGCAAGGGCGCAAAGAATACGCAAAGGAGCGGCGTTAGAAAGCTTTGCTCTGCGGCCTTCAGGGCTTTGCGGCTTGACGTGAAATTCTGACCGGAGTCAACGTTTCCCAATGTCGATGTCCTGCTCGAATTTTGGGCCTGACGTGAAATTCTGACACGAATGCGGACAGAATTTTTCCTGGTCTGCGTATTTCTTATTAAATTAGAAGGTGTACCGGCCCTGAGAAATCACCCTGATCCAATTCACCATATTTAAAATCTTCCTACGATGCTTACCGCAACCGCTGTCGGACAATTGTCTGGCGAATGCACTCTCTGGCGAGACACTCTCCGCAACTTCAAGAACAAATTCTTAAAGAACAAGTCAATTCTGATGGGCATAGTGCCGCAACAGAGTTTCAAAGATGTGCTGGTTGAGATAGAACACCTGGATAATCAGTTCCACATCCAGCTAATTAATATTCATGATTTGAAACACAACATCAAGCGGCATATGGATCGCATCGCCTATGAACGCAGTGTCATGAATGGCCAGATTAGTGACGACGTGATGGCCAGGCATGAATACCTTTATGATGAATTTCAAAATCTCGAAACCATCCTTCACATCATTAACAGGGAGTTTGATCGTTTTATCAAACACCTCCGGGACAGCAACTAAACAAACGGATTCCTGTTTTATTTTTTTACGTCAGTGGGGTTGTGAAGTGAGAGTATCCATCTTACGATCTGCGTCGCGTCATCTTTTTTGAGTGCCGGATGAGCCGCCATGGCTGTTTCGCCCCAAACGCCTCCGCCACCATTAATGATTTTGCCAGAGAGATAATCCTCGGCTTTTTTGTCCTTTTGATATTTTTTTGATACATCGATAAATGAGGGGCCTACTGATTTTTTGTCGAGCTGATGACAGGCCTTGCAGTCAAGAGACTCCATGAGTTCCTTGCCTTTTGCCAGTTCCAATTCTTTAACGTCGACCTGTTTGTGACCAGCTGAATCAACCGCAGGTTGGATATCCGTTGCCGCTGTCACCGGTTTTGCAGGAGGAGCAATTTTAGCGTTGTTGTAGTCCACCCGCGAAAGAGCTGCGTCAGGATTTTTAGTGAACCAGCCCGTTCCGTATTCAAGAAAGTATAGTTTGCCATCCGGACCTACTTCCATGTCGATCAGAGAATGCAGTTTGGTAGAAGGCATAAAGGGTTCAATCTTATCCAGGTCTCCATTTGGCAACAGAGTGACCGCTTTTATCCATCCCCGGATCCATTCGTAGATAATCAACTTTCCATTGTAATATTCAGGCAGTCTTGTTGCCTCAGGATAGTCGGCTGTATAATAGACCGGGCCTGCCATTGCATTTCGTCCGCCAGAACCCAGTTGCGGAAATTCTTTCGACTGACGGTAAGGATAATATATGAATGGAGGCTGAAGAGCAGGAAGTTGCTCCAAGCCGGTATTGTTGCGGGAATTATTCACCGGTTTTGCCGGATCGAAAGCTGTGCCTGATTTGCCTGTTCCATAATTGTATTCGCGATAAGGATAATTGTTTCCGACAAAAAGCGGCCATCCGAAATAACCTGCATTTCGGGCCTGGTTCACTTCATCGTAACCCATGGGGCCGCGCACATCCATGCTGTCGTTATTCGCATCCGGACCTACTTCACCCCAATAAAGAAAGCCACTGTGTTTGTCGGCAGTGATCCTGTATGGATTTCTAAGTCCCATCACAAAGATCTCGGGCTTTGTTTTTGGCGTTCCGGGTTTGAACAGGTTGCCATCTGGAATTTTGTATGAACCATCCGGTTGAATCAGTATGCGCAGGATCTTCCCCCTCAGGTCATTGGTGTTGGAAGAGCTTCTCCTGGCATCATATTGCTGGTGACCTGGCCGGTCGTCGAGCGGACCATAACCCGAGCTGACATATTTCTGCCTGGGCTCATTGAAAGGAGTTGAGTTGTCACCGGTTGAAAGGAATAGCGTATGATCCTTACCGAAAGCCACTGAACCACCAGTGTGGCAGCAGATATTTCTTTGTGAATAAAATTGAAGTACAACCTTCTCTGAAGCAGTGTCGAGTTTGCCGTTTTCGAATTTAAACCTTGAGAGCCTGTTGACCGAAGTGTCGACAGGACTGTAGTAGAGGTAAACGAAATGATTGTCTGCAAAATCAGGGTCTGCCTGAATACCCAAAAGGCCTTCTTCGGCATTTACATCTTTTGTTTCTGTTTTGAAGTAGACATTCAGTTTGGCAGCCTGCGACAATGAAGAATCTTTGGAATTGAAATACAAGACTTCGCCTCGCCGCTGAACGATGAGTATGTCCAGGTTAGGAAGAACGGTGAGTTCTGTTGGTTCGAAAAACGACCCTTCACTGAGTGTGGTTTTGGTGAACCTGGACTCCTCGGGAGTAAGCGGTGTGTGAACCTTTGCAAAGTCGGGACTGTTATTATCTCCAATGGCGTACTGTAGTCCGCCCAGCAGGTGTTTGAGGAAGTTCGGTTCGGTATAAGAGGCTTCGGTGTGACCCAGAGCGGTATAAAAGGCGCGGCCGCCGTCGTACTCGTGATACCAGGCGATCGGATGATCGTTGTGATTTGCTCCGCCCTTGTAAGACTGTTCGTCGATTTTGATCAGCACTTTGAGGTCGGGGCTGATGTTTTTGAAGTTATACCATTCGTCTTTTCTCTTCCATTTTTCGGGAAGGTGTTTGGTGGAGACATGGGTTCTGTCGACCACATTGAGGGTGGCTTCCTGCTGTTCGGGATGGCTCATGAAATTTGCCCCCACCAGTCGCCGGAACCAGCCCCACTGGTATTCGGTGTCTGTGGCAGCGTGAACACCAACAAAGCCGCCACCGGCCTGAATATATCTTTCAAAGGCATTTTCCTGGTAATTGTCCAGCAGACTGTCGGTGTTGTCCGAGGTATTGAGGAAGACGACGGCGGCGTATTTCTTCAGACTGTCTTCTGTGAAAACAGACGCATTTTCAGTGGTGTCTACGTCAAAATCGTTTTCCTGTCCCAGTTTCATGATTGCGGCCTTCCCATCGGCTATGGAGGTATGGCGGAAACCGGTAGTTTTGGTAAACACAAGGACCCGGGGTTTCGATGAACGTTTGTTGGTGCAACCTCCGGCGGCGAAAAGAATGGCAACCACAATTACAAATAGGGCGAGCTGTTTGATCATTTGGCAAAATAAGTGAAAACGGGCCATGAATTTGGTGGTTTTTTCTATTTATGGCGCTGGGTTGAGAAAAAATGAGTAGTTTTGCCGCCCGTTTCCCGGTTAATCCGGGATTGCCCACAAGGCTCCATAAGTTTCCGCCGGTGCGGAACGCCAGCAGGGTGTAAAAGTAAAATATGACAAATGCCAAAGGTTAAAACCAACTCCAGCGCCAAGAAAAGGTTCAAGGTGACTGGAACAGGAAAGATTACCCATCAGAAATCATTTAAACGCCACATTCTTACCAAGAAAAGCAAAAAACGCAAAAGATCCCTCAGGGTCGACGGCACGGTGCACAAAGCCAATCTCGACTTTGTAAAGCGTTTACTAAGGCTTAAATAACGCGCGTTTTACCTGTAATCATCATCAACAACAACTTTTAAACTGATTTTCATATGCCACGTTCAGTAAATGCTGTAGCATCAAGGGCAAGAAGAAAAAGAATTCTAAAGGCCGCAAAGGGCTATTACGGTAAACGTAAGAATGTTTACACCGTCGCCAAAAACGTAATGGAAAAGGGCCTTACCTATAAATATGTAGGCCGCAAACTCAAGAAAAGAGAATACCGTACACTTTGGATCGCCCGTATCAATGCAGCCGTAAGAGAAGAGGGCCTGACTTATTCGGTCTTCATCAACAAGCTCACCGAGAAAGGAATCACACTGGACAGGAAGATACTCGCAGACCTCGCCATGAACGAGCCCGAAAGTTTCAAACAGCTGGTAGCTTCCGTTAAATAGTTTCCCAGGAAATTTTGCCTGAAAACCGGGCCCCGGAAGGGGAGCCCGGTTTTTTTATTATCTAATTAGTCAAACGAGTATTTTTGCTTCCGATTTTGTTACACTAATCTGCAAAGTCACTACCACAGCCTATGGCCACCAATATGCCAAACGAGTTCATGAACAATTCCTACAGCGACCTGGTAAAACAGACGTTTAACTACCCGCAGGAGGATTTTGAAACAAAGGACAACAACCTTTTTTTTAACGGACTCGACCTTAAGGCCCTGATCGACAAATATGGCACACCGATGAAACTGACTTACCTGCCGAAGATCGGCATGCAGATCAGGAAAGCCAAGCAAATGTTTGCCAACGCCATGAAAAGGCACAAGTACGAAGGGCAATATCAGTATTGTTACTGTACCAAAAGCTCGCACTTTTCTTTTGTGATCGAAGAGGCGCTCAAGCATGAGATCCACCTCGAAACCTCTTTTGCCTACGACATCGAGATCATCAAAAAGCTTTATGAAAAAAGAAAGGTTTCCAAGGATATCTATGTCATCTGCAATGGTTACAAACAGAAAAGTTATACAACAAGGATCGCTGCCCTGCTGAACAATGGATTCAAAAATGTAATACCCGTACTCGACAACAGCGATGAATTATTGCAGTACAAAAAATCAGTGAAGGTTCCTTTCAAGCTCGGTATACGCGTGGCGGCAGAAGAAGAACCCACTTTTCCTTTTTACACATCGAGGCTCGGCTTCAGGGTCCGTGACATACTGGAATTCTATGTTGATAAAATTGAAGGCAACGAAGACCGCTTCCAACTGAAGATGCTCCACATCTTCCTGAACAAGGGGATTAAGGATGATATTTATTACTGGAGCGAACTGAACAAGATCATCAACCTCTACTGTCAACTCAAGAAGATTTGCCCTGAACTTGATTCGATTAACATCGGCGGTGGATTCCCCATCAAGCACTCGCTTGGTTTTGAATACGACTACCAGTTCATGATCAACGAAATTGTCGGCAACATCAAGAAGGCATGCAAAAAGAACAAGGTGCAGATGCCAAATATTTTCACGGAATTTGGAAGCTACACGGTAGGGGAGAGCATGGCCCATATCTACAGCGTCATCGGCGAGAAGAAGCAGAACGACCGTGAGAACTGGTACATGATTGATTCCTCATTCATCACAACCCTGCCCGATACCTGGGGCATTGGTGAAAAGTTTCTGTTGCTGCCGGTAAATAAATGGAATGAAGAATATCAGCGCGTGGTACTCGGCGGCATCACCTGCGACAGCCACGATTATTATGATTCAGAAGAACACGTGAATGAAGTGTTTCTGCCCAAGGTAAATAATGGAGAACCGCTCTATGTTGGATTTTTTCATACCGGCGCCTACCAGGACCAGATCAGTGGTTACGGTGGCATCAAGCATTGTCTCATCCCTTCACCCAAACACATAATAGTTGGGCACGATAAGAACGGTAAACTGGTCGACTGGGTTTATGCCAAGGAACAGACAGCCCAAAGCATGCTGAAAATCCTGGGATATGTAAAGTAATTATTTTCTGATCTTGTATTTCTTGCTGACTTTCGGACTATTGAAGTATTTGTTCAGGTCTTCTTCAGACATGTTAGTTGCCAGCTCGATCGGAATGTCGATCAATTGAATCTGAATCTGTTTTAATTCCTCCTTTAGTTTATTGGCTTTAGTTGAAACTTCCTTATCCCTGTCACCCACCAGGCTGTTTTCCCTGAGCATGTATTCCAGGCGCTTGATGGATGAGCGGATCAATGAAGCCTGATTCTGGTCGAAGGTCTTCTGTGGTGCCACGGCTTCTTTTACCGGCACCAGTGATACGCCCACACTCGGTAGCACCCGCCCCGTCTTGGCGGTGCTCTCATTGGTCGATGAATTCAGAATACTTCCGGTGAGGGCTGTACCCGAACCCGTGATGTCGAAGGTGGTGCGCGTATTCTTCACCTTGCGCACACTCTTATCGAGCTGAAGGAAGGTGTATTTCAGCTGCAAAATATAATTGCTTACGTATTTGGATTGACGGGCATGATCTTCCAGCGCCATGGGATAGTTAAGTGCGTCGCGCACGATGATGCGCACGGTGGCCGTATCCTTGAGCATAAAACGGTTGGCGCCGATAAAGTTCAATACAACCAGTTTCATTCTTAGTGAATCGGATTCCTTTACAAAATCGAAACCGGGCGACCAGGTAAAATCCTGATTACATTCCCTGATCACAGAATAATTGATCAGGGGAGTATTGGCGAAGAAAGTAATGTTTTCGATTGGAAAACTCCCATTCTCACATTGTACTTTGAAGTTCACCGTTTCGCCTTCTTCAACGAACAGGGTTCCGCTTACCGAAGGCTTCACTCTTGATGGAATAATATCGGTATTGTAAAACACGATAGTAAATGAAGTGTCCACCTTTTCCTTTGGATTGGTAAGGCTTTGCACACCAACATTCACTTTGTATTCATTGTCGTATTTCAGTTTGCCTGAAAAGAAATATGATTTTTCCACCTTCACCGTTATAGTTCCATTGTCCTTGTTGATCCTTACCCCGATGGGCGAATTTCTCAGGTACCAGTAGTAATCCGACAAGTCTTTGTTAATCTCAAGTTTGTACTGGATACTTGAATCCACGTGCAGGGTGAAGTAAGGATTGAGATTTGTTATCCTGAGAACGGTGTCAGTAGACCTGATGATTGAGTCGAGTTGTTTATGCAGACTATCCGATTGTGCGGGAACCTGAGCAAGGGCATTGAACGAGATGAAACAAGTGAGCAATGCCAGGAGTACGTAAGGGTAACATTGAAGCGATCTTATCATGCTTACAAAAATGTGTCGCGAAGTTAGCCATAAATGCATAAAAAAAACCCTGTGTCTTCCAATGAAAACACAGGGTGCGATCGGATTAATACGTACGGAAATGATTAGTTAACAGTAATCTGTTTTACTTCCGGCTTTGCTTCTGCTTTTTTTGGCAGATCAATTTTTAGGATTCCGTTTTCATATTTTGCCTGAATGTTCGATGTGTCAACCCTTTCATCGAGACTGAAACTTCTTTTGAAACTGCTGAACGAAAATTCCCTGCGGATCGAATTGACGCCTTCAGTTTTGTTTTCTTCTTTCTTCTCAAAGCTTATTGTTAGCAGGTCTTTTTCGAGATCGATCTTGAAATCTTCTTTAGCCCTGCCGGGTGCATTTACTTCTACATGATAGGCTTCTGCGGTTTCGGATATGTTGGTTGCGGGCAGGTTGCTCACGTCATCTGAAGGATTGCTCCAGATAGAAGGGAGGTTAAAGAAATCACTGAAAACATCATTGTAATTTCTTGATACGGGTCTGTGGTTAAATCTTACGATGGCCATGATTAATAGTTTTTTTGTGTTATTAATTCGATTACGAAACCAGTTGAACAAACCGCATACCGATGGATTTTTCAAGAAAACATGGCATGGAAAGAATTGAAACAAAGGACATTATGACAGTTAACCCTGGATTGCACTGACAAACTAGCCGATGCTTCATTAACACGATCGGTGACCTTTTTTACCTAGCTTTGCAGCTGTTTTGAAATCTCATTTTAATCAGAAATTTTCACAGATATGTATCCCGCAGAATTAGTGCTTCCTATGAAGGAAGAGCTTACAGAGAATGGATTTACCGAGTTGCTTACTCCCACCGCAGTGGAGGATCAGCTTAGCCAGGAAGGAACTACCCTGGTAATGATCAACTCGGTGTGTGGCTGTTCCGCCGGCACGGCCCGTCCAGGCGTTTTAATGGCTGTTGCCAACAGCCCCAAGAAGCCAGACCATCTTACTACCAGCTTTGCCGGTTTCGACACAGCCGCTGTACAGACCCTGAGACAAAAACTGATGCCTTATCCTCCGTCTTCTCCGGCCATCGCATTGTTTAAGAATGGTCAGCTGGTTCATTTCATTGAGCGGCACATGATCGAAGGAAGGTCAGCACAAATGATCGCGCATAACCTGATCTCCGCATTCGACCAGCATTGCTCATAGACCAATTTATTAACCGGCAATCATTCCATGTATCCTAACCTGTACTACGCTTTTAAAGACCTGTTCGGAGTAAATTGGACAGGTCTTCGTTTTATCAATTCTTTTGGCTTTTTCGTGGCATTTGCATTCCTGGGGGCTGCCTATGTACTGAACAGGGAGCTCCAACGCAAGGAAAGAGCCGGGCTAATGGTAGCAGAGGATACGAAACACATTATCGGTAAGCCCGCTTCCGCTTCCGAACTCATCCTGAATTTTATCCTCGGTTTTTTGCTGGGATACAAGATCATCGGCTTGTTCCTGGCCGACAAATCACTGACTTCGGATCCACAGGGATTTATTTTCTCTGCCCAGGGCCACCTGCCTTCGGGCCTGGTGGTGGGGATTGTTTTCGCCGGTATCAAGTGGTTTGAGAAGAACAAACAGAAACTTGCCAGGCCAGAGGAAAGGACGATACGTATTTGGCCACATGACCGGGTTGGTGACATGGTGATCTTCGCGGCGGTTTTTGGATTCCTTGGCGCCAAGATCTTTCACAACCTGGAGAACTGGAATGAATTCTGGAAAAACCCGATCGAGGCCTTACTCTCATTCAGCGGTCTCACATTTTATGGTGGGCTGATCTGCGCTGCGATAGCCATCTTTTTCTATGCCAGGAAACACAGGATCGGCTTCCGGCATCTTTGCGATGCGATTGCTCCGGCCTTGCTACTGGCCTATGGTATAGGCAGGATCGGCTGCCAGGTTGCCGGTGATGGCGACTGGGGCATACTTAACAGCGCCTACCTGAGCACTCCGCAGGCCAAGGTTGTTCCGTCCGACACAGTTCGTTTCAGGAATGCACTACAAGAAAACAGCGCCATCTACATGCAGCAATCCGGATACACCAGCGTTGAGCAGGTTCAACACAAAGCTGTAAAAGCTCCATCATGGATGCCGACCTGGATGGTTGCCTATAATTTTCCGCACAACGTAATCAGTGAAGGCAAGCCCATAAAGGATTGCACAGGCCAATACTGCAATCAACTTCCCCTCCCCGTTTTTCCTACCGCATTTTATGAGACCGTGATCTGCCTGTTTCTGACTGTCGCGCTGTTCATGCTCCGAAGGAGGTTTACTGTGCCAGGCACACTGTTCGCGGTTTATCTGATTTTTAATGGAGTGGAGCGCTTCCTGATTGAAAAGATCAGGGTAAATACACAATACAGTATACTTGGGTTGCATCCTACGCAGGCAGAGTTGATTTCTTCCATGCTGGTGCTTTCGGGTATCCTGCTGATAGTGGTGCTGCGTATGCGTCAGAAAGCAATTCAGACCACCTGATTTTCCTTTTAATATTTTTTAACAGAAGGAGCGCAGGATTTGCTAACCATTGGGAGTCTTATATACAGAACTCAATTTTTTCTCATAAGCAGTTAGTTTTGGTTAGGACCCCATGTCTATGGGGTCTGTTTTTTTATACTAGCAGCCGGATTCCCATTTACATTTATCCCTGCTCTTCATACCTTTGGCAAAACTTTGATATGCCATCTTTTGATATAGTCAGCAAGGTTGAATTCCAGGCCCTTGACAATGCGGTCAACGTGGTCAAAAAAGAAATCACCAATCGTTTTGATTTCAAGAACAGCCATGTGGCCATCGACCTGGACAAGAAGGAATATAAACTGAACATCGAAACTGAAGACGACATGAAGATGGGCCAGGTGACCGATGTCCTGATCAACAGGGCGCATAAACAGGGTATTTCTCCGGAGGCTTTCGACCTTTCCAAAGATCCCTTTCCGA
>Ga0193753_10004205_pt1 | contig 10341 bp, 6 predicted proteins | sample H1c2metaG_FD_144925 | JGI IMG/M metagenome (GOLD analysis project Ga0193753, IMG submission 144925) | Soil microbial communities from a riparian zone of the East river system, Colorado, United States - H1c2 | ecosystem: Environmental > Terrestrial > Soil > Riparian zone | place: USA: East River... | reverse complement strand
CTCGGAATTTATGGAATGGGGCGCATCGGACAGGGGGTTGCAAAGCGCGCTCGCGGTTTTGGGATGAAGATCCACTACCACGATCCGCATCGCTTGCCTCTCGAAATTGAAGGAGACGCGGTATTCCACGATAACCCCTATGATCTGCTTAGAGTCAGCCCATTTCTGAGCTTAAACGCACCCGAAACAAAGCAAACCCATCACTTCCTCGACGCAAAAGCAATTGCGTCCTTGCCGCGTGGCGCAATCGTTGTGAACGCTGCCAGGGGTGGCATGGTGGTCGATGAAGATCTGATTGCTGCGCTGAAGAGTGGCCAAGTCGCAGCCGTCGGCTTGGACACCTTCGAGGGAGAACCGAAGCTGAATCCGGAATATCTGTCGCTGAAGAACACATTCCTGCTGCCACACATAGGTGCAGCCACGATCGAGACGCGAACGGCCATGGGCATGCAGGCGCTGGACAACATTGATGCAGTCCTCGGAGGAAGGCCCGCTCCGTCTCTTGTGGCTTAGCTAAGAATTTCCGAGTCCTCGTCGGGACTGGGTCCGGGTCTCTGATACAGACCCCGAAAGGATCGTAACTTCGGCTGGCCGTTGGTTCCGGATGTTGCAGCTCGTCAATCCGTGCTCAATAAAATTGACGCGTTATTGACACTGACAGAACTTTCATTGCCGGCTCATAAAACCGTTCTCCACTTGGTATCTTCTATCCTTTCAATCTCAATCATTTAGCACCTCGTCCGCCATTTACCACTTCGCCCGCCAGATCGCTGACTTGGCACGATTCTTGCACATTCGTGATAGCAAGGCAGTTTGAGGAATCGGTTCGAAATAAGTAAGGAGCCAATTGTGCCATACCGCAGCGTCAATCCAGCAACCGGAGAAGCACTCAAGACCTTTCCCGAGCATAGCGACGAGCAGATGTGGAGCGCCCTGGCCAAGGCGGACAAGGCGTTTCGAACCTGGGCAGCTCGTCCGTTCAGCGACCGTTCGAAGATTATTGCGAGGTCTGCTCAGATTCTTCTCGAACAGAAGGAAGAACTGGCTCGCCTCGCCACATTGGAAATGGGGAAAAGAATCGCCGAGAGCCGAGGCGAAGTGGAACTGAGCGCTTCCATCATGCAGTACTTCGCGGATAAGGCCGAAGTGTTCCTCGCACCGAAGAAGCTCGATTCTGCCATGGGTGACGCTCGCCTCGAATATTCACCCTTCGGCGTCCTCCTCAGCGTTCAGCCCTGGAACTATCCTTATTATCAGCTAGCTCGCTTTGCCGGTCCCCATCTGATGTCCGGCAATGTGATGCTCCTCAAACACGCGCCTGGCGTTCCCCAATGTGCATTGGCCTTTGAACAGGTTCTTCGGGAGGCCGGCGTACCCGAAGGTGTCTACACCAATCTGTTCCTGAGCAACGATCAAGCCGGAGCTCTGATCGACGACCCGCGGGTAAAAGGAATCGCTCTCACCGGTTCCGAGCGCGCGGGAGAGGCACTGGCATCACGCGCGGGAAAGAACCTGAAGAAATCGACGATGGAGCTCGGCGGCAGCGATGCGTTCGTTGTTTTGGACGATGCTGATCTTGACCATACTGTAGAAATGGCTGTCCTTGGTAGGTTCGGAAACAACGGGCAGACGTGCATCGGAGCAAAGAGATTCATCATAGTCAAATCGATGCTCGACGAATTCCTTCCCCGATTCGTTGCCGCGGCCAAGAAACTGAAGCTAGGGGACCCTCTCGACGAAACGGTGACCTTGGGACCGCTCTCTTCCGATGGGGCTCTGCAGCTCATCCTGCGTCAGATTCAGGAGGCCACGGCTCACGGGGCGCAGATAGCCCTCGGTGGCCGCCGCGCCGGTGAAGTCGGAGCTTTCCTTGAACCGACGATTCTGACGAATGTGACCTCCGACAATCCCGCCTATAAGCAGGAATTCTTCGGGCCCGTCGCTCTCATTTTTCCGGCCAAAGATGAGGAAGAAGCCATTGCGATCGCCAACGATTCGCCATTTGGCCTTGGCGGATCCGTCTACACCTCAGACATCGAAAGAGGCAAGCGGGTGGCGAGTCGTATGGAAACGGGCATGGTCTTCATCAACTATCCCGATGTCAGCGCTCCCGATCTGCCTTTCGGGGGAGTCAAGCGCTCCGGGTATGGCAAGGAACTTTCCAACCTTGGCCTGGAAGAGTTTGTGAACAGGAAGCTGATCCTCGTTCCCAACGGACACTCATAACGCAACCGGTGAAGGGAAACTTTAGCGCTCGATTTATCGCAGCAAGTGTCTTCTGTGGAGGGTAACGCGAATGCCGTTGTATACCGCTATCAGCGAAGATGGCTTTCTGTCCGATGAGACGAGGGCGAAGATCGCGAGGGAAATCACGCGGATCCATACCGCAGTGATGAAAGTCCCCAGCAATTTCGTTCGAGTGGTTTTTCTCTCCTATCCCAAGGGTTCGGGATACGCGGCGGGTGAAGAGGCTCCGACAGCAGCATTGAACTGTGTCCTGCGCAGTGGCCATACCGAGGCCGAAAAGACCGAGATGCTGAAGCAACTGTGGTCGATGTTCCAGGACCTCAGCGGTGTCCCGACCGATCAGCTGGCCCTATCCCTCCAGGAAATTCCGTCGAGCAATGCGATGGAAATGGGGCAGATCATGCAAGCCGTCGCTCACAAATAGGCGGTCCTGAGGAAGGCAATCGTTCTTCGAGCTCACCGGGAGTGTTCAGCATGTGTTTTTTCTCACCAAATACGGATGCTCTTACTCCCCTTCGTTCTCAGGCAACACCCGATCGCGCCCCCGATCACCTGGCCGACGGCACACCAGCCGCCTTGCGTGACGACCTGATCACGCTGCTCGGTCATACGGCGGTGCGGTCGCGCGTCACGGACCTCGTGAAGTACGCAACCGATGCCAGTCCCTATCGCCTCTTTCCGCAGGTGGTGATTGTCGCGGAATCGGTAGAACAGATTGGCAAGACCCTGCAATACGCAAAACAGAATCATCGTTCCGTGACCTTCCGGGCTTCAGGGTCGAGCCTGAACGGTCAATCTCAGGGCGATGACATCCTCATCGATGTACGGAACTGTTTCAACGGTATCGAAATACAGGAAGATGGGCTCTATGCAAGGATCAAACCGGGCACGATCATCAGCGCCGCCAATCGCGCTCTTTTACCTTACAACCGAATATTGGGGCCTGACCCCGCCAGCAGTGGAGTCGCCACGATCGGCGGAGTAGTAGCGAACAACGCCAGTGGCATGACGGCCGGTACGAAATTCAACAGCTATCACACGGTCGCGTCGATGAAGGTGCTCCTCTCCTCGGGTATTCTCATCGACACCAGTGACGAGGGTGTTGAGGCGAAGCTGTTTGAATACGAGCGGGAATTGCATGACGGATTGTTGGAGATTCGTGATCAGATCTTGAAGGATGAGCCCTTTGCGGCATGGATCCGGAAGAAGTTTGCGATCAAGAACACCAACGGCTATCGGCTGGATGCGTTCCTCGACGGCAAAACTCCGGCTCAAATAATTCAGAAGCTGATGGTCGGGTCCGAGGGCACGCTCGCATACATCGCTGAGGTGACATTTGAGACTGTACCCCTGAGACCGCTACGCTCGACTGGTCTGCTGATATTTCCGACCTTGCACGATGCTGCTGTTGCCGCCCCTCGCTTCATCGAGATGGGTGCGATGGCTGCAGAACTTATGGATGGAAGATGCCTGCATCTTGCGACGTCGCTTCCCGATGTGCCGATGAGCTGGCAGGCAGTCAGCGAGGATGCAGGGTCTCTCCTCGTTGAGTTTCGCGCCTCCAGTCCCGATGAATTGACGCAAATGGAGGCGGATGGACTCAAGTTCGCATCAACCCTTGATCTACATGATCCTGCCTTGTTCAGTCGCGATCCGAAAGCTGCCGCGGTCCTGTGGAAGGTGCGGGAGGGGCTGTACCCGATCGTAGCAGCGGGGAGAGCCCAGGGGACATGCCTGATGATTGAGGACATCTGCGTCCCACAGAATCAGGTGGGAGACGCTGCCAACGACATTATTGCGCTGCAACGGAAGTTCAACTACCTCGTGAACATTGCGGGCCATGCATCGGCCGGTAACCTTCATTTCCTTATCGGAGTGAACTTCGGAATCCCGTCCGACGTTGATAAGTATGCCGCCTTCATGGAGGAGATGACGAGCCTCATCGTCAGCAAGTACGACGGCTCCCTCAAGGCCGAGCATGGGACAGGTAGGAATATCGCGCCTTTTCTTGAAAAGGAGTGGGGTCCCAAAGCAACCCCAATCATGTGGCGCATCAAGAAGCTCTTCGATCCCAGAGGCCTGCTCGCCCCTGGCGTCATGCTCAACAAGGATCCCCGCGGTCACGTCAAGAACACGCACACCTTTCCGGAAATCGAGCATGTTGCCAATGCGTGTATCGAGTGCGGTTACTGTGAGCCGGTTTGCCCGAGCCGTCATCTGACAACCACGCCGAGACAGCGCATTGCGCTTCGTCGAGAGATGATGCGACATGAGCCCGGGTCTCCGGTTCAGAAGGCGCTACTGAAGGAATATGAATACGACGCGGTTCAGACCTGTGCTGGCGACGGCTCGTGCGAGCATGCATGTCCCGTCCAGATCAACACCGGGATCATGATGAAGCAGTTCCGGCATCTCGAACACAGTCCGTCGCAGGAATGGATTGCGGAGAGGATCGCTGAATATTGGGGCGCTGTGGAACCGATGGCTCGCACCTCGATGCTCGTCGGCAATGTCGCGGCGAAGCTGTTTGGTAACGGAACGGTTCGTTCGATTCTCAATGCAGCTCGCAGAGTGATCAGCCCCGAGCTTCTTCCCAGTTGGATGGAGTCCCTGCCTATGCCGGCTACCTCCAAGCTGCCGCGCACGAAAGAGGAGGGCGCCGCCGCAATCTATTTCCCGGCCTGCATCAACCGTATTTTTGGAGGATCGAAGCTTTCCAGGCGCAGCATGTCACTTGCCCAGGTTTTTGTGGCAGTTTCAGAAAGAGCCGGGCATCCCTTGTTCATTCCTCCAGACGTTGTCGGCAACTGCTGTGCTACGGTTTGGCACTCGAAAGGCTACAACGCCGGCAATATCCTGATGGCCAATCGCGTCGTCAATAGCATGTGGCGCTGGAGCAAACAGGGTTTGCTGCCAGTCGTGTCGGATGCGAGCTCCTGTACCCTCGGTCTTAAACAGGAGGTGCTCGACTACCTCACGCCGGAGAACCGGGACCGGCACAAGCACCTGACCATATACGATTCAATCACGTGGGCCGATGAGAAGTTGCTGCCGAACCTTAAAGTGAAACAGAAAGCCCGGACTGCCACGCTGCACCCGACGTGCTCGATGAATACCCTCGCTGTGGCCACCACACTCAGGAAAATTGCCGCCGAATTGGCAGAGAAGCCTTTTTATCCGTTGACCAGTACCTGCTGCGCATTTGCAGGCGATCGCGGCTTACTGCATGAAGAGCTCACCCGCTCCGCAACCCGGGAGGAAGCGGGGGAACTAGCGGGCAAGAATCTGGATCTCTATCTGTGCGCAAACCGGACCTGCGAAGTCGGCATGGAGCACGCAGTCCACGCCCCCTATGAGTCATTCCTCTTCGCTTTGGAAGAGTTGACGCGGCCTTAACCAGGACCCCGCAGAGAGGGTCACACGGGGCACCCTGGCGCCGGACGTCTAGCTTGTCCTTCTTCTTTGTCGCTGGACTCGGAATCGGCTAGCGGAGCAGATTCACTCGCGCGAGATCGATGATTTCATCGCCGTGTCCACTGAGGACGGCCTTTAGCATGAAAAGGCCAAAGCCCTTGGCTTGCTCGTAGGTGATCGTTGGAGGCATCGAAAGCTCCTGACGTGACACCTGCACCTCGACGATTGCCGGCCCGTCGTGTTTGAGGGCCTGTGCGATCGCCGGTTCTACCTGGTCCGGAGTTTCGGCTCTCAGACCGAGGAGGCCCGCTCCCTCCGCAATCTTTCGAAAATCGGGGTTCTGAAGGGTGGTTGCAAAATCGAGAAAGCCGTTGGCCTTCATTTCCAGCTCCACAAAGGCGAGCGAGTCATTTTTGAAAACGACCAGCTTCACCGGCAAATCGTGCTGCCGCAACGTAAGCAGTTCGCCCATGAGCATCGCCAAGCCGCCATCGCCGGACATGGAGATCACCTGCCTGCTGGGATGGCTGACTTGTGCGCCGATGGCCTGCGGTAGTGCGTTGGCCATGGAGCCGTGGTTGAGAGACCCAACCAGCCGGCGCTTGCCATTCATCCGCAGATAGCGCGCCGCCCAGATCACTGGCGTTCCCACGTCGAAGGTGAAGATCGCATCTTCGGATGCGAGTCGATCAATCACGCTTGCGACATATTGTGGATGGATAAGTTTTCCGCCGGAATCGCCGCTTGCCAGCTTGTCCAGTCCCTGGCGCGCCTTACCATAGTGCTCGAGTGATTCTTTCAAGTGCCCTTCATTTTGATTCTGTTGCAGCCTGGGCAAAAGGGCTCGCAGCGTTGCCTTGGTGTCTCCCACAAAGCCAAAATCAACTTTGCTGCGACGACCTAACTGTTCGCCTCGAAGATCTATCTGCACCACGGTCGCGTCCTTCGGAAAGAACTGCTGATAGGGAAAGTCGGTGCCGATCATCAGCAGCGTATCGCAGCTCATCATTGCATGATAGCCGGATGAAAATCCGAGCAGGCCGGTCATCCCTACATCAAACGGGTTGTCGTACTCGATGAACTCCTTGCCCCGGAAAGCGTGCACGATGGGAGCCTGGAGCTTGCCCGCGAGCTCAACGAGTTCGCCGTGAGCTCCGGCGCACCCGGCACCCCCAAGGATGGTTGTCTTCTTTGAGCGATTCAGAACTTCCGCAAGTACGCTCAGTTCGTCGTCGGACGGGCACACCATCGGTTTCGGGCTGGGCAAAAGCAACCGCGGTTTTTGCTCAACCGCATCTCGCAAGGCCACATCCCCTGGAATCACAACGACTGCAACGCCACGCCGTGAAATCGCGGTCTGCATCGCAATCTCGAGCACACGCGGCATCTGCTCGGGCTGCGAGACCAGCTCACAATAATGGCTGCATTGCGCGAAGATCTGTTCTGGGTGGGTCTCCTGAAAATATCCACTCCCGATTTCAGCGCTCGGAACCTGCGCCGCGATGGCCAGAACGGGGACGCGGCTGCGCTGGCAATCGTAAAGGCCATTGATCAAGTGCATGTTTCCCGGACCGCAGCTTCCGGCGCAGACCGCCAATTTGCCAGTGAGATGCGCCTCTGCGCCGGCCGCGAACGCGGCCGCCTCCTCATGGCGCACGCCAATCCATTGGATGTTGTCACGGGTGCGAATCGAATCCGTGATGCCATTGAGCGAATCGCCCGGGACGCCGTAAATTCGCTGAACGTCCGCCTCCACCAAGACATCTACCAGCAGATCAGCCACTCTCTTTGCCATTGTCATTCCTTTCCCGAACCTATTTTAATTCCTGAACTCACCTTCTTAAAACTGGAAGCGAAGCGGGTGTAGGTTCGCACCTGCAACGCGGGAAAAAAGGCAGATAATCATGCCACTCGGAGCTTTACCTTCTCAAATCCTTCAGTGTTTTCAGATCATCCACTACATAGGACATGGAGGCCCGGATCCCTTTGCCAGAACGGACGGGCGCCAGGTCGGAGAGCTCTTCGCCTCTGCAGACCGGCAGCGTCAAAAAACCTTCACCCATCCACGCTTGCTCGATCTTCACGTCGTGGGGAACGTTCTCGACCAGCTCGTGAATGGCCGGATGGTCCTGCCTGTCAGCGGCGAGACGCGGACAGTGAAGAAGATTGACGACGGGCTTCTGTTTCAGCAGCGACACGTCCGTCACCGCTTCTCTCAGCGTGACCATACCTTCGGCCAGTCGATGCCCGCTCGATGTCGCAGACCCGGCAAACTTGGATCCTGGGGCGAGGGCGGGACCCGCCTTTCCTGTCGCGGCGTAATACCTTGTCTGGAATACCTGGCCAATACGCTTGGGATAACCCTGCGTCCAACCGCGAGCGACCGCTGCGGCGTTGTCTACGAAAATATATGGACAGTAAGCGACTGGCTTGCCCTGGTATAGGGCATCCACGAGTATGAAAAACTCGCGATACTGATAACGGGCCGGGTCAAGATATTCGTCGTCGTTCCCGCTGAACTGCCAATCGTAGAAAAGAGCATTGGCGTGACCATTTGCGGAGCGATCGGGATCGAGTCCAGGAGGCAACACAGCCGCCACGGCAGAGGGCTCTGCCCAGAATTCAATGTCGAGAAAGTCTGAAGAGTAGTACCAGGGCGGAGGTGGATTCAGAGTCGATTTGCCTTTTGCAGTCAGTGGATAATTGAAGCCCTTGAGCATTTGTGATCTCCCATTTTGAATGTTTTGGTCGCGGTAGCCTGAGCAAATTCTGCACATCGATATCTTGCACATCGGTGAATTTGCATTCACCCAGTGCGCTTACCGGCATTCGTAGCGGGAGAGAGGATGACTGTCAGAGTCTTCGCGCCCTGAGCCGGATGGACGACAACCCCACCGATGTCTCCGGAACCGGAAGGACCGGTCATCACGCTGTTGGCCATGGGCTGGCCGCAACACGTCTGTTCCTTCGGATATACGACGTCGACTCCCAGTCTCTCGAGCAGTTCGAGGGTGGCGATCCCGACACGGGGATAGAACATGTCAATGTAACAGGGGATCATGAGAGCCGCTTGCATCGTTATTTCACCTTCTAAGGCTGAGATTGCTCGAGCGGAGCGGAAGCGCTCGGGCATTCCAGCCGGCCACTCCCGGAGTGAGCAACCTCATTGCCATCCGAACTACTGGGGTCCGATCGATGCTTCGACAAGAAAATGCAGACTGAGACTGGCTTTTACGAGGTAGTCGTCTGGGACGACCTGAGCAATCAGGTACGGAATGGAAACGGCGGGTGTCATGAGGGTGACAGGAAAGCCAAAGTCAATAGAATGACACCGTGGTCCTCGATGTTCGGCGCCGCAAGCCGACTCTTCAATTCTGGCCTCCCGCAACCGAGGCGTGCTCCTCGGCCTCCGACTCTATTCCGCTTTTGCTCGTTGCCGCCTGCGAGATTTTCTCTTGTGCAGAATCAAACTTCAGCAAGCCAATGGCGGGAGCCACAAAAACCAGGGAATTCGAAAAGGTCGCCACGTGGCCGGTGAAGCCCTGCTTCTGTAAATCGAATTCTCTCAACTGGAATTGCAGCATACCCATATTGATGACATCGCCAGTAATGCCGGACACCTGTATTCGATCACCAATTCTGATCCCACGCTTGCCCATCAATACGAGATAGCCGAGGCTCGCGAGAATTACATTTTGCAGAGCAACCGCCATTCCGGCCGTAAGCAGCCCAAAGTACGTAACCAACGAACTCAAATCTGAGGCAACGCTGAACAAGGCGACGACGGCTACGGCAAACAATGTCAGGAGGCGGTGGACCATGCTTATAACCCGCCGCCGGTTTGGGTCCTGGATACGGCCGAGCGCTAGCCGACGCGATATTTCGCACATTCCGGACAGCAGACCGGCAATCAACACAACGATGAGGAGGCGGACCACCAGTTTTTTCCATGCTTCCCTGTATTGTTTGGCCACCGCTGTTCGCCAAGGCAGCAGGTGCGACTCGTACTCTTCAAGCAGCGCCTTTTGCTTATCAAGCGCCAGAATGGCTGGAGAAAAGGCCCTGATTTCGAGTGTGACCGCATCGAGTTGGGACTTCTGTTCGCGCAATAATAAAAGGTTGCTGGTCTGCAAATTGCTTGTGACGGCCCTTTGCAGAACCCCTGTGATGAAGTCGCTCATTGGAGTCCGCAAATTCTTCGCGGAGACCGAAAAGTTGTCGGTGAGACGAATCTTTTCGTCAACCACGCGAAGCTTGCGGCTCAGCGCCGAGACTTCAGACGCCAGCCCGAGGAGGCCAGCCTCTCGCCAGCGACTGCTGGTTCTGGAATCTGAGTCTTGTGCTGGCAGTTTCGACGCGGGAGTTGCCGGGCTGCTCAGCTCTGGTATGGATTGTGCAAGGTCGTCAATCGTCAAATCGAGAGTTGCAGTGTTGCCTTGCGCCGTCCCGGCAGTCTGTACGAACCGGATTAGATCATTGACCGCCTGCGAAACAGCCTGCAAAAGTTCTAATCGGCTCTGCGCATCGTCGAGAGTGGCTTTCAGCGTCTTGCGGTCGGCCTTGCGAGCCGAGGCAATTTTCTCGTTCAGCTTTCCGATGTCCTCCCTTGTTTGCTGAGTGAGCTGGTCATCTCGATTCTTCAACCTGATAAAGTACGCAAGGTCCGCAGAAGCGGGGGCT
>Ga0193753_10004204_pt1 | contig 10341 bp, 6 predicted proteins | sample H1c2metaG_FD_144925 | JGI IMG/M metagenome (GOLD analysis project Ga0193753, IMG submission 144925) | Soil microbial communities from a riparian zone of the East river system, Colorado, United States - H1c2 | ecosystem: Environmental > Terrestrial > Soil > Riparian zone | place: USA: East River... | reverse complement strand
AACGATGGCCGACGAGAACAATTTCGAAACCGAGCCGGCTGCGCAGAAGCCGCCGCAGCCGAATCCGAGTTGGGAACGAGTACAACTGGCGCGGCACCCCAAGCGTCCGCATTCGCGCGACTACATAGAGGGGCTGATCACGGCGTTTGAAGAGATCCATGGCGACCGTTTTTTCGGGGATGACAAGTCGGTGCTCGCGGGCATGGGCTTCTTTGAAGGCAAGCCGGTCATGCTGGTGGGTCAGCAGAAGGGCCGCGACACCAAAGAGAAGCTGATGCGCAACTTCGGCATGCCGAAGCCGGAGGGATATCGCAAAGCGCTGCGCGTGATGCGGCTGGCGGCGAAGTTTCGGCTGCCGATCATCACGCTGATCGACACGCCGGGCGCCTATCCGGGCATTGATGCGGAGGAACGCGGACAGGCGGAAGCGATCGCCTACAATTTGCGCGAGATGTCGCGGCTGGCGAGTCCGGTGATCGCGGTGGTGATTGGCGAGGGTGGAAGCGGCGGTGCGCTGGGGATTGGCTTGGCGAATCGCGTATACATGTTCGAGAACGCGTACTACAGCGTGATTTCGCCGGAGAGCTGCGCGGCGATTATCTATCGCGATTCCGGAAAGGCTCCGGAAGCGGCGGCGGCGCTGAAGCTGACGTCGAGCGATTTGCTCGAGATGAAGCTGATCGATGGCATCGTGCCGGAGCCGGCGGGAGGCGCGCATTTGGATTATGAGTCAGCGATCAACGCGCTACGGAGTACGTTGAAACAGGCTTTGAAAGAGCTCGCCGGGCAAACGCCCGAGCAGACCATTAAAGAGCGCGTCGCCAAGTTCCGGAACATGGGGAATTTTTTCAGTGAGGCAGCGCTCTGAAAAAAATCGGCTGGGTGGTGGCAATTTTTGTGGCCGCCTTCCTCGCGCTGCTGATTTATTCGACAGTTTCGGGGCCACGGTATCGGGTCGAGATCTGCATGGCGTACGAAGGGCGTTCCGCGTGCCGCACAGTGAGCGCTAAGAGCGAGGCGGCGGCGGTTCGCGCGGGGTCGGATAACGCTTGTGCGGATATTGCTTCGGGGGTTACGGATACGATGCGGTGTCTGGCGGCGGAGCCGAGGAGTGTGCGCTGGCTGCATCGGCCTTGATCCGATTTACAGATTGTTCACCCGCTTGTATTGCAGGCGTTACCAGGCGAGCGTTAAGATAGACGACCGGGATGGGAGTTCGTCTATGAAAAGAATGTGTGGGGTCTTGTGCCTGTTTGCGGGTACGCTCGCGAGCCAATCGATCACATCGAGGATAGTGGGGACGGTTAGCGATAGCTCCGGAGCAGCCGTAGCAGGCGCCGCCATCGTGGCGCGCAATGTAGATACAAACGAGCGGACTGAATCCCGCTCGGGAGCCGGCGGCGATTATCTTTTATTGAACCTGAAGCCCGGCGGGTACGAGGTGGAAGTAAATTCACCAGGATTCAAAAAATATATACGCAAAGGTGTGCGGCTGCAATTAGAACAAGAGTCGCGGCTGGATGTCTCCTTGGAGCTTGGCCAACTCAGCGAAGCGGTCACGGTGGAGGCGAATGTCACGACTCTCGAAACTACTACGTCGAGCGTCGGCATGGTCGTAAACAATAGGGCCATCCTGAATCTTCCGCTCGATACGCGTAACGTATTTTCGCTGATTTATCTGACGCCCGGTGTATCCGGCTCCATCGGCAACAACTATAACTCGCTCAGCTTTTCAGTGAACGGCACGCGGACCAGCATGATGGAAATCATGACGGATGGCGTTCCCGCCGGGCATCCGACAGTGCAGGGCTATAGCGGAATCTCGGTATTTCCATCGGTGGATGCGATCGGGGAATTTAAAGTAGAAGCGGAAAACTATTCCGCGGAATATGGCCACAGCATTGGCGGCGTTGTGAACGTTGTGTTCAAGAATGGCGGAAACCTGTTTCATGGCACGGCCTACGAGTTTATTCGGAATTCCGTACTAGACGCGAATAACTTCTTTTCGAACGCGCGGGGAGTGAGTCTGCCCAGCTTCAAGCGTAACCAGTTCGGAGGAGTGTTCGATGGACCTATCAAGAAGGACAAGACGTTCTTTCTGGTCTCGACTGAATTTTTGAGACAGCGCGCCTTTAGCTCGACAACGACGACGGTACCAACGGCTCTCCAGCGCAACGGAGATTTCTCGCAAACGTTCGCCGCCAATGGACAATTGATTCGCATCTACAATCCATTCAGTACTACAACCACGGGAGGGACGCCGAGCCGGTCGCAGTTTCAAGGAAATAGGATTCCGGTGAGCCAGATCAACGGCGTGGCCGCAAATATTTTGAAGTATTATCCGCTCGCGAACACGCCGGGCGACCGGCTGACCAATGCCAATAATTTTTTCGCGGCGGGCACAGACCAGAACAACATCACGAGCTGGGATGTTCGTCTGGACCATAGCATCTCGGAGCGGCAAAAGTTTTTTGGACGCTATTCGAACCGGGTTTTCGAGACGGCGCCGGCGGTATTCTTCCCGTCGGAGATAGCGGTCGCGCAAGACCGTATTACGCAGACGAATTATATGCGTAACGGAGTGGCTGGATACACGTTCACGGCCTCGCCAACGCTACTGTTCGATGCGCGCCTTGGTTTCGGCCGGACGCTGTACCTGTACGGGAACGGAGGACTGGGTTTTCTGGCGAGCTCGCTCGGCCTACCGAAAGCCGTGGATACCGCTGGCAATTTGCCGATGTTTCCACGCGTTACCGCGGGCGGTTATGTATCGCTAGGCGACAGCGATAACCGGAAGAACTCGTTTATGACTTATAGTCTGCTGGCGGGCGTAACAAAGGTTGCCGGTCCGCATACGTGGAAAGCCGGCTGGGACGGCCGGATGATTCGAGTAAATAATCGGGAAAGCCGCGATACTTCCGGCAATTACAACTTTGGCGCGGGTTTCACGCAGGGTCCGAATCCTAATACGGCAAGCGCGACGGCTGGCAATGGGCTGGCATCGCTATTGCTCGGGACGGGCTCGGGAGATCTCATACAGAATTTCAAAGATGTCGCCTCGCAGAGCTTTTACCATGCGGTTTACTTACAAGACGACTGGCGTGTGACGAAGCGCCTTACGTTGAATCTGGGAGTACGGTACGACGTGGATTTGCCGCGGACAGACCGGTATAACCGGATGAACTATTTCGACCCGAACGCTCCATCGCCGTTGGCGAGTGCCGTGCCCGGATTGAAGGGTGGCCTGGTATTCGTTGATGGAAATAACAGATATCAGTATCCAGTCGACACGAACAACTTAGCTCCCCGAATTGGCTTCGCGTATCAGGCAAACGATAGGACCGTGATCCGGGGCGGCTGGGCCAATGTCTATGCACCCTCGCCGCAGCAGGCGAGCGGCACGGTGGGCCCATACGGGTACCGCGTGCAGACAGACTGGGTCGGGTCGCTCGATGGAATCACGCCGTACAATACTCTGGCCAACCCGTTTCCGGGTGGATTCGTGACGCCGACTGGCGCGGCGGGCGGTTTGACGACTGGCGCAGGCGGGAGTATTCAGGCCTTTCTGCGCGACACTGTAACTCCGTATGCGATGCAGTGGAACTTCAACTTACAAAGACAGCTACCGGGCGACTTACTACTGCAGGCCGGCTATGTCGGTAATCGCGGACTACAGCTTCAGAGAAACACGGAAAGCGGATTGGATATCGACCAACTGAATTCGCAATACCTCAGCTTGGGATCGCGGCTAAACCAACTTGTAGACAATCCATTTTACGGAGTCGTAAATAACGGAGTTTTGGCGGCGCGCCAAGTTAGTATGGGGCAGTTACTACGACCTTATCCGCAGTATACTTCGCTTGTGCCGCTGTATTCGAGTGGCGCTTCTTCCACTTATCACAGTTTGCAGACAAGATTGACGAAACGCTATTCACACGGTCTTCAGTTGGACGGATCGTACACATGGTCCAAAGTGTTGGACAATGGCGGAGCGGACCACCAAGATAGCTACAACATACTGGCGGACCGGGCGGTAACGAGCTATGACGTTTCCCATCGCTTTGTGGCGAGCTACATCTATGAGCTGCCGTTCGGGCATGGGCGGCGTTTCGGATCGAGTGCGCCCGCGATCGTGAGTGCGGTTTTAGGCGGATGGCAGGTAAACGGCATCACTACGGTGCAAAGCGGAACGCCGCTGCGGATTACAGCGAACAATACGTCCGGCCTGGGTAATCCGACTGAGCGCGCGAACACAAATGGGAACTCACCCCTATTGCAAGGCGACGTACACGACCGATTGAACCGGTACTTTGACACAAGCGTTTTCAGTCAACCCGCAGCCTTCACGCTGGGTAATACGGCGGCCTACTATGGCGATCTACGGTCGCACTACCAAAATAATACGGATCTTTCGCTGTTCAAGCAGTTCACTCCACGCGAGGGTTTACGGATTCAGTTCCGCGCAGAGGCCTTCAACGTGTTCAATCGGGTCCAGTTTGGGAGCCCGAACACGAGCGTCACCTCCACCAGCTTCGGGGTGATCACATCGCAAGCAAACACTCCGCGCGATATTCAATTTGGATTGAAGGTATTATTCTAGGAGTTGGCTAGTTCCTCTCCGATTTGGCGGCACGGGAATCCTTGCCCTTTGCGCTTCTAAGGCAAACAGGGTTTATCGTGTAGACATGTCAAATTCCGCCGTTTCACACCTTAGTCCCGCCCAAGAGTCGGCACGAGAGATTTTGATGGCGGGCTCAGCGGCTGGGAGAGTGTTCGCGCTAGGCGGAGAGACAGGACGCGGCAAGACCACGGTTCTCCGTAACATCCACGCTGAATTCGGCGGTTCGTATCTTTCCATCGCCGACTTGATCGAGCGGGGTGCGCACAATCACCCCTTGGCACTCGAAGAGTCGCTATTCCAACTTGTGCTCGCCACTCTGAAACAACGCGAAGTCGTTATTGTCGACGATTTTGAGCTGCTCCAGAATGCCGTCGGCTGCCACACCTATCCACGCATGAGATGGCTCGATGCCATCACGCTTGGCTTGTTCGACTATGCCGACAAGGCGGGCAAGAAGCTGATCTTTTCGTATGGCGGCAACTTGCCAGGACCGCTGCACCAGCGCGTGCTCAAGGCCAGTATCCCGCGCTTTCGGGTAGAAGATTATGAGTCGCTGACGCGCGTTTGGCTGGGCGAGGCGGCGCTATCGATCGATTTCGTGAAAGTCTTCCGGTTCGCGCCGAAGCTGAATGCACACCAACTAAAAGCCGCCTGCAATTGGCTTCTGGCGGGCAAACGCGATGTCCACACGGAAGAGTTTATCGAGTATTTGCGTTCACAGCGCTTGACGAGCAATGTGGATCTCGACGAAGTGCAAGCGGTTGAACTGACAGAACTGATTGGCGTGGATGAAGTGATTCGCAGCCTCGAGATTCACATCGCGTTCCCGCTCGAGAACGATCGCCTAGCGGGCGAAATGAACCTGCGTTCGAAACGCGGCGTCCTGCTCTACGGGCCACCTGGCACCGGCAAGACTACCGTGGGAAGAGCGCTGGCGCATCGCCTGAAGGGCAAGTTTTTCCTGATCGATGGGACGTTCATTGCGGGCACCGGCGATTTCTATGCGCGTGTTCACCAAGTGTTCGAGGCAGCCAAGGAGAATGCGCCAGCGGTGATCTTTATCGACGACGCGGACGCGATTTTCGAAGGCGGCGAGGAACAGGGTCTCTATCGTTATTTGCTGACCATGTTGGACGGCCTCGAGAGCGAGAGCGCCGGCAAGGTATGCGTGATGATGACGGCGATGGATGTTGGCCATCTGCCGCTGGCGCTGGTCCGCTCCGGACGAGTGGAATTGTGGCTAGAGATGAAGCTACCCGATGCGGAGGCGCGCCGGGCCATCCTCACGCGGCAGGTGGAGAAATCCGGAAATCTTTTTTCTGCCGACGATTGTGACGGCGTGCTCGCGGCAACCGAGGGCTTCACGGGCGCGGACTTGAAGAGAGTCGTCGAGGACGCCAAGAGCCTGCTCGCATACGATCGCGCGACTCGAGCGGATACGGAGCGTGCGGGACAGTATCTGGTCCAAGCCATCGAGGGAGTTGCGCTGAACAAGCAACGCTATGCGGAGGCCGAAGCCGGAGCGCAGGCGAGGCTCGCCGCCACCCCTAAGCTATCTTTGGGCTCGCTCATGTCTGGGGTTGGTTTCCCGGTGAGTCTTTAAAACGTAAAGCCCACCAGGAACTGACCCTGATTCTTATTCGAAGCGAGATTGGAATTGAGCGGCGCAAAGTTGTGATTCGCATCTACCCAATGGATGTAGCGAAATTCGGGCTTGATGTGAAGTATCAGCAGCTTGAAATCGATACCGGCGCCGATGACCACGCCGGGCGCCGAGACGTTGCTCGTCACGGATTGAATTTCGCTCACGTGGTTGAAAATCGGGCCCGCATCGATGAACGGATGCAATACCGGAATAGCTGTGAAACGGTACTTCAAGAGAATCGGGAAGTCCCACTCGTTCACGCCCGAACCGCCGAGCTTATAGCGGCGATAGAGAGCGTCGGCTTCGACGCCGAGATGAAATGGAAGGTTCAGGTCGACTTCTGGGCCGACGAGATAGCGATCCGTCGTGCCGAATTGTGGGAATTGTCCCTGACCGGCATTTACATAGGCATCATTGAGAGGAACGCCCGCCTTTACGCCAATCGAGAACTGTGCGAAGGCGGCTGAAGAGGAAAAGATTGCGGCCAAAAGCAGCCGTTTGGAAAAAGAAAAGTGCATACACCTGTAGGAATGACCGACAGGGTGCGAGTTTCGTTTCCCAAATCAGGGACGTTGGCCCGCGATGTGGAGCGGTATGCGATAGACGCTGCTGCTGGCCATCACGAATAGTGTTTTGCCATCAGTACCGCCCCAAGCCAGGTTGCCGGTGCGCTCGGGCATATCGATGGTGCCGATGTGTTTGAGCTCGGGCGAAAAAATCCAGATGCCGCCGGGGCCAGTGCTATAGATGTTGCCCTTCGTGTCGACTTTCATGCCGTCGGGCGCGCCCACTCTGGGATCGGAAGTAACATTGGCGATGAGTTTGCCATTCGCCACGGACCCGTCCGCTGTCACTTCGTAGCGCATCCAGATTTTTTTCTTGTCATCGGAGCAGTTGACGTAGAGATATTTTTCGTCGGGCGAAAAAGCAAGACCATTCGGCCGCGGAAGATCGGAGATAAGAAGACGCAGTTTGTCGTTGGCGGGCGGTGCGCCGGGCGCGTGACTCAACGCGCCATCCAGGCGGTAGACTCCATTTACTTTCAATTCTCTTTTAGGATCGGCGTCGCTCTGCGTGGCCAAACCGTAGGGCGGGTCGGTGAAGTAGAGCGCCCCATCGCGTTTGTACACCAGATCGTTAGGGCTATTGAGCCGCTTGCCTTGATAGGAATCGGCGAGCACGGTGATCTTTCCATGCGGGTCCATCGTTTCGAGGCGCCACACATTGCGGCGGGCGTGGCCGGCAACGGTGAGGCGGCCATGGGCATCGAGCGTCATACCGTTTGAACCGGGTTCAGGACCAGTGAAAGGCGTCGCTTCGCTCCATCCGCTCGGCCGTATGAAGATGCTCGCGGACGAGCCCGGCGCCCATTTATAGATCGTGTTGCTCGGGATCTCGGCGAAGAGCAAATAGCCCGCATGAATCCAGATCGGCCCTTCGGTCCACTTATAGCCGCCGGCCACTTTTTCGCCTTTCAAATCGGCGGGAACAATCGCGTCGAGGGCTGGATCGAGGCGTTCGACCTTCAAGGGAACTTGAGTCATGGCGGGGAGAGCGACGAAAATCGCGGTTAGGAAAAGCTGACTGAGCTTCACGGCGCGATTGTATAACAGAGCCGTTCGCGTTCGAACTATAACTGATCGCGATACTTCTCGAGCGCGACCTTCACCAACTGGGCGCGGGTTCGAGCGCCGGTCTTTTCGAATAGCTGATGTAGAGACGCTTTTACCGCGCCTTCCGAGATTTCAAGATTCGAGCCGATCTCTTTGTTTGTCATTCCTTGAAAAACGTAACGGATTAAATCGCGTTCGCGGTCGCTCAACTGCGGCTTACCGGAGTTCTTAGTTCGATCCATCGATAAAAAGAGCGAACCCAGATAATCCTTTTCGAGGAATACGCCGCCCTCGGCTACCTGGCGGACCGCGTCGCGCAATGCGTCGGAGGAATGCTGTTTGTGGAGAATGCCGGCTACGCCCGCCTGGATTAGTTGCACGGCCTCGGGGCCACTCACGCCGGCCGTGACGACGAGTATTTGACCGGCGAAGCCTCGCCGCTTGGCTTCGACAACGAAATCGAGCGCTCGTTCGGAGCCGAGCTCGACGTCCAAAATGATCATCGTCGCGCCGGATTTCTTCAGCGCGGCCAGCGCTTGCGACGCCTCGCCGCTTTGTCCGACAACGGCAATGACCGGATCGTTTTCAAAGAGCCGCACCAATCCTTCGCGGAACATGGCGTGGTCGTCCAGCAGGAAAAGCTTGATCTCCGGGATCGAGGCAGTTTCCATGGCTCAGCCTGCAACCTGCAACTCAATCTCGAAACAGGAGCTCATCCCTTTTACCAAGCGCAGGTCGCCGCCATAGCTTCGGACGAGCGAACGCGAGATATAGAGACCGAGACCAGTGCCATCGGCTCCCGGATGGAACGGTTGAAAGAGCAACTCGGGCGATAGGACGCCCGGTCCGGTGTCTTCGAGGCGCAGCGTGATTTTCTCTCCGGACACGGACGCCGAAATGCGCAACTCTCGCCGATGGCCCGCCTGCACGGCGCGGCGGCTGTTCTGCACCAGGTTCAAGAATGCCTGTAAAAGGCCATGCGGATCGGCGAACACGTGTGGCAGCGTAGCTGTTAGCGGCCATCGTATTACACCACCGATCTCCCGCCACTCCGCATCGACAATAATCCGCAGGGTGTCCAATACCTCCTGTAATGGCGCCGTTTCGGGTGTCTGCCGCGATTGGTAGCGCAATTGGAATGACGCGATTTTTTCCAGCCCTTCAATCAGCGCCATGAGCCGCACATAGTCCTCGTCCTTCGCGAGCTGTTGTCTGGCCTGAAGGCTGGTGGAAAGTAGCGAAATGGCGGCGCACGCGTTACGCACTTCGTGAGAGATGGCGGCTGCCGCGATCCGGTTGTAGGTCATCAAATCGCGGAGATTCTGCTCTTCTCTATCGCGCATCTCCTCGGAGGCATCCACGATGATGGCGGCAAGGTGACGCCCCTCGGCCGTGGCATAGGAGGAGAACCAGGTGTTTGCTAGGAAAATCTCGCCGCTGCCGCGGCATCCTTGCGATTGGGCTGACGTCTGAATACCCGCGGAGCCCATTGGGGCTAGTAGCGCGTCGGACAGAACGGGCAGATACCGGGAAATTGGTTGACCTTGCAGCTTTCGCCCGTCGGACATGGCGAAGAGGCGGTTGGCGGCATTGTTGGCTGCGATGACGACGCCCTCGGTATCTAAAGTAAGGATCGCGGCCGGGCTGCTCTCGACCAAGCGCCGCAATTGCTCTTCGGCATCGCGGCGCAGTACCTGTTCGCGCTCCAAACTCGAGAGGTGCTCGAGCGTGAGCTCTCGATTTTGGACCAGCGCGATGACGAACAGTCCCGCGCTGAAGTAGCCAAGAAAGGCGAACGCGAACCGCAGGATGAGTTCGCTTTCGGTCGCCGGCGAATCGACGGCGGTTCGGAGCAAGGTGCAAATCAGCGCTAAGACCGCGATATGAAGAGGCCGCAACAAGACGGCGGCCAGCATTACCGGCACCACGTACAGGGCGGCGAGGGAGACATTCCGGCCAACCAGCCAATCCAGAGACGCGACCAGAAAAAGGAGCGCCGCCGATATGGAGACGACCTTGAGCCGCCCGGCGCTTATGCAGGCGCCAATCAACTCATGGCTGACACTTCCGACGCGGCGGCTTTTGGCCAGTGCGCCTTCCGGTATCAGATTCTCCAGCACGGGCATTTAAAGTTAGGATCACATGGCCAATGGTTTCTTTCGACTGGCCATCATTTTTAGGCCTGAAATCCGAATTTCGGAAAAATGCCAATCGCTTTGCTGGGGAACGGGAAGGGGAATGCTATCGTTCGGCTACTTCAACCTAACTATCGGCCAAAACATATAAAAGCCTTTCTCTTGCAATCCAATTTATTGATTAGACTGCGCGGGAACGCGTGAATACACTGTGAATACTTCCCGTCGCTATTGAGCAGCCACGCCGCTCTCTACCAGCCAAGCCCCGCTGGCCGAAAGAAATCAAATTTAAACCGCAACAGCCTAGCTGAATCCTGGAGGTTATAC
>Ga0193753_10004203_pt1 | contig 10344 bp, 9 predicted proteins | sample H1c2metaG_FD_144925 | JGI IMG/M metagenome (GOLD analysis project Ga0193753, IMG submission 144925) | Soil microbial communities from a riparian zone of the East river system, Colorado, United States - H1c2 | ecosystem: Environmental > Terrestrial > Soil > Riparian zone | place: USA: East River... | reverse complement strand
CATCCGCCGTTTCCCCCACCGGTGGTGCCGCCCGACGACCCCAACCGATCGCGAACGGATCGCGGGCCCGACATCGACCCGCCCCCGGTAAAAGCCCCCGTTGACGAGCCGGACGTCGACGACGGCGGACACCGCCTGATGTAGGCGCCCGTTGTGACGTAAGCGCCCGTCATAGCTGGCCGATAGCTAGGCCGCCGAGCGCTTTTTCGACGTCGCGCTCCCCCGCTTGCGCGCAGCTACTCCCCGGTCGCGCGCGGGCGGGCGCGATGAGCGTTTCGGTTTCGATGATTCGCGTTGCGCGGCCGCGAGGCTTTCCTTGAGCCGCGACACCAGGTCCACCACCTTGGTGGGCGGCGTCGCCTTTCCCGACACGACGGGTGTTTTCTTGCCTGCGGCCTTCGCCTTGATGACGCGCATCAGCGCCGGCACGTAGTCGTCGTGGTAGGCGCCTGGCATCCAGTCATCGGCGAGGCTCGAGATGAGCTGGTCTGCGAGCTTCAGCTCCTGCGGGCTGGCCTTGGCGGACGGTCGCTGCGGGAGCGCCAGCAAGTCCTCTTCAAAACGCATCGTCGATACGACCAGGCGGCCCTCTACCGGCATGAGCGCCGCGAGATGCTGCCGTTGCCGCATCACGTACTTGGCGATGCCGGCCCGGCCGCTGCGTGCCAGCGCGGTCGCCAGAAGGCCGTACGCGTGCTCGGCGCCCTTGCCGGGCTGCACAAAGTACGGCGTGTCCCAGTAGCGGATGTCAATCGCGTCGGATGGGACGAACGCGAGGATGTCGATGCTGCGGCTTCGCTCCACCGCGGCGGTCTTGAAGTCGTCCTCGGTCAGCGCGATGAAGCGGCCCTTCTCCACTTCATAGCCTTTGACCAGGTCGTCCCACGCCACCGCCTTGCCGTCGGTCTGGCAGATGCGCTCCATGCTGATGGGGGACAGGTCGGTGCGATGGAGGAGCCTGAAGCGCGGCGTGTGATCGCGCGTGGCGATATGCAGCTCGACCGGGATGTTGACGAGCCCAAAGCTGATCGACCCTTTCCACAGCGGGCGTGCCATTTTCAACGCTCCTTGTACAGGCGGAAATTGTACAGATGGGGAGCAGCAAGAACGATTCCGCAGCGATCGCGTTGCTGGCGTCGTGTTGATGGAGGCACACACCTTGCTCCACCAGCCTCGCATCCATACGACAGCATAAGGAATGAGGCACAGATGAGCGCACCCACGCAAAAGCAGTCGGTCGAGGATCCCGAGGCGACGACCCAGTCCAGCACAGGCGGTCCAGACGGCGACTCAGGCGACTCGGGCGATCAGGACATCGACACGGCCGGCACTGAAGCGGACACCGCAGCGAACGGAGCGTCAATGACGGCGGCAGGCCCATCCGCACGAAGGGGCGGCGCACCAAGGACGCCGGGCTCACCAGCCATCGACCGCCATCGCTAGCACACGTCATCGCAACCGGGGCGATTGGAGCAGCGACGTCCTGGCGGCGGCGCGAGAAGCTCACGGCCTGACGGAGCTGGCCCAGATCGACTTCGCCATCCTGGAGCAGAGCGGGGCGATTTCCATCGTGCCGCGTGAGAAAGCCGCCCTGGTGTAACCTCTGCGCCATGCAGAGCGCGAGTGCCCCAGTTCTCCGGTCGCTGGCCGCCGTCCTGTCGTGGCTCGCGTGCGTCGCACCGATGGCGGCGCACGGCGCCCAGGCGGCGGCTTCCGCGCCGCTGGAGTCCACGTTCTACGCAGTGTCGTACATCGAGACCTCGACGTCGGCGGCCCGGGACGCGTCTATCGCGCTACACGCCTATCGCGACGCCAGCGTGAAGCAGGACGGCTGCATCCGCGTCGAAGCCTTCGACCAAATCGGCCGTCCGGGGCACTGGGTGCTGATTGAGACCTGGCGTGATCAGAAGGCCTTCGATGCGCGCGACGCGGCGGTGCAGGCGCGCCTTCTCGACGCGCTCAAGGCGATACGGGTAAGCGGCTTCGACCAGCGTCCGTACAAAGCGGTGGCCGTCGCGGCCGCACGCGGCGGCAGCGGGCCGGGTGCGGTTTCGGTCATCGCACACGTGGATGTTGCGCCCAACCCGGCGGTGGCGCCGATGCTGACCCGCTTGGCCGAGGCGAGCCGTCGAGAGCCGGGCAACCTCCGCTTCGACGTCCTACAGCACACCATGCGAGGCAACCACTTCACGGTCGTCGAAACCTGGCGAGACCAGGCTGCGCTCGACGCACACGTGGCGACCCCGCACACGAAGCAGTATCGCGACGACGTGCTGCCTCTCACCGGAAGCCCTCTCGACGAGCGAGTGTTCAAGGAGGCCCGCTGAGGTCGCGCCAGTTGCGCGCGGCCAGAGGGCGGGTACATAGTCAGGCGGGTTTGGAGAGATTGAGATGAAATCATCGGTTTTAGCCGCCGTCGTGGCCTCGGTCGTCGCGGGCCTGGTGTTCGTGGCGAAGGCGCAGAATGCCCCAGCCGCTGGCGCGCAACCAGCGGCCCAGGGCCAGCGCCCGGCCGATCCGCAAGCGCCAGGGCGTGGCGCCGCCCGCGGCACCGGAGCCGATCCCTACGCGAACAACGCCACACCGGGGACACAGACATTTCCGCTCGCGGCGCCGGCTGGCAAGGACAGCAACGCGCGGATGGTGGCGCCCATGGGTGCGGTGAACCAGGGCGCGTTCGAGCCCACGACCTGGAAGTACGGCACCGCGTTCGACGCGCCGGCCGGCTCGAAGGTCTGGAACCCGGTGAAGCTCAAGATGATGCAGGGCGGCAAGGTGACGGGAGGCACGTTCTTCGGTGCCGGCGACGCCTCCACGTACTGCGCGATGGCCAACGCGGGCTACGACTTCATCTGGACCGAGATGCAGCACGACCAGCGCGACTGGGAAACCGCGGCGCGCATCTGGCGCACGTGCCCGCATGCCAAGGCCGTGCCCGGCGTGCGCGTGGCCTATACCGACGAGCGCGAGATCCAGCACGCGCTGGATGCGGGCGCGCTCGTCATCGTGGTGCCGACGGTGGACACGGTTGAAGAGGCCATCGAGGCACGCAACTGGGTGTACTTCCCGCCGCTCGGCCGGCGGAGCAACGGCGGCGGCCAGGCGTTCGACGGCAGCATGTGGGGCGGCGTGCCCGGCGGCTATCGCCAGACGATCAACGACAACATCGTGCTGATCCTGATGATCGAGACGCTCGAAGGGCTGAAGAACTCCGACGCCATCGCCAAGGTACCTGGCGTGACGGCGCTGTTCGCCGCCAGCGGCGACCTCGGCAACTTCTCGGGCTTCCGTCAGGGCACACCGGACTACGAGCGCGCCATCAACATCGTGCACGACTCGACGATCAAAGCGGGCGTCCGGCTGTGCGGCCCGATCGCGTGGCGCGATCGGCCGGACTTCACGTGCTTCCAGGCCGGGAGCGAGACAGCGGCCATTGCCCGCGGCGTGGCAGCGGAACTGGGCCCGCTGGCCAACACGCAGGGCAAGCCCGAAGTCGGGCCCTACGCGGAGCGGCGCTGATCGCCGCGCGCGCAGCCCATGCGCAAGCGCGTGCTCATTCTCGGCGCGGGACACATCGGGCGAGCCGTCGCGCACCTGCTCACCTCGGCTGACGGGGATCCGCAGTACGACGTCGCGCTCGCCGATCACGTGTTCGACCCCCAGGTCACCGCGCAGTTCGGCGACCGGTGCCTCACGGTCGATCGCGACGACGTCGACAGCTTCGCGCACCTGATCGCAGGGCAGGACGCCGTCATCAACGCGCTCCCCTTTTACCTGGGCAGCGCGATCGCCAAGGCGGCCGCGGGCCGCGCGCACTATTTCGACCTCACCGAGGATCTGGACCTCGCGCACGTGATCCGGACGCTGGCCGAGGGCGCGGACACGGCGTTCGTGCCGCAGTGCGGGCTCGCCCCGGGCTTCATCAGCGTTGCCGGCTATGCCCTCTCCCGCGGATTCGACACGCTCGAGCGGCTGCACATGCGCGTGGGCGCCCTGCCGCAGTATCCGACCAACGCGCTCAAGTACAACCTCACGTGGTCGGTGGACGGACTGATCAACGAGTACGTCCACCCCTGCGAGGCCATTGTCGACGGGCGACGGATCGAGCAGGCGCCGCTCGAAGGCTACGAGACCTTCGCCCTCGACGGCGTGGCCTACGAAGCCTTCAACACCTCGGGCGGCCTCGGCACGCTGGCGGAGACGCTCAGCGGACAGGTGCAGTATCTCGACTACAAGACGATCCGCTACCCGGGCCACCGCGACATTGCGAAGCTGCTGCTGCAGGACTTCGGCCTCGCCGGCAAGCGCGACGTGATGAAGGACATCCTGCGGACCGCCATTCCCACCACGGAGCAGGACGTCGTCGTGGTGTTCGTCACCGCCTCGGGCCTGCGCCAGGGCGTGCGAACGCAAGTGTCGTTTGCGCGCAAGGTGTACGCCCAGACCTGGGCCGGCGTGGCGATGACCGGGATCCAGATCACGACCGCCAGCGGCGTCTGCGCCGTGCTCGATCTCTTCTTTCAGGGCACGCTGCCCATGCGCGGTTTCATCCGGCAGGAACAAGTGCCCCTCGAGCGGTTCCTGGCCAACCGGTTCGGCCGGGCCTACGAGGCCGCGGCGACGAAGTAGGCTTTCGGCTCTGGGCTCTAGGCCTGGACTGCTTCCTCACGCCCACAGAGCACGCTCGCGGGCGGGCCTGAAGGCCCGCCCCTACGTCTTGCCTAGTCGGGAGCGTTTCGTAGAGGCGGACCTTTAGGTCCGCCTGAGGCCCAAGGTCAAGGTCAAGGCCCTGATCGAAGCCGCAGTGCTAATCTGTCGCGATGCGGATAGCCATCATCGGCGCCTGCGTCCTGGGCGCCACCTGCGCCGCGGCGGCGGCGCAACAAGTCGCGGCGTCACAAGAGCGCGAATTCCTCACGCGGCCCCGGCGGCTGACCGTCGAGGGCCGGCGGGCGGGCGAGGGGTACTGGTCGAAAGACGGCCGCAAGCTCGTGTTTCAGAGCGAGCGCCAGGCCGACAACCCCTTCTATCAGATCTACGTGATGGACATGGCGAGCGGTGACGTCGAGCGCGTCTCGCCGGGCGCCGGCAAGACCACCTGCTCGTTCTTCAACCCTGAGACCGGCGACATCCTCTTCTCGTCGACGCACCACGACCCGCGATCGAAGACACAGCAGGAGGAAGAGTTGAAGTTCCGGGCGTCGGGACAGGAGCGCCGCTACTCCTGGGACTACGACCCCGAGATGGACATTTACGTCCGCAGCGCAAAGACCGGCGCCTACCGCCGCCTGACGCAGGCCCGAGGCTACGACGCGGAGGCGAGTTACTCACCTGACGGTCAATGGATCGTGTTCTCGTCGACGCGTCAGGCATACGAGCGTGAGCTGTCGGCCGCCGAACGGAAACAGCTCGACACCGACCCCAGTTTCTTTGGCGAGATCTACATCATGCGCGCCGACGCGGATGGCTCTGGGGTGAGGCGGCTGACCTCGGTGACAGGTTACGACGGCGGCCCGTTCTTCGCGCCCGACGGCAAACGGATCATCTGGCGGCGCTTCGACGAGCAGGGACTCATCGCCGACATCTGGACGATGAATCTCGACGGTACCGATCAACGGAAGCTCACGGATTTCGGCGCGATGAGCTGGGCGCCGTACATTCATCCCTCGGGGCAATACGTGATCTTCGCGTCGAACAAGCTCGGGTTCGAGAACTTCGAGCTCTTCATGGTGGACATCGACGGCAAGAAGCAGCCGGTGCGGGTGACCTATTCCGACGGCTTCGATGGCTTGCCGGTACCCTCGCCCGATGGCACCCAGCTGGCGTGGACATCGAGTCGCGGTGGCGGGCGCGAAGGACAGATCTTCCTGGCGCAGTGGAACCACGAGCACGCGCTCGCGGCGCTGCGCGCGGCCCCTGCGAGGTAGATCGAGACCGGCATGTAGCTCGAGACCGGCATATAGAGAGATGGACCGCATGCGTACCTGGACCCGCGCCACCCTCGCCGTCCTCCTAACGGCCGCCGTTGCAACCCTGCCAGCGCACGCGGCCGCGCAGACGTCGGCACAAGCGCCGGCGAGCGCAGCGCCGCCCACACGGCCATTCGTCCAGGCACTCGCCTCCGAACGGCTCGGTGGCCGCGAAGCCGGGTCGGCCGACGAGCGCGCGGCCGGGGACTACCTGGCGTCGCAGTTGATGATCCTCGGCGCGCGGCCCCTGCCGGGCCGCAAGGACATGTTCCAATCCTTCACCTTCACCGCCGGCAGCCGTGATGGCGGCTCGCGGGCGGCCGTCACCGCGGGCTCCACGGCATCCAAGGTCTTCTCGGCAGCCAAAGACGTCCAGGCGCTGTCGTTCTCGGACGACGCGGAGATCACGGGGCCTGTGGTGTTTGCCGGCTACGGCATCGTGGTACCCGAGTCGCAGGGATTCGGCTACGACAGCTTCGCCACGCTCGACGTGAAGGACAAGGTCGTGGTCGTCCTTCGATACTTTCCCGAAGACGCCGACCAGCAGACCCGGGGCATCCTCGCGCGCTACTCCGACCTGCGCTACAAGGCCATGGCCGCGCGGCAGCGTGGGGCCAGAGCGCTCGTCGTCGTCACCGGACCGCGATCGCCCAACGCGGGCACCACCGTCCCGATGGCCTTCGATACGGCGATCGCCGGATCGGGCATCGCCGCGGTCAGCGTGAGCAGCGACGTCGGCACGGCGATCTTCGCCGGCGGCAAGCCACTGGCCGACGCGCAGAAGGATCTCGATACGGGCAACCCGCACGTCGCGGGGTTCGCGCTGCCCGGCGTCGAGATGACGATCAAGGCAGCCGTCACGCGTGAGCGGCGTACCGCCCGCAATGTCGTGGCGTATCTGCCGGCGACGGCGCCCGTCACCGGTGTGGACAAGCCGTGGGTAGCAGTGGGCGCCCATTACGATCACCTCGGCCGCAACGCGCACAGCGGGTCGCTGGCCGCCCGCGAGGATGCCGGACGCGCACATCTCGGGGCCGACGACAACGCCTCGGGCGTCGCGGCCGTCCTGTCGATCGCCGGGGCGCTCGCCCGGCAGCCGATGCGGAAGCGCCACCTCCTGATCGGCTTGTGGAGCGCCGAGGAGATCGGGCTGCTGGGATCAGCGGCCTTTGTCGGTGCGCCCCCGGTGCCGGCCGATCAGCTGGCCGCGTACCTCAACTTCGACATGGTCGGCCGCATGCAGGACAACAAGCTGGTCGTGCAAGCCACCGGCACGAGCGCGGCGTGGGCCCCGATCCTCGAGCGTGTCAATGTGGCCGCCGGGTTCGACCTGACGGTGCAACCCGATCCGTTTCAGCCGACCGACGTCTCGAGCTTCAACCAGGCCAGCGTGCCCAGCCTCTCGTTCACGACCGGGGCGCATGCCGACTACCACAAGCCCTCCGACACCGCGGACAAGATCGACTACGAGGATCTCGATCGCGTGGCTGCGATGGCAGCGGCCATCGCGCGGCGCGTGATGGAACTGGATCCGCCGCCGCAGTTCGTCAAGGTCGAGCAGTCGGCGCAGACGGTCAGCCGGACCGGCGTGCGGATCTTCACCGGCACCGTGCCCGACTACGCATCCGCCGCGAAGGGCCTGCTGCTGGGCGGCGTGGTCGGCGGCGGGCCCGCGGAGCAGGCCGGCCTGCAGAAGGGCGACGTCATCGTGGAGATTGCGGGCCAGGCCATCACCAACATCTACGACTACACCTACGCACTCGACCTGCTGAAGATCGGTCAGCCCGCCAAGGTCATCTACCTGCGCGGCACCGATCGACGCGAGACCACGCTCATCCCTGCGGCCCGGCGCTAACAGCCGGGCCCCTGCCCTCGCGATCGGATCCGCCCGGACGGAGTGAGGCTGAAAATCCGCACGCGCGGTCAGGCAATGCGCCGGCCGGAACCGCAGACTGCCTGTAGACCGAACACGACAGGGACAGGGCAGGACGATGAAGACCGAGACGCGCGACGACTACCTCGAACGAATCCGGCGGGTGCTGCGGTTCGTGCAGGACCATCTCGACGAGCCACTCAGCCCGGAGCGGCTCGCCGGGGTCGCGCACTTCTCGCGCTTTCATTTCCATCGCGTCTTCAGCGGGCTGGTCGGCGAGTCGTTGAGCGCGCATGTCCGGCGCCTGCGGCTCGAACGGGCGGCCGGTGAGTTGCGGTGGACGGAGCGGCCGATCATCGACATCGCGCTCGATGCGGGGTACGAGGCCCCGGAGCCGTTCACGCGGGCCTTCCGCGCGATCTTCGGCGTGCCACCCTCGCGGTTTCGCGCCAGCCGCGCGCCACTGGCTTTCCCGCCGGCGTCCTGTCGGGTTCATTTCGGCATCGACGACGCCGTCGCGCGCTTCGCTGCCATACAGGAGCATCCAATCATGATCGAGGTACACGTCGAATCCCAGCCGTCGCGCCGCGTGATCGCGCTCGAACACTGTGGCAACTACCAGGCGATCGGGCCCACGTTTGGCCGACTCGCGGCGCTCGCACACACGCAGGGCCTGCTTGGCCCGGAGACGGTCTCGATCGGTATTTACTACGACGACCCGGACGTGGTGCCAACGGAGCGGCTGCGCAGCCATGCGTGCATTCCCGCGGCGGCGGGGATCACAACTGCGCCGCAGGAGTGTGAGCTGCTGGTGATCGAGGGGGGCGATTTCGCCGTGGCGACTCACCGCGGCGCCTACGCCACGCTGCCCGAGAGCTACCGGGAGCTCTACACCCAGTGGCTGCCCTCCAGTGGCCGCGAAGGCGCCAACCGCCCCTGCCACGAGGTCTACGTCAGCGACCCCGCGACGACTCCCGAAGCCGATCTGGTCACGCTGATCTGCCTGCCCCTGGTGCCGGCCACGGCGGCGCTGCAGGCCTGAGCGCCGCGTTGGCTATACTCAGCGTTCGCGGCCCGGACACTCGTGTCGTTGAGACGAGTGTCCGGGACGCTTCAGGAGGTTGTTCCGTGACGAAGACTCTCCGTTCGCTGAGACTGTCCCCCGTCCGCGCCGCGGCGGGGCTGGTCGCCTTGTTCATTGCCACTGCCGGTTCGGACGTAGGCCTGAGCCAGCAGAAGGTGCCGTTCAACAACGGGTTCCCGGTCGCGCCCACGGGGCTTGCCAACCGGCCGCTGCCGAAGCTGCCGATGGAGTTCGCCACCGGCGAGGGCCAGAGCATCCGTGTGACCGCCCTCGTCACCGGTCTCGAGAACCCGTGGACGCTCGCGTTTCTGCCCGACGGCAGCATGCTCGTGACCGAGCGGCCCGGCCGGCTGCGCATCGTCCGCAACGGCAAGCTCGATCCGCAGGTCGTGGCCGGCGGTCCGATGGCGCGAAACCTCGGCGTGTCGGGTGAGCCGGGTGCCGTGCACGGCTACATGGACGTCGTGCTCCATCCGAAGTTCGCCGACAACAAGCTCGTATACGTCTGTTACACCAAGCCGCTCGACGCGAAGCGCCAGACCACGGCGATCGCGCGTGGACGCTGGGATGGCCAGGCGCTCGTCGACACCAAGGACATCTTCGTGGGCGACGAGGGCATCAGCACGGCGCGCATCGCGTTCGGGCGCGACGGGATGCTCTACATGACCACGGTGGGCACGGCAGGCAACGTCGCGCAGGATCCCAACAGCCAGCAAGGCAAAGTGCTGCGGCTCAAGGACGACGGCACCGTGCCGCCCGACAATCCGTTTGCCGGCAAGGCGGGCTCGAAGCCCGAGGTCTACACGCTGGGCCATCGCAGCTCGCTCGGCCTCGCGGTGCACCCCGGCACCGGCGAGATGTGGCTCAACGAGAACGGACCCAACGGCGGCGACGAGATCAACATCCTGAAGCCGGGACGCAACTACGGATGGCCGGTCGTCAGCTACGGGCGCGCCTATCCTGGTCCCTTCCAGGCCGAGCGACCGGGACACGCAGGGTTCGAGCCGCCGCTCGTGGTGTGGATTCCATCGATCGCGGTCTCCGGCATGGAGTTCTACACCGGCGACCGCTTTCCGAAATGGAAGGGGGACGTCTTCGTCGGCTCGCTCCGCACCGGCGAGATTCCGGGTACTGGGCACCTCGAGCGGATCCTCTTCAACGAAAAGATGGAGGAACTGCGGCGCGAGTCGCTGCTCGTGGAGCTGCGGCAGCGCATCCGAGACGTGAAACAGGGCCCCGACGGCCTCCTCTACGTGCTGACCGACCAGAATCCGGGCGCGATTCTTCGATTGGAGCCCGTTTCGTAATTCCCTGAACCGCCCGGGGATACCCCCTGGGCGGTTGACCTCGGCGAGCGTTTGGTCGAGGCCGCCCTCTGTCGTTCAATTCAGGCGCACTCCCGCCGATTAGGACCGGGG
>Ga0193753_10004202_pt1 | contig 10349 bp, 9 predicted proteins | sample H1c2metaG_FD_144925 | JGI IMG/M metagenome (GOLD analysis project Ga0193753, IMG submission 144925) | Soil microbial communities from a riparian zone of the East river system, Colorado, United States - H1c2 | ecosystem: Environmental > Terrestrial > Soil > Riparian zone | place: USA: East River... | reverse complement strand
ACTTTGTTACAATAGGTTTATGAATACCTTCCCACTCGCGACCCGATTGTAGCTTCACAAATTCGCGACTGATATCCGTGTTCTTTATAGTTTGATGGTATTCATTTTTTTCCAATTGAATAGCTGCATGGGCGGGAAGAAAAGCTGCCAACACATTTTTTATGTTCCAGCGAAATGGCTGATGATTTTTTTGAAGCGCCATTCTTTCTTTTTGTGCAGCGCCTAATTTATGCCTGCTCAACACTTCCTGCAGGTACCAATGAATGTAGCGGGGATAGCCTGCCAGTATCTCATCAGCGCCCTGCCCATCGAGTAAAACCTTTGTTCCTTGCGACCTTGCCATTTGAAATACCTTAAATTGGGAATAGATGCCGGCCGACTGAAATGGTTCTTCCTGGTGATAACATAGCTTTTCAAAATCATTGATCAATTGATCTGCCGTGGGTTGAACTTTTATACTCTCTACGGAAAAATGATTGGCTACAAGATCGATATATTTTGATTCGTCTTTTTCAAAACCAGGAAATACAGCGGAGAAAGTTTGTAGTTTGTTGTCGGTAGTTTGTAGTGCGGTGACGGCCGATACGATCGAAGAACTGTCGATCCCACCGCTTAATGAGGTGCCGATCGTAACATCGCTGCGTAATCTTTTTTTAACAGCGTCGGTGAACAATGCAGTAAAATGCTCGATGGCATCAGCTGCGTTGATATCGATCTTTATTTCTTTATTAATGCTCCAATATTTGTTGATCTTCGATTTGAAAGAGGAGAGTTTGAATTGCAAAAAGTGTGCTGGTGGTAAGGAATAAATTTCCTCAAAGAAAGTTTGTTCCTTGTCCATCGAATTCTGCACATGCCCGATGGTGAGATAATTCAGTAATAGCTTTTCATCAATGCGTTTCTCCACCCCAATAGCCCACAAGGCTTTCATTTCACTGGCAAAGATGAAGTGCTCCTCATCCTGGTAATAAAAAAAAGGTTTTTCACCAAAGCGATCTCTTGCAGCAAACAACTGTTGTTCTTTTTCATCCCATATCGCAAAGGCAAACATGCCGTCGAATTGTTTCACGCAATCCTCTTTCCAAAGATCATAAGCCGCGAGAATAACTTCGGTATCAGCGCGGGAAGTGAATCGGTAGCCGCGTTGTTGCAGCAATTTCCTCAGCTCAACATGATTATAGATCTCACCATTGTGCACGATCGTGTAGCGGTTGCTGAAATGCATCGGCTGTGAAGCAGCGGGGGTAAGGTCGATGACCGCGAGGCGGCGACTGCCAAAAAAAACGTTGCCGGCTGGATTGCCCCAGGCGCCTTCGCCATCAGGGCCGCGGTGGGCAATAGCTCCCGTCATTTTTTTTAGGAGATGGAGAGCTGTTGAAGTTTTTAAGGCTTCAGCATCTTTACCCGATATTACAATGCCGGCGATTCCACACATAGTGTTAAAGGTTAAAGGTTAAAAGTTAAAGGTTGAAAGTTCGAGGCGCCAACCTTCAACTTTCAACCTTCAATTTTCAACTAATATACTATAGGAAGCGAAACCCTCACATCATCCCAGGCAATATTCAAATTATACCCTGAGATGGTTTTATCAAAAGCCATTACAAACGCATCGAGCGATTCGTTTTGCTTTAACACAGGAATGTCAACACGCAATAGGTCTTTCTTTTCATCATATTTGAAAGAACCCCAGGTATCCGTTTCGTTATTGATGATGATCGTCCATTTATCGGCGTAAGGAAGACAGTATAAAGTATAGCGTCCCTTTTTCACCTTCTTGCCATTTATCCTCACGGTTTTAAAAAACTCGATCTCGGTTGCTTCATTGGCCCCAAGGCGCCACACTTTTCCATATTCCACCAGGTCTCCGAAGATCACCCTGCCATTTTTTTGAGGGCGGCTGTAGACAACTCTTGCCACCAGTGGGTCTGTAATTTTGTCCTGGATCTTTTGCACTGGATAGCTGTTGGGACAATAGCTCATATCCATTGGCGATTTATCCATCGGTGGAAACTTGGTTTGCGAAACCGCGATCAGCGTAAAACAAGCGATAACCGCTGTCAACAACAACTTTTTCATAAAGAATTTTTTTCAAAGATAAAGCAATCAGCCGTTCAGCAGCTCCTGTAATTTATGAGTGGCAAAACCCTTCAGTTCCGGAAAAAAGGAGATATAACAAGATCGCATAGCTTCAATATTTTCACGGAAGATCCTAAAAGCGACCCCTGATTCCTGCAAGTAGGTGGCTCGGCGTTCAAGGCCCAGAAAACTTCTATCTATCAGCCATGGCTCACGGTAGTTGAATAACCAATCCTGCGTCTTCATGTATGGAAATAGTTTTTGAAAACCCACTGGCAATTCGCTGATATGATCATCAATGATCACATACACAGATGCGCTGAAGGACTGCAACGCTGATCCGGATGCGAATTCATTTTTATCGTTGGCAAGGAAATGATCATACGCTACATCTGCAAAGGCTCCTGCATATAATCTATAATCTGGACGGAAAAATTCTTTTAATTGTTTTGTGGCCGGATGTGCATCCGTAAACTCATCAATTGCCCGGTGCAGCCGAATGCCTTTTTGAATGCCGGGTGAAAAATCGAACTGCTTTTTCCCTTTCACAAAGTCACTGATCATATTGCCCACGGTTATTTGGGGCTGATGAAAAGAGAGCCATGCATGGGCGAGATAATTCATGCTGCAAACCTTTGTAAACTTTGCGGGTTTACCAAAACTTATCAGCACTGCAAACCATTTTCACTATTTAACATAGCGAATACATTTTTTATGATTCTGTTAAGAAAAGAAATTAAAGTCGCTGCTGCTTAACAAGGGGTTTAATTGGTTATTCGGTTTGCCGCTCGTACCGGGATTAACCATGATTAACGTTCTCCCTCCCATTGTACTTGTGGCTGGGGCCGGGCGCTACTACATTTGTTCTGTCAATCGCTGCAAGCCATAGCAGCATTTTATTAAAACCAAAAAAGTATAGTTATGAAAAAGATCAAAACCGCGCTGACAGCAATTGTAATGTTGTTGGCCAGCACCGCCTTCGCCAATGATGGCGACAATGTAACGTCCAAAGTAAGGGCCGCATTTCAACAAGATTTTTCCCGCGCCAGTAGTGTGAGCTGGAAAGTGAACAGCGATTTTTATTTTGCTACGTTCCAGTTAAACAACATCTCCGTTGAAGCTGCTTATAATGTAGACGGAGAACTGGTTGGTACATCGAGAAGGATTGATGTTGACCAGGTGCCGCTGGCGGTTTCAATGGAGATCGCTAAAAAGTATAGCGGTTATACCGTTTCCTCCAAGGTAACAGAATTGAATTTTGAAGGAGAAACGAGTTATTACATCGAGGTACAGGACAATACCCAGACACTAAGTCTCAAGTGTGCAAGCAATGGAGACCTAAGCGTAGTTAGTAAGACGAAAAAACAGCTCGTTAAGAGTTAAGATGAAGAAAGCCTCCCATTATCGGGAGGCTTTCTTTTAATTCACCTTGTCTTTTATGGCCCTTCGATATAGTTTGTAAGAATAAATAGTAGGGATCAGTATCATGACCAGGATGATGGGAATAAGAATAAAAATCAGTAGAGGCGTACTCAGGATCAAGGAGATGATCGCCATAGCGATGCCACAGAAGAACCAAACCTTGCTTGCCAGTTGATGGGTTTTTCTCCAGTTCTCCTCATTTTCCAACGCCCAGGGCAGACGAAAACCTGCAAAATAATTCGGCTTAACGCTGTGCATGAGGTTGCCTATGTAAGCCAGGAACAAACTGAGGATGCAAAACAAAAAGTTCAAACCTTCTATTTTTCCGTGTAGCGTCCAATAAAGGATAAATAAAGCAACTGCACATAAAAAGATCACCATTACCACTGCGGTCTTTGACAAAACAACAGCGGTAGTTTGCGAATATCTTTTCGGATCGATCTTATAAATGTTCCGCAGCAAAAAATACATACCTATAGCGATCGCCGACATTATTGCTGGCACAAGAATAATATGTGGTTTTGATGCAAACTCATCGGGTTTGCCGCCCCATCCAAAATGCGTTGGAACGACGGCCGGTAACTCGTTCCATACGATGGCAAGATATATCCACGGTATTGCCATTACGATAAAAGGAAAAAGCACGATGAATAATTTTGACTGTTTCATATCGTTGTGTTTATTTCTTTTTTGTTTTAAATCCCACGAACCATTTCACGATCTCATCCATCACGGTAGTGTTGAGCGAATAATAAATGTATTGCCCTTCTTTAAGGGCTTGTACCAGCCCGGCCTGTTTCAACAGGTCGAGGTGATGGGAGATACTGGGTTTGCTGATATTGAACTGGTCGGCGATCTCACCGGCTGTTAGGTCACCCTTTTTCAGCAATTCGAGTATCTCTCTGCGGGTCGGGTCATTAAGTGCTTTGAAGAGGGCGTTCATGATTAGATGATTGTATATTTAGACAAATATCTAAATAAGTATTGGCATTTGCAAATGAATTTTTGACGAGAGGGGGAAAATAATGGTGAGTGGTGTTTTTAGTCTTTAGCCGATAGTCTTTAGTCGGGAGTCTGCACCCTACTAAAGGCTGTGGACTCCCGACTAAAGACTAAGGACTAGTAAGCTACCTCGCCGGCAATGGTACTACGGCCAGGCTCTCATTTCCGGTTTCATTCACCGCCTGCACAGCGAAAAAATAATTGTCTTTGGAATAAGGCAGCCGCATTTCTGTTTCTGTGGTGAAGATCTTTCTTTGCCAGAATGCGCTGGTCGTTTCTCTTACCAAAACATAATAACCTTTGACCTTCCCGATCGAAGGGGCTCTCCAGGTGAGATAAGTGGAATTGGTCAAACGCCTCACTTCCATCTTTACGGAATCCGGAGTAGATGGCCCCTTGCTGAGATTAGCGAGATTGACGAGATTGAGGCATGTGTTTTTTCTTAAGTATTCAAAATCGATATGTTGGGCAAGATCGCCGTAGTCAACACCCTTTTCCGTTCTCACATCCTGGTGCTGTCGGGTATAGTTCTCATTCATCTCCGTGATGCGAACAGCAGCAAAACCACGCTGAACATAAGGTGTGTGATCGCCGCCGCGTAAGAAACGGTCGTTGCGATACACCATTACCACCTCTAGATTATCAACATAACGCTCACCGGTTTCTTTTACGTAACGTGCAAGCTGCCGGGCTTTTCCATCATTTTCCAAACCAAGGTTCCGGATGTTCACTGCATTTTTTTCTGTTTCAAAAGCAGGGAGGCCTTCACTAAAAACACGGATCCTTGTATTATCGATGATATTGGTCTCGTTGCTGTTATTGCTGCCCATGATATCATTGTTGAGCACGGCCGTAATGTTCCAGTTCTCTTTCTTTGCCTTTTCACTCATGAAGTTTGAACCCAGCAAGCCTTGTTCTTCGCCGCTTACCGCAACAAAAATTATCGTTGCAGGAAAGCCGTGCCTGCTCATTACTCGTGCGCATTCCATGACCGCGGATGTACCGCTGCCATCATCGTCCGCACCGGGTGCATCGCCGATACTGTCAGTTGGACTCGAGCGCATATTGTCCAAATGGCCGCTGATGATGAAGATCCGGTTATCGGAAGGGTCGGTGCCCTTAAGTGTGGCAACCACATTTCCAAGAACGATCGTATGCGTTACTCTTTTCCCATCTGGCTGCAAGGTGGTGGTGTCTATCATTGCACTAAGCCTACCGCCTGACTGCGCTGCAAATTCATTGAAGCGTTTTAATACCCAGTTGCGTGCGGCACCGATACCCCGTTTGGGATCGGTTTGAGTGCTCAAGGTATTTCTTGTGCCAAAAGCAACCAGTGTATTAATGTATGAGCGCAACGAATCGGCAGAGACTTCTTTAAGCATCTGGTCAATTTCTGGATCACGCTGAATGATTGTTTGGGAAAACGCGATGTTGACAAACAATAAAAAAATGAATGAAAGGAAGAGTTTCATAAATTATTAATTCTTAGTTATCAATTAGCTGGTTTAGACGGTTTAGGGGTTTAGAAAGTTTAGGGGCTGATCAACTAAACCTTCTAAACCTTCTCAACCCCTAAACTATTACTCATTTTTATACACTACTCCATTCTTCATCACAAACCTCACCTTGCTCATCACATGGAGGTCAGCCATCGGATCTCCATCAACAGCAATGATATCAGCCAGTTTTCCTTTTTCGATCGTGCCTAAAATATCACTGACACCGATCAGGTCCGCGGCCTTAATAGTTGCAGCCTGTATGGTTTCTATCGCCGGCATATCGGCTTCATTCATGTACACAAATTCCATCCAGTTCTTTCCATGCATGTACACACCAGCATCCGTTCCGAATGCAATGTTCACACCGGCTTTATATGCTTTTCCAAAAGTGGATTGTATCTGCGGACCAACTGCAAGGGCCTTTGGTGTAACGAGATCGGGATAGTAGCCTGGTTTTTTTGCGCTGTCTGCTACACTCTTTCCTGCAACGATCGTTGGTACATAATAAGTGCCACGTTGTTTCATCAGTTGCATGATCTCGTCGGTCATATAAGTACCGTGTTCAATTGAGTTCACTCCTGCCAATACTGCTCTCTTCATTGCTTCGGCACCATGGCAATGAGCCGCTACTTTAAAACCATAATCGTGTGCAGCTGCTACGATAGCATTGATCTCTGCTTCTGTGAACTGTGGATTCTCTGCACTTTTGGCAACACTCAACACTCCACCGCTTGCGGTTATCTTTATCAGATCGGAACCATCCTTATATCGCTGGCGCACGGCTTTATAACATTCATCCGCACCATTCGCCACACCATCAACAGGGCCCGGATCGCCCATCAGGTCTTTTCGATAACCGTTTGTTGGATCTGCATGTCCGCCTGTAGTTGCAATGCTTTTGCCAGCCGTATACACCCTCGGCCCTTTTACAATTCCTTTATTGATGGCGTTGCGCAATGCGATATTCACTCCCGATCCACCCAGATCTCTTACGGTGGTGAAACCCGACATCAATGTTGTTAGCGCAAAGCGTGTGCTCAAAAAGGCAACATCTGCAGTATTGCGGGTAAAACGATCTGCATATTCCGTAGGACTGGTTTCCATTTCCAGGTGCACGTGGCAATCCATGAGGCCGGGCATCACGGTATATTTTTTTAGATCGATCTGTTTATCATTTGCTCCTGCGTTGATGTATCCTTTCTGTACGTCGGTTATTTTGTTGCTTTCGATGATCACCGTCATTTCATTTTGCACTGTGCCCGATTTGGTGTCGATCAAATGGCCGCACCATACATAAGTTTTTTGGGCAAAAAGAAATGAAGTGGATAAGCATAGTACTAAACTGAGGAGGGATCTCATGATGATAATTTTGGAGAAGGAAGATACGGATTTAACCAGAGAAAAGGAAGGGGACAGACCACGGTAGTTTTCAAAACTACACTGATCTGTCCCCTTCCTTTCTCTGCGATAGCCTTAACTACTTAGGCATATCAAATATCTTTTCGTCGATCGGCAAGTTCAATTCAATGTTGTTGAATGTAGCTGTTTGAAAAGTTTCTCCTTCAATTTTTGAATCCCTCGTCATAAAGAATTTCAGGTCGCCGAATGTTTTGAGATTGGAATACCATGTTTCAACGGTTGTTGTCCTGCCCTGTAAATCGCGGTCTATTGCTGATTTCAACAATACATTATCGGCAACGTTGATGAAGTAGGTGGTTATCCTGCCATCATCTTTGCTGGTGAGTTTTATCTTCCATGTTTTCAATCCTTCTACGGTTTCTTGCCCTTGTAACTCCACCTGGTGACCGCGGGCCTTGTAATCCATAAGAGCATTGGCCAATGAACATCCCGCTTTATAATCGATCAACTCCGTACCCGTGACTTCTTTTGGGGAGTTGATGCCTGCTAAAGCGTTTTGGGTCCACCCCTTACCGTCTTTATAAGCACGGATTATTGTAGTACCATTTGCGTCAATTTCGCTTCGCGACGCACGGTTGTTGATAGTCTGGATGGTCATTGGCATATCGACACCCTGCGTTGAGAAAGTTGCGGTGAATTTGACTGTCTTTACTTTATTAAAGTTGTCCAGTCCGCCCATATTGTCTGTATATTTCCTGATGATCTCATCCACCGTTTGCGCACTTGCGGAAATAAAAGAAAAACAGGCAGCGATGAAAAGTAACTTCTTCATAAGTATTTTTTTGAGAACGAATTTAAGAGAAAACATTCAGCTCCTGGATAAGCATCGTTCTATTTCTTTTCCAAAACGAATCTTGTGACATTATTTTGAACCGGCGCGACGATGGAGAATATTTTGGTATCGCTGCCGATCTCTTCAACATACCTGCCGTTTGCCTTTAGTCTTATCCTGTAATCATTGTCTCCCAACTGCTTCTCAAAAACAAATCTTGTGAAAGGGTCATCCTCATCTGATTGTTGATTGGTATTGAGGCAATGCCTGGAATCGCAGGCATCCAACCGCAGGCAAATACCATCTGCTTTGCTTCTTATCCGGCAGGTTCCATCCGGCTGGGGTTCTAATATGAAAACAGTAAGATCTCCCGTTGGCTGATCTCTTGTTGTAATTAGTTTTTCAGCGCTGGTGTCTTTGCTGAGATAACGACCGCTTGCTTTTACTTTAATATAAAATTCACCCGGCATCATCACCGGTATTTTGTTCAAAGCGAATAAGCCAACACTGGTGAGCTTGTTGTATTGCATTGCAAATTTTTCTACCGTTGTTGGTATCGATACAATACCAAGTTGTATTGAAAAAGCAGTACATACTTTTTGCAGGCTATCCCGCATCTTTTTGAGATCCGCCTGGTTGGCAGTTTTAGTAAGTCCATGCGATAGATCTGCTGAAATACCATATTGATCAATTTGCGTGCGAATTAGCTTCGTCAGATAATATCTCGCAGAAGTAGAATCCATCTTCGAAAAACTAATATCGATCTGGTTGAAGAACTTTCCTCGCTTTGAACTTATCCATGTACTATCAATACTTCCACCCTGGGGTTGATATCCCGCAAAGAATGCATTCGGCTCGCGACCAAGACCGCGTCGCAAAAAATCACATGCATGCTGCATCCCATCTTCCAGGCACATTAATGCGCACACCGGATCGAAGGGCGGCCGATCGGGCTGGTTCATATCTTTCGCATGTCCGAATGGTGTGCTGTAAGAAGTATAACCATCCATTGACAGATGGCCCGCATTCCAATGCTCGCGGTGCGCCCATGTATCTTGCTGGTAATGGAAGAACACGCCCAGATAGATCAGCTTGTTGAGCACATCGTTTTGCTGCAATGCAAGGTTGAACAGTTCCTGTTTTCTTCCGATGATGCCGCCTGCACGCATATTGCCCTCCATATCCAATGCATGCCATAGCCACTCTTCATTGATATTGGGTATTGAACCACCGAGGCCCCCATTGGCAACGGTTCCTTTGGAATCGTCCATACCCTGGTCAACAGCGGCAACTATTAACGCCTCTTGTTGTGTAAATCCTGCCGACCTGCAAAGAATGAATGTCATGATGAAGTGCGTGTCTTCCTGGTAGGCGAAGGCAGGTTTGGAGACTAGCATTAAGGTGACGAGGAGAATTCGAAAACCCGAATGGCGGAGCTTCGACAGAATTCCTTTGTTCATAGTGTGATTGTTTATTAAATATAGCTGTTACTCTATTTTTTTAAACGCTACATTTCTTGCCCTCGAAAGATTCATTTTTATCCCGGTGATCTTTTGTTTAGGGCTCCTGGTAAATTCCAGGTCGCAGCCCAGATCATCTATTTTAAACGCATCGGTATAGGTTGGTATCAGCGGATAATCTGCAGCAGGTTTCAATTGAATGATCAGCGTGTCATTCTTGCGTTGAATGGTTAAGGTAGAATTCGTTTCTTCCGAAAAATATTTCCCCTGATATACTGCGAGGTCTTTTTGAGAAAGTTTAGCGGGACTAACTTTTGTGAATGGAATGGTATCTCTTGGGGAGTAAGGGATATACCAACCTTTGGACCCGTTGACATTCAGTTGGAAATTATTCGACTTAACTATATTGTCAGCCACGGCAAACATCGATAGGTCATTATCTAAAATTATTTTCTTGTCTTTTACCGACAATTCAAACGTTGAACCATCTCTTTCATTTTTATACAAACCCACAAAGGAATTTAATTGTGCATCGGAGAGGTCGACACCTGTTTCTTTTTTTGTGGCCTTTTCAGTTTTTTCTGGAACGAATATATTCCTGATCTTAGTTTCCATGTTGACAATGTTGAACTGGGAAGTATTGCTTAAAATGGCAATGGATAGGTCCAGTTCAGGAAATGTTTCCAGGTAAGCTCTGTA
>Ga0193753_10004201_pt1 | contig 10352 bp, 7 predicted proteins | sample H1c2metaG_FD_144925 | JGI IMG/M metagenome (GOLD analysis project Ga0193753, IMG submission 144925) | Soil microbial communities from a riparian zone of the East river system, Colorado, United States - H1c2 | ecosystem: Environmental > Terrestrial > Soil > Riparian zone | place: USA: East River... | reverse complement strand
GCCTCCAGCGACTCCATGAATTCCTCGTAGCTGTTCTCGGTGAATTTATTCAACTTGATATAGCCCGTCGTCTTGTCGATCATATACGATGCATCGACGGATGAGACAGGAATACTGCCCCGCTTTACATTGATGGTCTTTGGTGCATTATTGCGCATGATCTGCAAGGAGGCGGTGGAGCCGCTTTCCCCCCGTATGAATTCCTTGATCTTCGCCGTTGAAATATTCTTTGTGGTGAGGGACGAGTCGTTTACTTTGATGATCTTATCGCCCACCTGGAGCCCGGCCTTATCGCTGGGTCCGCCGGGGATCACGTAGACGACATTGACCGTATCATCGAAGATGTTGAACTCGACACCGATGCCATCGAAATTTCCCGCAAGATCTTCATTGGCTTCCTTCAATTCCACCGGTGGAAAATAGACGGAGTGGGGGTCTAGTTCACTCATCATTTCCTGGATCGCGCCCGCTTCAAGCGAATCCGTATTTACCTTATCTACATACTTCGAACGAATGAGGTCGAGTGCTTCCTGCAGGGAATTTGTCCTGTTGATCTTGAAAAAGCCTTTGCTGCCGCCATTAAGATTGAGCCGGTAGCCGATGAACATCCCAATGATCAGTATCACGGAGAAAAGTAGTGGCAGCCAAACCTGTAATTTTTTGTTTCCCATCATCTAACTTTAATGTAATTTGACGCAAAATAGAGAAAGTTTATGGTTTATGTCTATGGTTTTGAGGATGAACGGGTTTTATGGCATCAGCTTTGCCGTTGCCGGTCGACAATGAAACCATCAACAGAAAACGACAATCTTATCTTATGCCATCTGTAAAACTGATCGCCGATTGCGGGGCGACAAAATCTGAATGGTGTCTCCTGCACAAAGGCCTTCAAAAAAAGATCATAACGCAGGGCATAAGTCCGTATTTCCTCGATACATCTCAGATCATTGAACTCCTGTTGAAAGAATTGGTACCGAAGCTGCGGTCGGCGAAAGTGACCGAGGTGTACTACTATGGGACGGGCTGCGCGAACCCGTCGAATGCGAGGCTCGTGCGGAATGCACTCCTGCAGGTCTTCGGCAATGCGTACGTAGATGTGAACCACGACCTGTTGGCGGCGGCAAGAGCGCTATGCGGGGATGGGAAGGGGGTCGCCTGTATCCTGGGCACCGGTTCCAATTCCTGTTATTATAATGGAAAGAAGATCGTCAAGAATAGCCCCGGCCTCGGGTATGTGCTGGGTGATGAAGGGAGCGGCGCATATCTTGGCAAGAAAGTGATACAATATTATTTGTATGGTACTTTCGATGACGAATTGCGTGGCCGGTTCGACCTAACCTACACTACCAATTCGGCCGAGATACTGGAGAACGTGTACAAGAATCCGTTGCCTAACCGGTACCTCGCGGGATTCACGAAATTCCTGGCCGATAACCGGGGACATTATATGATCGAGAACATCATCGAGGATGGGCTGAATGATTTTTTCTTCAACCATTTGTGCAAATACCGGGAAATCTGGAAGCTTCCGGTGAACTTTGCCGGAAGTGTGGCGTATGGATTCAGGGATGTGCTGCAGATCCTATGCAATAGTTATCAATTTGAATTGGGAAAAGTTTTGAAAAAACCTATGAGTGGCCTCATAGAATATCATAGTTAAAAGGAAGGATGTATGGCATTTCAAAAGATCACGGAGCAGGATAGCCCTTACAGGCACTTAGAGAAGATGAATGTTGCCGAACTGCTCATTAATATTAACCAGGAGGACCAGACCGTTCCAATGGCAGTAGAAAAGGCCGTTCCACAGATCGAGAGGCTGGTGGAAGCCGTCAGCGACAAGATGCTGATGGGGGGAAGACTATTCTATATCGGGGCGGGTACGAGCGGCCGCCTGGCGGTAGTGGATGCGAGCGAATGCCCCCCCACCTATGGCGTGCCGTATGGTTTGGTGATAGCCGTAATAGCCGGTGGCGATAAGGCGATCACGACCGCAGTCGAATTTGCAGAAGACGACAGGGATCAGGGTTGGAAGGATCTACTTTCCTTCAATGTATCGGATAAGGATGTTGTGATAGGCATTGCAGCAAGCGGCACTACGCCGTATGTGATCGGCGCCCTGGAGGAATGCCGCAAGAGAGGCATCGTTACGGGCAGCATCGCCTGCAATCCCGATTCACCCGTCAGCAAGGCCGCCGATTTTCCCATTGAAGTTGTGGTAGGACCCGAGTTCGTTACCGGTAGTACGCGCATGAAGAGCGGAACGGCGCAGAAACTCGTATTGAATATGATCTCCACCACGGTGATGATACAACTCGGAAGGGTAGAGGATAACAAGATGGTGAATATGCAGCTCACGAATGAGAAACTCATTGACCGTGGCGTGAAGATGGTGATGCAACGCCTCCGATGGTCGGACTATGAAAAGGCGAAACAACTACTGGTGGAATTCGGCAGCGTCAAGAAGGCTACTGAATCGGTAGACAAATAATTTTCTTTTCGAGTATTGTTCTGTATATTGCGCACCGTGGTAGTTTCAAACAAACATATTGCTTCGTTTTCCGCAACAAATACCGTTGCCGGTTCCTTTATTACTATTACTACCATTATCACAACCCGTTAAGGGTTGTATTTCTCCATATCACCCCACGGGCTTTTTATAGCTTCACGCCGACAGGAGTCGGGTACCTGGTAGTCATCATCATCTACATAATTTCATTAAATAAGCGCGCATGCAGGTTTTAAAATTTGGCGGCACATCGGTTGCCAATGCAGAGAATATCAATAAGGTCATTTCAATAACGAAGGATGCTATTAAAAGGGATAAGACGATACTCGTGGTATCGGCGCTTGGTAGTGTAACGGATCTCTTATTGAATGCCGCCGTGCTGGCGGCGGAGGGGAAGGAGGAATACCGGGACAAACTCGGCGTTGTCGAGCAGCGGCACCTGGATACCGTGAAGCAATTGATCCCCGTGGCGCAGCAGAGCCAGTTGCTGAGCCTGGTGAAGAAGAGCTGCAACGAAATAGAGGATATCTGCAGCGGCATCTTCCTGCTAAGGGAATTGACGCCGCGTTCGAAGGACCGGATAGCGAGCTATGGCGAGTGGCTTTCCTCGCGTATCATCTCTGCGGCGCTTAAGGCAGGAGGAGTGGAGAACACCTGGAAGGACTCGCGGGAGCTCATCATTACCAATTCAAATTTCACAGCGGCGGAAGTTGATTTTCCGAATACGGGGGAGAAGGTGAAGGAATTCTTCGGCGCTTCTACAGGCGATTTATTCATCCTGCCCGGATTCATTGCCGCGGATATGAATGGTATAACGACGACTCTCGGACGGGGCGGCTCCGATTACACCGCAGCCATCATCGCCGCGGGAGTATCCGCAAAGAGGCTCGAGGTGTGGACCGATGTGAGTGGCATGATGACGGCCGATCCGAGGTTGACGGCGAACGCCCGCATTATTCCGCATATCTCTTACCAGGAGGCCATGGAACTTTCCCATTTCGGTGCAAAGGTCATCTACCCACCCACCATTCAGCCCGTGATGAGCCAGGGCATACCGGTTTGGATAAAGAATACCTTCATCCCAACCGATGAAGGCACCCTGATAGAATCGACGGCGACACGTAACGGCAATATCGTACGCGGTATTTCCAGCATAAATAATATTGCGCTGCTGAGTCTCGAGGGCAGCGGCATGGTCGGCATTCCCGGTTTCTCCAAACGCCTGTTCGAGGCGCTGAGCAATGAGAAGATCAATGTCATCCTGATCACGCAGAGTTCATCGGAGCATTCCATCTGCGTGGCAGTGGATACCCTGGCGGCGCAACGGGCAAAGGAAGCGGTGGACGCGGCGTTTACCAACGAGATCACACTCGAGAAGGTCGAACCGCTGATGATCGAGGCCGATCTTTCGATAGTCGCGTTGGTGGGGGAGAACATGAAGAGCCACCCCGGCATCAGCGGGCGCATGTTCAGCGCCATGGGAAGGAACGGCGTGAACATACGCGCCATTGCGCAGGGCTCGTCGGAGAAGAATATCTCGGCCGTCATTTCCACGAAAGATGTGAAGAAGGCCATCAACGTACTCCACGAGGAATTCTTCGAAACAACTTACAAGCAGATCAATCTTTTCATTGTAGGAACGGGGAATGTCGGCGCCAAATTATTGGGACAGCTACAACAGCAACAGCAATTCCTCCAGCAGAAAATGCATGTGCAGGTCAGGATCGCGGGTCTCTCCAATAGCCGCAAGATGTTGTTCAGCGAAGACGGGATCGACACGACACAGTGGAAGGAGCAACTGAACTATGCGGCGCCGGCCGACCTGCAGGAATTCATCGATGGCATCATTTCACGTAACCTGCGCAACTCGATATTCGTGGACGTTACGGCAAACGAGACCGTTGCCGGAAGCTATGACCAACTCTTGCAGAAGAGCATCTCTGTTGTGGCGTGTAATAAGATCGCTGCCTCGTCGGATTATGAGAAATATAAACGGCTCAAGGACCTGGCAGGCGAATTCAATTGCCAGTTCCTCTTCGAGACGAATGTAGGCGCGGGGCTTCCGATCATCGCAACGCTGAATGATCTGATACGGAGTGGCGACAGGGTGCACCGTATAGAGGCGGTATTGAGCGGTACATTGAATTTCGTATTCAATCACTATGATGGAAAGAAGAAATTTGCGGATGTGGTGAAGCAGGCGCAGGATGAGGGATATACGGAACCGGATCCGAGGCTCGATCTCAGCGGCACTGATGTGATGCGTAAGATCATGATCCTTGCGCGGGAGACGGGTTCCGTAATCGAGATGGAGGAGATCGCCAACAATTCATTCATGCCGGAAGCCTGTATGCAGGGAACAGTCGCCGATTTCTATGCATCTATGGCGGTGGAAGAGGAGCACTTCAGGGAATTGTATCGCGGGGCGGTTGAAGCGGGATGCAAATTGAAATTCGTGGCCTCGTACAACAATGGAAAGGCCGCCGTTGGGCTGCAGCATATCGATCCGCAGCACGATCTTTACCATCTTTATGGAAAGGACAATATCGTTCTATTCTATACCGACCGCTACAAGGAACAGCCAATGGTGGTGAAGGGTGCGGGGGCTGGCGCCGAGGTGACGGCTAGCGGTGTATTCGCCGATATCCTGAGAGCAGTAAAACTATAACATGAAAAAAGTAACGGTACACGCGCCGGGCACAGTGGCGAACCTGGTTTGCGGCTTCGACATACTCGGGCTTGCATTGAACGATCCGTATGATATTATGGAACTGACCCTGCTGGATGAGCCGAAGGTGATCATTCACAACAGGGATGAATACGGCCTGCCGACCGAACCCGAACTGAATGTGGCCGGCGTAGTGTTGCTGGCGGTGATGGAGAAGATAGGAGGCAATACGGGCTTCGAGGTGACGATAGAAAAACATATAAAACCGGGGAGCGGCATCGGCTCGAGCGCAGCCAGCGCCGCGGGTGCGGTGGTTGCGGCGAATCATTTATTGGGAAATATCTTCTCGACTGATGAACTGGTTCAATTGGCGATGAATGGAGAGAAGCTCGCATCGGGTGTCAAGCATGCGGATAATATCGCGCCCTGTATCCTTGGTGGTGTGAGCCTTATCCGTTCGATCCATCCCATCGATATCATTTCCATTCCCTCACCCAACCTGCACGTAACGGTGGTTCACCCTCAGATAGAAGTACGCACCTCCGATGCACGGCAGATACTCCGGCAGCAGATACTCCTGAAGGATGCGATAAGGCAGTGGGGAAATATTGCGGGGCTCGTGGCGGGGTTCCTGAAGAATGATACGCAACTCATCGGCCGCTCGCTCGAAGATGTGATCATAGAGCCGATACGCAGCATACTGATCCCGGGATTCGATGAAGTGAAGAAGAATTGCAAGGAGGCCGGCGCGCTGGGTGGGGGTATATCCGGCTCGGGCCCGTCCATCTTCATGCTGAGTACGGAAGAGGAAACGGCGCGGCAGGTAGCCACGGTCATGACGGATGTGTACCAACGGATCGGGATCGATCATCACATCCACGTGACTACGATCAATATGAAAGGTGTCCAGATTTTCTAATAAAAAAAGATAAGCGTTGAAATATAATAGCACCAATGGCGTCTCATCGCCGGTGGATTTCAAGGAAGCAACCATTCGTGGACAGGCGCCCGACAAGGGATTATATTTTCCCGAGCGCATCCCGCGCATAGACGCGAAGCTGCTGACGGATATCGAAAATCTCTCCAACGAAGAGATAGCCGTTCGCGTGATAGCGCCGTATACCGGCGATACCATACCCATGGAGACGCTTGAAAGGATAGTGGCGGAGACCGTCAACTTCCCGATACCACTGGTACCCATCACGGATAATATTTCTGCACTCGAATTATTTCATGGACCAACACTCGCGTTCAAGGACATTGGCGCCCGTTTCATGAGCCGGTGTCTCGGATTTTTCATGGGTACATCGGCGAATACGAGAAAAGTGACCGTGCTCGTCGCCACCTCGGGAGATACGGGTGGGGCCGTTGCCAATGGATTCTATGGTGTGGAGGGGATCGAGGTCGTCATTCTCTACCCACACGGCAAAGTAAGCCCGGTGCAGGAAAAGCAACTCACAACGCTTGGAAAGAACATACATGCGCTCGAAGTAGATGGAAGTTTCGACGATTGCCAGCGCATGGTGAAGATGGCATTTACCGATGATGAATTGAATCGACAGGTATTCCTCACGTCCGCAAACTCCATCAATGTGGCGCGGTGGTTGCCACAACAGTTCTATTATTTTTTCGCCTACAAGCAATGGCAGGATAAGAGTATTCCGCCGGTCATCAGTGTGCCGAGCGGCAACTTCGGTAATATCTGCGCAGGACTGCTGGCCGCACAATCGGGCCTGCCCGTGACGCATTTCATTGCCGCCTGCAATGTGAATGATACCGTTAGCGGCTACCTGCAGACAGGCGAGATGAAGGCGCGCCCCGCGGTGGCGACCCTATCAAACGCCATGGACGTCGGCGATCCAAGCAACTTCGTTCGCATATTGGAAATATTCCGCCACCGGCACCCGGATATTGTGGCCATGCTTTCGGCAGCGACGATAACGGACGAGGAGACGCTCGCGACCATCCGGGATGTTTATTCAAAACATGAATACCTCGCCGATCCCCACGGTGCGGTAGGCTATCTCGCCCTTCAACGCTACCTGGGTACACATGGAAATGCGAAAGGGATATTCCTCGAGACCGCACACCCGGTGAAATTCCCGGCAGCCGTAGAGGAGGCAACCGGCCGTGTGATGGATATCCCTTCTTCGCTTGCCGCGCTGATGAAGGTAGAAAAGAAGAGCCGCCGTATTGGCCCGGTCTATGACGAACTGAAAGGGTTCCTTTTACATGTTACCCGCTATTGACTAGTAATTCAAAATTAAAAAGTAAAAAGTAAAAAAGGCGTGATAGTCGGGAAGGCCTTGGCTTGTAAGTCAAAAGTAAAAAGCAGAGGCTGCCTGCTCTAAGCCGAATTCCTTCTACATGTTACCCGCCATTAACCAGTAATTCAAAAGTAAAAAGTCAAAAGTAAAAAGCAGAGGCTGCCCGCTCTAAGCCTAATTCCATATTCCAAATTCCCTATTCCCGACAGACGCGCATTTCCCCCGGAATGTTTATATTTTTGCATACAGGAAAGCATTGCTATGCATGATATAGAACCCTTTTATAATTGGCGGCATATATACGTGAGTGAAGAGGACAAGCAGTCTCCCTTCTATGGCCGGACCTATTCCGAATTTGAATTCTCCCAGACAGTTTACAACTACTACATCCATCCCCAGTGGGATGATTTCGGCAGCCGCACACTCTACATGAAGGTGCTAATGGCGGATTACGAGGAAAAATATGCCATCATTGAATTGTTTGGCGAATGGAACGATGCCATCGAGAACGATATCATGATGCTCAAACGGGACGTCCTGGAAAAATTCATGTTCGAGGGCATTCATAAATTTATCCTGATCGCCGAGAATGTATTGAATTTTCATAATGCCGAGCGGGACTACTATGAAGAGCTCTACGAGGAGATAATGGATGAGAATGGCTGGGTAGTTTGTTTAAACATGCCGACGCAAACGCAACACGACTTTAAACGGACGCATCTCAACAGGTATATCGAGCTGGTGGAACTGGATAACTGGCGAACCTACAAACCCTTTCATTTGTTTAAGAAGATAGATAATGACCAGATGGCAAGGCTGGCTCTGTAGCTCTGGAACCATGGCAGTGAGACGCAATGTTCCAGAAGCATAGTAGGGTAGTAGCGTCTTTATCGGAATGAGGTGTGATAATGCGACAAGATTTTTGTCATTCTTTGGTCATCCGATAGTATTTTTGCCAAAATCTAAATCACCCTCCCTCATACATATGAAATGGTCTGAATTTTTCACCTCTGCGGTCGGCAAAAAATTGGTCATGGCATTAACGGGTCTCTTCCTGATCAGTTTTCTTGTTATCCATGTCGGCTTGAATGCCTGCGTTTTCAATGACCTCAAGATCTTCGACCCGACCGACAATGGCCGCATGTTCAACAAAGCTGCACACTTCATGGGTTCAGCCGTTGTCATTCGCATACTGGAGATCGGTCTTTTTATTTTCTTCTTCATCCACATCATCCAGGGATACGTCCTCGAGTTCGGGAACCGGTCGAAGAGAAAGATCGGCTACGAGGTAAAAATGGGCACGAAGGGCAGCGCCTGGTACCGCAAATCGATGGGCCTCCTGGGCACATTGCTATTGTTATTCCTGATCATGCATATTTCCCATTTCTGGATCCCTTCCCGGGTCACGAACGATCTTACTCCCGTCACCTATGGTGATATGGAAGCGCATGATCTCTTCGCCCGGATGGTGGATGTGTTTCAGAATCCATGGATAGTGGTACTGTATGTAGCTGGATGTATTTCCCTCGGCTGGCATTTGCTCCATGGTTTCCAGAGCGCCTTCCGGACCATCGGCGTATCTAATACGAAGTATATTAAAATAGCACAACTGGCGGGCGCCATATTTTCCGTGGTGGTGCCATTGTTGTTTGCGCTCATGCCGATCAGTATGTATTTTGGCTGGGTGGGGTTGGATAACTAAGAATAGATCAGTCTTAATGATAACGAGAGAAATCTGTTAAATATGCTTGATTCAAAAATTCCTGCCGGTACGCTCGAAGACAAATGGACAGACTACAAGGGCCATTGCAAGCTGGTAAATCCATCCAATAAGAGAAAGCTGGAGATCATCGTGATCGGCACCGGGCTTGCCGGCGCTTCGGCTGCCGCTTCCCTCGGAGAACTGGGCTATAAGGTGAAGGCCTTCTGTTTCCAGGATTCACCACGACGTGCGCATTCCATCGCCGCCCAGGGTGGTATCAATGCGGCAAAGAACTACCAGAATGACGGAGACTCCATCTTCCGTTTATTTTACGATACTATTAAAGGTGGCGACTATCGCTCCCGCGAAAGCAATGTGCATCGCCTCGCTGAGGTCAGTGCCAATATCATCGATCAATGCGTGGCGCAGGGCGTACCATTCGCACGCGAATACGGCGGCCTGTTGAACAACCGCTCCTTCGGCGGCACACAGGTGAAGAGAACATTCTATGCTGCCGGACAGACGGGACAGCAATTATTGATCGGCGCCTACCAGGGTCTCGAAAGACAGATAGCCCTTGGTAATGTGGTCATGCATACACGCCACGAGATGCTCGACATCGTGACCATCGATGGAAAGGCCCGCGGAATCATTGCGCGCAATCTTGTTACGGGTAAACTCGAGCGTCACTTCGGCCACGCCGTCGTGCTTTGTTCGGGTGGCTATGGCAATGTGTTCTATCTCTCCACGAATGCCATGGGTAGCAATGTAACGGCGGCCTGGAAAGCACATCGCCGCGGCGCTTATTTCGGAAATCCCTGCTTCACACAGATCCACCCCACCTGCATCCCCGTTACCGGCGATCACCAGAGCAAACTGACACTGATGTCGGAATCGTTGCGTAATGACGGGCGCATCTGGGTCCCGAAGACAAAGGACGATCCACGCAAGGCAAACGATATTCCCGAAGACGAACGGGATTACTATCTCGAGAGAAAGTATCCTGCTTTCGGTAACCTCGTGCCACGCGATGTGGCCTCCAGGGCAGCCAAACAGGCCTGCGATGCCGGCTTCGGCGTGGGTACTACCAAACAGGCCGTTTATCTCGATTTCAGGGATTCGATGATCAATAAGTACGGGAGAGTGGAGGCGAATAAGAAAGGACTGGATGATGCCGACACCGCTACACTGAAACAACTCGGAATGGAA
>Ga0193753_10004200_pt1 | contig 10352 bp, 4 predicted proteins | sample H1c2metaG_FD_144925 | JGI IMG/M metagenome (GOLD analysis project Ga0193753, IMG submission 144925) | Soil microbial communities from a riparian zone of the East river system, Colorado, United States - H1c2 | ecosystem: Environmental > Terrestrial > Soil > Riparian zone | place: USA: East River... | reverse complement strand
CGCTCCTGGCAGGACTCGAGGACGCCAAGCGCATTATCAACGGCGTGTATCGAGTACAAGTCAAACCCACCAGTTCCGTGTCCAGCCCGCTCTCGGTCGTACCTACTTATCCCGACCTGCCCATGGAAGAAGTCTTCGAGCGGCCCACCAAAGTTCACGACGCCGGCGTCTTCCTCGGCGAATTCGGCAAAGGCCGGGTTGTCTATTTCCCCTGGGACATCGACCGTTCCTTCTGGAACTACCTGACTACCGATCACGCCACGCTCCTGAAGAACGCGATCCTCTGGGCGACCAATGAGCCGGCTCCGGTCTCGGTCTCGGGGCCCGGCATTATCGACCTGTCGATCTGGTCTCAGAAGAACTCGCTCACCGTACACCTGGTGAACCTAACCAATCCGATGATGATGAAAGGGCCCATCCGCGAAATCATCCCGCTGTCCCGCCAACAGGTGCGCATCCAGCTTCCGCCAAACCAGCGGGTACAAAAAGTAAAGCTGCTGGTCGCCGGCAAAGAAGCGCCGCACCACCAGGAGCGCGGCGTCCTCTCGCTCGAAGTGCCCTCCATCGGTCTGCATGAAGTAATCGCCCTCGACCTCGCCTGATCCGCATGCTGGCCTTGCTGCTGCTCGCAACCGCTATTGATGTCAAGGCTCAGTACACCAAGTCCGAGTACCGCATCCCCATGCGTGACGGCGTCAAGCTCTTCGTTTCCGTCTATGCGCCCAAAGGCAGTGCGAGTAAGTTCCCGATCCTGCTGACCAGAACGCCTTACGGGATCGATCCGTACGGCAGCGACGCCTACCCGGAGCATCTCGGCCCTTCGCGCGAATTCGCCCAGGACAAATTCATCTTCGTTTACCAGGACGTGCGAGGCCGCTACATGTCCGAAGGCCAATTCGTCGACATTCGTCCGGTCAAAGATGTTCTAACCGGACCCGCCGACACCGACGAAAGCACCGACACCTTCGACACCATCGACTGGCTCGTCAAGAACATCCCGAACAACAACGGCAAAGTGGGACTAATCGGTATTTCCTATGCCGGATTCTACACAAGCTCAGGAATCATCCGCGCGCATCCGGCGCTGGTAGCCGCCTCGCCGCAAGCGCCCATGGCCAATCTGTTTATGGGCGACGACGCATATCATAATGGCGCGCTTTTCCTCATCGCCAACTTCAGCTTCTACGCCGATTTCAATAAGCAGCACAATCCGGTCGCCTCCCCTCCCAAAGAAGAATTTCACTACGGCACCGGCGATGGATTTCAGTTCTATCTGCAAATGGGTCCGGTGGCGAATTCCGACACGTCGTACTTACTCAACAAAAATCCGTATTGGACCGACACCTACACTCACAGCACGTACGACGCGTTCTGGAAAAGCCGCAACATCCTGCCGCACTTGAAAACCATCACTCCGGCCGTACTCGTGGTCGGCGGCTGGTACGATGCCGAAGATCTCTCGGGAACGCTCAAGACATTCCGGGCCATCGGCAGCCAGTCGCCCGCCACTCTAAATACGCTGGTGATGGGGCCTTGGCAGCATGGCGGCTGGCATCTGGCGAACGACGAAAAACTCGGTGACATTTCCTTCGGCGCCCCTCCCTCCGAATTCTTCCGTTCGATCGAGCTGAGTTTTTTCCAGCATTATCTGAAGGGCGCGCCCGATCCCAGTCTGGCGAAAGCGATCATGTTTGAAACCGGAGTGAATGTCTGGAAAAAACTCGAGCAATGGCCTCCACCCACCACGCCGCGCCGGCTTTACTTTCATCCGCGCGGGAAACTGTCATTCGATACGCCCGCCGAGCAGAACGGCTTTGACGAATACGTGAGCGATCCCAACGATCCGGTGCCAGCCTTCGCTTCCCCAACCTTGAAGATGACGCCTTCCTACATGGTTGCCGATCAGCGCTTCCTCGAAAAACGCAAAGACCTGCTCACGTATTCGACAGACCCGCTCGAGCGGGATTTCACCGTCGCCTGTCCGATTTCACCGGACCTTTACGTCTCGACGACCGCCACCGATTCCGACTTCGACGTGAAGCTCATCGACGTGTCGCCGGATGGCTATCAGCAACTCGTGCGCGGTGAGCCATTTCGCGGAAAGTTCCGCCATAGTTTTGAGCGCCCGGAGCCATTCAAGCCCGGCGCCGTCGAAGAAATTCGCTTTACGATGCCGGACATCTATCATTGCTTCCGCCAAGGCCACCGCATGATGGTGGAAGTGCAAAGCTCGTGGTTTCCACTGACCGACAGGAACCCGCAAACCTTCGTGAACATACCGGAAGCGAAGCCGGAACAATTCGTCAAAGCTACCGAAAGGGTGTACCGATCCCGGCACGCCGCTTCCTTCGTGGAATTCAACGTCGAGCGCTAGCTCGCCAGTTCCATGGTCCCGTCGCGATTCAGCGTATACCGCTGGCCGCGCCACTGAATCGACTTCCCAAAAAAACCAGCAACCCAAAATACGAAGCCAACCGCGTCTTGCAGCGGCAACAGCAGCCACGGAATCGCCGCGCCCAAAATACGTTCCGAGACCACCCAGGCAGCCGCGGCCCGCAGGAACGCAGTCACGGCGACCAGCCACCACCACTCCGGATGCATAAGACCGGCGAGCAAGCCTACAGGGAGCGAATGCGTAAACAACTGCCCAACGTAACCCCAGGGCCGTGAGCGCCTGGTGCTGCGCGCCCAGCGCAACCGGTGCGAAAAGTTGGCGCGCATGCCGTCGCTGCCGATGCGGTGTTCCACGATATACGGAGACATGCGAACCACGAACCCAAGCTCTGAAGCGATGCGGCCCAGCATGTAGTCTTCAGCAAGATAGTCTTTTACCCGCTCGATGCCGCCGAGGGCCATGAGGACGCTGCGGCGGGCGACGATGGTGGGCCCCACGGCGAACTTCGTGCCCTCCATCATGACCGCGGTGAACAGCCCGGCATGAAAGTCCGTGTTCATCCCAATCGCTTCGAGACGCGACCAGAAGCTCTTACCCGCCACCGCGCGATAAGGACAAGTCACCAATCCCAGCCGCTCCTCGGAGAACTCGTCCGCCAGGCTGCGGCAGAAATCGGGACCCACGCGCACGTCGCTGTCGCCCATGACAATCAAATCGTGCCGCGCCTGGTCGAACATGCATTTCAAGCTGAAAACTTTGGCGTGCGCATAAGGCGGCTCACCCGTGACAATCAATTTCGAGCGAACGGCGGGATATTCGAGCATCAGGCGCTGGACAACGGAAGCCGCCGGATCCAGTCCATGCCGAACCGCGAAAAGCAATTCGAAATCTTCGTAATCCTGCTTGAAGTAGCTGCGTAAATTGTCTTCCAGCCCTTCGTCGAGACCCGACAAGGGCTTGAGCACACTAATAGCTGTGTGTCTCAGCGACGATTGCGGACGGCACTTACGGTAGTGCCTGACCGCGGCTGCTATGGCAAGAAGACAATACGCCCAGCAGCCGAGCAGAACCAACACGGCTGTAACCAAACCCCAAACCCCTCGGAACACCCCGGATGAAGAAATCCTATTCTTCGAGACTTCTAGTCGTAACGAGCTGCGAAAGGCGACTCAGAAATTCGTCGACCCCTACAGCGCCTTGATCGCCCTGCTTTCGGTTGCGGACAGCCACCTGTCCGGCCTGGGCCTCGCGATCCCCCACTACCAGCATATACGGAATTTTCTGCAATTGCGCTTCCCGGATCTTAAAATTGATCTTGTCGCTGCGCCCGTCCACCTCCGCCCGGATGCCGGCGGCGATCAATTTTTGCTCAATTTGCCGGGCATAGTCGTTCTGCCGGTCCGAGATGGGCAGAACGATCGCTTGCACGGGAGCGAGCCAAACCGGGAACGCGCCGCCATATAGCTCGATCAGATAGGAAATCATCCTCTCCATCGTGCTGACGATGGCGCGATGAATCATTACCGGCCGGTGGGCATGGCCATCCGCCGCAATGTAGCCCAGATCGAATCGTTCCGGCAAGTGAAAGTCGATTTGAATGGTCGAGTAGGTTTCCTCGTGGCCCATCACATCGGCGAGTTGGATATCGAGCTTAGGTCCGTAAAAAGCGGCCTCGCCCGGCGCTTCCTTATAAGGCAGCCCCAGCGAATCCATCGCTTCCCGCAGCACTCGTTCGGCCAGCGTCCACATTTCCGGGTTAGCGACATACTTTTCCGTGTTGGCCGGATCGCCCAACGACAAGCGATAGCTGTATTGCGTGATGCCGAGATCGCGATAGGCGGCTTCGACAAGCTGCATCACGGCTGTAAATTCAGCTTTGATCTGTTCCGGCGTGCAGAAAATGTGTGCGTCGTTCAGCGTCATCGAACGCACGCGGCTCAGCCCGCTGAGCACACCCGACCGTTCGTAGCGATACATCGTGCCGAGCTCGGCGATGCGCACCGGCAGGTCCCGATAACTACGCATCTTCGCCTTGTAGATTAAAATATGATGCGGGCAGTTCATCGGCCGCAGCACCATCTGCTCGTTTTCGAGATCCATCGGCGGGAACATGTCCTCGTGATAGTGCTCCCAATGGCCGGAGCGCTGATAGAGTTCTACCTTCGCCAGGTCGGGCGTGTAGACGTGCTGATAACCGGTGGCGCGCTCCCGCTCCAGAATGTACTCCTCGAGCACACGGCGCACAGTCGCGCCTTTTGGCAGCCACAGCGGCAGGCCGGCGCCTACCAGTTCGCTGACCGTGAACAGCTCCAACTCTTTGCCAATCTTGCGGTGGTCGCGTTTCTTGGCTTCTTCGAGGCGATTCAGATACTCGTCCAGTTCCTTCTTAGTGAAGAAAGCGGTGCCATAGATTCGCTGAAGCTGCGGGTTCTTCTCGCTGCCCTTCCAATACGCGCCGGCAATCGACAGCAGCTTGAACGCTTTTAGTTTTTCGGTGGACGGCACGTGCGGCCCGCGGCAGAAGTCGATGAACTGCGGCCCCAGCGTGTACTCGCTGAAGATCTCGTCGGCACGCTCCTCGATCAGCTCGTGCTTCATCCAATCGCCTTTGTATTTCTGCAAGCCTTCCTGCTTGGGAGTCAGCTTGCGTTCGAAGGGCAGATTGCGTGTAGCAATCTCGCGCATACGCGCTTCGATTTTCTCGAGATCTTCAGGTACGAACTTAGTTGCGCGCTCGAAGTCGTAGTAGAAGCCGCTCTCGATGGGAGGGCCGATTCCTAGCTGCGTCTCCGGATAGAGTTCGAGCACAGCGGCGGCCAGCAGGTGCGCGGTCGAGTGACGATAGACCGGCAGCGCTTCCGGATTTTTGGTCGTCAGAATTTCAAGTTTCGAGTCGTGTTCGAACGGACGCGTCAGGTCGAACAGTTCGCCGTCCACGCGCGCCACGATCGCATCATTCGCCAGCCGCGGACTAATCGACTGGGCAACATCTATAGGCCGGGCGCCGCCAGGGACCGATTGCTGGCTGCCGTCCGGGAGAGTAATTGTCAAACTGCTCATGTTTTTCGAGTAAATTCGAGCGTATCAAGAGGCCGATTGGCAATCGGCCGGACCTAGAGGGTGCCCCCTGCCAGTCTGCCTTACAAAACGAGGGCATTTTTACGAAACGAAATGGCAAGGCCGATTGCCAATCGGCCGCAGATTTCCAATCTGCCCACAAAATGGCCGGGCCATATTATGCCGGGGAGGGCGTGGGGCGTGGCGTTGCAGCTTGCAATTTCTTTGCCGGCGGCCGTGACAGGACCGGTTTGTGGATGTAGCTTGGTCGTCTGTGCGCGAGTGTGGATTATGGGGTGTGCGGATGCGTCGATTTGGCGTGTAAGTAGTTGAGGCTTCAGGATAGAAATAATTTATAGTTTTGGAAAAAAAGCCCTCGTGCAACGCATCCCTGCGTCCACCACATCGCGACCGGCATGAAATCGTTTCATGTGGCGAAGGAACTAGGCTCCGATATTAATTTTGCTAGGGAGCGAAGTAGCCGTAGACGTCCAGTATCAGGTGAGTCGCGCTAGAGGCGAGAGCATTGACCAATCCGTTGCTGGTGGGGATGATCGCCATGTTTGAGGTGACCGCGAGATCTTCGGCATTCAGCGTAGAGGCGGGGGGCACGGGTGCGCCGTTCGGATAGAGGCTGAGCAAGCCAAGGCTGCTGGCGGGAACTACGGTTGCGTTCAGAATGTAAGCTTGCGCCACCGAGGGTACGGTGCACGCGGAAGTAGCGACGCCGATGGCGACCGTGCCGCTGATTGGCGTGTGAGGAGGGGGACCTGCGAAGCGTGAATCGTACGCGCGGCAGGGCGTGACGTTGAAGAGGGAGAGACCGCCGGATGCGGGAGGCGCAAAGTAGCCATTGACGTCGAGAACAACGTCGACGGGGTTATTCGAATAGACAGCGATGCTGCCGTTGGCGCCGGCCGGAACGATGGCGGCGTTGGCAACGACAGTAGCCCCGGTGTTCAAGGTGGAAACGATCGGCTGGCTTTGTCCGGCGGGAAAGATCGTCAGGAGACCGATCCCGCCGTGCGGCACGGCCGTGACGTTCATTGAGAAGGCCTGAGCGGAGGTCGGCACGCCACAGCGAGTCGCAACCGGGAAAATGCGAATCTCTCCCGACGTAAGGGGAGGCCCGCCGTAGTTGGGGTCGCGAGTATCCCACACTCGGCAGGGCGTAAGCGGATAGAAGGCCAAAGCTGCAGGATCGGTGGCGGGGATGAAGTAGCCGTTGATGTCGACGATGACCTGGGTGGCGTCGGACGAGTAGACGGTGACAGCCCCGCTCGACCCGGCCGGGACGATGGCAGCATTCGCCTTGACGCGGCCGTCTGAATTCAGCAGCGAGGCGATTGGCTGGGGTTGGCCGGTGGGCCAGATTTCCAGGTATCCGATTGCTCCGGAAGGCACGACCGTCACGTTGAGGGAGTAGGCCTGCGCATTGGCTGGGATGCCGCAGCCGCTGTTCGGAATAACGAAATCGCGCGAGGAATTGGTGGCAATGATGGGACCGCCGAAGGGGCCGGCGGGCCAGCGGGTATCGGCGACGCGGCACGGATTGACGGGAATAAAGCGTAGGCCGGTGGAGGCGGGGATGGCTGGAATATCCAGGCCCGTGCCGGAGAGCGTAACGGTCTGAGACGAGCTTGCGGCATCGTCGGTGAAGGTGAGCGAAGCGCCACGGGCGCCTATGGCCCCGGGTGTAAACGTGGTGGAGGCAGTGCACGCGGCCCCGGCGGCCAGAGAAGATCCGCAAGTGGTGGTCAAGCTGAAGTCGGTGACATTGGCGCCCGAGAGCAGAATGCTTCCGATGCTCACCGGGTTTGAACCGATGTTCGAGAGAATCACCGTTTGCGCGGCACTGGAGGCGCCTAATTTTTGGGAGAAAACGAGAGCCGGCGTGCTCAGCGACACGGTTCCAGGCACTCCTGTACCGTTCAAAGCCAAAGTTTGCGGAGAACCGGCGACGGAATCGGCAAAGCTCAGGGTGGCGGAGCGCGTTCCGGGGGCAGTTGGAACAAAAGTGACGGAAACGCCGCAGTTCGCTCCCGCGGCTAGAACCGATCCGCAGGTAGTCGTGATGCGGAAATCGGAAGACGCGAGCCCGGCGAGCCAGATACTCGAGATGTTGGTGGGGCTCCCGCCGGGGTTAGAGAGTACGACGGTTTGGGACGCGCTGGTGGTCCAGGTGCCTTGATTGTTGAAGGCGACCGCAGGCGCGCTCAACACCGCTTTTGGAGCACTGACTAGAGACCCCGTGCCGGTTCCGCTCAGAGCGACGGGTTGCGAGGAGCCGGGCACTCCGAGAGAGTTCGTAGTGAGATGGAGCGTGCCGGTCAAGGCGCCCGCTGTGGTGGGGGCGAAGGCGAGCGCGATGGAACAAGCCGTTCCCGGTGCAACGGAGGAAGACGCGGCACAATCCGGATCGCCTGAGGCCTGCAATTGAAAATTAGGGTCGAGCGAAACGTCGCTGAAGGTCAGGTTTTGATTGCCGATGTTGAGGGCGGTAACGATTTCGAAGGGACTGGCGGCGCCCACATTCTGGCTGGGAAATACCACAGGCGCCGCGAACGACACCCGGCGGATGACGTTGTTCGAGTAATCGGAAATGTAGAGGCGGCCGGAGGAATCGAGCGCGATGCCGTTGGGGTTTGCTAGCGCGGCTGCAGTGGGAGCGTTGCCATCGCCCGCGTAGCCATTTGCGCCGCTGCCGGCGATGGCGGCGATCTTGCCGGAAGCCGCCTCGACCTGGCGAATGACGTTGTTGCCAAAATCGGCTATATAGATGTTGCCGGCGGGATCGAGGCGAACGCCGGTGGGCGAGGAGAGAGAGGCGTTCAGGGCAGAACCGCCGTCGCCATTGTAGCCGGAATTGCGATTTCCGGCGATCACCGAAATAAGGCCGGTGGTCAGGTCCACTTTTCGGACGAGGCAATTCCCGGCGTCGGCGATGTAGAGGTTGCCGGCCGCATCCAAAGCTACTCCGGACGGATCGCTGAGCTGTGCGTTGGTAGCCAGACCACCGTCGCCAATGCCATCGGAACCGGCGGCATTGCCTCCGCCCGCGACGACGGTGATGACGCCGGTCGCGGCATTCACGGCACGGATGAGGTGATGGAAGGCGTCGGCGATGTAGAGGTTGCCGCTCGAATCGACGGCCACGTCGGCGGGACCATAGAGCAGAGCGTTGGTAGCCAGGCCGCCATCGCCCAGACCGTCGGCGCCGGATGCTGCTATACCGCCTCCGGCAACGGTCGAGATGATCCCGGTGGCGGCGGTGACTTTGCGGATGAGGTTGTTGCCCTGGTCGGCGATATACAGGTTTCCGGCGGCATCGAGCGCCACGCCGGTCGGATTGTTCAGTTTCGCGGCAGTCGCGAGACCGCCGTTGCCCGAATTGCCGGGGATTCCCTTGCCGGCGACCGTCGATACGGCTCCCGTGGCAGCGGCCACGCGGCGAATTGCTTGATTGACGCTGTCGGCAATGTAGAGATTGCCGGATGGGTCGACGGCGACGCCGGTGGGGTTACGAAAGCTGGCAACTCCTGGCGAGGCGGAATCGACATAATTCCAGGCTCCAGTGCCCGCGAACGTGGTGATGCGTCCGGGGTAGAGCGCGAGTTCAGGGCCGAGGCCGAGACCGTGCAAAAAGACGGTTGTCAACAAAGTTCCCGACTGATCTTTGACGGCGAGCGAATCTTGACGGAGACCGGGGAAGTGCGGCAGAAAGCCGATCGGCAAAGTGCAGCCGGTGACGGCCGCGACGGTGCAGGATGCGGAACCGAGGGCGAAATCGCCGCCGTAGGCTAACGAGAACGCCGGGGCGGCGGAGAGTCCAGTAAAGGAGAAGCTGATGGCGACCGTACCTGGCGTGGCGCTGTTGGTTTGCACCTGTCCGAAATCCTGGACGCGGAACGACTGGGGCCACGCGAGACTGCCCGCAGTTGCGATGAGGGTACAGAGAAGGATGGGGCTCCGACGTAGGCTCACAGGATCTACCAGTCCCATCGGCGGATTGCGGATACCCCTTTAGGGGGGGGAATAGACAGGGTTAAGGTGCCGCTCACACGCGTAGTTTGGGGCCGGGGCCGAGCGGATGAGGGAATGAATCTGGCGCAAAGTGCTGATTTTGAACAGAAAATAAAAAACTTGGCCGGAGAGTCTTCTGTGGCCTTTGCGAATGCTGTCCCCGAAATCTCACGGTTCGGCAATCGGCACTTGTAAGAACGCGGTACATCGTTGGAAGATAGAAGCAGAAATGGCGCCTACCCCGGCCTACCTTGAGATCGTCGATTTCTTTGCCTCGGGAACTACACCGCGGTCGGTCATAGAATTCCAACCATCAGCGGGCATGCGCGAACGCGCCCTCCTATTGCTTGAGGCAGCGAAACTGGGTGAGCTTACGCCCGAGCAAGATTCCGAGCTAGAGTATCTGACCGAGTTGGAGCACATCTTGAGAATGGCGAAGGCGCGAGCGCGTCAAATCCTTGAAGCGGCATAGTGACCTGGCCCGAGGCGGTTCGAGCTGTTGTACGATCAAGGGCTAACAGCCGTTGCGAATACTGCCTTCTGAGTGAGGAAGACGCTGGACTGCCGCATGAGATCGACCATGTGCTCAGCCGCAAGCACGGAGGCACAGACGGTCTGGATAATTTGGCATACGCCTGTTATCTTTGCAACCGGTTTAAGGGAAGCGATATCGCCTCGGTTCACCCGATAACGGGAGAGCTCGTTCGCTTTTTTCACCCTCGGCAGGATGCATGGGGAGAACACTTTTCCATTGAAGGATCGGTGGTCACGCCGCTTAGCCAAATCGGTTCGGTGACGGCGTTCCTACTGCGCTTTAATTCGCCACCCAGAATCCTAGAACGTCAATTGCTGCAGAGTCTCGGTAGGTATCGCAAGA
>Ga0193753_10004199_pt1 | contig 10353 bp, 4 predicted proteins | sample H1c2metaG_FD_144925 | JGI IMG/M metagenome (GOLD analysis project Ga0193753, IMG submission 144925) | Soil microbial communities from a riparian zone of the East river system, Colorado, United States - H1c2 | ecosystem: Environmental > Terrestrial > Soil > Riparian zone | place: USA: East River... | reverse complement strand
CCGACCAGAAGAATACTACGACTAACGTACTCAGGCCACGAGTACGCCCTGCTCCCTTCACGCGGAACTATTTGCATGAACTGGGCAAATGATAAGTCATAGAATGGACTCGACAGAACGTTCTGTCCAATCGATCGGAACGTACCGTTCTTCCATACGCCGAAGTTGGTGCCAAAATCTGTATCTTGATCAATTCGATCACCTGCATCCTCCGTTCCATTGTGGCTATAGCCTTTTCCGTTTGCGAAAAAATAGACCATGCCGCAGGCGCCTTCGTTCGCGTTACCCCAACGATAGTTAGGCCCGTCATCGATCTGTATCAGATGAACAGAGAGTTCCTGTAGCGTATCGACAGCAGCGCGCAAAGTGATGCCATATCCCGTATATTTTGCCGAGCAAAGATGGGGATTGGTGCCGCGGTTGTCTGGCTGCGCGTACATCACCGCATACGGGTCAGCCTCATCCACCGTGGCTTCCATGTCCTGATCAGAAGGGTGTGCCGCCCACATTAGATGTTCACCAGTTAGTGGGCTGTAATTCCGAAGCGCCGTTCCCATATACCACATCATCCGTGGTGTTTTGCGTCTCTCAGAATGAGCGCCTATTGGAGGATGCACGCGGCGTTCCCCATCTGATGGATGCACAATGCCCCAGTAGTGTCGTCTTGATCCTTCGTTGTGCGACACATCGCCTGTGATCTGCTTCATCACCACATCATTCTCTCCACTGAAAGGGGCGCTGAGTGCATTTATTAACCACTCTCCGAGAGAAACAAGCGGCGGCGTACAGAAGCGTTCATACCCGTCACGGGACTTCAAAAGAAAGGAGACGCGTAACGCCGGGCGCAAGAACGCCCAGACATAGGTACCCAGGTTTTCAGTCCACCTTCCTCCACGAGCATTCCAACTTTCGACCGCAGGACGTGTGTGATAACGAGTATTAAGGTGCAGATAAGCCTCCCACTCATCTGCCCATGTGTCAGCTGCCGAATGCTCCGGAAAGAGAAACGACATTCCTGGCGGAGTCGATTTCACATCCGACAGAAAGTTCGGATGGCCGGAGAGCATTCGCCGCATCGGCATGTAGTCTTCGCCCGCGTGTACATAAGCAAGAAACAATAAAATTGCCTCGATACGTTGCCGCTGCGCCTGAGAAAGGTGAGCGCGGAAGACTTGGTATCCAGGCACCCAGCTTTCCAGTAACATGCGGCTGGAAGTCGGTCCAAAGCCGTGGTTTTGCCGAACGCCAGACAGCGCAAGTTGTGTTACGAAGCCGGAGTCGCTAATCGTCTGGTCGTACTCAGCGACACTTTTGAATGACACATCCTTGAATAGCGGTTCGGGAAGTGTCGCAATCTGTGGATATAAAAGCTGCCAATCCTTTACCTTGTTTAGATTGAGCGTTCCGTACCAATTTTGAAGATTTAGCGCATAGGAAGTTGCAAACAGTCCGGTATGCCAACCGCTTCCCTTCTCTCCCATGGCATCACGTTCGAGTTGCTGCATCGCTTCAACATCTTTGACGTGATCGTAGAAGCTTATGCACGAGGAGCGCGCGCCCTTCGCAATCTTCCAAACGAAGTGGAGCGTCGACTTACAATAGACGAAGTCGACGGCGATCCGTTGCGAGGCATGCCAGATGGCATATTCATGGTCCTCCCACTGTTCAGGGTGATCGATAAAGATCGCAGCTGCGTCGGACGAAGTATCATCCCAGAAGTTTGCGAACGATGCTGCCGCAACGTCTTGCCACGGTTCGAAAAGTCGAAGCGAAAAAGGTAGCTTTCCAACAGAACTAATTCCAGGCACCACACCAAACTGGCTGTCTATGTGCATGGGAGCGATTGGCTCCCATGGGTAGTCAGTATATTTGGATGTCACCTTAGAAGGAAAATTATATGGATGATTTGGTGACTGGCGGTAGGCAAACCGACAACCACTCCAGGCAAAATCGAAGGTGCCAGACGCATCGACAGGGATCGCTTCCATATCTTCGTAAAGACGTACGAAGTCAATACCCACCGCGCACTCCACCGTCGCCACATACTTAAATCCGGTACTGGTTGTATAAGTAATTCGATGCAGTGAACGCAGCGGCCCACTCTCCAACTCCTCGGTAAGAATTGATGCGATTGGATGGTTTTCTATCTTAAACTTCGAGGCGCCCGTCCACTTTTCTCCACGTGACACCTCAAGGATAGGTCCCGGAGCCTCTCCGTCCACACTCTGAGTATTGGGGATACGAATCTGCAGCGGGCCTGTATTGATCGTCAGGCGACGATTTTCTTTCGTGATTTTGAGAGTATTCTGAGCGTCTGTCGTCGCAATCCGTGTTCTACGTACGATTCGATATGTCCGCTTAGACCCTGCCGGCAGGTCGGAGAAAAAAAGTAACTGAGCATTGCCGCTCTGCTTGTCCGCTTTCGCAATTTGAAATGGAAGCAATTTACCGGTTTCAATGCAGAGCAAGCTATTCGAAGCTATGTCAATCTTCTGATCGCTTACGATTGAATACGAGAGGAGGGTGCGCGGCCACACGTAATAAGGATTTCCAAGTGGTATTTCCAGAATAAATTCTTGCCCTTCGTGCCAGTGAAAAGGAGAAGTCGAAGCACCCCAACCTCCAAACATACTACGTGCCTTAAGAGCAACTAGACTGGATGTCGCTAATGAGGCAAATTGTCTTCTACTGATCATCTTCTTCTCCGGTTTTCTCGGGACATGATTCATCGCAACGATGTGCACCGGCACATTCACTTGCTGGATAAAAAAAACTTAACCGAGCGGCGCGTCGAAGCCATAGCTTGTGGTATGCAGATACGTGTTGTACGGCCGAAATTGGTTCCGTCATGCCACATGTAAGAGTTCCAATCAGGGCCGCCCACTCAAACTCAATACGGAAATCGGTGCGCGGATTTCTGCGCACCGATACTTGCTACTAGGTTAGAAGTTGAATTCGGCACCGAAACGAATCACACGAGACATACCCTGCGAGTTGCCCTGATTCAAAGTGCCAAAGCTTGCATTGGCATTATTCGTGATTACCCCTGTCGGCGTAGAAGCGGCATTATTTGTCGTGATACTTGAATACAAGTTATGGTTTGCGCCGTAGTAGACAGGATGATTGAAAACGTTGCTAAAGGTCGCGTTGATGTTCAACTGATAGTTATTCTTGATGGTAAAGCCTTTCACAAACCGCATGTCGAAGGTGAATTCACGCGGGCTGCGTGCGCCCGACAAAGTGCGTGGCGCATTACCGAGTCTTGGGTTGTTAGGTGATCCGGGTACAGTAAAGGCGGCCGGATTAAGATAGGGCTGAACCCCGCCAGGAGCTCTACTATCGAACGGGTTCTTCTTCCAGTTAGGATTGATGAGCGGCACGCCTGGAACAATATCTGGCCGGAGCGTATAGCCGGAAGGAAGTGCGCCTGTCGAACAGAACTTATTCGCGCCGCTGACCGTGCAACCATTGACTCCGCCGGGTAACACGGCTGTGAAGTATCCCGTGGTCCCCAGGGTAACGAAGTTTGGGTAACCTGAAGCGGACGACATGATGCCGGACGTTGAGATGTTGCCGATGATCCGATCGATCAGACCATTGCGGGTCTTGAAGGCTTGGTCAATTCCAAAGGGAAGGTTATAGGTATAGCCTGCACGAAGTTTGCTCGGCTGGTCAAAAGTGGATAGCGCATACTCTGAGCGAATGTCGAACGGGTTCTGTGGGGCACTCGTGCCAAAACCGCCAGAGATACCACCGTTTGTATCGGGGATGTTATCGAGGCTCTTTGTCCATGTGTAGTTCGCAAGAAAGGATAGATTGCTATTGTAACGCTGGTTAACGCTGACATACATGCCGTTATATTCCAGCGTGCCGTTGCGCGGATAGATCTCCGGCAGCGCCTGATTGAAGAAGTTTTGGTACGGCGCGAGCTTCTGTAGAGCACTCTCCTGGATGATCGAGGAGGCCGGATCGTTGCTATTGTTCCTTATGCCGTACGTGTTGTTCGACTGCAGCCCAAGATTCTGCTGGGTCTGGACCGCATTGATGTACACGCCGATCGGGGCCGTATTTAGGGCCGAGTTGGCGCCCGAAGCGAATGAGCCAACCAAATGAGTACCTTTCAGCCCTTGATAGGTGGCCTGCACCAACGTCTTGCTAAAAGGCTGGTACTGCACAGTGAGTGCCCAGGTTTGGATGTAAGGCACAGCGCTGCTCTGGTTCACAAAAACAGGAGCAAGCCCTGTAGAGAAAGCGAATGGCCCGCGCCCCTTGAGCACCGTAAACGCAGAGGTGAGACCAGAAGCAACAGGATTTGAGATGTAGTTGGTTATGTTCGCCGGATTAGTACCTCCGGTAGTCACATTCACGGTAGTACCGGCTACATTGAAATTCGGATCCGGAACATTCTCATAGCCGCTCAATGGAACACGTGACATCCCATAGGACGCACGGATAGTGGTTCGGCTGCTCGCCGCATAAGAGATACCGATCCGTGGCTCAAGCCCCCAATAATTGGTCGGCCAAAGCGTCTTGGGATTTCCGCAGGCATTCGAAAAGCAGAAAGCAGTCGAGGTTGCCATGCCGTTCAGGGTACTTGCGATATTCCCCACGAAGGCTTGATTGTTCTTTGCCTCCATGCGAGGCGTCTCTACCTCATATCGAAGACCCACGTTGATGGTTAGGTTCGGCGTAGCCCGCCAGTCGTCCTGTAAATATCCGGCATAGTAGTGCCAGCGGTAGTATCCAGGAACCGAGAGCGGTGTATTGCTGAAGCCGGATACAGTGCCCAAAATGAACGTGGCTAGACCTGCGCCACCTCCTGTCGTTCCTGCCGTATCTCCAGAACTAAAACCATATCTACCACCTGTCGAGCCGCTCAGATCGTACTGGCTCGACTGGATCCTGCGAATGTCGAAACCAAACTGTACGACATGACTGTCGTGCGTCCAAGTAACGTCGTCGCCCACAATGAAGTTCTGATCCACCTGAATAGATGCTGTGGCGATGCCCGGCTGAATCGTGTAATTGGCTCCATTGGAATTGAAGTTACCGAGCGTAGGCAAGCCTCTTCCAAACGAAGCTGGGGTGAGACCATACTTGGCAGCGAAGTCTGTCGTAAGGGCGCTTGGTGGTGCGAGACGTTGTTGGTTTACCCGAAGCCAGGAATAATGAAAGCTATTCACCAGATTGTTGGTGAAGATGTGGGTATATCCTAGCGCGATATTATGCGTGTCAGCTGAGTCCGTGGGCGTCGGGTTGAGCGGGTTGTCAGGCGCGAGAGCAAAGAAGCGAACCGCCGAGACAGGAATTCTCGTGTAGCGTACAAAGATTCCGTTGCTGTTATTGAACTGGTGATCAATCCTGAATGAATAGCGATTGTCTACGTTGATCACACCACGCGCATAGGATCCATTCGTGAGATCGGTAGCAGCAGCGCCATCGGGAGAGTCGAATTTAATGTAAGGGCCGGGATTGGTTGGTGAAGGCAGGTTGGAGATAATGAACTGCGCGAAAGGATTCTGGGCCAGTTGAGGGCCAAGATCGTCAGGGCAACTGGTCGCACTAGGATTAGCCGCCGCAAACGCCGCGCCGCAATCAGCAAGCGGCCCGGTAACTTGTTGATATTGGGTATTGTTAGCGAACCGCGGGCCGTTAGGGAATCCAGCCGCATTTGTGGTGGACTGATACGAGATGGTGCCCACGCGAGGCTGCGCGAGAGCAGCTGCATAACCGCTTTTTCTAAGGACGCTTTGATTCAGCAAAGCCAGTGAATCGTGGAAGTGGCCGGCAAGTTCGGCAGGGGTATGAAAGGTCCCGCGAACACCAAGTGTATTCTGCATACGAGCCGGCTCGACCCCGACAAAGAAAAAGGTCTTATTGCGGCCGTCATAGATTTTTGGTATCCGGACCGGACCACCAACATAAAAGCCATAGAAGTTCTCATGTTGGTTGCTCTTCAACGTACCACCCAATGGATAGGCGTTAAAGAAGGGATCTGTGTGCCGCCAGGTGACACCACCATGGTACTGACTGGTGCCAGCGCGGCTGGTCTGAATGATAACGCCAGCACCAGTCCTGCCATATTTGGCAGACATGCCCCCAACGATGACAGTAGTCTCCTGTACATCGCGACCGGATAGATTCACCCCCGCTCGAGCATAGCTAGCCTGCGTCGCATCCGATCCGTCAATCAGGAAAGAGGTCGTTCCCGGTGGCGCGCCACCAACCGTGATGCTCGCACCGGGCGTAACGTAGGACGTAAACGCATTCGGATTCTCTGTGCTAACACCTCCCGGCTGCAGCGGATCACCCGTCACCCCCGGAACAAGAAGAACGGCCCCAAGCGAGGATCGCTCGGGATAGGGCAGATTCTCGACAAGCGCATGATCGACGGTTGTGGAAACGTCGGAAACGTCTTTTGTGAGCAATGAATCCTGCGAAGTAACGGTAACGGTAGTATTTTCGCCTCCCACAGTAAGAACTATGTTCGTCGCAACCACCTGAGCTGCGCCGACAATAACATTGTCGACAAGCGACTTCTTGAAACCCTTTGCCGTCGCCTCAACCTTATACGTTCCCGGGTTCAGCGCGAGGACGTTATATACGCCCGAGTTGTTAGTTACAGTTCTATTCTGAACTCCGGTATCGACACTGCTAATCGTCACCTCAGCGCCGGGCACGACTGCATCATGCGCATCCGCAACCCGGCCGCTGATGGCCCCTTGCCCAGTTTGAGCCCGAACCGCCAACGGTGCTAACACCAGCACCGCAGCTAAGACAAATACTACGAGGGCTGGCATCCTGTGCCATACAACTCTCAAGGTCGCCCAAAATTTAGAACGATATACGATCACGTGATCCTCCAAAAAGGAACGTCGCCATCATCAAGACCGTCACATCACATGTCACTCTCGCCATAAGGTTTGCACCAGTTGAAGTGTCAGGGTCAGTTTTTCCGTTCGAATGGGAACGTTTCCATCAAGCGGGACAAATATAGCCGACCATTTCACACGTTGGCAAGCATTTATTTATTTAGTTGCCCAATAGCTTCCCTCCTGGAGAAATACAGGTCGGGGAAACGCTTATAGTATGCGAAATTCCATTCCGCTCTATGGCATATACATGTGCAGAAGCAGCACGTCATGTTTTTTCAGGTCGAACTTTACGTCATTGTTCTTCAGAACGACTGCTTCGTTCTTCCAAAGATCACGCAGAAGTGGAGTAGCAGGTTAACCGAGTCGACGAAGAATCGGCGGAAGAATATTCCATGAAGAGGAACATCTCCCCTATTGAAGATCGCAATCGCCTTCGCATCACCCGACAGCGGCTTCGTTCATACTTCAACTGGACCTTCAGCAAATGCTCTATCGCCTTGGACATAAGCTCTGTCCTAATCAATGGCAATCACGTCATGATTACCTAGAATGGCAAGTGTTTGTGTATCCATATGCGTAAGGTCGTTGCCGGCGATCAGAGGCGACGCCAATATTGCCCAGAGGCTAAAGACTCCTGTTCTCCTCGATGCTCATCTTGCCGTTTCCAACTTCGAGCATGTCCGGATCATTCCAATGCCCCGCCGGTGGCCCGCCACAGATTTCCATCAACCTCTGGAGCCCACGTCCACACGTTATCCAAGCCATATTGGCAGAGGCTATATACACAATATTAAAATGTAGATGAACAAGATTTCATAATTCAATGGAAACGTTTCCAAAAAAACTTTTAAAGACTACAAAAGGAATTGGTCAGTCGTGACAAGGATAATCTGCGCTGCTGCCAGCCATTGACGTCATACTCACAGGACAACATCAAATCACAAATTTACAGACCAGTAGCTCTGAACTTATTGAAGCCAGGAAAAGCGATATACAAGATTCTCATGCCTCGACCGGGCGTGTGGTCAATCATATGAGCGAGTTTGCTCCCTCTGACCTTGTGAGTGTCCTCTCACTTGCTTCTTGCGATTCGCTTAGCCGGCTTCCGTCGAATTGCTTTGGTCGCCCGCACCCCATCCGCTAACTGGATATTGTGAGCACTGACAATAGCCGCAATTAATCCTGGAAAACGCTTCTCAATCTCTGCACATCTAGACGTATTGTGCATTTCGACGCCCCGGCGCTCCCCTCGAATCAAACCTGCATCTCTTAGCGCTTTGAAGTGATGCGAGAGAGTTGACTTCGGAATCGCCCTGTCGCTGACGTTCAGAAAGTTCGAGCAGTTCTGCGAACACTGCTGACCGATGATGTCGGCATAAATAGACACTCGCACAGGATCGGACAATGCGTGCAGTATCGCCTCGACCGTAATGTCTTCAATCGAAGGGTGGAATAGAGGCCTCATGCCCATCCATTATAGGCTTTTCATTTTAATAGTTCCTTATTTCCGAACTAATGAATCTTAGAAACATTGGACTCCATCTTATCGACAGGAACAGGTCAGGATCTGCGCAGCACGGCAGTTTCGAAATCTCAAATTCAGACATCAAGCACTCTCGAAGAGGAATTTCACATGAGCAAGCTCACAGGAAAAGTAGCAGTCGTCACAGGCGCATCCAAGGGCATCGGTGCCGCCATTGCCAAGTCGCTCGCAGCCGAGGGCGCATCCGTCGTTGTGAACTACGCCTCCAGCAAGTCCGGCGCTGACTCCGTCGTCACCGCCATCACAATAGCCGGCGGCAAGGCTGTCGCCGTCCGTGGAGATGTCTCCAAGGCCGTCGAAGCTCAGGGCATCATCGACGCAGCCATCAAGAACTATGGCCGCCTCGATATCCTCGTCAATAACTCCGGCGTCTACGAGTTCTCTCCCCTCGAAGCCGTCACCGAAGAACAGTTCCATAAGATCTTCAACATCAATGTCCTCGGAGTCCTCCTTACTACGCAGGCAGCCGTCAAGCACCTGGGCGAAGGCGCCAGCATCATCAACATCGGTTCCGGCGTCAGCACCATCACACCTCCCAATAGCGTCGTCTATACCAGCACTAAGGGCGCTCTTGATGCAATCACCGGCGTCCTCGCGAAGGAACTCGGGCCGAAGAAGATTCGCGTCAACTCCATCAATCCCGGCATCGTTGAAACTGAAGGCACACACAGTGCTGGCTTCATCGGCTCCGACTTCGAGAAAGCCTTGGTCGCGCAGACCCCTCTTGGTCGCGCAGGACAGGTAGACGATATTGCATCCGTCGCGACCTTTCTCGCCTCACAGGATTCAAAGTGGCTCACCGGCGAACTAATCATCGCTGGCGGCGGCCTCCGCTAACCCCACAAAATAAAGCTCCCTCAATCGCGCAGCTTTCGCGATGCCATTGAGTGGGTTTCCATGTGCTCAGACAAACTAGCCAGCACAAGCAATCGCGGCGAAAGGACGGATTGAAATGGGAAAGCTCGAAGGAAAAGTAGCAGTCATCACAGCCGCAACATCAGGAATGGCATTTGCAACCGCAAAACTCCTCGTGGAAGAGGGCGCCTATGTATTCATCACTGGGCGGCGCCAGGAGAAACTGGATGAAGCGGTGAAAGCGATCGGCAGAAACGTAACCGGTGTTCAGGGTGATGCTGCCAACCTCGCCGATCTGGATCGTCTCTACGAGACAGTGAAAAAAGAAAAGGGAAAGATCGATGTGCTCTTCGCAAGCGCAGGCCAAGGCGAGTTCGCGAAGATCGGCGAAGTTACCGAGGAGCACTTCGACAAGACCTTCGACCTGAACGTGCGTGGCACGCTGTTCACAGTCCAAAAAGCCCTTCCACTCTTCACCGACGGCGGCTCCATCTTCTTGAATGGATCGATTGCAAGCATCAAGGGCTTCCCGGCGTTCGGCGTCTACAGCGCCAGCAAAGCCGCTGTGCGGTCGTTTGCCCGTACTTGGCTCGTTGATCTGAAGGAACGAAAAATCCGCGTTAATATCCTAAGTCCAGGAACGATCGACACTCCGATTCTTGACCCGCTAGGCCCAGATGCAAAGGAGTACTTCAAGACACAGATTCCGCGTGGCGAAATGGGACGCCCAGAGGAGATCGCGACCGTCGCGCTGTTCCTGGCTTCGAGCGATTCAAGCTTTGTGAATGGCATCGAGCTATTCGTAGACGGCGGTACGGCGCAGATCTAATACAAACTGTTCGGCCTTGCCCCAATCGAGGACTCGCCACATCGTGCTCGCTGGCCACGATGTGGCGAGTCATTAATAAAGAAATAATAAGTATGACCGCTGAAGCAGCGCTCACCGATTCGGTGCTCCGAAATTGGAGGTACAACGTTGATCGTGCCGGCAAGTTTTTCGCAAGCCTGTCCGAGGAACAACTCCTCCGCGAGATTGCTCTCAGAATGAACAGATTGATCTATCTTTGGAGCCATCTGACG
>Ga0193753_10004198_pt1 | contig 10362 bp, 10 predicted proteins | sample H1c2metaG_FD_144925 | JGI IMG/M metagenome (GOLD analysis project Ga0193753, IMG submission 144925) | Soil microbial communities from a riparian zone of the East river system, Colorado, United States - H1c2 | ecosystem: Environmental > Terrestrial > Soil > Riparian zone | place: USA: East... | reverse complement strand
CCGTATGGAAAAACGTTTTACAGAAAACCTCAACAGTCATATCTTAAGCCAGATCGAAGAGATGGGCAATAAGAAAGTGAGTGATGCCGAAAGACAATTCATCATGCATGGCCCGGAAGAAGTTGACCTGGTGCACAGTGGATTGGAAGAAACGATGATCACTGCTACAAGAGAGATCATGCAGATATGGAAAGACAATCCTACAATTCCTGATATGCGTACTGCTGCTTATGTGAATGCTATCAATAAGGTGGCGAATAGCTATGCTGAATTGGGCATCTTCCCGTAAGAAATAAGGAATGACTAATAAGGAATGACTAATAAGGAATGACTAATAAGGAATAAGGAATGAGAAAGTAATGGAGTCTGCGTTAGCAGGGTGCTCATACTTCCTCATTCCTTATTCCTTATTTCTTATTACTCTAGTTCTGCTACATAAGCCGCAGCAGTATTAAAGAAGTCCTGGAAATAAACAACCTTCCCTTCATCATTGAACTTGAAATGCATGGTCCAGTCGGACGAAGATGTTTTGCCTGTTTTACGGGAAATGCCGGTCATGTTGCCAAATGACACCACTTCGTTATCGCCGATATTGTGGATGGCGGTTGGATTGAATACCGTGAATTCCACACTCTCGCCAAGGTGCTTGAAGAAATTAGCAGCTTCTTTTCCCTTGTAAGTGCCTCCCTGTGGCGTGAATTCTCCGCCGGCGCCGATCCACTCGCAGGAATCGTCGACGTTATCGAGAATAGTTTGAATGTCGGCGCGGCCGAAAGCCTCGTACATTGTGGCTACTGTAGCCGCGTTGTTGATAGCAGTTGTTGTGCTCATAATCAATTGTTTTAGGTTTGAAAGATGTGAATGCCGGGCATTTTTTATCGCACGGCAGAAGCAAATACGAAAAGGCGAAAAGAACGGTTTTAGGAAGGAGCAATTTTTTTTAGAGGAGCATGCTCGTCCGGCTACCCAAAGTTCCTATTCCGTTCCTACTCCGTTCCTACTCTGTTCCCTAAAACAGACCCTATTTCAGGAGAAAGGAAGGAACAGGGCAGAGACGGTTAAGGATCAGCGGTTGACCGATTATTAAGTAGTTGTTTGCCGGCTGATGGTCGGGATGAGTAAGATGTTGTTTTTGAGTTGATTTGAAGCTGCTTTTCCCTTTATTTATTATTCTCAAACAAGCAAACTCCCGCCCAGGGAAAATCTCCCTTCGGCCCCTCGGGTTCGGGATAGGCAGCATAGGTAAGCATTTCAGCCGAAAGACGGTTTAAGGTGGCGGCGGTTTTTAGATGTGACCTGGATTCCAATGATCTCCATCCGTGAGGAAGGAAGAAGCCTTCGCCTTCAGCAGGGGCAAATTTCAGAGGGGCATTGGCGTCGGTAAGAAATGATCCCATTTCTTTTTGCACCATTACAAAAAGTCCGGGCGACATCATGTCGAAAACCCACCGTTTAAAATTTGGTTGTGCTGAAAGGTCTTTGGCAAGTGCCCCCGCCTCGGCGGGGTCGAGATAACCGATAAGCCCTTCTGACACGATCAATGCATTTGTGCACTGACCATTTAATTTATTGAATAATTCTATCCTCGCTTTACGGTCTGCAAGATCGAGTGGGATACTTTCCAGTTTGCAATTGGGTTGCTCATCAGCCAGCATCTCTTGTTTGTAGCTGATCATTTCAGGAAAGTCGACCTCTATCCATTGAAGCGTAGCGGGAAGTTGCATTCTGTAAGGTCTTGTGTCGAGTCCGGCAGCGAGGTTAATGACCATATCGAATCCCTGCTCCACGTGTTGCCTTATAATTTCATCAAATGAAAAAGTGCGTGCTACAAATGACCAACTGTTTGTTCTGCTGAAAGTGATCGCATCGGCAATTTGTTCACCGCGTTCACCAGCCAGCTTTCTTGCAAACGGATCGTGAAAAATAGCGTCGGGCCTTTCGCTTTCATCTGCACGAAAAACGGCCACCCAGCGGGCGGTGTCGGAGATATTGCGGATGAGGGGAGGCATAAGATTTATTTAGCTATAACATTATTTAGCTCGTTTCTCGACTAAGCTCGAAACTTCGCCAACACACTTCGACTTCGCTCAGTGCTTCTCCGCCATATCGGGTATCTTCTCCGCCTTATAAGCCCCCGCATCTAACTTCTTCTTCGTTTCTTCAAATGCATTGAGTGTCTTTTCAATATCAGCGTCGCTATGAGATGCTGTTGGTATCAGTCGGTAAATAATATCGCCTTTTGGTATAACGGGATATACTACAATGGAACAGAAGATGCCATAGTTTTCCCTAAGATCCATCACCATTTGCGTTGCCTCGGGAACATCACCCTTCATATAAATGGGCGTTACCGGCGAATTGGTATGTCCAATATCAAATCCTTTTTCTTTTAAGCCACTTTGCAGGCGGTTAACATTTTGCCATAATTTCTCTCTTAATTCGGGCATGGTCTTTATCATGTCCATACGTTTTAACATTCCTTCAACAACCAGCAGGGGTACGCTCTTGGCAAATATCTGTGATCGCACATTGTAACGCAGATACTTGATAACAGCTTTTGGTCCGCAAATAAATCCACCCAGGCTGCCCAGGCTTTTCACCATCGAAGAAAAGTAAAGATCAATCCCATCCTGGCAACCCTGTGCTTCGTCAGCGCCTGCGCCGGTTGGGCCCATGTAACCAAAACCGTGTGCATCGTCTATGAAAACACGGAACTCATATTTTTTCTTTAGCGCTACGATCTCTTTTAAAATCCCCTGCTCACCGTCCATTCCAAAAACACCTTCGGTGATCACCAGTATGCCACCACCATTCTTCTCCGCCATTTCGGTGGCACGTTGCAGTTGTTTTTCGCAATCTTCAATATCGTTATGTTTAAAGGCATATCGGTGTCCCATGTGCAGGCGTACTCCGTCAACGATACAAGCATGGCTTTCTGCATCATACACGATCACATCCCTGCGGTTCACCAATGCGTCGATACAACTTACCACACCCTGGTAACCAAAGTTGAGGAGCATGGTATCTTCCCTTCCTACAAATTCGCTGATCACTTTTTCCAATTCTTCGTGTTTGGCTGTATTGCCACTCATCATCCTCGCGCCCATCGGGTTTCCCATTCCGTATTTTGCCGCCGCTTCGGCGTCCACCTTTCTTATTTCGGGATGATTGACCAATCCCAGGTAATTATTCAGGCTCCATACCAACACATCCTTACCTCTGAATTTCATGTGAGGACCTAATTCACCCTCTAATTTCGGGAATGCAAAATAGCCATGCGCCCTGTCCATGAACTGTCCGATAGGACCACCGTCTTTTACCAATTTTTCAAATACGTCCATTGATAGTTATTTAATATTTAAGATGTAATATTTAATATTTATGTGGGTCATTTAAACTGACGCGAAATTAAGGTATTAGCAGCAAAACACATAACAGTGGCTTAACACGGTAGTGACTCAGTTTGAAATTTAGGGAAAAATCTTCTTGTCTTATGTAGTTTCCCCATCACGTTGCATCTTATTATCAATTACTCTAATTTACATTACCCCGGCAACCTTTTAAGATGAAACAGTTATCGGTATTCATACTTTCACTCCTTTTTATTAAGGTATCTGGACAACCAGAAAATAGGTGGCAGCCCGATAGTGTCTACCAAAACAATAAAGTCATGAAGATTTACGCATTTTTGAATTCCAAAAACGATTTGTCAGAAATGATTGAATTCGATAGTGTTGGTCACAAGATCAGGAGTGTTAAGTATAGTGCATCGTATAATAAAAGAACAAGAAAAAATAAACGAATTGATAGGATCAGTTACTTCAAATATGACTCTCAAATGAAATTAATTCAGATCATTGATTCAGTCTCGTATAACGTTAACAATACTTACTTCTATTATGATACTAATGGAATGTTAATCAATACAAAACGTTTTGAAGGGACATTCGATACACCTTCCAGCGAGACCTATTATTATACTAACCCCTATCGGTCAACAACCACTCGAAGAAATGATTCTTCAATAATAACATACAACAAAACTAAAGAGTATGACAAGGATTTTTATGTAAACAAATTTTATGGCTATTATTTAGAAGCAAAACTTAAAACCATCTTGGTTGTTAATAAAGGCGATACATTAAAAGGTCAATATTCAGATTATTCTGATATGCAAAGGTTCGAGGATACCGAGCAAATTAAAAATGTATTTAATTCAAAAGGGCAACTTGTAAGTTCTAAGGTTAAATCAGTTTTCATGAATGATAGGGAGTTATCGTATAAATTAACCTATAAATACTACGCGAATGGGCTTTTGATGAGCATTGAAGGGTATATCCCAGAGTTCTTTAGATATGAATTTTATAAGTAAAACCTAAAGACTATTAGTCTTCTTCTTATAGCTTCCTCTTTTTTTCGGTGCTTCAATACTTACTAAGTTGGCTATATCTTCAATGGTCATTGGTTTTTTCATTAGCCCTGCTTGCATAGCAGGTGTAACGCTTAATGACTTGTGTATTTTGCAAAAATTGTAATAAACAAAATACAATGAAATTGAGTGACAATGATTTTCAAACTTCTTACTGAAAGCGTTGGTCAACCTTGTAAATCTTCTCATGTGCATTCTCATGGTAAGATTTTGCCTTTCAACATAAGAAGTAGAAATGAACTTAGGACGTGGATCACCCATCACCCTTGTCTTTTTACAGCCTGTACATTCGTTAGGACTATATTTCCTTTCTGTATCGCTTGTCCCTTCACTTGCACCATACATTTTAACAAGCATAGCATAATCAACGTCATATTCAAAAGCCTTTTCAACGGCAACTAAATAGGCTTTGTGTCCGTCTGTGGTTAACTGCACCCTGTTAGCTAATCTATCCCTAACATCGTACATAAAAGAACAAGCGGTATCTGCACCCCTGTCACCAACCAACCAAGAAACGATTAACTTGCTATCAGCATCTAAAGCAGTCCATGTCCAAACATCGCCTGAACCTTCGCTCATTTCTTGCGTAACGTTTTTTTGTTTTGCATAGCAAAAGCTCCATATCTCATCACATTGCAAACGTTCAGTCCGAACATTCTTTACGTGCTCGTCATGGAATTTTTGACAAGCTATACCCAGTTGTGGTACAAGTTTTAAAACCGTATTAAATGATACATCAGCGATTCGCGATGTAGCCCTGAGGCTATTTCCTTCAACAAGAAGTTGAATTATTTGTGTGCGTTTCTCGATTGGTAACTTGTTCATAATGCTAAGATAACCATCTTTCCTTAATCTGTCAAGCATTTTGTTCATTTTATTTATATTTCAGGTAATTTTACCTTTTATTTGGCAAATCTATTGTTTTATCGGATATAACCCGCTATATTTGTGAGGTAGTTTTACCTTTTTTATTTAAATATGGATTTAAACAACGAACGATACAAGCAGGCAAATGATATTTTAAATAACCTGTTCAAAGAGCCGACTATGCGTGATCTCTTTGAGAAAAGGTTACATGATCTAAATATCAACCAAACTAATGCTCTAAAACTCCTCAAGATGGAAAGAAAAGCATTACTGGGTATAATTGATGGTAATCAACGTCGTGCTGACTATACAAACTTTCAAAAACTTGCAGCGTTCTTAAATATTCAGATTGAAGATTTGATTCAAAAACATACTGCATTGTTAGAAAGGAAATTTGAACAACGAGAATCGCCACGCGACAAAAGAAAATTTCTTCGTGAGCATTTTGATTTAGCTGCTTATAAAAAAGTAGGATTTATTGACGATGTCGTTAACGACGAAGAGATTGAGGCTAAGTTCAATCGCTTTTATGGATTCAATTCAATATTTGAATATGAGAAAAGGTCGTTCAACGTTTTATTTAGCGCCCCCAACATTGACTATTCATTGGATACCATACAAAAAATTGGACTTGCAAGAGATAATTGGTTAACGGCTGGTAGATTATTAGCAGCAAGGCTGGATAACCCTTACCAATTTGACAGAGCAGGTTTGATAAAATATTTTCCACAGATTAGATGGTATAGCACTAATGTTGAGTTCGGTTTAATTAACGTCATTAAAGAGCTTTTTAAACTTGGTATAACTATAATTTATCAGCCACCGCTTCCCTCTTTACATCTGCGAGGAGCGACGATCCCAGTAATGGGTAAGCCTTGTATTATACTTACAGATCACAAAGGGTTTTATCCCACCTTATGGCACGCACTTGTCCATGAATTATTTCATGTGCTTTTTGATTGGTTAGATATTAAGTCTAATGACAAACCACATCTAACAGAAGATACATCACAAGTGTTTACAATAACTGACAACGAACTTGACGCAGATAACTTTGCAAGAGAGTATCTTTTTTCAAGAAAAAAAATCGAAGACATTAGGTTATATATGAAAGATCCTGAGTTTGTTGAGGAAACCGCAAAGAATAACAACGTGCATCCAAGTTTCATTTACACGTATTATGCATTCGATTATAACCAAGTTGATAGAATGGCATGGGCGAGGGCAAAAAAACAATCGCCTCCAATAAGGGAAGCTGTATTTCGGTTGGAAAATCCTTTGGATAAGCCTCTTCCTATTGAAGAATTTGCAAAAAAAATGAAATTAGAAATTTACAATTAATAGCCATGAGTAAGAAAAAACAAGACCCAAAGAAACAAGTCTTAGATGAGACTGAAATTCAAAAGCAAATTGAATTACAAAAGCGCCTGGAACAACAAAGGCAAGCCGATGAAGAAAAACTCAGAGAACAAATTGAGAGTGAAAAGCCGTCTTTGTTACACTTGATAGTTGAACAAGCCGAAGCACGCACCCCTCCTAAGAAGAAAAAGAAGAATGCAGACGATGAAATGCTGAAGAAGTATTTAACCGGTGTAGGAGTTACTTCAATTAGTGAGCAAGACAAGATAATTGCGCAATTCAAACAGCCTTATATACCTCATTTTACTTACGACAAGGATTACTACAAGGAAATTTTTCGTTTAAATGTATGGAGTGAGGAAGCCTATAAAAATTACAATAAGCCTCGTGAAGTTGCAGTCTGGACAGTACGTCTTATTTACGGACGCTTTATGAAAGAGCTTCCTACGATAATGGAAGAACTGAGAACAAAAAATAAGTACATTGGTTTTTGCATTAGAAGATATAAATTCTTTCAGTTCCTTACGCCTGAAGCGCAAATAACATTGGACGATTTTATTGATGACTGTATTAAAATGATGAAACGATATACAGAATGGGAAAAGTTTGAAAAAGATTACTGCGATCTTCATGAGCTGCCTTATCAAGGACGCTTGTTTTAATCTACTTATTCCATCTTGCGGCAGCGGCTTTTTTAGCGATCTCTGACCTTCTTTTTGCCGATAGGGATTTAGCTCTCGCTTTCCCTCCTTTTAAGCCGCCTTTTCTACCCATTGCTGATGCTGCCAATTTAATGAGGTCTGTTTCCTCAGGTATTTTTTCTACTTCTCCAGTAGCCATTTGAGCTATCATTACAGCCCTTTCATTTACATCTTTAGGTAACTTCTTTGCTTTTGCCATATTACAAAGATAGCAATATCTTTACTTGCACGGTCAAGCACCAAATTTCAAAATGCGTCACTACCCTTAACACAGTAGTAATGCAATATTGATATGCTTAACAATTATCTTTGAAGAAATAATTGTCAATGCGTCTTAAATGTTTTCTTCTTGCTAATTGCCTATTGCTAATTACCTTTTCTTCAACCGCCCAGGTTAACAGACCCAAATTGGTCGTCGGTATTGTGATCGACCAGATGCGTTGGGATTACCTGTATCGGTTTAATGATCTCTATGGCAATGGAGGTTTTAAACGCCTGTTAAAAGACGGCTTTAGCGCAGAGAATACACTCGTTCCTTACACACCTACTTATACCGCTGTTGGCCATACCTGCATTTATACCGGCAGTGTGCCTTCGATAACCGGCATTGTAGGCAATAATTGGTTTGATAAGGTTACCGGCAAGAATGTTTACTGCACCGATGATTCTACCGTTTCAACCGTTGGCAGCATAAGTAGAGCGGGTAAGATGGGTCCTGATAATTTATGGGTGACTACGATAACCGATGAACTGCGACTGAGCACTAATTTTAAAAGCAAGGTGATCGGTATTGCATTAAAAGATCGTGGTGCTATTTTGCCGGCCGGCCATAGCGCCAACGCAGCGTATTGGTATGATGCAGGAAAGTGGATAAGCAGCACACATTATATGACCGCATTGCCGGCATGGGTGAATGATTTCAATGCAAAAGATCTTGCAGGAAATTATATGACCAGGGATTGGACCACTTTATTGGCTGCCGATAAATACGATCAAAGTACGGCCGATTATGAACCCTATGAAAATGCAATAAAGGGTGAAAGCACAGTTACGTTTCCTCACAAACTTTCTTCTATCCCCGACAGTATCAAATATGAGTCGTTCAGAACAACGCCTTTTGGAAATGATTTCACTTTTGATTTTGCAAAGGCAGCGGTGGAGAATGAAAACATGGGCGGTAATGGTGTGACGGACTTCCTGGCGCTAAGTATTTCATCGACGGATTATGTGGGACATGCATTCGGCCCCAATTCGGTGGAGGTAGAAGATACCTACCTGCGACTTGATGCAGCGATCGCTGACTTCCTGCATTTTTTGGATAACAAGGTTGGCAAAGGAAATTATACTGTTTTCTTATCGGCTGATCATGCCGTGGCTCATATCCCCGCTTTTTTAGCAGAACATAAAATACCTGGCGGAAATTTTGAAGACGCCGATATCCGGAGAGAATTGAACCGGGTGTTGGAAAATGATCTTGGATTAAGAAATATTGTTTTGAGTCTGCAGAATTACCAGGTGTACCTGAATATTGACGAATTGGAAAGACGCGGCAAGGATGTAGCAGCTGTTAAAAGGACGGTTATCAGGGCGCTACAATCGAAGCCGTTTATTTTGACCGCATTTGAAACGGATAAATTGGAATCAACGACATTACCCGAGCCTCAAAAGAAAATGTTTGCCAATGCTTTCAATATCAAGCGCAGTGGCGATATCCAGTTCACATTGAAACCAGGTTATTTCGACGGCGGAAACAAAGGCACCACTCATGGCCTGTGGAATCCTTATGATGCCCATATCCCTTTATTGTTTTTCGGATGGGGAGTAAGATCAGGCAAGACAAACCGCGAAACTTATATGACTGATATCTCTGCTACATTAGCTGCTATGCTGAGGATACAGATGCCGAGTGGGTGCGTTGGGAAGGTGATCACTGAAGCGATGAAATAAGAAATTAGGAATATAAAATAAGGAATAAGAAAGTAGTTGAACAGCTTTTCTAATTTGAAATCTTCAAGTTAGCAGGGTGCTCCATACTTCCTTATTTCTTATTAATTTATTTCTTATTCCTTATTCTTTAATAAACTTCCCTTCCACGACCCGCTCATTCGGCCTACTCAACACAATAAAATAAGTTCCCGGAGACAGTGTGGATACATTCGCAGTGACAATATTGGCACCTTGTGTGAAATTTTTAGAAATACTTTTCACCAGCCGGCCATCGCTATTGTAGATATTGCAGGTTATTGCTGTAGATTCATTCGAGCCACAAATGAGGTTCAATATCTTGCCAACTGGATTTGGATTGATCTTTAGTATACTCAGGGCAGGGTTATCAAATTTGACCGTAACGACATCAGAGTAATTGAATTTGCCATCAATACTCACTTGTTTCAGGCGATAAAAATTCATTCCATTTACCGGATGGAGATCAGAGAAGATATAATCGGTAGGCAGTGATGTATTGTGCAGTTTGCTGTTTACACTACCAACCGGTTGATAGCTGATGCCATCCAATGAACGCTCTATTTCGAAGTGATCGTTATTTATTTCCTGCGCAGTAGTCCAATTAAGATCGATCTGTTTATTAACGCGGTGCCCTTCAAATTTGCTGATGCTTACAGGCAGTACGATCGCATTCCTGTACACCCACACAGGAGCGGTCCAAATATCATCGCCATCCGCCTGCCTGATCTTCGCAAAATAATAGTATTGAACCGTCTGAAGAGTAGAATGTATATAGTTCAGCGTGGTGCTTCCCGTGCTGTACGCCAGCATGGTTGCGTTGATGCCACTGCCGGGCGAACCATAGTAGATAATGATGCTGTCGATATTGTCGCCAACATCCGGATCAGACACGGAAACAAAAATGGATGAATTGCTATTGGTAGCAAAATCACTGCCCATATAATTACCGTTAACAGTGAAAGTCACCTGGGTATTCCAGTCTTCAGAGGCATAAAAGCGCATGGCCTTATAAGCCGCCATAACGCTATCTCTTTTTAGGGC
>Ga0193753_10004197_pt1 | contig 10362 bp, 8 predicted proteins | sample H1c2metaG_FD_144925 | JGI IMG/M metagenome (GOLD analysis project Ga0193753, IMG submission 144925) | Soil microbial communities from a riparian zone of the East river system, Colorado, United States - H1c2 | ecosystem: Environmental > Terrestrial > Soil > Riparian zone | place: USA: East River... | reverse complement strand
GTGGCGCCCATTCCCCGAGCTTGAAGGCGATGATGCGGTTGGTATTTTGATACTTGAGCGCGGCACTGCTCGGCGGAATGGGCGCCACCGTGATGGCGGTGCCGCCATAGCCCACTTGAACGGCGACATACTGCTCGCCGTTGACTGCGTACGTCATCGGCGCCGCCATGATGTGGCTGCCGGTTTTGATGACCTTGAGCACTTTGCCGGTGTCGGCCGCATAGACCCACAACTCGCCGCTGCCGCGGCCCTGAAACACCAGATTCCCCGCGGTCGACATCACGCCGCCGTCATAGCCGCGGATGCCCGACGAAGTTTCATGTTCCCACACGACCTTTTGCGCCACCGGATCCCAGGCGCGAATCACCTCTCGCACCGGTTTGACATGGCGCGCGGCCTTGATCGCTTGCTCGTCCGGCACCGGACCGAACAAGCGCGTCGCCTCCTTGGAGTCATAGGTGTCGTCGGGAATAATGCCCTGCACGGTGAAAAAGCCTTCAACGTATTTCAGCTTGCTGCCGTTGTGCAGCAGATCCACCCAGATCGTCGGGACGTCGATCACGGGGATATAAGCCAGATGCGTTTGCAGGCTGTAGGACATGGGATTCCATGTGTGGGAACCGAACCAAGAGGGATAGGTCAGTTTGGCGGTGTTGTACCATTCCGATTGCGGGGTGGTGACCGGGCGGCCCGTTTTCATGTCGACGTGAGTCGCCCAATTCATGAACGCATAGTCCTTCGCGGACAACAGTTTCCCGGTCTTGCGATCCAGCACATAAAAGAACGCGTTCTTGGAGGCTTGCATGATGACGGCGCGCGGCGCGCCATCCACCGTAATGTCGGCCAGCACCATTTTTTGCACGGCATCGTAGTCCCAACTGTCGTGCGGCGTTTCCTGGTAGTACCACGCCATGCGCCCTGTCGTGGCATCGACGGCAATGATGCAGGTGGCATAGAGGCTGTCGAGCTGTTGCGGTCCCAACTGGCGAAGATCATATGGCGCCGCGTTGGCGGTGCCGAAGTAGAGCAAGTTCAACTTCGCGTCGTAGGCAAATCCATCCCAGGCGGTGGCGCCGCCCTTGAACTTGGGGTCGCGGTGCGAGTCCCAGGTTTTATCCGCCGCGGCCAATTCAGGATTCTCGTAGGGTTGACCGACCGCGGGCGGGACGGTGTAGAAACGCCATTTGAGGGCGCCGGTTTCCAAGTCATAGGCGGATATGTAGCCGCGCACGGCGCCGTGCCCCATGTCGGCGCCGCTGTTGCCGATGACCACCACGCTGCCCGCAATCTGCGGCGCCCCGGTGCTTGAATACGGCAGTTTGCGGTCGACGATGGTATCGGCTTCCCAGAGTTTCTTGCCCGATGCGGCATCGAGAGCGTGCAAGCGCCCATCCACGGAAGCCACGAACACCTTGCCCTTCCAGACGGCGACCCCACGGTTGACCAGATCGCAGCAGGGATTGCGAGCCATGAAAGAATCGGCCTTAGGATCGTACCGCCAGAGCTCTTTGCCGGTGGCCGCGTCCACGGCATAGACATAGCCCCACGTCCCCGAGGTGTACATCACGCCATCGATCACCAGCGGCGTAGCTTCCTGGCCGCGTTGCGGCTGACCCAGATCGTAGCTCCAGGCAAAGCCTAGTTGCTTGACATTGTCGGCATTGACGGTCTTCAACGGAGAAAAATAAGTGCCGTCCTTGTCGCGGCCGCCCGTGAACCAGTTCTGCGGTTCAGCGTCGGCGGCCTGCAGCCGTGCGGCGTCCACGTTCCCCGGTACGGCAGCGGCCACGCTTACGCTGGATGTCAGCGCGGCGGCGCACATGAATATTTTATTAATTGGCAAAGTAGTTCTCCCTTAGGGCACCCGAAGCTTAAGCCAACATCCGGTTGGATGGGTACTTTTGCCTAGGCCGCGTAGGCTGACACCGACAGGATGTGGCAGCGGGCGGGAATTGGCGTCTCGTCAGGGGGTGCCTAGCATGCGCCCACCACCCATCATTGAGGATTGCACCATGCAGTATTTTTGGAAGCCAGCTCTGCTGGCACTCACGGCCGTCGCAATGACCGGCGTGGCCCCCGCGCTGGTGAGCGCGCAGGATCGCCCGGACGATCATCACGCGATGCGGGCCGATGACCACCGCGACGAGCACAGGGACGAGCATCGAGATGAACATCAGCGCGATGGCAATCAGGTCGAGCGTTACCGGCACGACCATCCACACTCATCAGCCCGCTGCCACGACGGTTTTTTCACCGCGACCCACGATCGCAACCGGGCTTGCACCAAGCACGGCGGAATCGACGTGTGGCTCTCGCTGTAAGTTGAAAACACCGATCACGGAGTAACCTTTCAAAGTAGAAAGCCGGTGCCGGGCGGGAATCCCGGTGCCGGCGCTCGGTCGTTCCATTTGCCGCCCGGCCGCGAGCAAACGTACACTTCGGGGATGACCCTCTTTCTAAGCATCGATGATTTCAGGCGGCAGGCGATGCGCCGCATCCCGCGGGCGATTTTCGATTACGCCGACGGCGGCTCCTACGATGAGCGCACCATTCGGCGAAATGCAGCGGATCTCGATGCCATGGCGTTTCGGCAGCGCGTGATGGTGGATATGTCGACCATATCGTTGGCCACCACCTTGCTCGGCTCGCCCGCATCCATGCCGCTGGCGATCGGCCCGACGGGCCTTGCGGGATTGTTTCATGCCGATGGCGAAATTCTCGGCGCGCGGGCGGCCGCCGCCTGCGGCATCCCGTTTTGCTTGAGCACCATGTCGATTTGTTCGATTGAAGATGTTCGAGAGGCTTCCAAGGAGCCTTTTTGGTTTCAGCAGTATCTGATGCGCGATCGCGGCTTCAATCAGGAACTCATCGACCGCGCCGCGGCGGCACACTGTTCCGCGCTGATGCTCACCCTCGATTTGCAGGTCATCGGCGAACGTCGCCGGGATCCGCGTAACGGTCTGACCATTCCTCCCAGGCTGACCCTGCGAAATGCCTGGGATGTCGCGACCAAACCTTCCTGGGCCTTGAACGTACTGTTTGGCAAACGGCGTACTTTCGGGAACCTCGTGGGCCGGATCGGCGGCTCCAGCGGCATCAACACATTGGCCGAATGGATCGCCACGCAGTTCGACCCCTCGGCCAATTGGCGCGATGTCGAGTGGGTCCGAAGCTGCTGGCCCGGTAAACTGATTCTAAAAGGCGTGCTCGACGCCGAAGACGCCCGCTTGGCCGTTGCCACCGGCGCCGATGCAATTGTCGTCTCGAACCACGGCGGCCGGCAACTCGACGGCGCCCCCTCGTCGATATCGGTCTTGAGCGAAATCGTTGAAGCCGTCGGCGGACGCTGCGAAGTCATGTTCGATGGCGGCGTCCGGTCAGGGCAGGATATTGCGAAAGCCCTGGCGCTGGGCGCACGCGGCGCGCTGATCGGTAAAGCGTTCCTGTATGCCCTGTCGGCCGCGGGCGAGGCGGGCGTAGCCAAGGCCATTGAGATCATGCGCAACGAGTTACGCGTGACATTGGCGCTCACGGGCACATCGGCCATTGATGCAGTGGGACCGCATATTTTACGCCAGTGAACCTCAGGGCCCAGAGAGGCTCCTAAATCGTCGGCAGTCCGCGGGGCGCCTTGCCCAGCGGAAATGCCGCATCGATCTGGGCGATGTCGGCATCACTCAAATCGAGGGCGGCCGCCCCGGCATTCTCGGTCACGTGCGCAAGGTCAGACGCCTTCGGAATCACAAACACGTCTCGGTCGCGCAGCAAGAAGGACAGCGCGACCTGCCTGGGGGTGGCGCCACGTGCGGCCGCTATCGCGCGCAGCACCCGCGCGGCTTTCGAACCACCGTCGAAGATTCCCGGCGACTGCCCGAAGGGGGTATACGCCACCACAGCGCATCCGTGCTTGCGGCACCAAGGCAGCACGGCATGCTCAATCGCACGCTCTTGCAGGTGGTACAGAACCTGATTGCAGACCGGATGGCCGGCACCCGCGATCGCCGTCACTTCGGCAAGATCCTGCGCGTCGAAGTTGCTTACTCCCCAGGAGAGAATTTTGCCCTGGCGTACCAGCGCTTCGAACGCACCCAAGGTCTCTTCCAGGGGCACGCTTCCCCTCCAGTGAAGCAGGTAGCAGTCGAGCCGATCGGTGCGCAAGTTGGCCAATGATTTCTCGCAGGCGGTGAGGGTGCCGCTCTTGGAAGCATTGCTTGGCAGCACCTTCGACACCAAGAAAACCTCATCGCGCCGCCCCTCAATGGCTTTGCCGACCAGTCTCTCCGCGCCGCCAGAGCCGTACATTTCCGCCGTGTCGATGTGGCTGAGTCCAAGGTCGAGTCCACGACGCAACGCGGCGAGCCCCGCGGATGAGCCCTCCATCTTCCATGTACCCTGGCCTATGCAGGCGACTTGGCGGCGGGTCGATCCGAATGGGCGGGCAGGGATTTTGGCAGTCATGACCTTTGGAGTATTGCAAGAAACTGGCGCACAATCATCCGCCCACAGGGAGGTCAACCACGTGCCGACGCAGATCGCGTCCAATGCAGATCGGCCACCGGGCGTGCAATGGGATTTCACGCGCGGCGGATTCGCCAAAGGCACCTTATCCCTCGGGATTTTTGCCGCGCTGTACCTGCTGCTCGTTTTGGTCGGCCTCGAGCTGCATGAGAACATAGAGCCTCTGACCATCATCTGGCCGGCCGCGGGCCTTTTGTTCATGGCGCTGTGGCTTTCGCCGCGACGCAATTGGATTTGGATTCTCGCCATACAGGTGAGCATCGAACTGTTGTGCGAAGCCATCGTCCGGGAACAATTCCAGGTACTTAGGTACTTCCCTTTCGCCGTCGCCAATTCGATCGACGCCGCGGTGGGCGCCTGGATCGCCGCGCGGCTCATTCCCACGCCGCGCGTTCCCAGAATGCGCAACGTGCTGCTGTTCATCGCCGCCGCGGCGGTGGGCGCCGCGGCGAGCTCCGTCGTGGGCGCATTCGGAACGACGCATACGTTCGGCGGATCCGACTATGTGCGCGAATGTCAGATATGGTGGGCCGGCAATTGGCTGGGCTCGCTCTGCATCGCACCGATCGTGATGGGATGGGCCGTGCGCTTGCGCGCGCGTGAGCATTCCGCGCCGGCCGGGCCGGCGATCGAAATGATGCTCATCGGATTCGCGTTGCTGGCCATGGCGACGTGGGTCTTCTCGACGCTGCCGGGCGGCGTCACGACGATTCTCGACATGCCGTTCGTGCTGCTGGCCTTGGTGGTGGTGGCGGCATTTCGCATGCCGCCGCGCTGGTCGACCCTGCTCGTGGCTGCGACCGCCATCTTGGTGTCCTACTTCGCGAGCCGCGGACTTGGGCCCTTCGCGGGCGATCCAAACCCCTTCGTCCGGGTCGGCGCCGTGCAGTTGTATCTCGCAACGCTCGTCGTGGTGAATTTTCTGTTGACGGTTGTGCTGCTCGAGAAGAGAAACGCGTACCAAATGTTGCGCACCAGCGACGAGCGCTACCGCAATTTCATCGAACATAGTTCCGAGGCGGTATGGCGTCTCGAGCTGTCCGAGCCGATGGATCCCAGGCTGCCGGTGGCCGATCAAATCGCCTGGCTGCAAGCACATGCCTACGTGGCGGAAAGCAATCTGACCTATCAACGCCTGAACCGCGAGATGGGGCTGCCTGCGGAAGATGCTCGCCAGTGGCGCACCGACATGCCCTGGTTCGCGACCTTCACCGACCACCTGGGCGCGGCATCGAATCAGGGCTATGCGATGGACGGACTGCGGTTCTCGGTGCCGGGCAGCGCGCACCCGCGCAGCTACATCACGGGATTCCGCGGCGTGATCGAACAGGGACGTCTGGTGCGTGTGTGGGGAGTCGCCCGCGACGTCACGGAGCTCGTGGATCTCAACGAGCGTCTACGCCAAAACCAGGACCGATTGAAGCTCTACGCGCGCGAATTGGTGGGGGCCGAGGAACGCGCCCGGCGCGCAACCGCGGTGGATCTGCATGACGGTATCGGGCAGCAGTTGGTAGGATTGTCGATGACGCTGGATTCGCTCGTGGCGCGCTCGCCTCCCGAGATCCGTCTTTTGCTGAGCGAGGCGACCACCACCATTCGCGAAGTGCAGGCGATCGCGCAACGGGTCATTGCGGATTTGAGTCCGCCGGGACTCTACGAGCTGGGCTTGGAGCCGGCGCTCAAGTGGCTCAGCGTCTACATGCGCAGCAAGGACAATTTGCAGGTCGATCTGAGAGTAGCCGCTGAAGATGCGAGCATTGACATCGACTTACGGGTGCTGGTGTTCAAGGTCATCAGGGAGCTGCTGCGCAACGTCGTCAAGCACTCGGGCGCGCAGTCGGCAAGCGTGACGGTCATACGCGATCCCGACGAATTGCGTGCCGTTGTCGAAGACAAAGGCGTGGGTTTTGAATGGCAGCTGAGCCTGTTCGAGCCGCGCGCGCATGGGTTTGGTCTCTGGAGCGTTGCGGATCGGGTGCGGGACGCGGCCGGCCAGATGACGGTGGATACCGGACCCGGGCGGGGCTGCCGGGTCACCGTGGTGTTCCCCTTGAGCCGCGCCAGACCGCCCGTTCGAGAGATCGATCCGAGCGGCGGCCTGAAAGACGGTACCGCCCGCTCTGCGTGATCAGATCTTCGCGAGGTGGCGCGACATGCGCAGCGCCGCTTCCCGGCCTTGGTAGTAGCCTTGCACGACTCCCAGCTGATCAAAGCCCAAACGCGCGTAGAAAATCCGGGCCGCGTCATTGTTCGTGCGCAATTCGAGATTGATGCGAAACACACCGGCCTCGACCGCGGTCCTGGTGAGCCAATCCATCAGTTGGGATCCCAAGCCCTGGCGCCGATGCTCGGGCGCGACGGCGAGCAGATTCAAATGCGCGACGTCATCTCCGAAATGCATGATGGCGAACGCCGCGACCCGTTGCTCACGGCGCGCCACCACCACCGAAGATTCCGGACCGGAAATAAAATGCTGTACGCGCGACGGAGTCCATGACCAGGTCAATCCCTGTTCGATGAGATCGCGCGACATCTCGGCAATTTCGCGCGCATCATTCGCGCGCGCCAAGCCGATGTAAGCCAGTTCAGACACTCTATTTTATCTCCCTAGCGGCTGCGGTAGCGATCTGTCGCGAGCACCAGTTCGTGCGTGTTACCCGGTTCGAATGCGGAGTGGCCGGCGTCGGCCACGATGCGCAGGTCGGCCTCCGGCCACGCGCGATGCAGATCCCATGCGCTGGTCGCCGGGCACACCACATCGTAGCGCCCCTGCACGATGGTGGTGGGAATATTCCGAATGCGCGGCACATCGTCGATCAGCTGGCTCTCGCTGCGCAGGAAGCCGCGGTTTACGAAGTAGTGGCACTCGATCCTTGCCACCGACAAGGCAAACTGGTCCTCGCCCCACTTCTTGATGTTGTCGACATTGCTGTACAGAAAGCTGCACGCTGCCTCCCACACGGACCAGGCCCGCGCTGCCGCCAGTGCCACGCGCTGATCGGTGCCGGTCAGGCGCTTGTGATAGGCGCTCAAGAAATCATCGCGCTCATCGAGCGGGATGGCGTCGCGATAAGCTTCCCAGGCATCCGGAAAAATCTCGGAGGCGCCGTGCTGATAAAACCAGCGTATTTCGGCGTAACGCAGCAGGAAAATTCCGCGCAGTACGATTTCGCTGACGCGCTCCGGATGCGCTTCGGCATAGGCCAGCGCCAGCGTGCTGCCCCATGACCCGCCGAACACCAGCCAACGCTCGATCCCCAGGTGCTTGCGCAGGCGCTCGATGTCGGCGACCAGATGCCAGGTCGTATTTTCAATGAGACTGGCGCTCGGCCGGCTGCGTCCGCAGCCGCGCTGATCGAACACCACGATGCGATAATGCCGCGGGTCGAAGAACTGCCGCGCGCGCTTGTCCGATCCCGCGCCCGGACCGCCGTGCAGGAACACCGCCGGTTTGCCCGCCGGGTTACCGCTCTCCTCATAATAGATTTCGTGGATGTCCGAGACGCGCAAGTAGCCGTGTCGGTATGGCTCCAGCGCGGGGTACAACTCGCGGCGCGGCAGGCTGCGCGGAGTAGGGCGCGAAATCTCCCGCGCTTTGACCGCGCGGTTGGATTTGGCGGCGCTCACCGAGCGCTTTTTGCCCCGCGCCTTGGGAGCGGCGCGTGATTTGGCGTGCGCGGCCGGTTTCTTCTTCATCACGTATCCTCTTTATTTTCGCATTTATGCTCGTGCCACCATGGGCCCGAGAGGCCGGCCGCCCAAAAGATGCACATGCAAGTGATACACCTCCTGGCCGCCATGTGCATTGCAATTGACGATCAGCCGATAGCCGCTCTCGGCGATACCTTGCTGTCGTGCAAGATCGCGCGCCACGATGAACATGTGGCCGATCAGCGCTTCATCCTCGTCAGCAATGTCATTGGCCGTGGGGATGGGTTTATTGGGGACTATCAGTATGTGCACCGGCGCCGCGGGGCGAATGTCCAAAAAAGCGATGACGCGCGGGTCGCGGTACAGCACGGTCGCCGGTATGTCGCCAGCGATGATCTTCTCAAAAAGCGTAGGCATTTCATACGCCTCCGATGATTCTTAAGGACATCCAAGACTATCAGGAACTGCCTTGGCCCAAGGGTGGGAATGCGACCTCGTAATAGTAATGGGAACGATTCTCATGTAGAATCGCGTCCATGCTGGACCCTCGTCCCGACCCCGTTCCCGCCGCGAATACCGACATTCCGCTCATGGATTTGCCGTCCGGGACCTCCGCGCGCGTTGTTTCTGTATCAGGGGCCGATTCGAAGGCACCTGCCGATGTCGGCCGGCGCCTGGCCGAGCTGGGTTTTCTACCCGGCGAGGCGGTGCGCATCGTCGCCCGGGGATTGTTGGCCCGCGCGCCGATTGCCGTGCGCATTGGAACAGGCACTTTTGCGCTGCGTTTATTCGAGGCCGCCTGTATCCGCGTATGTCCGGAGCAGCCGCAGCTTCCTTAAGGCTCTGACTCCATGGACGCCGCGCAAAGCGCTCCGAGCCCTCTGATCGCGCTGGTTGGCAATCCCAACTGCGGTAAGACCGCGCTGTTCAATATCCTGACCGGCAGCCGCCAGAAGGTGGCCAATTACGCGGGCGTCACCGTCGAACGTAAAGAAGGCTCGCTGCTCACGCCGTCCGGTTTGCGCATTCGAATTCTCGACCTTCCCGGCGCGTACAGTTTGGATGCGCTGACCCCCGACGAGCAGGTCACCGCCGATGTGCTGCTCGGGCGCCGCAGCGGTGAGAGCGCCCCCGATTTTGTCGTCTGCGTTACCGACGCCACCAACTTAAGACAGAATTTGCGGCTGGTACTGAGCTTGAAGCGCTTGGGGCTGCCCATGGTGGTGGCACTCAACATGACGGATATCGCACGCCGCAAGGGCATCGTGATCGATGCGGATCGACTGGCGCTCGAGTTGGGCGTGCCGGTCGTGGAGACGGTCGGCGTCAAAACGGCCGGCGTCAAATCCTTGATCAAAGTGCTCGATTCGACCCCAATTCCTGAACGGCGCGGCCCTTCGACGCCATGGCAGCCCTTGAGCCGAGCGGATATCGAATACGATCAGGCCGAGGTGCGGCGAATCCTCGGCGCCATCGGCGGTGATCGACTACACGGCGTGACCTTGAGCGATCGAGTCGATGCATTGGTGCTGCACCCCGTGATTGGACCGGTGATCCTGGCGGTCATCCTCTTTCTGGTGTTTCAAGCGGTGTTTGCCTGGGCGCAAGTGCCGATGGACGAGATCAAGCTCGGCGTCGCGGCGTTCGGCAATTGGTTGAACACCGCCATGCCGAACAGCCTCATCAAGGACCTGGCCGTCAACGGCGTGTTGGCGGGCGTCGGCAGCGTGTTGGTGTTTCTGCCGCAGATCATCATCCTGTTCTTTTTTATCCTGGTGCTCGAGGATTCAGGATACCTGCCGCGCGCCGCGTTTCTGCTTGATCGGGTCATGGGCAGCGTGGGCTTGTCGGGGCGGGCCTTCATTCCGTTGCTGTCGAGCTTCGCCTGCGCAATTCCGGGAATCATGGCGACGCGCACCATACAGAATCCTCGGGATCGGCTGACGACCATCATGATTGCGCCGCTGATGACCTGCTCGGCGCGATTGCCGGTGTATGCGCTGATCATCGGTGCCTTCATTCCGCGTCGGACGATTTGGGGCGGTTTGGAATTGCAGGGCGTGGTGTTGTTCGCGCTGTACGTGGCCGGTGTCGCGAGTGCCATGGCGGTGGCATTTGTGCTCAAGCGCGTAGGGAAGCGCGGCAATTTCCAGGCGCTCATGCTGGAGCTGCCCAATTATCACTGGCCGAATA
>Ga0193753_10004196_pt1 | contig 10364 bp, 8 predicted proteins | sample H1c2metaG_FD_144925 | JGI IMG/M metagenome (GOLD analysis project Ga0193753, IMG submission 144925) | Soil microbial communities from a riparian zone of the East river system, Colorado, United States - H1c2 | ecosystem: Environmental > Terrestrial > Soil > Riparian zone | place: USA: East River... | reverse complement strand
GTAGGAGGCGGTGGCCGAGCCCCAGAGAAAGCCGTTGGGGAAGGTGCGCGCGTCGCTGGCTGCGGTGGATTGGGCAGGCGCGGGGGAGTCGGCGAGCGCGGGGAGCGAGGCGGCACCGGCCGTGGCAGCGAGGAGGCGGGCAAAGGTTCGGCGGGAAAAGAGGTTTGGCACAGATATCTCCAACTGTTGGGTGATGTGCAGGCATCGCCTGATTTGTTGCGGGTGCCCAACAACACTACAACGATTTACTTCCATAAGTAAAACGTTTTAGTTGACTAAGATCTTTGAAAATTTTGTCGGCCATGACGCGGCGCTGGCTAGGGCGTATCGACCTATTCTTCAGGCACGCAGGCGCCCTACGCGGGCGGCGCCCACTTCGTGGGGAGTATACCGGCTTCGCCTACAGCCTCCCGATGGTCGGCTGGAAGAAATTTCCCAGCGACCAACGGGAGCCTCGGCCCGAAGGGGATATACACGTCACGAAGTGACCGCTCCACGCGCAGTGGGACCGACCGTCAGGCCATGTCCTTCCAGCAGCGAATATCCGGTACACCCTAGGCACGGTACACCCGAGGCAGCCGTAGGGATGGATTTTTCGAACCGTTTGCTGCTGTCGGAGGGACGGCCACGGGCGATCGATCTCCAGCGGCGCTTGAGCGTGCGTGTTCCCAAAGTTACGAGCACGACAATCTCAGGCTCGATGGGCTGGCGATAGTCCGGTGACGCGTGGCTGAAGTAGTAGGTGAGCGGAAAGAGCGCGAGGAGAAGAAGGTAAGGCAGGGCGGTAGCCACATCGATAAGCCAGAGGCTTCGCATCCCGATCAACATGAAAAGCGTGAGCGTGGTGCAGTAGAAGACGTCCGGGATCTCGAGGGGCTCATTGTGCAGATGGGTGGGATTGAGGCTCCAGAAGCCGGTCCAGAAGCAGAGGGCGCGCCGAAGGGAGACGCCTGCCGTGAAGAGAGGGTGCTGGCGGATGAAGTTCGAGGCCAGAGTGTGCTTCTCGGAGAGATAGGCGACTTCGCCCTGTGCCTGGAACTTCTGCATTTCGACGGGATTGCTGGCGGGGTGCGCCCAGGCGGGGTTGGAGTCGGAGGTGTCGCCGTTGTTGCCTGCCCATGACTCAAGCCAGTAGTTGTCGCGGATGGGACGGACGACGTGCAGGTCGCGATAGTTGCGGACGGTCCACGGTGTGAGCGTGGCGGTGATGCCAAGGATAGCGACAAGGCTGTGGCACAGCCAGAGGCCGCCGAGGCGTCTGGCCTGAATCGCGGCAAGGAGCAGGAAGACGGGAAACAGGGTGAGGACAGAGGGATTGGCGAGCACGGTGACGCCGTAGAGAACGCCGAAGCCGAGCCAGGGAAAGATTTTCTTCTGGCGATGCAGACGTTGAGCGAAGTAGAAGCAGGTAGTGAAGAGGAAAGCGGTGAGGGCGTAGTCCCATACGCGCGCGCTGGAAAAATAGATGGCATAGGGGTAGAAGACCCAGAGCCAGCCGGCGAAGGTCGCTGCTTTTTCTCCCAGGGCATATCTGGCGCTGAGATAGAGCGGGACGCAGGTGAGCGCGGAGAAGAGGCTGTTGATGGAGAGGATGGCGAAGGCAGACTTCAGACTGTAGAGCCCGAAGATGCGAAAGATCGCGGCGAGAAGATACGGAAACGCGGGAGGGACGAGAGCTGTCGGTCCGGTGGCGGGGGCGAAGGGGGAGTTGAAGCCATGGCCGAGGGCGAGGGAGCGGGAGACCCAGCCCATCTCCCAGCCGAACTGGGCGTGGCTGTTGGCAGGGTCGGTCTGGTCGCGGAAGACGAAGATAACCAGGATGAGCCGCCCTGCGAGAGCGGCCAGAACCATGACCAGAACCTGGTGATGGGTCCAGAGTTTACGAATTAGTTTACGAAACGAACGGACGACCCTTGTATCGGATAGAGCCCCCTTAACATTCTGCTCAACCTGCAGTACAGCCATGTATAAGTTTGTGCTTTCTTTGTACGGGAGATGGTTGGGTGTATAGCGTTGATGTCGTCGCTACACCGGCATGTCGTAGTTGGACGCAGCCCGCAGCTTTGGGTTTAGCTGGATAGCTTGAATTTCGTGAGTGTTGCTGGGATGGAACGATTTTTCAATGGCCGATTGGACAGAAAGATGCCTGGGGAGTAGATACGACGCTATCCCTGAAGTTGTGGATAGCGTCTAATTGGGGCTATGCGAGTTTTTTTTCCTGGACGATTTTCTGCAATGGGAGTGGTGGGGGCGCTGGCGTTGACTGCGGGGATTGCGGTCGGGCAGGCGCCAAAGGACAAATCTCTAAAGTATGACCGGTCAGCGCGGGCCACGGTGCTGCATGTGGCGACCGTGTATGTGGCAGCGGATGCGGACTCGCAGAAGGTGTCGGTGGTGACTCCGGGGCATGAAGTGGTGATCGTGGAGCGCAGCGGGCCATGGGTGAAGGTCTTTGCCAATACCGACGTCGGGGATAATGCGGACGAGGACGATACGAGCAAGCCGGAGTTTGGCGAGGATGAGAATGTGACGCCGGCCTCCGGGTGGATTCGGGACAAGGGAGTGGTGGGTGCTACGACCGCGGGCGGGGATGCGATTGTGTATGGCGCGGCGGCGAATTTAGAGGACGTGGCGGCGGCTCCCCATGCACCGAAGGGGGCTGCGGGAGAGGCGCATCTGCTGTATCGGCGCGTGGCGGAATACTATCCGGATTCGCCGCTGGCAGCAGAGGCGATGTGGCGGTCGGCGGATATTCGATGGCAGATGGAGAAGCTGGATGTGAGTTCCCTGCCGAGTGCAAAGGAGCAGGATGCTTCGCTGCGGCCGCGGCTCTTTGAAGGCGAGATGAAGAAGCTGATGAAGGCGTATCCGGGAAGCAAGTATGCGGCGATGGCGGCCTACGAGATGCTGGATAACAAATTATGCGGGGATTGGCAGGGATTGCCGAAGTGTCCCGAGATGGAGTCTGGGCTGTATGAGAAGTATGCGCAGCAGTTTCCGGATGGGGCGAAGTCGGCGGAGGCTTTGTATAACGCACTATACCGACAAGGGGTCGTGGTGACGATGTATACGGTGCAGGAGAATCGCAAGAAGGCCGAGGCGGCGGCGCAGCGGGCACAGGCGTTGGCGCAGGACTTGAAGGCGAAGTATCCCAAAACGGACTACGCGGCGCGGGGGGCGAGTGTGGCCTACAAGATAGCGCAGGGGATTGCCATCTACGGGAACGATCGTGACTAACGGTTGCCCTCCCCAGGTTTTGAGCGTGCGGGCGATCTCGCACGGGGACGCGTCTGCGGTCGCAGAGCTGAGTGGGCAGTTGGGTTATGAGGCCTCTGCCAAGGATGTCGCAGAGCGGATTCAGTCGCTGCTGGCCTGCGCTGAAAGGCAGGTTGCCTATGTCGCGTGCCTGGGCGATGAGGTGGTGGGATGGATTGAGGCTTCGCTTGTGCATCATCTGCAATCGCCGGTGCATTCGCTGATCGGCGGTCTGGTGGTGAAGGATGGGGTGCGCAGCCTTGGCGTGGGGAAGAGGCTGTGCGCTGAGGTCGAGGCCTGGAGCAGAGGCAAAGGGGTGGCGGTGGTGAGGGTGACATCGCGCATGACACGCGAAGGAGCGCACCGGTTCTATCTGCGCGAGGGATATCGGCAGACGAAGATTTCAGCGGTGTTCGAGAAGGTTCTCTCAGGATCGGAATAAGGTCTACACGGAATATTTACCGGGAGCATTTAGGATGAGGCTATGCCGATTTTAAAAGTGATTCTTCTTGCCATTGTGCAGGGTCTGGCAGAGCTGCTCCCGGTATCGAGCTCTGCGCATGTTGTGGTTGCCGAGAAGCTGATGGGGCTGGATCCCTCTTCGCCGCAGATGACGCTGCTGCTGGTGATGCTGCATACGGGTACGATGTTTGCCGTCATCGTCTACTTCTGGAAGCAGTGGAAGAATACTTATTTTTCAAGCTCGGATGCGTTCAAGCGGTTTGCGATCCGGGTAATCTGGGCTACGCTGCTGACGGGCGCGATCGGCTACCCGATCAAGAAGCTGATCGAGAAGACCGCCTTCCACGGAGCACCCAAGGCAGAGATCGAGCTGCTGTTTGGCCGCCTCGACCTGATTGCGCCGGCGCTGGCAGCGGCTGGAATTTTGATCCTGATCGCTGGCTTGATGGAGAAGCGGCGCATGGGGGCGCACGAGAAGGTCTATGGCGACAGCGTGACCATGCGGCAGGCCGGATGGATGGGAATCATTCAAGGGTTTTGCCTGCCGTTTCGCGGCTTTTCGCGATCGGGCGCTACGATCTCGACCGGAATGTTATCGGGTGCGAGCAAGGAGCGGGCCGAGCGATTCAGCTTTGCCCTGGCCGTCGTGCTGACTCCGCCTGTGGTGATCGTCGAGGCACTGCGGCTGGTGAAGGCCTCGCATGAGGCGGCAGCGGCCGGTGCTCCGATTGACCTGCATGGAAGTGTGATGACAAGTTTGCTGGGAGCGGTGTTCGCTTTCTTTGCCGGGTTGGTGGCGCTGAAGTGGCTGAGCAGCTGGCTGGAAGAGGGGCGCTGGTATCTATTCGGGATCTACTGTCTGGTAGCGGCTGTGGTTGTGTATGGGCTGCATCTCCGAGGGTATTGAGTTCTCGCTGAGCCTTAGGGCGTATCGACAGATTGTTCAGGCAAGAGGCGCCCTGCGCGGTCGGCGCCCACTTCGTGGGGGGGTGTACCGGCTTCGCCTACTGCCTCCCGTTGGTCGGCGGAAGATTCTTTGCTGGCGACCAACGGGAGCACCGACCGAAGGGGGTATACATGTCACGAAGTGACCTAGCGACGGGTATAAAGCCAGGCCCAATAGATAAGAGGAATTTGAAGAGGTAGCCTTGCCCATTGGGCCCAGCTCTGACCCATAATGCCGGGGAAGGAAATGTGAGCCGTGGCCATGTAGATGTTGGCCGGCATGACGGCGATGAGGAGTGCGACCAAACCCCAGGCTGCGGCGCGATGCATCGAGGGGGTCAAAAGTCCCAGACCACCGAATATCTCAGCTGCTCCGCTGATGTAAATCAGCATCGGATGCGGAAGGGTAAGGCGGCATAATTCTGAAATAAACCTGGGGAATGCAGAAGTGCAGGGCTCCGGCGAAAAAAAAGAAGATGGCCAGAAGGATGCGACCCGTCATGCTGATTCTCTCTTCTCTTTTTAGATAGGGCACTTTACAAAATCAATGGGCGGCTGGGATAGAGTCCCAGCCGCCCCTTGTGTTGATTTGTATCTCTGATTACTTGGCAGCTAAGGCGTCGCGGTGATTGCGGACGAAGTCGTGGGAAGTGAGGACGTGGGCCTGCTGCTCTGCCAAGAGCTGGCGGAGAGGCAGTGGGAGTTCCTGGTTGAGGGCATCGGCGTAAGCTTTCTTGGCCTCGTCTTCACCCTGCTCCGCGGTCTCGAGGAGGGTGTGGTCTCCGCCGCCCAGCTTGGCCTTCAGATCGCCCCAGACGCGATGCAGGGTTCCAGCGGTAGTACCGGACTCCTTGATGTCGTGAACACCATCCTGGTGGAGGACCTCTTCGAGGTCGCCGCGGAAGCTGGCGCGCTTGAGAGACTCTGCGAGGAAGTAGCGCTTGAGAGTCTCGTCTTTTAGATGTTCGCCGATATCCGCAAAGCCCTTCTGGCTGTCTGTGAGGGTGCTGATGAGAGAGTTGAGAGCGAGTTTGATTTCGTTCTGTCTGCCTGAATCTGTGGACATAAAAACCTCAAATACCTGATTTTGGGTCTTGATTCTGGGTGAAGAGCGGTTGGGGCAGGGTCCGTCGGCTGTGCGCGATTCTCCTCCGCCGACGGCAAGCAAGAGAAATCGCGAAAATCCTGCGCCCCTGCCAACCGATTCAAAGGTCCGCCAAGGCTTATGACTACCCCGACGGCGAGTGTCTAAAGATAGATGCAGGGGAGGGCTGCGGGTTTGCATCCAGATACCCCGGGCGGGACGGTTCCCTAAATCCTTTTGCGCTCTGGGATAATCGTAGGTGCTCTGGTGGTTCACGGCCTTGGTGCAGACCGCGCCGGTGTGCAGAGGCTCTGCTCCCCGGTGCGAGAGAGGCCGCGCGTACCCCTGATGAAGACCCTGAGACTAGTTTCGACGCCGACGCGCAACCGCCGCCTGAATGAGATTATCGGGATGGTCGTCCTGGTTGGCGCGGGGCTGCTGCTGCTGGCGCTGGCCAGCTATACGCCCTCCGACCCCTCCTTCAACACCATAGGCGCTTATGTCGTTGGCCGCCCCGCACATAACTGGACCGGGATGGTAGGGGCCTACCTCTCGGACGCGATGCTGCAGATGATCGGGGTGGCGGCGTTCTTCCTGCCGCTGGTGCTGGGGCGGCTGGGTCTCTGCTGGATGCGGTCGCGGCCGGCTGGTTCTCCGCTGGCGAAGACAATTGGACTGGGAATGTGGGTGGTGTTTGGGCCGGCGGCGATTGGGCTGCTGCCGGGATATCTTATGTGGCAGCACGCGCTGCCGATCGAAGGGACCACGGGACGGCTGCTGGCGGACTTCTTCGTGCACTATCTGAACCTGCCGGGGGCGTGCATCGTGCTGGCGCTGATGGTGGCTCTGTCGCTGTATCTGGCGACGACGTTCACGTTCAACACAGCGCGGGAGTGGGCGACGATACGGTTCGGATTCATGCAGCGGTTATGGGACTGGTGGGTGCAGCGACGGAGCAGACACGCGGGCGCCGAAGCGGAGATTGCAGGCGACTCCTACGAGACCTATGGGAGTAAGCGGGAGCTGGCGGAGGAGAAGGCCCGTCATGCCCGCGAGATGGCGGAGCGAGCCGAGCGGAAGCGGCAGGAGCCTGAGAGCACGACGCTGTTGAGCGGGTTTTTCGGATGGTGGGGGAAGAAGAAGCGAACGGAGCCGATCTCGATTGTGCCGGAAGATGTCGCGGCGGAGACGACAGAGCAGACGTCGATGTGGAAGGCCATGCCTCGGACACTGGTGGATGCACCACCGGTGACGGCGCTGGGGACTGCGGCAGCGGCGGCGGCACCGTATGCTGACGCACTGGCCAAGGCTGCTGCCCCGACGCATGCGCTCGATGACGAGTCGAACTTCGCCGGCGGCTTTGGGTTTGGCGCGGCGGAGTCGGCACGAATGCCGACTCCGATTCGTACGGTGAAGAAGGTGGCGGAGGAGCCGAGGACCACGTTTGCCGCGGCGCCGGCTGCTCCCATGGCTCCTTTGGCGGCGATGTCCGCTGGGGAGAGCATCGCGTTCGGCAAACGGGCGGATGCGGATATCAAGCCGATGACGATTGTGCCTAAGAGCGTTCGGGGATATAAGCTGCCGCCGTCGTCGCTGCTGTATCGCAGCGACGACCATGCGGTGGTGCGCGAGGAGGCTCTGCGGGAAGAGGCCCGGGTGCTGGTGGAGAAGTGCGCCGAGTTCGACGTGAATGGTCAGGTGACGCAGATCAATCCGGGGCCTGTGGTGACGACGTTTGAGTTCCGTCCCGAGGCTGGGGTAAAGGTCGCCCGCATTACCGGCCTGGCCGACGATCTTTGCCTGGCGATGGCGGCGGAGTCGATCCTCATCGAGCGCATGCCGGGCAAGAGCACGGTTGGGATTCAGGTGCCGAACAGCGAGCGGGAGACGATCTGGCTGCGCGACGTGGTCGAGTGCGAGAGCTTCGCACAGAGCAAGAGCAAGCTGGCGATTGCGCTAGGCAAGGACATCAACGGGCGCATCGTGACGGCCGACCTGGCGAGCATGCCGCATGTGCTGATCGCGGGTTCAACGGGCTCGGGCAAGTCGGTGGCGATCAACGCGATGATCATGAGCGTCCTGTTCAAGAGCACGCCGGAGCAGGTGAGGATGATCCTCGTCGACCCGAAGCGGGTCGAGCTTGGCATGTACGAAGGGATTCCGCACCTGTTCACGCCAATCATCACGGAGGCGAAGCTGGCTGCGAATGCGCTGCGCAATGCGGTGCGCGAGATGGAGCGGCGGTTGAAGCTGCTGGCCGCGAACCATGTGCGGAACATCGACCAGTTCAACAAGCTCTTCGATCATGGGAGCGAGTACCTGTTCGAGGATCAGAACCAGGAGCCGCTGCCCTACATCATCATCATCATCGACGAGCTGGCGGACCTGATGATGCTGGATCGGTCGAACGTCGAGGAGTCGATTACACGGCTGGCGCAGATGGCGCGCGCAGTCGGCATTCACCTTGTACTGGCGACGCAGCGGCCTTCGGTCGATGTGATCACGGGATTGATCAAGGCGAATGTGCCGACTCGCATGAGCTTCCGGCTGGCGACGAAGGTGGACTCGCGGACGATCATCGATTCAAACGGCGCAGAGAGTCTGCTGGGTCGCGGCGATATGCTGTACCTGCCGCCGGGGACCAGCAGGGTGCAGCGGGTTCATGCTCCCTTTGTGACCGAGAAGGAGATCTCGGCCGTGACGGCCTTCTGGAAGGCGCAGGGCGAGGCGGAGTATGTCCACGGCTTCCTCGAAGGGCCGAAGGAGGATACCGGCAAGGATGGCGATGGCGGCGCGGATGGCGAGAACGACGATGTGATGTACGACGACGCGGTGCGGCTGGTGTTCGAGTTTGGCAAGGCGAGCACCTCCCTGCTGCAGCGGCGGCTGCGGATCGGGTATGGGCGGGCGGCTCACCTGATCGACATGATGTACAACGACGGCCTGGTGGGACCGGCGGACGGGTCGAAGCCGCGCGAGATTCTGAAGTCGCCAAACTGGATCAACGAGGTGGATGCGGCGATCCGGTAGAGACAGACTGGATTACTTTGGCGCCGGGGGCTCAGCCTTCGGCGTCGCTGTTTTGGGGGCACCGGGTACGGTGGTGGTGCTCAGGGGCCCGGTCTTGTGCTCGAGGATCTTGATGGCGTCGGCGCGGACGGTGTCGTAGGTGGGCTCGCCGTCGGGGTAGAACTTGATGGTGCCGTGCGTGCTACCGGCAGGGGCTACGGTATAGGAATCCATGGAGAAGCTGCGCTCGCCAGCGGCTGCCTCTTTGGGGTGCTTCTGGGCGAAGGCGGCCTGGTCGACGTCGTCAGACTCGCAGGCGATCCAAAAGTCCGCCTTGCTGTCCTTGCCGAAGTGGACGAAGTTGTAGCGGACCTTGAAGCGTCCGGCGAGCTGCGGGAAGGCACGCACGACGTAGCGCTCGGAGTCGAGGTAGATGACCTCGATGACGTCCGGATCGATCTTGCTGAGGTTAGGGGCGTTGCTGGCGCGGGCGGCGGCGAGGAGCTTGCGCTCGCGGTCGAAGTCCTGCCATTTGCCCTGGGCGGCGTCGATGATGACGAGATTTTTATGAGCGGCCCAGAGAGTGGGGTCGATGGCGATGGCGGCATCAAAGCGGCGGGCGGCCTCGTCGTATTGTTTGAGTCCGAGGGCGGCGTTGCCGGCGTAGAAGAGGGCCTCGACGCTGACGGAGTTATCTTTGAGGTAGTTAGTGAAGAAGGTCTGGGCGGTGGCGTAGTCGCTGTGGGCGAGGGCTTGCTTGCCGAGGAAGAGGGGGTCGGGGGGTGCTGCGGGGGCGATGGGGTGAGTGGTGGAGGCCTGAGGCAGGGTCTGGAGGGTGAGGGGCGGGTTCTGCTGGGCATGAGCGGTAGCGGCGGCAAGGCCAAGGGAAAGGACTGCCAGGGGGAAGCGGGGCATGATGTGTCTCCAGGGAATCAGGATACTTGATGGGCGTTTCGGGTTTCTTTGAGGTACCCCCCCGGGGGGTATTTGGGCGGATCTCTTTTGGTTTGTTTGGGTTACGGTGGGTATATGTCTGTAAAATATTGACAATAAAGGGGTTGCGTCCAAATTATTTTCCCTGAAGGAGTTAGAGGGAAAGGCCCGGTCAATTTCCGGGGCCTTTCGCTTTCGATCTCTTTATTAAGTATAGCGGTGTGAGGGTGGGGAATCGGCAAGGGTTTTATTGTTTGTTTTCTTTGGGTTAGGTGAGGTGGGAACTTGACATGCTTGCTGGGTTTGGGATTAAGGGCTAGAGAAAACAACGGCAACATTGGGTCGTTACGCCCTTCGGCTGCACTCCGGCCTTCGGCAGAGCGGAGGTCGCTTTGCGACGGCTTTTTTCGTGGGGCTAAAGCCCCACGCTTAATCCCAAGGGCAACAGCAACGGCAACAGCAACAACAGCAACGGCAAAGGCAAAGGCAAAGGCAACAGCAACAGCAGATCCCCTTCGGGGATGACAAACAAAAATAACAGGCAAAGGACAACGGCAAGGGCAAGGACAACGCAAGGGCAAGAGCAAAGGGCAGGAGGCTGGGTTAGCGGGGGAGGGACTTTGAGGAGCGGATGGCTACGAAGGCCAGGACGCAGATGACGGCCAGGAGGGCGATC
>Ga0193753_10004195_pt1 | contig 10367 bp, 9 predicted proteins | sample H1c2metaG_FD_144925 | JGI IMG/M metagenome (GOLD analysis project Ga0193753, IMG submission 144925) | Soil microbial communities from a riparian zone of the East river system, Colorado, United States - H1c2 | ecosystem: Environmental > Terrestrial > Soil > Riparian zone | place: USA: East River... | reverse complement strand
CGGCCGGCCCTGCCCTTCTTGGCGATGAGCTCGGCCTTGAACCGCTGGATGGCCGCGGCGTCGATCTGGTCGAGCGGCACGTCGCCGAACGCTGGCCGAGGTGGTGCTCGAAGGCGCTCCGCTTCTCACCCTGCGTGCCGGGCCGGTTCTCCTGCGCCACCACCCACTCGGTCCAGAAGCGCCCGTTGAACCACTCCGCGAAGGTCGGCAGGGTAGGTCGCTCCTCCTCGGGCCGAAGCGTCCGCTCGATGTGGGCCCGCTCGGCCACGAGCGCCGCCGCCTTGGTGTTGATGGTCGGCGTGCCGCTGATGCGACGCTTCGAACCGTCCGGCCGGCGCACCACGGAGCGGTAACGCCAACGCGGCTCGCCCCTGGTCCCTCGGCTTCGGTAGACGCTCCTCTTTCTCCGGCTCGCTGGGGCGACCGTCTCGCCGGTGTCTCGCCGGAGCCAGCCACCAACTCCGACAGCACCACGCCATCGAAGGCGGCCAGTGCCGCCTCCGCGGCTTCGGTCACCTTGACGAGATCCTGATGGGCGATCTCGAGGAAGGCACGCAGCACGCCCCCTGGTTGCCGTTCCGTCAGAAGACGGCCGACGTCGGCCGCTCGCCCGCGGCGCACGAGACGCCGTCGTCCGGGCCGGTAGCTCGGAAGCTTCCCGGTACTCACCCAGAAGCGAACGCTGTCGAGCGAAGCACGGCAGATGCGCGCCACCTCGTCCAAGAGGAGAAGCTCTTGCTCCGTCGAACAGCCTTGTTTGCGAGCCCCCACGATCCGACCTCCAAGCGAGGGGGACGGGCCTTTCGGCCCGCCCCCGTTCCTTGGCCAGTCGGATCTGTTTCAGGCTCTCTCGAACCCTTCCGGGCTCGCTACCTCGTCAACGCTGACGGGGCACAGATCGCAAACTCGAGCTGGCTTCCTTCAAACCGACCTTTACGAGACGAGCCTCCGCGCTGTCAAGCAATAAGCGGTGCCCTCCAGGAACATCCACCAGCGGTCACGCGCGGTACGATTCGGTTTGGGGGTCTCATGCGACGTGAACTCGGGATCGCGATCGTCGGAGTCGTCGTTGGCGCAACGGGGCTGCTCGTCGGCGCGATCTCGTTGGTCAAGGCGAGCGACGACAAGCACCCACCATCCGCTCCGACAGCGACGGGACCCGGCTCCGCCGCTGCTGCCGAGCTGAGCGCCAAACCCGTACCGCCATCGGAATCAACGACGTCCGATCCGGCCCGTGTCACGCAGCAGGTGTACGAGCAGACCAAGGCGAAGCTGCCACCACACGAACTCGCGTGCTTTCCGTTGGGGCAACTCGTCTGCGGCGACGGCGCGTGCGAGTCCGGCCCGGCGAAGGTGTTTGCGTTGCTCGCCACCAAGCCGGCCGTCGCGTTGTCGCGCTGCGATGCCGCGGGATGCGATACGTACGAGGCAGTGGCCAGCGCGAGCGGCGCGTTCGTGAACGTGCAGCCGCAGGCCCCGCGAGGGATGTTGCTGAAGGTGGACCTCGGCAAGATGCGCTATGTCGAGGTCACGACGCTCGAGACTCGCGTGCTTGTGAACTACGGTTCCTGCCGCGACGTCGCTCGCTGAGTGCGAGCCGCCCCGTCCGGCCACGCTCGGTCGGCGGCCCGTGGGCCTGAGGTCCCACGCGGCCGGGCTGTTGGCACGTGGTTGCCACGACGAGCCGGCGGTAGCCGAAACCAGCCGTCCCCAACTGTCATCGGCGGGCCGCGAGAGCGTGGCGGCAAGTGAGCGCCCCGACGACTCAATCCACCGTTTCGCCGGTCATCCCCGCGGCTTCCGTGATCTGGCCAGGTCAGGTTCAATCCCTGTCGCTCGCACCAGATTGAGAGGCGACGGCGCGCTCGCAGCGAGTCGCCTTCGCCAGCTGGCCATGATGCCGCGGCCGTGGTTCACGCCGTGCGTTCGACGCGGCGCGGCTCGCCCGTGGGACGCGATTGGATCCATCGGGGCTGGAATTGCGGCCAGCTCGCCTTCGGGCTTCGGTGGTCGATCGGGGTTGCGGGGCTTGGTTTGCGTTTGCGATGGTCTGGGGATGTCGCTCGACGTCGCTCTGTTGCGCAGCAGCTTCGATCTGGTGGTCGCTCGCGAGCCGCACGTGACGGCTCGGTTCTACGAGATCCTGTTCTCGCGCCATCCGCAGGCTCGATCGCTGTTCGGTGGCCGATCCGATGCGGTGCAGGCGGAGATGCTCCGGCAGGCGCTGGTGGCCGTGCTGGAGCACCTGGAGGACAGCGCCTGGCTGGTCCAGACGCTTGGCGCGCTGGGGCAGAAGCACGCCGAGTACGGGGTGACCCGGGAGATGTACGACTGGGTCGGGGCCAGCTTGCTGGCCGCGCTGGCCGAGGTCGCCGGCGACCAGTGGACGCCCGAGCTCGAGTCGGCGTGGCGGGAAGCGTACGGCGCGATCGCCTCGCTCATGCAGAGCGGCGCGTCCGCCGCGGCTCGCTCGGCCTCGGGCTAGACCGGGTCTGGCGCGGCCGCCGGGGGCTTGCTGGGCAGGCGGATCTCGAAGCAGGTCTGGTAGTCGGGGACGTCGATGAGGGCGATCTGGCCGCCGTGGGCCTCGCAGGCGAGGCGGCAGAAGTAGAGGCCCATGCCGGACTGGGCCTTGCGGTCGCTTCCCTTGCGGTACTTGGCGAACAGGGAGGCGCGGAGTTCGGCGGTGATGACCGGGCCGGTGTTCATGATGGCGATGACGAGGACGTCGACGCCGTCGGCGTCCCGGATCAGGCGGCCGGAGATTCCCACCTGCCCCTTCTTGTCGACGTAGCGGATGGCGTTGATGAGGAGGTTGTGAATCACTCGCTCGAGGAGGATCGGGTCGATCCAGGCCTCGAGGTCCTCCGGCGAGTCGACCTTGATCGGGGCACCTCGCGGGTGGTGGATCGACGCCAGGCTGCTCAGGATCTCGAAGGCGTTGGTCTGGATGCGGGCCGGCTTGAGCTCGCCGTCCTCGGAGCGCGCGATGTCGACGAAGTTCTTGACCAGGGTCGACATGCGGCGCAGGGCTCGTCGGGTCGACACGATGGCGTCGAGCCTCTCGGGGTCGCCGCCGCCGTTGTCCTTCTCGGTCTCGACCAGGAAGTCCAGGTTCGACGCCGCGACGGTGAGGCCGTTGTTGAGGTCGTGGGCGAGGAGCGCGACCGCCTCGGCGGCGTACATGCGCTCGTTGTCGACCTGGCGCAGCGCCTGCTGGAGGGCCGCGGTGGTGCGCAGGGCACGATCGTGGACCTCGACCCGCTTCTTCAGCTCCTGCATGTAGACCGGCTTGCCGACCACGTCGTCGGCGCCGGCGTCGAAGGCCTGGATGCGGTCCTCCTGCTCCTGGGTCCCGCTCAGGACCAGGACAGGGCGGGTCGCGTCGAGCGCCTTGCTGGCGCGAACGACCTCGACGCCGTTGCCGTCGGGCAGGTTGAGATCGGTGATGACGAGCTCGTGGGTGCTGGCGGCCAGCGCCGCGACCCCCTCCTGCACCGTGCCGGCCTCGACCACGCGGTACGAGCGCGCGCGGAGGGCGCGCGCCATGCTCTTGCGGAGCGGCTCGTCGTCCTCGACCAGGAGGATGTTGCTGATGCCGAGCTCGCGCTCCAGCTCGGTGGTGAGACCACGGGCGGCCGCCGCTGCTGCTGCTGCTTGTACGTCGCCTGTTCGCCGCGCTCCCAACGGCACGGTCACGTCACACCCGGGCCGCCAGGGCCACCCGTCGCTTCCGCTCCGCGCGCTCGGCGCCGCGGCCGCGCTCCGGGTCCATCTCGTCGCGCAGCCGGCGGAGGGCGCGCGTGTGAAGCTGGCAGACGCGAGACTCGGTGACGCCGAGGAGGCGACCGATCTCGGCCAGGGTCATCTGCTCGTCGTAGTACATGGCGAGGATGCGGGTCTCGCGCGGGTCGAGCTGCTCGCGGGCGCGGCCCAGCCGCTCCATGACGGCGGCGCGCATCGCGTTCTGCTCCGGGTCGGAGCCGGGCTCGTGCGAGCCACCGATGACGCGATCGAGGCTCACCATCTCGACCGAGCCGAGACCGGCGAGCTTGTCGCGGTAGTGGCCGATGTCGACGCCCATGTGAGCGGCGATCTCCTCGTCGCGCGGCACGCGGCCGAGCGACTGCTCGAGGGAGCGCACCGCCTCGCGCACGCGGCGAGCGGCCTGGCGCGCGCGGCGGGGAAGCATGTCGCCGCGGCGCAGCTCGTCGAGGATGGCGCCGCGCACGCGCTTGGCGGCGAAGGCCGGGAAGCTGTCGCCGCGACCGGGGTGGAAGCGGCGAGCCGCCTCGACCAGGCCGAGCAGGGCGGCCGACTGGACGTCGTCATTGAGTCCGGGCGGCAGGCGCCGGGCCAGGACGGACGCGATCCGCCGGGCCATGTGGACATTCTCGGTGACCAGCGCCGACCGCATCCTGGCGAACGGGTCTGCCCTGGGGGGCGGCTCCGCGTTCTTGATGGGGTCGATTCCGGAGTAGTTGTCTTCGATGAATGCGTGAGCCAGCATACGCAGTTCTTCTTTTGCGAAAACCGGTCCAACTGCTGGCGGCTCTCAAGACGGTAATCTTCCGGGCTCTTTTTCCTCCGTCCCTGTTTGTAAACCGGCGGTTACGACGCACCTTGACGGGAGCAGGCGCCTACTATCCTACATGTCGCGGGGGTCACCGCTACTCCAGGATGACGACCCCTGGAGCGCCAGTGACCCACCAGTGCTCCGGAGCCGGGTCCCGGGTGACCCACCCTCCCTTGCTCCTGGCCGCCTTACCTGGCGGTCTTACCTGGGAGGCGAGGTGCGCCAGTCTTCCGGCCGCATGCCCAGGCGAGTCAGCGCGCGGCGCAGGTTCGAGCGGTCGAGCCCGGCCATGCGCGCGGCCTCCGACAGGTTGCCCTCGGTGCGGCGGAGCAGGCGCGTGAAGTAGCGGCGCTCGAACTCGCCGAGCGCGATGTCGCGCGCCTTGCGGAACGGCTGGTCATCGGCCGAGGCGGCCGGATCCCCTGCCCCACCGTTCGCGCGCGCCGCCCCGCTCGCGCGCGCGCGATCGCCGGTTGTCTCCGCCACCGCCGGTTCGCCGGCGGGCCGGCCGATCCAGTCGCGCGCCGCCGGCGCGCCGAGCTCCGCGCCGGTGCCCTGGATGACCCGCGGCGGCAGCGCCTCCAGGCCGATCTCGGCGGACGAGGTCAGCGCCAGCGCGCGCTGGATGACGTTCTCCAGCTCGCGGACGTTTCCGGGCCACTCGAAGAGCAACATCGCGTCGATGGCCGCGCTCGAGAAGTGCGGCACCGGCCGCTTCATCTTGGCGGCGTGCTTCTCGAGCAGGTGTGCGGTGACCATCGGGAGATCGTCCATTCGCTCGCGCAGCGGCGGCAACCGGATCGCCACCACGTGCAGGCGGTAGTACAGGTCGGGGCGGAAGCGCTGCTGCCGCACCATCTCCTCGAGGTCGACGTTGGTCGCGGCGATGACCCGCACGTCGACCTTGCGCGATCCGGTCCCGCCCACCGGCCGCACCTCGTGCTCTTGCAAGACTCGCAGCAGGCGCTGCTGCACGGTCAGCGGGATCTCGCCGATCTCGTCGAGGAACACGGTCCCCCCGTGCGCCTCGCTGAACACACCGGAGCGCGCCTCGGTCGCGCCGGTGAACGCGCCGCGCGCGTGGCCGAACAGCTCGCTGTCGATGAGCGTCTCCGGGATCGCGCCGCAGTTGAGCGCGATGAACGGCCCGCGCGCGCGCGCGCTGCGGTTGTGGATCGCCCGCGCGGTCAGCTCCTTGCCGGTCCCGCTCTCGCCGTGGATGAGCACGCTGACGTCGGTCTCGGCCACCTTGGCCACCGTCGCGAACACCTCGCGGATGGGCGGCGACGCGCCGACCATGAGCTCGAACTTGTCGGACAGCTCGACCTGCTTCTCGAGCGTGCGCGCGCGCCGCTGCAGGCGGCCGTAGTGGCTGGCGCGCAGCAGCGTCAGCGAGACGACCTCGAGGTCCTCGACCGGCTTCTGTAGATAGTAGAACGCGCCCGCCTTGAGCGCGGCCGACGCGGTCACGCCGCTGTCGTCGCCCGAAAGCATCACCACCGGCAGATCCGGAGCGATCTGGCGCGCCTCGACCAGGACGTCGAGCCCGTCGATGCCGGGGCCGAGGAAGCGGTCGAGCAGGAACACGTCGTAGCCGCCGGGATCGCCGCGCAGCGTGCCGACCGCCTCGTCCCGCATGGTGAACGGAGTCACCTCGAACCCGCGCGTGGCCAGAAGCCGCTTGAGCGGCCTCAACACCGTGATGTCGTCGTCGAGCGCAAGAACACGCACGACTTCGTCAGTCGCCACCTTTGACACCATGGACGAGGAGTCCATCCCTCCCGATCGTAGCCCGAGCCCAGAGAACAGTGTTGCCGCGCGGATCGCGTGCAGCAAGGCCCACCGCTCGGAAACCCTTCACACCCTGCAGGGGTGTAATGGCGATTCCGGTCTGACCCTCCGGTGGTCGACAAGGCAGGGTCGGCGCACCCCGCGTCTCGCTGGACCTCAAGCCCGGGTCGGCTCCGGCCGATCTGAACTCGCGATGACCTCCTCGGCGATCGCCTCCGGCTCCATCGATGGCAGAAACGAGCGCAAGCCCGGCAGCGACGCCATCGACGTCGCCGATTACCTGCTCGAGCAGATCCTCACCCAGAGCGCCGTGTGTGCGTGGCTGGAACCGCGGGCGGAGGCGTCCCACGAGGTGGCGATCGAGCAGCGCGGCGGCGCCATCGGCACCTTCACCCTGGTGGACGGCGTCGGCGACGCGGTCCTGGCGCGCCTGGCGCTGCTCTGCGACATCGACCTGATCGGCGGCGGAACCAGCGCCGGCACCGCCCGGGTCCGCCAGGGGGAGCGGTCGGGCGAGGTGGTGGTGACCACCCGGGTGACCGACTCCGGTCTATCGGGCGAGCTGCGCACGCTCGAGGAGCGGGTCACGCACGTGGCGGGGGGTGCTACCTCGGTGGTGCTCGACGGGCGACTGAGCGAGGAGTTCGAGCCGGGCACGCGGATCGGCACCTACCAGGTCGCCCACCAGATCGGCCGCGGCGGCATGGGCATCGTCTACGAGGTCGAGCACACCGTGCTCGGCAAGCGGTTCGCGATGAAGGTCCTGTCCAGCGCGGTCCTGGCCCGCGACCCATCCAGCTCGCGTCGGTTCGTGCGCGAGGCGCGCGCGGCGGCCCGCATCCACCACCCGGGCATCGTCGACGTCACCGACTTCGGCACCCTGCGCGACGGGCGGCCCTACCTGGTCATGGAGCTGCTCAGCGGGCACGCGCTTCACGAGGTGGCGGCCGACGCCGGCGCGCTGAGCGCGCTCGAGCCACTCCGCGGGATCCGGATCATCCGGCAGGTGTGTCAGGCCCTGGCCGCCGCGCACGCGTGCGGCGTGGTGCACCGCGACCTGACCCCGGCCAACGTGTTCATCCTGCCCGCCGACGACGCCGAGCGGGTGGTCCTGGTCGACTTCGGCTCGGCCAGCACGCCGGAGCCGGACAGCGACGTCGGCGACGGCCCGCCCGGGGTGGTGATCGGGACGCCGCACTACATCTCGCCGGAGCAGCTGCGCGGGCGCCCGGGCGACGCGCGATCCGACATCTACTCGGTCGGCATCATCCTGTTCGAGCTCCTGACCGGCAGCCCGCCGTTCGACGGGGCCAGCGCGCGCGACATCGCGCTGCAGCACCTCCAGGCCGAGATCCCCGCGATCGAGAGCCCGCACGGGGAGCTGCCCGAGGAGCTGACCCGCATCGTCCAGCACTGCATGGCCAAGCAGCCGGACGAGCGCTACGCCAGCGCGACCGAGCTGGTCGTGGCTCTGGAGCGGGTCGAGGCCATGATGAGCCGGCGCGGCTGGCGCCGCTGGTTGCCGAGGTGACGACGCGATGACTGCCATCCTTGCGGTAGACGACGATCCCGAGATCCTGACCGCGCTCCGCCGCGCGCTGACCCCGCTCGGCATTCCGCTCATCCTCACCGAAGATCCGACGGAGGTGCTGGCGATCCTGGGCGAGCAGCGGATCGCGCTCCTCATCTCCGACATCGACATGCCGCAGATGACCGGGCTCGAGCTCATGTCCCAGGTGCGCTCGGCCTTCCCCGACGTGGTGCGCATCCTCCTGACCGGTCGGACCAGCTTCGACTCGGCGATGACCGCGATCAACCAGGGCGAGGTCCACCGCTACCTCAACAAGCCGTTCGAGCCGGCCGAGCTGCGCAAGATGGTGCAGGACGCGCTGGCCCGCAGCGCCGACCTGGCCCGCGACAGCCGCGCGGGTGTGCACGCCGAGCACAAGCGCCACCTGCTCGAGCAGCTCGAGGCCGAGCACCCGGGCCTGACCAAGTTCGTGCGCGACCCGGAGGGGGCCTACCTGGTCAGCGCGAGCCGCGCGGCCCGGGCCCAGCGCCTCCTTCGCCCGCGCCCGCCGGCGAGCTGATCGCAGACCGTCGCGGCACCGGTTAACGGTCGGGGCGCGCGGGCGTCCTTGCTTCCATACCCAACGGAGGAAGCCATGCCGCACAAGCACCCGATCCTCGCCATCGTGCTCCTGTCCGCCGCCCCGGCGCTGGCCAGCCCCGGCCGCGCCGCCCGCAAACCGCCGCCCGACCAGCAGGCGCCGCGCGCGCTCATCGAGCTGCGCGCCGACCTGTTCGGGGTCGGCGCCGAGCGCGCGAAGCAGCAGATGAGCCGCTTCCGCCCGCTGTGCGACGCCGACGGCTATCCGCTGGTCGGAAATGTCGCCGGCAAGGGGGGCGTCTACCAGCCCAGCCAGTTCTGCGCCGAGGTGCGCAAGGCCGGACGGTGAGCGCGGGCGAGTTCGAGCTGGCGATCCTGGGCGGGCCGTGGAGCCGGCGACTGGCCCCGCGCCGGGCCTGGCTCGACGCGCTGCCCTGGGACGAGGAGCTGCCGCGCGGCGCCGACGGCGCCCGGGTGGTGTGGACCCGCACCGCCTTCAGCGAGTACGCGAGCGCGGCGGCCTTTGCCGAGATCGCCGGCGCGCTCCTGGCCGCCGGCGCCCCGATCGATCTGGTCGCCGCGGCCGGCGACTTCGTGGTCGACGAGATCGTCCACACCGAGGCGGCGGCGCGGGTCGCGGCCGCGCTGGGCGGCGCGGTCGCGCTGGAGGTCGACCTCGAGCGGCTGGTCCGGCCGCCGGCCGCGCGCGGGGCGCTGCTCCGCGCCGCCGAGCTCATGGTCCGGGTCTCGTGCGTGGGCGAGGCGCTGACCGTGCCGATGCTCAAGATCTCGCGCCGGCTGGCCGGCTCGGCCCTCATCGACGCGGTGCTGGCCCGGGTGGTGGCCGACGAGGCAAGCCACGCGCAGCTGGGCTGGTGGTTCCTCGACTGGGCCGACCCGGCGCTGGACCGGCCGGCCCGCGAGCACCTCGGGCGGGCCGCCGGCGCGGCGATCCGCGCGTTCGCGCCGCTGCTCGGTGGTGGGTGCACGGACAGCGGGCTCGGCGCGGTGGCGTGCGATCGCTACGACCCGGCCCTGGCCGAGGCGGCGGCGCGGCAGGTGGCGCGGCCGCTGGCAGCGCGCGGGATCGAGGTGCCGGTCGAGGACCTCGCCGCGGTCGGGGCCCACGCCGGTGCCGGCGGCGCGGACGGCGCGGGCGGCGCGGACGGCGCGGATGGCACGCTGGACATCATCGACGCGGCGCGCGGCTGACCGGTGCGGTCCAGCGCGGGAGCCAGTCCTGGGCCGCATCCGCGGTGATCCGGACCGGGCCGCCGCGCGCGCGGTCGGCGCGGGCGACGAACAGATCCGACTGGCCGTCGACCTCGGAGGCGTAGACCAGGTAGTGGCCGTCGGGCGACCAGGCCGGCGACGAGTCGCGCGCCCCCGCGGCGCTGACCGGCCACCGCTTGCCGGTGCGCGGGTCGGCGACCCACACCTCGCCGCCGCCGTCGGCGCGGCGGACCACCAGGGCGAGGAGCACACCGTCGGGCGAGAAGGCCGGCGCGTCCTCCTCGACCTCGGCGTCCCAGTCGCCGAGCAGGCGGCGCTGCTCGCCGCCGTCGGGGCGCATGAGGAAGACGCGGGCCGGGCCCTCGCGCGCCGACAGGAACGAGAGGATGTCGCCGGCCGGCGCCCAGACCGGCGACCAGTCGTCGCGGTGGAACGCGGTGAGGCGCGCCTCCCGGCCGCCGTCGGCCGCCATGACATAGATCTCGGCGTTGCCGTCGCGGCTCGAGGTGAAGGCGATGAGGCGACCGTCGGGCGACACCGCCGGCTCGAAGTTGCCGTGCGGGCTGTCGGTCAGGCGACGCGGCGCTCCGCCGGTCAGCGACACCCGGTAGATGTCGCGGAAGCTCTCGCGGTCGGTCTCGACCGCGAGCCACGGCG
>Ga0193753_10004194_pt1 | contig 10368 bp, 7 predicted proteins | sample H1c2metaG_FD_144925 | JGI IMG/M metagenome (GOLD analysis project Ga0193753, IMG submission 144925) | Soil microbial communities from a riparian zone of the East river system, Colorado, United States - H1c2 | ecosystem: Environmental > Terrestrial > Soil > Riparian zone | place: USA: East River... | reverse complement strand
CTCCGCCGCGCCGGAGACGCCGGGCTCCATCCACGAGGGCGGCGAGCTCGGCTACTCGCTGCTGCACGCGTACGGCGCGGTCTTCGACAACCCGGGCCTGCTCGTGGCGTGCGTCGTCGGCGACGGCGAGGCGGAGACCGGGCCGCTCGCGGCAAGCTGGCACTCGAACAAATTCTGCAACCCGGCGCGCGATGGCGCCGTGCTGCCGATCCTGCACCTCAACGGCTGGAAGATCGCGGGCCCGACGGTGCTCGCCCGGCTGCCGCACGACGAGCTGGAGGCGCTGCTGCGCGGCTTCGGCCACGAGGCGCTCTGGGTGGAGGGCGACGACCCCGCCGTGCTGCACCGGGTCATGGCCGTCGCGCTCGACACCGCGATCGCGCGCATCCGCGGCATCCAGCGCGCGGCGCGGCAGGGCGGCAGCCCGGAGCGTCCGCGCTGGCCGATGATCGTCCTGCGCACGCCCAAGGGCTGGACGGGCCCCAAGGTCGTGGATGGCCAGCCGGTGGAGGGCACCTGGCGCAGCCACCAGGTGCCGCTGGCCGACATCGGCAGGCCCGGGCACCTCGCGCTGCTCGAGGCGTGGATGCGCAGCTACGGCCCGGACGAGCTGTTCGACGAGCGCGGCCGCCTCGTGCGCGAGCTCGCGGAGCTCGCGCCGTCCGGCACGCGCCGCATGAGCGCCAATCCGCACGCCAACGGCGGCCTGCTGTTGCGCGACCTCGCGCTGCCGGACTTCCGCCGCTACGCCGTCGCCGTGCCCGCGCCCGGCGCCGTGACGGCCGAGGCCACGCGCGTGCAGGGCCAGCTCCTGCGCGACGTGATGGAGCTCAACGCGGCCGCCAGCAACTTCCGCGTCTTCGGCCCGGACGAGACCGCGAGCAACCGCTGGGACGCGCTCTTCGAGACGACCGCGCGCTGCTGGATGGAGCCGTCCGCGCGCGGCGACGCGCACATGGCGCCCGACGGCCGCGTCATGGAGGTGCTGTCCGAGCATCTCTGCCAGGGCTGGCTCGAGGGCTACCTGCTCAGCGGGCGGCACGGCTTCATGAACTGCTACGAGGCCTTCATCCACGTCGTGGATTCCATGTTCAACCAGCACGCCAAGTGGCTGAAGAGCTGCCGCGCGCTGCCGTGGCGGCGCCCCATCGCGTCGCTGAACTACCTGCTCTCGTCGCACGTGTGGCGCCAGGACCACAACGGCTTCTCGCACCAGGACCCGGGCTTCCTGGACCACGTCGTGAACAAGAAGGCCGAGATCATCCGCGTGTACCTCCCGCCGGATGCCAACACGCTGCTCTCCGTCACGGACCACTGCCTGCGCAGCCGCGACTTCGTCAACGTGATCGTCGCGGGCAAGCAGCCGGCGCCGCAGTGGCTGGACATGGACGACGCCGTGCGCCACTGCACCGCGGGCATCGGCATCTGGACCTGGGCCAGCAGCGATGCGGGCGGCGAGCCCGACGTCGTCATGGCATGCTGCGGCGACGTGCCGACGCTCGAGACGCTGGCCGCCGTGGACCTGCTGCGCACCCTGGTGCCGGAGCTGAAGGTGCGCGTGGTCAACGTGGTGGATCTCATGAAGCTCCAGCCGCCGCACGAGCACCCGCACGGACTCGGCGATGCGGAGTTCGACGTGCTCTTCACGCGCGACAGGCCGGTGGTCTTCGCCTTCCATGGCTACCCGTGGCTCGTGCACCGGCTCACGTACCGCCGCACCAACCACGAGAACATCCACGTGCGCGGCTACAAGGAGGAGGGCACGACGACCACGCCCTTCGACATGGTCGTGCGCAACGACCTCGATCGCTTCCATCTCGTCGCGGACGTCATCGAGCGCGTGCCGGGTCTCGGCGCGCGCGCCGCGCACGCGCTGCAGCACGTCCGCGACAGGCTGCTGGACCACGAGCTCTACATCGCGGAGCACGGCGAGGACATGCCCGCCATCCGCGACTGGGTCTGGGGCGCGGCCGCGCCGCCGCGCGAGGCCCGCTCGTGAGCGGCGGCGGGGCCGGGGCACCCGGCACCCGCGGACTCGCGCCACGGAAAGAAGGCGCGGGAGCGCGCTCCCGGCCGGCGGCCGCACGACGGCCGCTCGTGGCCTGCCGGGACTGCGACCTGCTGCACCGCGTGGCGGAGCTGCCGCACGGCGCGACGGCGCGCTGCACGCGCTGCGGCGGCGTCCTCGCGCAGAGCCGCCGCAACAGCGTGGACCGCTCGCTCGCATGGACGGCCGGCAGCGCCCTGCTGTTCGTCCTCGCCAACACCTTCCCGATCCTGGTCTTCAGGATGCAGGGACGCGAGCAGCAGAACGTGCTCGTGTCCGGCTGCCTGGAGCTGGCGCGGCAGGGCTGGTGGCCGCTGGCGGCGCTGGTCTTCGTGGCGAGCGTGGCCGCTCCCGCGCTGCGCCTCGCGGCCCTGCTCCACGTGCTGGTGCCGCTGCGCCTCGGGCGCACGCCGTGGGGCTTCGTGCGCGCCTTCCGGCTGGTCGACGCGCTCGAGCCGTGGAGCATGCTGGAGGTCTTCATGCTGGGTGTCGTCGTGGCCATCATCAAGCTCTCGGGCATGGCGGAGGTCCTGATGGGCGCCGGGCTCTACGCGTTCATGATGCTGATCGTCACGTCCACCGCGGCCACGGCCGTGCTGGATCGCGACCTCGTCTGGCGCCACGCGGGCGGCCGCGCGGCGGTGGCCGGCAGGATGCCGCGCGCGGCGGAAGGACAGGCCACGTGAACGCGCTGCGCGGCGACGTCGCGCCCGGCGAGCGGAGCGCGCGGGCCCGGGACGGGGCGGGTCCCGCGCGGACCGCGCCCGCCGGTCACGCCGGGCCGCACGTCACCGCGCGCGAGGCGGGTCTCGTGCGCTGCCATGCGTGCGGGCTGCTCGCGCGCGTGCGCCGGCTGGCGACACGGACCGGCCTGCACTGTCCGCGCTGCGCCGCGCCGCTGCGCCAGCGCAAGCCGGACGTCGCCGCGCGCACGTGGTGCTTCCTCGTCGCGGCAGCCATCCTGTACGTGCCCGCGAACGCGCTGCCCGTGATGCGCATCGTGTCCTTCGGCTCGGCCGAGGAGGACACGATCCTGGGCGGCGTCAAGGCGCTGTTCGCCACCGGCCAGCCTGCCATCGCGCTGGTCGTGCTCTTCGCGAGCATCACCGTGCCGCTCCTCAAGATCGGCGGCCTCGCCTGGCTGCTGCTCTCCGCGCAGCGCGGCTGGACCTGGCGGCGGCGGGACCGCACGCGGCTCCATCGCCTCATCGAGATCGTCGGGCGCTGGTCCATGCTGGACATCTTCATGCTCTCGATCCTCGCCGGGCTGGTGAAGCTGGACGCGATCGCGACGGTGGAGGCCGGCCCCGGCGCGCTGGCCTTCGCGGCCGTGGTCGTGCTGACCCTGTGCGCGACCGCCAGCTTCGATCCGCGCCTGATCTGGGATTCCCTGCGGGAGGACGTGCCATGAGCGAGGGCGAGGCGCCCGGTGCGACGCCCGGCAGACCGGTCGATCCGCGCGCGGGCGAAGTACGCGACGTGCACGACGTGCACGACGAGCGCGACGAGCGCGACGAGCACGACGAGCGCGATGCGCGCGACGTGCGGGATGGGTACGACGTGCCGGACGTGCCCGATGCGGTGGTCGGCCCGCGGCGCGGGCCGTCCATCGTGTGGCTCGTGCCGCTCCTGGCTGCCGCGATCGGCGTCTGGCTCTGGTACGTCGCCGAGCACGAGAAGGGACCGCAGATCACGATCGCGCTGCACACCGCCGAGGACATCGAGACGGGCCGGACGCGCGTGAAGTTCCGCAACGTGGACCTCGGCGAGGTCCAGCGCATCGACTTCGCGGACGACCTCTCGGGCGTCGTGGTCACGGTGCAGATGAACCGTCGCGCGACGCCGTACCTGCGCGACGGGGCGCGCTTCTGGGTGGTCCGCCCGCGCATCGGCGCGCGCGGCATCTCGGGCCTGGGAACGCTGGTGTCCGGCGCCTACATCGAGATGGAGCCCTCCATCTCCGGCCAGCCGCGCCGGAGCTTCACCGGCCTGGAGGAGCCGCCGGTCGCGCCGAACGACGCGCCCGGCCTCAAGCTGCAGCTCCATGCGGAGGACCTCGGCGCAGTCGACGTCGGCTCGGGCGTCTTCTTCAAGGGCATCCAGGTGGGCCAGGTCGAGAGCCACCGCCTCGCGGTGGACAGCCACAGCGTGGACGTGACCGTCTACATCGAGCCGCAGTTCGCGCCGCTCATCCATCGCGGCACGCGCTTCTGGAACGCGAGCGGCATCGACGTGACGCTCGGCACCGACGGCGTGCAGGCCAGCATGCAGTCGCTCGAGGCGCTGTTCCGCGGCGGCATCGCGTGCGAGACGCCGCGCGACGCCGACGCGGGCGAGCCGGCGCACTCCGGCGACACCTTCACCCTCCACGCGAACCGCGCCGCGTCGCAGGAGGGAAAGACCGACGACGGCCTCACCGTGGTCATGTTCTTCAGCGGCTCGGTGCGCGGGCTCGCGCTGGGCGCGCCGGTGGAATTCCGCGGCATCCGAGTCGGCTCGGTGAAGGACTTCTGGCTGGAGTTCGATGCGGACACGCACGAGACGCGCATCCCGGTGCTGGCCACGATCCAGTCCGGCGTGGGCCGGCGCGTGGATTCCGGCGCCCGGGACACGCCGGAGCAGGATCTGCAGGGGCTCATCGCGCGCGGCCTGCGGGCGCGGCTCGCGACCGGCAGCCTGCTCACCGGCGCGCTCTTCGTGGACGTGGACATGTTCCCCGGCACGCCCGCCACGCTCGTCGGCGGCGGCGGTCGCATCGAGGTGCCGACGATCCCGTCCACCAGCGAGACGCTGGCCCACGCGCTCACGCAGGTCACCGAGGTCGTCGCGGAGCTGCACTCCATGGTGCAGCACGTGGAGCAGGCCACGCCCACGCTGCTCGCCGGCGTGGAGCAGGCCTCGGTCTCCGTGCAGACCGCGCTCGCCCAGGCGACGCTGACGATGCAGCGCCTGCAGGCGCTCGCCGACGAGGGCGGCGCGCTGAGCGGCCCGCTGCGGGACGCGCTCGCGGAGCTCGCCCGCAGCCTGCGATCCGTCCGCGAGCTCGTCGACATGCTCGAACGCCACCCGGAAGCCCTCATCCGGGGCAAGCCGGACGGAGACCGCTGATGAAACGTTCCGCTTCCCGCCTCGTGCGCGCCGTCGCGCCTGCTGTCGTGCTGGCCGTCGCGCTGGCGGCCTGCGGGACCACGCGGCCCGCCCGCTTCTACGCGCTCGCGCCGCTGGCAGTTCGTCCGGGCGCGGTCGAGGCCGCCGGGTCCGCGGCGCCCGCTGGCGTCCCCCTGGCCATCCATCTGGTCAGGATCCCGGCGCTCGTGGACCGCCCGCAGCTCGTGAGCTGCCTTTCCGACCACGAGCGGCGCTTCGACGAGTACGCCCGCTGGGCCGAGCCGCTCGCGCCGCACCTGGCGGCCGTGCTCGCCGAGAACCTGTCCGTGCTGCTCGCGCCGACGCCGGTTCTCGTGGACCCGGAGCCGGGCGAGGAGCGCGCGGCGCGGCGGGTCCGGATCGAGATCCTGCACTTCGACAGCCTGCCCGGGGGACAGGCCGTGCTCTCCGCCCGCTGGAGCTTCCGGGAGCCGGGTGCCGGCCCGGAGGCCGAGGGGCCCGACTGGAGCACCGGGACCTGGCGCGCCGCCGCGGCCGCCGGCGATCCCGCCTCCTTCGCCGCGGCGATGAGCCTGAATCTGCTCGAGCTCGGCATCGCGATCGCGGAGCGGGCCGGAGGACACCCGACGCACTGATCCGCTGCGATCCGGGCGAAGACGGGTCGCGCGCGACCGCCCGCTGTCGTGCGCTTCCCGACCCGGCGGCGGACAACGTGGTATCTTTCAGCCCTGCATCTGGCCGATGAGCGGGCAGCTCGTTCCGCAGCCCCCTCGTCACCCGCGGTTCCGTGCGGGCCCACACCTCGGAAACGAGAGATTGCCACCGCCATGAGAGTGCTCTTCCTCACGCAGTTCACCGCCCAGGAACCCCTGGGCATCATGACCCTCTCCACGGCGCTCAAGGCCGCCGGGCACGAGACCAAGCTGATCTTCCTCCCGGACGTGCACTTCGAGGCGAAGCTGCGCGAGTACGACCCGGGCGTGGTCTGCTACTCGATGACCACCGGCTGGCACCACCCGATCGGCGGCCTCAACCTCCGCGTCAAGAAGATCCTGCCCAACGTGGTGTCGCTCTGCGGCGGCATGCACGTGACGCTGGTCCCCGAGTACCTGAACGAGCCGGGCATCGACGCGATCTGCCGCGGCGAGGGCGAGCACGCGCTGGTGGACTTCGTGAACGCCGTCGAGCAGGGCGCCGACATGCGCCACATCCCCAACATCAACTGGAAGGACGCGGACGGCAAGATCTGGGAGAACGAGCCGCGCGTGCTCGAGCCGGACATCGAGAACTTCGGCCAGTGCGACCGCGACATCGTCTACGACGCCGCCGAGTTCTACCGCACCAGCGAGCGCAAGGTCATCAAGACCGACCGCGGCTGCCCCATGAACTGCAGCTTCTGCTTCCACCACGCGTGGAAGAAGAAGGTCTACAAGGTCACGAACAACGAGTACGTGCGCCGCCGCGGCGTCGACCACGTGATCGCCGAGGCGAAGATGATGAAGGAGCGCTACCCGCTCACCTTCGTGCACTTCGTCGACGACATCTTCAACGTGAACAACAAGTGGCTCGAGGACTTCTCGGAGAAGTGGCCGAGCGAGGTCGGCCTGCCCTTCGACTGCATCCTCATGGCCAACATGGTCACGGAGAAGCACATCGCGCTGCTCAAGAAGTCGGGCTGCATCCAGGTGCGCATCGCCTTCGAGGCGGCCAACGACCACATGCGCAACGCGATCATGAAGAAGAACACGACGCGCGCGCAGCTCGTCCGCGCGGCCGGCCACATCAAGGGCGCCGGCCTGCGCCTCGCCAGCCTCAACATGCTCGGCGGCCCGGGCGGCTCCATCGAGGACGACTTCGAGACCATCAAGCTCAACATCGAGTGCAAGGTGGACCACCCGCTGGCCAGCCTGCTCCAGCCCTACCCGATGACGGACATCAACGACATCACGCGGGAGATGGGCTTCGCCATGGACGAGTGGTCGGAGTTCCCGTCGCTCTACAACCGCACCTCGTCCATCGCGCTGCCCAACCGGCACTACTACGAGAACCTGCACAAGTGGTTCCCGGTGGTCGTGCGCTACCCGTGGCTGCTGCCGGTCGCGCGCCGCGCGATCAAGCTGAAGTTCATGCACCGCCCGTACCTGGCCGCGTACATGCTCTACAGCGAGTGGCTCGTCACCGAGCAGAACAAGATGTATTACTCGATCCAGGGCAAGAAGGGCTTCAAGACGCTGACGCTCGTGGACTTCACGTCGCGCGTCATCATGAAGGGCTTCCTGCGCGCGTTCACCACGATCTTCGGCAAGGCCAACGTGCGCCTCGCGACGAAGATGGCGCTCAACGACGAGCGCGCGATGAACCACCTCGACTGAGGTCCGTGCGCCGCGATCCCCGCCCGCCGGCCTGCCCTCACGCGGCAGTCCGGCGGACGACGCGGTGCGCGCCGTCCGGCCGCGCGCGCCTCCTCGTTGGGCCGGCCATGAAACACGCCTCCCTCCCGTCCGCGGCTGCCCCCACCTCACGCTCGCGCTTCCCGCGCTTCGCTCCGGCCGCGGCACCTCGCATCGCGCGGCGGGTCGCGCGGCTCGCGGTGCTGGCCGTGCTGGCCGTGCTGGCGCTCGCCGGGTCCGGATGCGGTGCGCACGAGGCGGACGTGGTTCTCTACTGCGCGGTGGACCAGGCGCACGCCGAGCCGATCATCGCGGCCTTCGAGAAGTCCACGGGCCTGGATGTCGAGGCCTATTACGACGTGGAAGCCTCCAAGTCCGTCGGCCTGCGGCGCCGGCTGCAGGCCGAGAGCGTCGCGGGCCGCCCGATCTGCGACGTCTTCTGGAACAACGAGCCGGTGCAGACCGTGGTGCTCGCGCGTCAGGGCATGCTGCAGCCGTACGACTCGCCGTCGGCCGCGGACATCCCGGCCCGTTACCGCGACCCCGCGCGGATGTGGACCGGCTTCGCGGCGCGCGCGCGCGTGCTCATCGTGAACACGGCGAAGCTCCCCGATCCCGCGAGCCGGCCGTCGCGCACGGCGGACCTCGCCGACCCCTCGTACCGCGGACGCACCGGCATGGCCGAGCCGCTGACGGGCACCACCGCCGCGCACGCCGCCTGGTGGCTCGCGACGCTGGGCCACGACGGCACGTTCGCACTGTTCGAGCGCCTGCGCGCCAACCAGGTGCGCTTCGGCCCCGGCAATGCGCACCTCATGCGCCTCGTGCGCGAGGGCGAGCTCGACTTCGGCTTCACCGACACCGACGACTGCCAGGAGGCCATCGACGAAGGCTTTCCCGTGCAGCGCGTGCTGCCCGACCAGGGCGCCGGTGATCCCGGCCTGCTCGTGATCCCGAACACCGTGGCGCTCGTGAAGGGCGCGCCGCACGCCGACAACGGCCGCAAGCTCATCGACCACCTGCTCTCGCGCGAGGTCGAAGCACGCCTCGCAGCCGGCCCGTCGGTCCAGATCCCTCTGCGCGACGACGTCGCGCGCCCCGCGAGCGTCGTGGACCTCCGCCAGTGCAAGCTGGCCGACACGGACTGGGCCGCCGCCGGCGCCGCGTACGAAGCCAGCGCCGACGAGCTGGAGGCGTACTTCACGAGGTGAACGGCGCCGTGCCGCTCCGGGGCGTCGGGGGCGCGCCTCCGAAGAGCGGACTCGCAGAGACCGCGAGACGAATGACCATCGTCCGCGCGCAGCGTCTGCCGTGACTCGTGGGCCAGTGGAGGCACGGCCTCTACTGGCCCACAGACTCCGCGCGGCCCCCCCGCGCGGGCTGGGGGCCTGACCCGCCTCGGCGGTGTGCGCGGAGCCTTCGGCACGCAAGGTCACCATCACCGAGCGCGCGTTCAGTTCCCCCTGATCCCCGCGCGGCCACCTGCCCCCTCACAAGCGCCAAGGCGTTGCCCGAGCGCGTCTGAAGAAGGGGCGCCGTCTCGTTGCGGAGGGTGCGTTCCAGACAATGAGGCGCATGGTGCGGCGCAGCGTTGGCCGAGGAGCGGAGCCCCGCTCCGAGCGTTCCCGACCCTCCGCGCTAGAATCCCGCCGCGTGGAAGCCAGCCCCGAACTCGTCGCGCTGAGGGAGAAGACCGAGGCGCTGCTCCGGCGCGCGGTCGCGGACTTCCGCCCGTCGGGTGACCGCTTCGAGGTCCCGTACCAGGGCACGCGCCTCATCGTGCATCCGCTGGACTGGACGCGCGGCCGCACGCTGCTGCGCTTCATCGCGCCGGTGGTCATCGGCGTGGCGCCTTCGCCCGAGCTGCACGCGCGCCTGTCCGAGCTGAACAACACGACGATCTTCGGCAAGTTCTACGTGATGGACGGTGCCGTGTGGATCGAGCACAACCTGCTCGGCGAATCCGTGGACTGGGAGGAGTTCCGCGCGGTGCTGGCCTCGGTGGCGCACCACGCGGACCATCTCGACGACGTGCTCATCGCCGAGTTCGGCGGACGCAAATGGAGCGATCATGCGTGAGACGAAGGCCGCGCTCGTGGCGCTGGAGACCCTGCACGCCGAGGCCTGGCCGCCGCCGGTGCGGGAACTGCTCGACGCCGTCGTCGACGTCGCCCGCCGGCTGTCGCACAACGTGGTCGGGCTCGAGCACCTGCTCATCGTGGGCGCGGAGAACGGCGTGGAGAGCATGGCGCACGTCGTGCCCGGCCTTGCCGCCTTCCGCGAGGCGCTGCTCGACGCGCTGCACGACGACCGCGACAGCTTCCGGCGCCGAGCGCCGGCGGGCGCGGAGGCGCAGGTCTTCGTGCGGCCGGCGCTGCTCGCTCTGCTGCAGCGCGTGCGGGCCGGAGAGCCCGCGACGAAGCTGATGGCCGAGACCATGGAGTCCGACCTGCCGCGCATCGTGCGCGCCTTGAGCTTCGCGCGCGGCACGGAGCCGGACGTCCTGCCGCCGGACACGATCGCGCTCGAGAAGGAGCGCGCGTGGGATCCCTCGCTCGCGACGGGCGCGGGCGCGGACGCGGACGCGGACGCGGACGCGACGGACAGTGGCGAGGACGGCAGCCCGCAGCGCACCGGCGGCGAGCCGCGCACCCTCCCGCTCACTTCGGACCTCTGCAAGTCGGCAGCGGACGACCTGCCGCTCGTCGGGCGCGGCACGCTCGTCGGGCAGGCGGCGCGCATCCTGCTGCGCTTCCACGAGCCGGTGGTGGTCATCGTGGGCGAGCCCGGCTCCGGCAAGACGGCCTTCGTGCGCGCCGCCTG
>Ga0193753_10004193_pt1 | contig 10373 bp, 9 predicted proteins | sample H1c2metaG_FD_144925 | JGI IMG/M metagenome (GOLD analysis project Ga0193753, IMG submission 144925) | Soil microbial communities from a riparian zone of the East river system, Colorado, United States - H1c2 | ecosystem: Environmental > Terrestrial > Soil > Riparian zone | place: USA: East River... | reverse complement strand
TTGTTTTTCGGTGGCGCGGTCGCCAAGTGGTAAGGCAGTGGTCCGCAAAAACGCCTTTCTCTCTGGTCGTACGCGGGTTCAATGGGATACGGGGACTTGGTGAGGAGTAAATAGGCGACAAGAGGGCAGTTTGGGCACAGATTTTGGGTACAAATTTTCCAAGGTGGCGATGCCGAAGTGGTCGAGGCGTTGGCCTGCAAAGCCGATCTTAGTGGGTTCGAGTCCCACCGCTACCTCCAATCTTTTAAATCCAGCAAAGAACTTAACTTCCTAGTTGGGCGTTACGGGAGCAATACTGTCAGAGCCTTCGAGCGGGATGAGATCATCGCGCTTTTGAACCGCTGAGTCGCTTGGCAGCGGTTTTGTTGTGTAGGTAATTTCTGTTCCGTTACCATGCGAGATAAAAACTTCGCCACCGTCCGGACGCCCGAAATTTAGCGATTGCCGGACTAACGCGTGCGGACACTGTCGCAGAAAGCCCGCGCCTCAAGTAGTCATCCTGACCTTGATCGCGGATGAATAGTTGTCATTGCTTGCGACCTGATAGCCGGGCCAGTGCCGGGGCGAGTCCGAAGCCGGGGTGAGGTTTGATTGGCCTAAATTTAGTCGAGTTGACGATATTGGCTGCTCCCCATATTTGTTTGGGGATTGTGTTTTGGCAATGGAAACGAGCCACAAAAAACTTGGAAGAGCCAACAAGACGGAAGATATTGTTTACAGCTCTGGTGGGAGGCTCGCTAAATTTGGGAATTTTGTGGTTCACTCTGATATGCGCTAACCTTCACGTAATGGCTGGAAAGACCGGAAACGCAATCGGAAATGTTGTGATGACACTGATGGCAATATTGTTTTTCGTGATAGCCGCGACAAAACAAAAGGGAACAAACGTGGCAATTGCGGCGACCGTGAGCGGGTTCCTGATTTGGGTGGCGGGTTATGTAGGGAGTTTGTGACGGAAGAGTTGAACTCCCTCCGGCAGTACCCCGCCCTTGGAAATTGGGCGGATACCTACTTCTCCTGCGCCCTCAGCGCTTCATATCCGCTTCAGGTTCGCTAGGGAGTTCCGCGATTATCAAAACGTGGAACCAGTCGTTCGGGTAACCGTTCTCCTTGGAGGGTCGTCAGTGCTTCCAGTGCCGTGGTTATTTTGGCACAGCCAGCGAAATCTTTTTGTTGTTCCATTACTTGCAGGCTCATTCTCATTGAAGTTTCAGCGCGTAGAATTTTCTCTTTGAGAATGCAGTTATCCGTTTCGCAAATTGCAGCTAGATAGTCGGTATGCCAATCGAAGTGGAGCATAGAGCCTTTCAACTTCGTCATTCTGAACAACGTTTGTTCGAACGGAGGGCCTTTAATCTGTCGCCTTTTTCCTTGAGCAGACGGTTTATTTCAATGACCAACTCGCTAAGTTTGTCTGGGTCTTGCTCTACAGACGCCTGCTTGCACAATTCTTTCCAGCGTTCTTCGTTGTTTTGCACAGTACGTGTTTAACACAAATGGAAAATGAACGCCGTTCGGTGCCGTACAGATGGTTGGCTCTGTAGGACATCCTACAAAGCCGTTATAAAGGAACATTAAAATCGACACTTTGGTAAAAAGGGTATAAGGGTATACCTGAGATGAAAAAGAGAGACCTTACCTCGAAGCAAGTCCATTCTGTTCCATGCCGAACGTGTGAAGTTCCTGCTGGTAGGCGATGCATTCTTCATTCAGGCGGATTTCGCATTGAACCTCACGTTAACCGCAAACTAAAGGCAATGGAAAAACTCGAGCGAAATTAAGTCTCTGGGGATTCCCATACAGGAAGGGAGAACGCCGAGTAGTCGGTCGCAGCGTTCCGTGGGGTGGGATTCAAGTCATGATTAATTTTGGCTCCAGTCCGGAAAAACGATATCGGGTGTACGTAGTCGGGACACCAGTGAGTATTGATAGAGTCCGCGAATGCCAATGAAACCGAAGTCTCGGCTATCGAAACGCGGTCCAAAATTCAGGCGGAGTGTCGTGCGGCTAACTATCGAAGAGCACGATTTGTATGGCGCGACTTTTGATATGGCTAGCAAACGTCCGAAAGATTCATTCGACCAAATCATCAAGCGTGTTGTTCCTGAGGCGATGTTAAAAGCAAAAGATGTGAAGCCGTTTATTGCAGAGTTGCGGAAGGCGTACAAGTTGGCTCGATAATGCGATGGTGTAATATTCGTAAGACGAAAAGTGATGAACTGGCACGCACTACGCTACGCTCCCGCTTTTAAACCCGACGGACGCTTGACATTAACCAGCCCGCTCGTCGAAACTGGCGGAGAAGCGGCAGGCCCGCTCGGGAGGTGCGCCATGCAGCTATGCTTCAAGGCTCTCTTGAACGAGTCCCGCAACAGTTGTGCAGGTAGCCGGGGATATTAAGTCGTGGCGACGTTAAGGCACAGGCTATCTTGCCGAAGCGGGCGCTGGCTTCGCATCCAATGACTTCACTGGTCTCGCGAAGTGTTCCGTCAATCACTTTCGTAAAAAACACGACGCGCTTTTCCGGTTTCATCGAACCGTCCAAAACCGATGTGAGAGGCTGTACAAGCGAAGATCGTTGAGCAACTGGCAAATGTCGCCGTCAGGGAGTGGCCACTCGCACCGTCAAGGGGCCGACCTGTGTGGTAAGGAATCGAAAGCCTGGTCGCCAACGTCGGCCATGAAAATAACACTCAACGTTGTTGAACATTTATCGGCGGTTCGATTCCGCCTCGGGCCTCCAGATTTCCCCAGCCACGCCTGAGTTTGTTCGGCGATGGCCCGGACTGCCGCAGAGCAGATTTCGCGCGGACGAGTACACTTCGCTCGATGCAACCAAGCGCCTATTCCGGCAATCTTAGTTAGCAAGGCCCTGTATCGGCTCTCGGTTAAGGCGTATTGATTGCTGGCGAACCGCTCACCCAAAGGAACACACGATGCTCCGTTGTACTACTTCCGGGATAATTATTGCAGTCCTATTGTTTTTCGGAACTTTCGCGCAGGCGCAACAAGTTGGCCCGATTCCGCCCCCGCCACCCGCCAGCGCACCAGCAGGACGGCCCAGCGGTCCTCCCGGAAAACCGCAACCCACAGCCATTCAGGAAAGCGCAGCCTCCGGTATTTCGGCTACCCCGCCCGCCAAACCTGTCGAAGAAATCGTCAAATCTTTTGCGGCGCACGAAAGTGAATTTCGCACGGAGCGCGACAACTATACCTACACGCAAACTTTTGTGATTCAAACGATTGACGCGGATGGGCAACCCGACGGGGAAATGCGCATGACCAGCGACATTCTGTTTACGCCCGACGGCAAACGCTATGAACACGTCACTCATGCCCCTGCCAATACGCTGTCTCGCATCACTCTTTCTCAGCAGGACATGGACGACCTCGAACACGTTCAGCCCTTCGTGCTGACGACAGAAGAATTGCCAAAATATGACGTCAAGTATGTTGGCAAGCAGGATTTAGATGATGTGGGTACATACGTCTTTGACGTTGGTCCCAAGAAACTTGAAAAGAATCAGCGCTATTTTCAAGGCCGTATTTGGGTGGAAGACAAAGACTTTGGCATTGTCAAAAGCGACGGCAAAGCGGTCCCGGACATCAAGAAGCATGGCAACGAAAACGTATTTCCAAGATTTGAGACGTTTCGCGAAAACATTGAGGGCAATTATTGGTTTCCCACCTACACCCGCTCGAGCGACACACTGCATTTCACCGGTCAGGAAGTTCGCATCCATATGACCGTGCGCTATGCGAACTACAAGCGGTTTGGCAGCACCATCAAGATCGGCGCGCCGATCACCACCAAGCCAAATAATTAGAGTTTTCCCGGTCGCGCGAAATGCTACAACGATCGCAGCAGTGCGCTAGCTCCATTCCACAGTATCTGCACTCCAATGCAGACCAGCAGGAATGAGGAGAGACGTAGAATAATATTCATGGCGTTCTGCCCGATGGCGGCGGCCAGTCTGTCCGCGAATCCGTAGCAAAGAAAAATACTGACTGCCACCACCGCTGAACCGATCACCGCGGCGAGAATGACCCAGAGATTCGGGCCCAGATGGCGAGGCTCATTGGCTCCGAGCGTAATGGCGACTGAAATTGATCCGGGTCCGACGGTCAGAGGTAACGTCAGCGGATAAAATGCGTTGCGGAATATCTGCTGCAAATTCACATTTTGCCCCACGTCGCTCTGGCGATCATCCTCCTCCTTTCGTTTGAGCATAGCCCAGCCGTTCGATATGACGATCAGTCCACCGCCGACCTGCACAACGGGTATGGAAATTCCAAAAAAGGCCAGAATATGTGTGCCGATAAGAAAGGAAGCGATCAGAAGAATGAAGCTGTTCATTGCAACGCGACGCGCAAGCGCTCTTCTGGCCGCAGTAGGGTATGCCTGCGTCAAGCTTAGAAACACAGGGCTTCCGCCCAACGGATTCACGATGGGGAACAAGGCACTTACAATGAGCAGAATGCTTTTGCCAACTTCAAACAAAGACTGGTCTCCCGGCTGGGAGTATATCCGAACCAGTGCGAGAGTCCCATTTCGAGCGCGTGCCGGCGCAGGAGATCAGCGGCATTCAAGTGACGTTCCGCTGGGCCAAGACGATTTTTGCGGTCGTCACTGCCTGTCCCACATGCCTTTGCGTATGATCGGCCACATGAACCAGCAGTCCGCCCAGGGTTGTGGGCAGCATTTTCTTGCCAACCGTCCGCAACTGCTCAAAGTCCCCGTGTGACAGCGCCCGCACTCGATTCCTTGCCTCGTCCAGTGCCGAGTTCACCTCCTCAAACAACTGCTCGCGGCTAGTTGCCGTTCGTTCCAGTTCTGTCTTTAAATCCGCCAGCTGTTCGGCGCTCAATACGCGTGCTTCTGCATAGGTCAGCAGCCGGTCCACGCTGTGTGCAATGTGCCGCAATTGAAACGCAACGGACGGCAATCCGTGAGGATGCGTGTGCAATTCCTGGTCGGTCAGTTCGTTGCACCAGGTATGGAGGTCCTCGGCGGCCAGTTGCAGGGCGTGCAAAACGGCGCGTGGTACAGCTGGAATGTCCTGTAACGTTTCCCGCAACCAGGGTTCGGGCTGATTCAACGGACGCGCTGGAGTTCTTCTCATACGTATCACTTTCCGGACAAGGTGGACTTGGTAATCGGTTCCAGGGAGAAATTAAATAAAGCTATGGTTCTTCGTTTGATTCCCGTTCACCCTTCATTTGACAGTTTACGCCGTGCACCATACGATTTTCACGGAACATTCATCTGACGGCATTCAACTCTGGTCTCTTCCAGTGAGGATGGGTATGGCAAAGCGCAAGCAAAGTTTAAAACGGCCCCTGCATCCCGGAGAGCGGGTCCGGGTACTGATTTCGGGCACCCGCATTCAGCGACGAATCAAGGAATTGTCCCGGCAAATCGCCAAAGACTTTCCAGAAGAACCACTCCATCTTGTTGGCGTATTGAAAGGCTCTGTGTTTTTCTTGAGTGATCTTGCCAGGAATATTCCGGGTCAGGTGTCGATCGATTTCATTGCTGTCTCCAGTTATGGAAAAGAGATCCACTCTTCGGGCCAGGTGCGCCTTACCAGGGATTTGGACGCCAGTATCGAAGGCAAAACGGTCATCGTAGTTGAGGACATCCTGGACACCGGCATGACCCTGCAATATCTTTTGCGCATTTTTGAACAGCGCAACCCGAAGCATCTGCGCATTGCCGCACTACTCGACAAACCCGAGCGTCGCATCACCGCTGTCCAGGCAGACTACGTGGGCTTCACCATTCCTAACGCGTTTGTGGTGGGGTTTGGCCTCGACTATGCCGAGCGCTATCGCAATCTCCCCGATATTGGCGTTCTCTCTTTCAGCAAGCATGCTCGCAAGCCAGCGGACAGAAAGTGATTTCTACTGTTTGCGGTCAGTTTGCCGCGATTGCTCACGCCGGCCTGCTATAATAAGAAAGCGAAATGAATCCCCCGGATACAAATATAGAAGCAATCTCAAAAAGTGACGGCCAGGAACTTTCAGCCGAAGTTCTCACTACGCTTTCTGAAATCGGTGAAGAGGTAAATTCTTCTCTTGACCTGGATGAGGTTCTCGCCCGCACTGCTGCCCTGATCAAACGCCATATCGATTACGAAATTTTCGGAGTCCTGATGATCGAGGGCGATGGCAGCTATCTGAAGCATCGCTTCGCCATCGGTTATCCGCGCGATCTTGCAGAAAATCTCCGTATTCCTCTAGGGCAGGGAATCAGCGGCACGGCTGCTGTCACGGGCCATTCCGTCCGTGTCAGCGATACGACAAAAGACCCGCGGTACATAAATGCCATTGATAATGTCCGATCCGAGCTTGCTGTTCCTCTTATGCTGCAGGGCAAATGTGTCGGGGTCCTCGACATTCAAAGTCGGCACCTCGACTATTTCACGCGCGATCAGCAAAGTATTCTCACGCTCCTCGCCAGCCGCCTGGCTGTAGCTATTGAAAACGCCCGACTCTTCCAGCGCGTCAGCGCGCAGGCGGAAACTCTGCTTCTATTGAATGAAGTCGCTCGCGAAACGGGCTCCATCCTGGATGTTGAAGAACTCCTCCGCCGTGCTGCCGAGCAGACCAAGCGGGTCATCGACTATCAAATTCTCAGCATCATGCTGTATGACGAAGATCTCAAAGTGTTCCGTCATCGCGTCGACGTGAAGCATGGCCATCGTGTGCAAGGCAAACTCCGTGCCGCTGTCACGGAAGGCATCGTGGGCGCTGCCGCTACGCTAAAAGAACCGGTCCTGGTCCCGGACGTCACCGCCGACCCGCGCTATTTAATGGTGAATCCCGAAACCCGCTCGGAACTCGCTATTCCCATGGTTCATAAAGGAAAGGTCATCGGGGTATTGGACCTCGAAAGCCCCCAGCTCAACTACTTCACTCCCGATCACGTTCAGACGCTCTCGATCCTGGCCGCCAACCTGGCCGTGTCGCTTGAAAACGCCCGCCTCTATGAACAGGTGGCACGCGATGAAGCGCGACTAGAGCGTGATCTGCAGGCCGCCAAACGTATTCAAGGGGCGCTGCTGCAGCCCGTTCCGACAGAAGACTACGGGCTCGACATTGCTGCGCGATATCTTTCCGCGCGCGAAGTCTGTGGTGATCTCTACGAATTTCTGCGCTACGGCCCGCAGCAACTAGGCATCGCGCTCGGTGATGTCAGCGGAAAGGGAACTGCCGCCGCCCTGTATGGCGCAGTTGCGATTGGCATCATGCGCAGTCTCGCTCCGCAAAAACTGCAGCCAGCCGAAATGCTGAGCAAAATGAATCAAGTTGTTGGCGAGCGCCGCATCGAAGGCCGCTTCATGACCGCCTGCTTCGCGACCTGGCAAAAGGGGCGTCACAAATTGCGGGTCGCCAATGCCGGCCAGTCGCAGCCCCTGCTTTACAAAGAAGGTCGCTGCGGCAAGATTGAGCTTACCGGCTTTCCACTCGGAATTTTTGAAGAAGTCAGCTACGACGAGTGGGGTGTCACACTTGAGTCCGGGAACATTCTTGTATTTCATTCCGACGGACTCGCAGAAACCGCCAACTCCGAAGGCCAGTTTTTTGGCACTGAACGTCTGCGCACCCTTATCGAAAAACATCACGAAGTCGGCGCCGCCGATCTAGCCGATATTCTTCTCCGCGAAGTGGACTGGTTTACGCAGAGCGCCCCATTGTCTGATGATCGAACCCTGGTGATCCTGAAGGTAAAATGACCTCTCCATCTGCCGGTACTCCGAAAAAACTCACGTTTGTCGATCCCGCACTGTTTACTCCGCAGTTTCAGTGGAAGGAATCCGGCGACAGGCATTCGGAGACCGTTTTCTGTGAAGGTGTGTCGTTACCTGACGTTGCGGCAAGAATTGGCACTCCCGCGTATCTCTACAGCCACGCGGCCATCATGGACTCCTACGACGAACTGCATCGCGGCCTCGGCAAGCTCCCGCATACCCTGTGTTTTGCCGTAAAAGCCAACGGCAATCTCACCATCCTTAGTCAATTGGCAAAGCGGGGAAGCGGTTTTGACGTGGTTTCTGGCGGCGAACTCCAGCAACTTCGCCACGTTGGTGTCCCCGGTAACCGTATCGTTTTCTCCGGTGTTGGCAAGTCGCGCGAAGAAATTCGCGAAGCTCTGGGCTACTCGGTAAGCCGCAAGTCAAAAAAATCGGGCATCCTTCTTTTCAATATCGAATCTGCAGAGGAACTCGAGTCCTTTCTCGAGGAATCTTCGCGGCACGTGGCAGGCGGCGGCCGAAGACCTTCTTTGTCGATCCGCGTGAATCCCGACGTTCGGGCAGGCGGCCATCCGCACATCGCCACCGGCCACCATGAACACAAGTTCGGCCTCGATTGGTACGCTGCCCGCGACCTGTATCTCGCCCATCGTTCGTCAAAATGGATTGCCTGGCAGGGAATCAGCGCCCACATTGGTTCGCAAATTGTCAGTCTCGATCCCTTCCGCCGCGCCGTCACCCGCCTGGCCAGCTATGTTGCTCAGCTCAGGAAATCTGGCATCGCTTTGCGCTATCTCGATATTGGCGGCGGCCTCGGTGTCCGCTACACAAATGAGCAACCCGCATCCCGCACGGCCTACGCGCGTATGGCCGCCAAAATCGTGAAGCCCCTCGGCCTGCATCTCCTGCTCGAACCTGGCCGTACCATCATCGCGCAGGCCGGAGTTCTCCTCACCCGGGTGGTCTACGCTAAAACAAACCGTGGCAAATCTTTTGTTATTGTTGACGCCGGAATGAACGATCTGATGCGCCCCGCGCTTTACGGAGCGGTGCATCCCATTACGCGAGTGACCCGTGAGGCCGGCAAGGCTCGGACGGCGACGCAGCGTGTGGACATCGTTGGGCCGGTTTGCGAAACAGGGGACTGCTTCGTTAAGAATTGGCCGCTTGGTGAAGTCAAAACGGACGATGTCCTGGCCATTTGGGTCACCGGTGCCTATGGCATGTCGCTCGCTTCCAATTACAACGCCCGCCGCCGCGCTGCTGAAGTCCTTGTGGAGGGCAATCGTTTCCGCATCATTCGCAGCCGCGAAACACACGAAGATCTGCTCCACGGTGATACCCTCGCCTAGCGCCTGGGCATCCCGGTCCGCAAAAAGCGCACCGACCGGAAGAGCTTCCCGCACTGGCTCGGCACAAAAGCTTAATTTTTTAACGGAAGTCCTACGTTTCGCCCCACTTCAATTTGTCGTGCAGGATCTCAAAGTAGGATTTCTTGGGAGGTTGAATCAGTTTGAGCCGCTGGTGTGCGCGAGTTACGCGCACCAGGTCGGCCGCCTGCAGCGCAATTCCTTTTTGTCCATCCAGCGTGAGGAACACCGAGTCGGAATGACCCGATAGTTTCATTTCTATCAACGAGGAGTCGCGAACAACGACCGGCCGGTCGCTCAGGGTGTGCGGGCAAATCGGCGTGATGATAATGGACTCAACGGTCGGATGCACAATGGGGCCGCCGGCGGAAAGTGAATACGCTGTAGAACCGGTCGGCGTCGCTGCAATCAACCCGTCCGATTTGTAGCGGCAGACAAAGACCTGATCGATAAACAGCTCAACATCGATCATGCGCGCAAGTTCCCCTTTGTTAATCACTACTTCATTCAAAACGTTTTGCGCTTCAGCCACGTTTCCGTCGCGTACCAATTCCGATCGCAGCATGGCCCGCTCGCTGATTGCAAAACGCCCGGCCAGCGTGTCGGTCAATGCCGGATACAATTCCTGCACGGTAAAACTCGTCAAAAAGCCCAAACTGCCCATGTTGATCGGTAAAATCGGAATGCCACGCGGCGCCGCCTCTCGGGCCGCCGCCAGCAAAGTGCCGTCACCGCCCAGCACCAGCAAAATTTGGGAGTCGTCGGCAACTTGCGATCGCGGATTTCCCCTTGCAGGCTCATTCAGTGCCGCGGCCGTTTCTTCATCCCACACCGTCCGGATCCCACGGGCGGCCAGCCACTCGACCAATGGCGGCAGAACCGTCGCCAGATTGGACCCGCGCGGGCGTGAAATTATGCCGACTGTTGCAAAGGACAACTTGGGCTGCATGTCTGCCTCAGATTCTACCTCACTGGTTTTTTGCGCGCGTGTAGAAAATACTCCTGATTGCCCTCCGTTCCTGTAAGTCGGCTGGCTTTCACTGCCAGGCAGTCGAGGCCCGCCGCTTCCGCTGCGAGGCGAACTTCGGCAATCGCCTTTTCATGAAGCACTGGATCTTCGACGATGCCGCCGGGTCCCACGTCCGCGCGCGGCAGCTCGAATTGCGGCTTTATCAAGATCAACCACTCCGATCCGGCTTTAGCGGTAGTCGCTGCGGGCCGCAGTACCCGCCGAACGGAAATAAAC
>Ga0193753_10004190_pt1 | contig 10377 bp, 6 predicted proteins | sample H1c2metaG_FD_144925 | JGI IMG/M metagenome (GOLD analysis project Ga0193753, IMG submission 144925) | Soil microbial communities from a riparian zone of the East river system, Colorado, United States - H1c2 | ecosystem: Environmental > Terrestrial > Soil > Riparian zone | place: USA: East River... | reverse complement strand
CCACTGCTTGTGATCGCGCTGCAAGTCGCGTGCGGTCACGTCGTTGACGATGCTGTAGCCGAAGACGTGCGAGAGCGCCTCTTCACGGCGAATGCCGCGACCGCGCCGCCCGATGATGACCGCGAGCTCCGCCTCGTAATCGAGTTCGCGCGTGAGCGAGGCGTGGGGATCGATGAGGTCGCCGTGCGCGATCAAGGTCGACGGTGGTTTCGTGAAGACGACGGGCCGCTCCGGCGTCTGCTCGTTCGAGGTCGTGTCCGAACCGGCGTCGTAGCCGCTGCGTCCGAATTCGCGCGCATGTTCGTGGTAGTTCTTGCCGACGCAGAAGAGGTTTCGACGCGGGCGCGCGACCGGCGGGCGCAGTGTGAGCTCGCTCGGGGTGAAGCGCGGCGCGTCCTCCAGGACCGTGCCGATGCGCGCCGAGACGTCGCCCCAGTGTTCGATCAGGGTGACGAGGTCGGAGGTGCCGGCGCGTTCCGTGACATCGCGAATGGCTTCGTCCTCGCCCGCGAGGCCGAGGCGATCGCCGTCGGATTCCCGACCGCGGATGCGGAACGTTGCAAGGCGCATGGTGCGATCCTTTCCAAGTGGCACTCCTCATTTCGTCCCTTCCCGTTCGGGAGGGCGACGCGCGGCCATCGTGAACCAATTAGAACCAATTTACCAAATGGCGCGCATCGGTCCCATTCACATTGAGCCGTCTACGTGCGATGTCAAGCGTCGGACCGGGCTAACGTCGCGCGTCATTCGAATGACTTTCGAAGGCAATTGGTTCATATTGGTTTTATGCCGTCGCGTGAAGAGTACCGGGCGTCCGAATACCTCGAAAAATGGCTCGCGGGGCGGAAGCTGCACCCAGGCGACCGGCTCCCTCCCGAACGTGAGCTGGCAACCAAGTTGGGCGTTGGGCGCGCGGCCGTGCGGCGCGCCCTCGCCACGCTCGAGGCGTCGGGCCGGCTCACCCGTCACGTCGGTCGGGGGACATTTCTCGCCGAGGCCACGACGCAGCCGGCGGGTGACGGCGCACCGGCGAGTCCGGCCGACGTGATGGAAATGCGATTGCTCCTAGAACCTCGTCTGGCCGTGCTCGCGGTCTCGGCGGCGACGGCCCGCGATCTCGAGCAGGTGATGCATTGCCTCGAACGCGGCGAGGCCGCGCGCTCGTACGAGGAGTTCGAGCGCTGGGACGCTGCGCTCCATCGAACCCTCGCCGAGGCGACGCACAACCCGCTCGCAGAACGCCTTTACCGGGTCGTTCAAGATGCACGCGACGATCCGTTGTGGGGCAACCTCAAGAGACGGACCTTCAGCACCGAACGCCGCGCGCTTTATCAATCGGACCATCGACAGATCGCCTATGCGCTGGTGGAGCGCGACGCACCCGCGATCGAAAACGCCCTGCGCGCTCACCTCACACGCGTTCGCACGAACCTCTTCGGCGAGGAGCGGTAGGGTACGCGCTCGTGGAACGCGACGCGCGCGCGATCGAAGACGCGATGCGCATGAACGGACCTACCGCACCGAGTGGCTCACCGGCAGGGTCACCGCGACGCGCGCGCCGCCGAGCGGGCTCTCCGTGATGCGCACCGAGCCGCCATGAAGCTCGACGATGCGTCGCACCATCGCGAGACCGAGACCCGCGCCGCCGGCGTCGCGGCCCCTCCCTTCCTCGAGACGCGTGAATCGTTCGAAGACGCGGGTGCGATGCGCGCGCGGGATGCCCTCGCCGTCGTCGTCGACCGTGAGGCGAATCACGCCGCCGCCGGCGCCTGTTGCGACGTCGACGTGCGTCTTCGCGTGCCGGGCAGCATTCTCGATCAGGTTGCGCGTGACGCACGCGAGTTGCTGTCGGTCGCCGGTGACGCGCGCGGCCTGCACGCGATGCACGCGGACCGGCAGCCTCCAGGTGCGCGACGCCTGCTCGAGGACGAGATCGTCGAGGTCGACTTCGCCGCGCACCGCCGCGGCGGCCTCGTCGAGCCGCGCGAGGAGTAGCAAATCGGCGACGAGCTTCTCCATGCGAGCGTCTTCCTGCAGGACGTCGCGGGCGATGGCAGGCCAGCGGCCGGGCTCGGGGTGGGCCAGTGCAACCTCGAGCTGCGTACGGATGCTCGCCACGGGGCTGCGCAGCTCGTGCGAGGCATCGGAGACGAACTCGCGCTGACGGCGCGCCGCGTGCTCGAGGCGATCGAGCATCGAGTTCATCGTTTGGGCGAGCTCGGCGATCTCGTCGCCGGAAGTCGGCACCTGCAGGCGCTCGTGGAGCGTGCTCCCCGTGATGGAGGCGACCCGCCGGGTCATCGTGCGCACGGGCGAGAGCGCACGCCCGGTGACCCACCATGCACCCCTTGCGATCGCAAGGGCGAGCACGGGAATGGCCGCCCAGAGAACGTGCCGTAGCGCATCGACGCTTTGCCGAACGTCATCGAGTGGACTCGCCGCCACCAGCACCAAGCGCCCCTCCTTGGGCGACACCGTTGACAGTCGCGTGACGGACCAGTCGACGTCGGGGAGCGCCGCCGGCAGTGCAGGAGGCGCGGGGAGCGGCGGGAGTCCGCGCACCACCCGCGTGGTCGCTGTACCGTTCTCGAGCCTGCGGATCTCGAACTGGGTGTTCGGCGAGCCTGGCGGAAGGTTCAGCGCATCGAACGGCACGCCGTGCTCCACCTGCGCGCGCAACGACTCGAGGCGCAAGGTATGCCCCCGTTCGACCGTGTGAATCACGGTCTGCTCCACCGCGCGCACCAGAACCCAGGCGCCGAGCACCAGGGCGAGTCCGAACAGGGTGGTGACCGCGAACGTCACCCGGACGCGAACGCTTGCGGCGCCGCTCCCCTTCACGGCCGGCCTCCGAGGCGCGGGTTCGGCATGTGGGCCACCAAGCGATAGCCCACCCCGCGCACGGTCTGCAGCGTCTGACGTCCGAAGGGCTCGTCCACCTTTCGCCGCACGTAGCGGACGTAGACTTCGACCAAATTCGGATCGCCGCCGAACTCCTCGCCCCACACGTCCGCCAACAATTGCTGCTTGGTGATCACCTGCCCTCCCCGCCGCATCAACGACTCCACCAGCGAAAATTCGCGCGGGGTGAGCGTGATAGGGTGTTCGCCGCGCCGGACCTCACGGGTGGCCGGGTCGAGCGTGAGATCGCCGACGGACAGGGTCGCCGGACGCGCCACCGAGCCACGACGAATGAGCGCTCGGAGGCGAGCCACCAAGACGACGTACGAAAAGGGCTTCGAGAGAAAATCGTCGGCGCCGGTATCGAGCGCCTCGGCCTCGTCGTACTCGCCGTCTTTGGCGGTGAGCATCAGGATCGGCGTCCAAACTTGCTCGGCGCGCAAGGCCTCGCAAATCTCGTAACCGTTCATCTCGGGAAGCAAAAGGTCGAGCACGATCGCGGCGAAAGATCCGCTGCGCGCGCGCTCGAAGCCATCTGCGCCATCGCGCGCGACCTCGACCGAAAAGCCCTCGGCGCGAAGCCCGGTCGCGAGCGCGTCGGCGAGGCGCGATTCGTCTTCGACGATGAGGATCCGCATGTCGTACATCCATCTTGCCAAGGTCGAGCTGAAAGCTTGCTGAGAACACTCTCAGGCGCGCTCAGCTTCCCGTAAGGAGCGACGAATTAGGATCGCGAGCAGAAAGGAGAACATTCGATGCATCTACGTCTCGTCCCGCTACGGATTGTCTCATTTGCCCCGCTCGCCCTTACGGTCATCTCCAGCGCGCTCGGGGGCTGCGCCAACGATCCCCCTTCCGAACCAACGACGGCGTCGACGGCGCAAGAACTCACGCCACCGGACGCCGACGTCTCCGCACAGGCGCCCCCTCCGGATCGCGACGCGGGCGCAAAGCTCCACGCGCAGCTCGCGGACTATGCGCGCTGCATGCGCGAACATGGTGTCGATTGGCCGGACCCGCCGGAGGCAAAACCCGGAGAGCCTGTGTTCATCCGACGGGGTCCCACCATGGCGATGCACATGACGGATATCAGCGACGGCGGCATGCCCGCCCCGCCCGCGCTGCCTCCAATGGCGGGCGACGGCGGCGCGCGACTCTTCCTGCGACTCGCGCGCGGGCCTGGGATCGATGGAGGCGCAGTGCCGCAGGCAGCGCGCGACGCGTGTGCGGGCAAGTTGCCAAAGGGAATCGCGATTACCACTTCGGTCGAAGGGGAATGAGTCGGAGCGCGCGGACAACCAAGTTCATTGTTTCTACGGCCCGCAGAATTTTCGATTCTGCGAACCGCCACCCGTCGAGCGACAGGTAAACGCCGGGTTGGCGCTCGTCTGGCAAAACGCATTCGGATCGGTACCCGCGGGGACATCGGCCGTCTCGCAGCTCAGGACGCAGTAGGTCTGTTCGGCCGACTGAAGAGGAGAGCAGACCTCTTTGATGCCCTTCGCGCATTCGCCCGGGGTCGCACAACAGTCCGTATCGGACGTGCACCCATGCGAACAGTAGCCGTTCTGAAGCTCGGTCAAACACACGGCTTGCCCTTTGAGTTTCGTTGTATCGAGCCCCGCGTAACATTGGCTGGCGCTCGTGCAAGTGAGCCCCGTTTGGCCGGGCGAGGAGCCACCGCCAGGCGCGGAGCCGTCGCCGTCTTCGGATCCGGAGCACGCGGCAACGAAGATGCAAGAGGCGAGAACGTGGACGATTGCGCGCATACCCGATGAAGTGGTTCGAGCGCCCACGAATCAGGCCGCGATCGCGAACGGCTAGCGTGCCTGCTGGCCGTTTCCATGGCGCACGATGTGCGGCGGACTGGGTCCAGGCCGCTGACTTTCGGGATACTGTGGGACTCATTTCGGAGTTGGTTCACTTTTACACTTGCTGGCGATCCGGAGAGTAGGGCACGCTCGGGCCGCTTTCCCTCCTTGTCTTCGAGTGAGATGAAGCACAGGCGATCGGGTGATTGTGCGCGCAAGGAGGAGCCCTTGCGCAGAGGGGAGAGGTTCGCGAGAGATTGCCGACGGATGTCTGCCGGGCATTACGTGCCGCCCACAAGGTGCGGTACCGCGATGCGCTCGTGATTCGGTCGCGGCCTTACCACCGCCCGATGTCGCGATGTATTTCGTGGCGAGCGATCCGTATTCCGCAACGCGAACCAACCGCCGCCCGATGTACGTGGCGACGAGTGATTGCGACCTTTCGGAGGGAGTCCCGAATGCGGCAGGTTCCTGTTTTTTCGCGGTTGTCGACCGGATGGCTCGGACGGGGGGCGAGAGGTTTCGTCGCCGTAGCGTGCCTCCTCCTGCTCGTCGTCTTCTCGCTCGCATGCCGATCGGGTCCGGACGCCGAAGGTACCGGCGTCGATTCTTGCGATAGTTACATCGTTGCCTATTCGAACTGCCTGAGAAAGACGGGGATGGGCACGGAACAAATGGCGACACGCCTAACCGCCGCGCGCGCGTCGATGACCCATACGGCGGGCGCCGGTGACGCACCTCGCGCCGCGTTGGCCGCGAAGTGTGCCCAAGCGACAAAGCATATGGAGGAGTCGTGCCGATGAAATGGTCATTTCGAAACAAGAAACTCGGCTTCGGCAAAAAGAACCTCCTCCGCGGACTCCGCTCATGGGTCGTTTTGCTGCCGATTCTCCTTCTTCCATTTCTCGCGCAAGCCGATCAAAGTGGCTCGTCGAACACCGGTAGCCGAGGGGTCTTTGGTGAGACAGTGCAGGGTTGGACCGATTCCCGGACCGGCGCGGCCCAAGCCTCCTACGGCTTCAACCTGCTGCCGGCGCGCGGCGCGATTCAGCCAGAACTCCATCTCAGCTACAATTCCAGCTCTTCAATACGGGAGGCAGGGGTCGGCTGGGGTGTGGAGGGCCTTCCGGTTATCGAACTGAGCTCGCCGCGCGGGGGCGCGCCCAGCGGAGATCCAGGGGGCTCTTGGGACGCCCGGTACTCATTCAATGGCCAGCCACTTATCCCAATCAGCTCCGGTTCCGACCTCGCTGTCACGTTGGCGGATGGTACCGTGGAACAACTACCAACTTGGTCGCAAGGCTGGGCGTACTATCGCCTTCAAAATGATGCTTCGCATTTGAGGTTCTTTCTGTCGCCGCAGCTGCAGCTTACTTGGAGAATCCAGGCGCCCAGCGGGGAGATAACCGAATTGGGACAACCGCTAGCCCATCCAACAGGGGTTGCCGGAGCCATCGAGCTTCTGCCGAGCGGTCAACCCTTTCGCTGGCGGATCATCCTCCGATACGACGATCATTGTGGCGCCAACAGCCCATGCAACGTCGTCCGGTACGACTGGTCCACATTGGGGCATCGCTCCAACATCTTGCTGCCCGTGGACGTATGGGACACGCTCGACGCTGGTGGAAAATTCGCCCATAAGACTCATATCGTCTACGAGGCGAACGATTCAGCCTCTCGCGATCTTGCGACCATTAGCCAGGCCCCCATCTGGGGCGCAAAACCCGGCCTTCGCATTAAGACTGTCGAAGTCGGAGGAAATGGGCACGATTCCTCGAAAGAGACGTCCGTCGTGCGTCGGTATCAACTCGTCTACAAGACCCTGCACCATCGTTCGTTCCTTCATTCGATTACCGAGGAAGGGGCATCGTGTGGCGCGGTCACTTGTCCGACTCTCCCACCGACGACGTTCGAATACACGGAGCCGCCGGATACCTTCGAATTTCGTCAGATGATAACGCCTCAACAGCCTAGTGCCAAAGCGGTTACCCCATCCGATCGGCCGCCCACGCAGCGGATGCCGTTCGAGGCGCTCAATGCTCTTGGATTTGTAGACGTGGATCGTGATGGCGTCGCAGATATCGTTCAAGTTCGCCAGGACCCAGAACAATTCGACGACGTGAACCGCATCTACTTTACGCACGTCAAGACGCATCCGCTCGGGCCGCCGGATATCAGCCTAGAGCAAAAGAGCCTTGACACGTCGAAGATCTCCGACTCCCAGGATGTATTATCGACATACAAGGGAGTTACGCTCGTCTCGTCGCGCGATGTTTGGGGCGCTCCAAGTTTGTTCACGCGCAACGGGTCACTGTTTAACCTCGGTAAAATCGACCTTCAAAGACACTTTGACCCCAACACCGGTTTCCGATGGGAGTTCAGTCCAGACGGCGGTGCGCCCTTCCATCCGTGGATGGGCAACCTCTTCGCCATTGGCGATATCGACGGCAACGGCGCCATGGATATACTATCGAATTTTTCTGGATCGGATGTATATACCTATTTATACTCTCGATTTAGATGGTCAATATATGGCTACAACCCAAACGAATATGGCACATATCCCGACGAGACAGGCAGCATCGACTACTTACCCGGGAGCAACACTATACCGCTCGCTCCTACAGCAAGGGCTTCATCAGATGAGCCGACATACAGTTTCCGATACGACAAGGATATCCCATTTCATGCTCTCGCGGACATGAACGGTGACGGGTTCGCCGATCTGGTTACCCTCGCAGGCTCGCCGTACTCGTCGCAACAGCCGTTTGTGTACTATCCCGGCAACGGTCACGGAGAGTTTCTCTGCGATCGCTCAACGTCGATCTGCACTGTACCGCTCCCGTGCACCAATCACGACGGCCCGACAACGGGCTGCGATACGCCGTGGGTTGCGCTGGGCGGAGCCGCTCCCGTCTATCCACAGTCCGTGCCCGAGGCGTCTCTCGGGATCATGATGATCGACGTCAATATGGACGGCCTGGCGGATATCGTCCGGCCCGAGTTCGGGAGCGCTCCACCTTACAATACGATTCTTCATGTGTGGATTAATGACGACGGCGTCAACTTTCATCAAGAGGCCGATCTCTTCGACCCGCTGTACGGTGGCATCCACGTTTCTGCGGCCGATATGGACGGCAACGGGACGAACGACCTCATTTTGGTAGGCCCCGACCAAATCGGATACTTCTCGCGCTTCTCGCACCAGTATCCAGGGTTATTGAAGACGATTGACAACGGCGTCGGAGGACATACGCAGTTTCTGTACCGGGGCGTGGCTCAGCTCGACCAAGACGCTTCGCAAGTCGGCAACCCGTGGGTCACGCATTCGCCGCAGGCCGCGCAAGTGGTTATCCAGGTTTACCACTCGCAGGCGGGAGACGTCCCCGGAGATAATGAATCCAACATTAGGTACACGTATCGCGACCCCGTCTACGACCCGCTGGAAGCGCGGCTTCTCGGATTTCAACAGATTGCGGAATACCATTTTGACCAGGTGGATAGCTCGAATCTCAATTCGTACAGCTTAACGACGCAATATGCCTTTCCGTGCCTGCTGGGTCCGAACGACCTTTGCCCGAAGGGAAGCGAAGTGTCCGACTACCGGGCCCTGACGGGGGTACCCTTTCAGGTGGACGTTTCGAACGTAACGTCATCTTCTGGCGAGAGCGAGCCGAAGCAATATCGCTCGACGACAATCTATCGATATCACAATGTTGTTACGCACCAAGAATCGTTCGGCCGCGACAATGGTCCAAATTATTTGTATCGAAAAGTGTCGTTCGCGTACCCGGATCAAGTCGATACCTATCTTTACGAGGATGCGCCCTTTACCCCAAGTCCGAGTCCCGAGGTTCATTCGGTGCCGCTGGCTCGTGGAGGAGTTCCGGAAACCAGAATCACGCTCAGCTCGTCGAACCGTGAGCACGTTAGGAAAGAGCAAGATCGAGATATTTGGGGCAATCTTCTCGCGAGTCGCGATTTCGGCCGATTGGGCGACAACGGTCAGGCGGATCCCGTCATCACGACGAGCTACGACTACGAGCGCAGGGGCGGCGACGAGCTCTATATGTTCCGCGTCAAGCATCAGACGGTGACCGGATTTGGAAATCGACCAGGATTACCCGCGGACTCGGACAGAAAGGTCGAATTCGTCTACAACGATCCGAATAACGTGGGAGCCGTAACGGACGTAGTCGGTACCCTCAGTGGCACGATTCCGCTTGCAAGGTCGCATGAGACGGGGGCCGAGGTAGCTCCACCTCCGCCCGGCGCGTCGACCGATGGTGCGGTCGCCTTGGCTCACTTCGACTACGATTCGTACGGAAATGTCATAAAAGCCCACGGGCCGAACCAAACGGCCTGCGTGTCGAACGACTACGACACATCGTACCATCACCTCCTGCTAAAGACGCGCAGATACCGCGATGGTTGCGTGGAGGCGAGCGCGTTGAATGAGGAGACGCGGAAATTCGACGATCGGTTCGATACGCCGCGCGTGATTTTTCGAGAAGATGGATCCACGGCCATCTTCGATTACGACGTATTTGGACGAATCGCCTCAACTGCGGACAACGACCCTGACGCTGTCGGTATGCCGTCCAGCGATGCGTCGCAGTTTGGATATGCGACGGACGCCACGAAGGCGACCCAGGCCGTCTCGATCAAGGAGCCGACAAGTCCAGGTCAGTCACGCACGAGTTGGCAATATTTCAATGCCTTCGGCCAACGGAAGGCGTCGATCGTGCAAGCCGACGCTGCCGATGGTCAGGGTGCACCGTGGGTCGTTGAGGGCGCGACCAAGCAGTACCTCGGCGCGGGCCCCTTCGCGTTGTATCGGCCCTACGGCATGACGACCCCTCCCTCTCAGTTGGCGCTCGCAATGCCCGCTGGGGTCGACGTTGCGATCCAATACGCATTGGGGCGCGTCACGGAGCGATCGGACCGCGGCCGACGCGTTCAATTTCGATATCACGCACTCTCCGTCGACGTGTATGACGAAGAGGATCTGGGCACGGGCGCTCACACGAACACGCCAACGACCTTGACATACGACGGTCACGGCCGGCTGATTCGCGCGACGACACGAAACAGCAGCGCCGGGGGCATGGACATCGTCGACACCGGTTACGATTACAACGCCGCCGGACAACAAGTGCGCATCTCGAAGACCCACAGCCTCGGGTCGGACGTGTTCACGCGCTGGATGCAATACGATAGCCTTGGCCGCCTGGTCCTCAACGCAGAGCCGAATACGAGCAAGGGTTTCGTCGCGAATCCCCAGGATGCCGGTGCCGGGAGTACCATGCGCGCATGGCGTTACGCGTACGACGACGCGGCCCGACTGGTGGGGACGAGCGACGCCAGAGGCTGCGGCAAAAACCTTTTCTACGACGGCATCGGTCGGCTGCTCGCCGAAGATTATTCGCCGTGTCTGGCCCATCACGAGAAATACACCCCGGTAGACTTGGCGGCGGGGACGGGAGCGGAAGCCCTTTACCAATACGACGCGCAAGGCTTGCTGCCTTCGCTCGCTCCCGTCGGCCGCCTGACCGCGGTGGCCGACCGCGGCGCCATTACGCACTTTGGGTACGACGCGCGAGGCCGAACAACGGGACTCGCGCGCAGGATCGCTCGGCCGGCGTCGGACGGGCCCTTGCTCGAT
>Ga0193753_10004189_pt1 | contig 10380 bp, 9 predicted proteins | sample H1c2metaG_FD_144925 | JGI IMG/M metagenome (GOLD analysis project Ga0193753, IMG submission 144925) | Soil microbial communities from a riparian zone of the East river system, Colorado, United States - H1c2 | ecosystem: Environmental > Terrestrial > Soil > Riparian zone | place: USA: East River... | reverse complement strand
GCCCATCATATAGGGTCCGACAAAGCCGCCGAACGTGCCGATGGAGTTGATGAAGGCAATGCCTCCGGCAGCGCCCGCGCCTGTCAGCATGCGCGGCGGAATCGCCCAGAAGATGCCCCGCGCGGCCGTGATCCCGACGAGGGCGAGCGTCAGGTCGATCAGCGAAAACATCAACGAGCCGGAGAACAGATAGCCGGCCAGCCCGGCAACGGCGAGGCCCAGCGCGATCGTCATGTTGGCGATCTTCTTGCCGGTGCGATCGACATGCCGCGCCCATAGCAGCATGCCGGCGGTGGCAAAGACGTAAGGCACCGCGACGAGGAATCCGACGGCAGCATTGGAAAGGCCATATTCTTTGAAGATCAGCGGCAGCCAGATGCCGACGCCATAGGAACCAAGCGTGAAGCCGAACTGCACCACCGCCAGCAGAATGACGCGAGAATCGGTCAGCGCTCCGATGATGGAGCTTTTGGGCCTGTCATGGGTTTCGGCCGCATGCATCGCGGCGATGGCGTCGATCTCCTCGCGCGTCAGCCAGGGCGCATCCTGCGGCCGTTCGGGCAGCACCTTGAGCACCACCAAGCCAAGAACGCAGGCCGGCCAGCTCACCATGATGAACATCCATTGCCACCCCGCGAGGCCCCAGATGCCGTCCATCCCCAGAAGCAATCCGGAAATCGGCGCGCCGACCAAAGATGACAGCGGAATCGCGGCCAGAAACCAGGCCAGGATGCGCGTGCGATATTCGCGCGGAAACCAGCTCGCCAGATAAAAGGTCACGCCGGGAAAGAAACCAGCTTCCGCGACGCCTAAGAGAAAGCGCATGGCGTATAGGCTCTCGGCGCCTTGGACGAACGCCATCGCGGCGGAGACCAGACCCCAGGCGACCAGGATGATGGCGATCCAAAGCCGCGCGCCAAATCGGTAGAGCGCAATGTTGCTCGGAACTTCGCACAGCGTGTAGCTGAGGAAAAACCATCCCGCGGCGGCGCCGAATTGGGTCGCCGTCAATCCCAGGTCCTGGTTCATGGTCAGGGCCGCGAAGCCGATGCTGTTGCGGTCGAGATAGGAGAACAGATAAGCGAGGGTGAGGAGGGGAACGAGCCGCCACGCGGCTTTCCTAAGGGCCGAATCCTGAACCGGCGTGAATATGGTTTCAGGCCGGCGGCCCGCCAAAATGGCCGCCTTGTACGCTGTCTGGCTCATGCATCCCCAATGCGGGCCGCTAAGGCCTCGCCTGTTTCCCTGGTCCCCAGCCTACCACCAATATCGCGCGTGATCTCCCCCGCTGCGATTGCGTCCTCGATGCCGCGCTCGATTGCGCCCGCCGCTTCGGCGAAGCCGGGCAGGTTCTTGCGGCGGCCATGCCAGGCAAGAAGAAGCGCGAGCGATAGAATCAGCGAGAACGGATTGGCGATGTTTTGACCGGCGATGTCCGGCGCCGAACCGTGGCTCGCCTGCGCCATGGCGTAATCGGCGCCGGCATTCAGCGAGCCGCCGAGCCCCAGACTCCCTGCGGCTTCCGCCGTCATGTCCGAGATGATGTCGCCGAACATGTTCGTCGTGACGATCACGTCGAATCTCGCGGGGTTGCGGATCAGCAGCGCCATCATGGCGTCGACGATCGCCTCATCCACCGCGACACCGGGAAAATCGCGCGCGCATTTGCGGCATTCTTCGATGAACATGCCGTCGCCGAGTTTGAGAACATTGGCCTTATGGACGATGGTGACGTGCTTCTTGCGTGCGGCGGCGAGCTCGAACGCGGCTCGCGCGATGCGCGCGCATGCGGGCCTGGTGATGCGGCGAAGCGAAATCGCGACATCCTCGGTCACCAGCATCTCGGCGTTGCCCAATGCCATGTTGCGGTCCGCGTAGAAGCCTTCGGTGTTCTCGCGCGCGATCACCAGATCGAAAGGCCCCAGCTTCTGGGGCAAACCCGCATAGGTGCGCGACGGCCTGATATTGGCGAAAAGGTCCAGCTGTTTGCGGAAGAACGCGGAAGGATTGATCTCGCCGCGCGTCGGGTCCTTGAAGTCGAAGGTCGCCGCGGGGCCCAGCATCACGCCGTCAGCGGCCCGCGCCTTGGCGAGAAGCTCGGGGCGCACCGTCGTGCCGTGCAGTTTCAGACTGGCGTGGCCGACGATGTCTTCGTCGACTTCGATGTCCAGCCTGAAGCGCGCCTTTGCCGCCTTCAGAACGCCGAGCGTAGCGGCAGTGATTTCCGGCCCGATTCCATCTCCCGCAAGCACCAGCAGCCGCATCGAAAACCTGCCAAAATGATCGCCGGACAGAGGTTCTGAAACCGAGACGGGAAGTCAATCCCAAGCTCCTGATTCCTGCCGAAAAATTGCTGAATTATGGACAAATACTAACGGCAAAACGCAAATCAATAGCAATTCTGCCGCTTTTATGTCGGCCACCGAACCGACGAGCCCAGGCTTAGGACTTACCCCCATAGCGGGGCCTTCACATGACAGCCAGCGCGGCCACCCTCGCATGAAACACGCGAAAACGTTCGGGCGCGATCGGGAAGCTGCATGAACATGCGTTCGGACTTTCAGACGCGCAACCGGCTGCTCGCAAGCCTGACCGCTTCGGACTATGCGCTCCTGCACCCGCATCTGAAGGAAGTCATCCTCGAACAGGGGGCGGTTCTGCAGGACCAGGGCGAGCGCATCCAATATGTCTATTTTCCCTTGAGCGGCATGATCTCGCTGCTTTCCGTGATGCGCGACGGCAAGGCCGTGCAAACCAGCGCTTTCGGGCGTGATGGTGTGTTGGGCGCCTCTTGCGGACTAGGAGGCTCGCACGCCTTTTCACGCGCCATGGTCCAAATCCCGGGAAGGGCCGCGCGCATTGCCGGTCCGCAATTCCAGCGCGTGCTGAAGGAGAGTGAGCGGCTCCGCGATCTGATTCTGCGCTACAAGGAGCTGAAGCTCGCCCAGGCCCAGCAGGCAGCGGCCTGCAACGCGCTGCACGGCGCGGAAGCCCGATTGTCCCGCTGGCTGCTGCAGACCGGCGACATCGTCGGCGCCGATGTCGTGCCGCTGACCCAGGAACATCTCTCCCAAATGCTGGGCGTGCGGCGGACGACGGTCACCGTCATCGCCCGCACGCTGCAGCGCACGGGCATGATCCATTACACCCGCGGGCGCATCGAAATTTCCGACCGCGAGAAGCTGAAGAAGTTTGCCTGCGAATGTTATCCTGCGCTGCGCGCCCAGGCGGGACAGATATTGCTCCGCCCGAAGCGTTGAGCGGGCACGCTTTCAGGCTTTGTGGATGGGATCGACCCAGGCCACATAGGCGGGCGTGTCCACCGCGGCGATGTCGATATTCACGACCACCGCTTCATTGTCGCTGCGGATCACTACGCATTCCAGCGGCTCAACGGTGCTCGCGTTGATTTCCTGGTGCGGCACATAGGGCGGCACGAAGATGAAATCGCCCGGCCCCGCATCGGCGGTGAATTCGAGGCGTTCGCCCCAGCGCATCCGGGCGCGGCCCTTCACGACATAGATCACGCTTTCCAATTCGCCATGATGATGGGCGCCGGTCTTGGCGTCCGGCTTGATGCTGACGGTGCCGGCCCAGATTTTCTGCGCACCGGTGCGGGCAAGATTGATCGCCGCCTTGCGCTCCATCCCCGGCGTCTGCGCCGTGTTGGGATCGAGCGCAGTGCCTGGCACGATGCGCACGCCATCATGCTTCCATTTATGCGTGGGGGCGGCGCTGTCGCTCATCGCAATTGTTCAGAAGGCCGGGTGAAGATCGAGCGGCATGCCTTGCATCGGCGCGCCGGTGAAGGGATCGACATTGTTTTCCGAACACGGGTCCTCGCCCCATCCTCCCTTGAAGGGGTGAAAGGTCAGCGACGCGTGAACCGGCGCGGTGAACACGCCCGGATCCTCGATGCGGTAATCGATCCGCATCTCGTTCTCGCTCACCTTGCGGATCCGCTCTACCACGTGCAGCTTTTCGGTATGAGGCGTGCCGAAGCGGTCGAGCGGCACCACATCCATGGTCTTGATGCCGATGGTATCGATCACCAGCGTGTCGCCTTCGTAATGGCCGACCGATTCTCCGTACCAGGACGGTTTCACATGCGCGGCATGGGCCGCGTTCAAATAAATGTGCCGGGTCTGCGACTGGTTGTTGATGAGGATGGTGACCCTGTTCTGCTCCTGCAGGAACGCATAGCCCTGATGCAGCGTCATCGCGCCCGGCACCGAGGTCGGCAAACAAAGCGCGTGGGCATGGGCCGGCGCGCGCCCGGCATGGCTCTCCTCTGCCCAATGCTTCACGATATTGGCCGCCCAGGGCTGCAGCACCGGGTTCTTATAATCACCTTCCGGTTTCTGGATGTCCTTGGACGCGTTCGTCACCGGGCCGGGAATGCCGGCCTCGGGTGCCGCGAGGTCAAAGCCCGGTCCTTCCCAAACGCCGGAAAGGTCGGGAATCGCGTGGTCCGCTTCGTTGGCAGCGGCCAGCGAGGAACACGCAAGCACAGCCGCGACGGCCGTTCCCAAGCATATAAATGCTGCAGAGCGCCTCATGGTCCACCGCTCAAAAAAACGGGCCGGAACGGATTTCCCATCCCGGCCCGCGATTCCTAAAATACCCTTACGCGGGGTTGGCTTTTGCGCCTTTCAGCGAGCGGTAGACCATCTTGACCATGTTGTCGTCCGCCATCTGATTGGTGTGCAGGGCCGCGCCGACGGGAGCGAGCGGCTTGTCGGCGACCGCCTGCTCTTCGGTCTTGCCGGCTTTGATCTCGCCTTCGACCGCATCGCGCACCTTCACCAGCATGTCGTGATATTTCTGGATGTCGGCATGGCTCGCGAGCGCGCCGTGACCGGGCACATATTTGGTCTGGTCATTGCCGAGTTTCAGATAGGTCTCGACCGTCGAGATGATGCCGTTGATGCTGCCGCCATTGGCGTAATCGATGGTGACGTAGCGCTCGCCCGTGCTGACGATATCACCGGTCGAAATGACATTCGCCGCCGGGAAATAGACGTAGGAATCGGTGTCGGTATGGGCGGAGGCCGGATGGTTCACCACCGCCGTCTGACCGTCCACCATCAGCTGCAGACCTTCGGTGGTGTACGTCTTGGTCGGAACTGCGCCCTTGGGCGCAGCTGCCGTCTTGGCGCCCGAGAACCCGTTGGTCGAGCCATGCTCGAGCCGCATCGCGAGGTTCTTGTGCGAGACGACCGTGATGCCGTCCTTGGCGAAATTCTCGTTGCCGCCGGTATGGTCGCCGTGGAAATGGGTGTTGATCAGATATTTCACCGGCTTGCCGCCCGATACCTTGGCGACGGCGGCGGCGATCTTGTCATGCAGCGGCGCGAACTCGCCGTCGACCTGGATCACGCCGTCTTTGCCGACCGCGACGGTCATGTTCCCGCCCTGGCCTTCCAGCATGTAGACATTGTTGCCGAGCGGCGTGGTCTTGATCTCCACTTTCGAAAAATCAGGTGCGCCTTGCGCATAGGCAGACGCCGCGAACAGACTAGCTGCCGCCGCGAGCGCGACTGTGTATCCAAGCTTCATTGGAAACTCCCTCTTCCAGACCCCAAAATTGGTGGCATGGTGCTGCGCGCCACCCAAGGCACGCATGTGCCGTCAGCGACTATAGCCTATTAACGGGCAAATGGTCAGGCCTTCCGGCCAAAACGCCCCGATTTTGGCCGCCCTCTCACGCTTTTGTGGACCGCCAAAGGGCTCGGAACCGGGGCGCCGAGGCCCTGCCCTGGCCAGCGAATTGCGAAGAAAACCCTAAAAAATCGATGCAATTATTCACCTTGGCTTTTGCGGGATGGCAAGACCTCCTCCCTTACAAGGGCTGAGCATTCTCCTTTGGACGGTCCCATGATTGTCGTGGCGGTAGCATCCCAGAAAGGCGGCGCGGGCAAAACCACGCTAGCCGGGCATCTGGCAGTTGAGGCGGAAAACGCAGGCTTCGGGCCGGTGACCCTGATCGATACCGATCCGCAAGGGTCGCTCTCGCAATGGTGGAACACGCGCGCCGCAAGGACGCCGCAATTCGCCAAAGTCGGTGCGTTCGAATTGCAGAGCGCTCTTGCCCATCTCAGCCGCACCGGCACCAAGATCGCCTTCATCGACACGCCGCCGGCGATTTCCGATTCCATTTCGCATGTGATCGCCCATTGCGATCTCGTGGTTGTGCCGACGCGTCCCAGCCCGCACGATCTTCGCGCGGTGGGTGCGACCGTCGATATGGCCGAGCGCTTCGGCAAGCCCCTGATCTTTGTCGTCAACGGCGCCACCTTGCGCGCGCGCATCACCGGCGAAGCGGCCGTGGCGCTGTCGCAGCATGGCGTTGTCGCGCCGGTGATCCTGCACCACCGCGTGGATTTCGCCGCCAGCATGGTCGATGGACGCACCGTCGGCGAAGCCGCCCCGAAATCGGCATCCGCGAAGGAGATCACCGATCTCTGGCTCTACATCCAGGACCGTCTGGCGCGCATCACGACCGATGCGAACCTCGCGCTGGAAGCGCGGCGCACGCAATTGTCGGCCGAGGCCAATCAGCTCGATGGCGAAGCCACGGCCATCGAGGCGGCGCTCGTTGCCGCTGCGCCTGCGGCGAACGTCGCCAAATTTCCCCGGGGCGACAGGCGCGACGGACCTGAACGCCGCATGCGCACCACGCCCTTTGCCGGGCCGGAACGCCGCGTCAACGTGTTTGGCCGCCGCAATGCCGAGCAGCAACATCAAGACGTGGCCAACCGGAAATGAGTGCAGGCCGATTCGCCTCTCTCACCGCTGGGCTCTTAGGGCGTAACGGTGAGGCCCGCGCTTCTGCGGGCTCGGCTCAAGTCGTTTATGCGCTGTCGCGGTCCCAGGAGCGCTTTGGAACGCCGCCCAGGGAGAATCGCCATGCGGAACGCGCGTCGCCGCCGCCTTCGCGCGAAAAACTGACACCGCCTAAACTTCGCGTTGCGGCGCCGCCGCGCGATCCGCCGCCGCCCGCACAATCGGACAAGTCGCGCCGCCTTATGGTGACGGTGACACCGGGCGAATATGAGACGCTTGGCCTCATCGGCGTGAAGAAGAACGTCTCGCGCCATCAGCTCCTGCGCAATGCGCTCGACGAATATATGGCGCTCCTGGTCGAGGAATACAGCGCCGCCTGTCAGTGCATCTATACGGGCTGCTCCTGCGGGAAGCTTTCCTAAGCCGTCAATTGCCGCCGAAGCGCATGCGCTCGCCGATATCGCAGCCTTTTTCGTATGCTGCGTGCGGCGTGTGGGCAGCGCGCGGCGCATTTGCCGCAACCCTGAACATCAGCGGATTGAACGTCAGCGGATTGCGCGGCGGCGTCCCGGCATCTGAGATTTCCAGAATCAGCTTGCGCCTGAGCGCGCGGGCCAGATCCTCGAAACCGTGCGCGACCTGGATGAAAGCACCGGGACCGCCGATCACGCAGCCGGCGTAATATTTGTCCAGATCGGCCAGATAATAGACATCGAACTGATCGGCCGGCGTCATGATCGGCAGACCGTTGATGATGATGCCCTTGGCCACGATTTCGTCGCGCACCTTCTCGACCAGATGTCCGTCATTGTTGGGGCCGTCGCCCGACACATCGATGATGCGCTTGCTGGCCTCGATCCCGCTGGTCTCCAGCAGCCGCTGGGCGAGTTCCAGACCGCTGCTGATCGAGGTCTGCACGCCAAGCGTCCGCCTTTTGCCGGCGAGCTCGTCGGCGAACGCATCCGCGCTGGCTTTGTCGCTCACGATGGTCCAGCCAACCAGGACCCTGTTCGACTGGTAGCTGGAAAAATCGAGATAGCTGACGGCGATGCGGCCCAACGAACCGGACTGGATGGCTTTGACGACATCGGCATTGCGGAAGGCCGCGATGGCGCCCTCGCGCTGGAAATGCGCTTCGTTTTCATCGACGCTGTAGGAGACATCGGTCGCGATGACGAGCGCGAGATCGACCTTCTGGCCCGCGAGCTGGCCCGCGAGCTGGTTTGCGGGCTGGCCTGCGGGCGCGCCCGTGGCGCTGCTCCCCACCAGCCAGCCGGCAAGGGTTGCAAGTCCAATGCGCCTCGCATTTTCCCAGACGGTCATTTTCCGCATTCCTCGGCCGGGCGCCCGCTCGTAAGAACGTTACTCCCGGCTCTGGGCTCAAGCCAGGGGCAGGTTCACGTGAAATTTTTCCCATGCGGCGCAAAGCTGGGGCAGGGGTCACAGGCCGCGCTCTTTCGGGGACCGGCTTGTGCGTGTAAACTGGACCCCAACGCGCCCATAGCGGCGATTTCAACCCTGGAGGGAACCGCGCATGCAACCTGAATCCGACGCCCCGAACACCGAGCAAGGTACAAGCCGCCGCAAGGTGATTTCCGGGTTGGGACTCGCCGCCGCGGCCGCCGCGATGCCCTCCGTTGCGGCCCGCGCCGCCACCGCCAATGTCACATTTGGCGCGCAAGGTTCTTTCAACAAGGAATACACGGCCAAAAAAGGCGACGTGAAGCTTCAGCTTTATCGCCGCCGCGCCAAGGAACCCGTGGCCGGTGCGGCGCCCCTTCCGGTGCTCATCATGGTGCATGGCTCATCGATCGGCGCGCTCTCGAGCTGGGATCTGAATGTACCGGGCGCTGGCGAATACAGCATGATGAACGTGTTTTCACGTTTCGGTTACGATGTCTGGGCGATCGATTTTGAAGGTTATGGCAAATCGGACGTTACCAGCGGCAATTCCGACATCAAGAGCGGGGTGGCCGATCTCATTGCGGCGATGCCGCTGATCGCTCAGGAAACCGGCCAGCAGAAATTCCATTTCATGGGCGAATCCTCCGGCGCGCTGCGCGTCGCGGCTTTCGCCGCGGCCCATCCCGAACGCGTCGACCGGGCGCTTCTCGGCGCCTACACCTACACCGGCAAGGATTCGCCGACGCTCACCGAACGCGCCAAGCAGGTCGATTTCTATCGCACCCACAATCGCCGCCCGCGGCCCAAGGAGATGATCGAATCCATCTTCACCCGCGACAGGCCCGGCACGTCGGATCAGCGCGTGGCCGCCGCCATGGTGGCCTCGGAGCTGCGTTTCGGGGACACGGTTCCCACCGGCACCTATCTCGACATGACGGCGAAGCTGCCCATCATCGAGGCCAAGCTGGTCAAATGCCCGGTGCTGCTGGCGCGCGGCCAATATGACGGCATCGCCACCGAAGCCGACATTCTGGATTTCTACGGCCAATTGCCCAATCCGGATCGCCAGCTTTCGATCCTGCCGGGTCTGGCCCATTCGCTGACCCTGGGCCTGAACCGCCAGCTCTATTGGCATACGGCCAACGCGTTCTTAGGGATGCCCAAGGCGCAACTGGTCTGACATCTGGTCTATACGGGCCTTGTTTACATACGGCTCCGCCGGAAACGGTGGGGCCGTTTTGTTTTGTGCGGGCTCATCACTCGCCCGTGGGCGCTGCCGGCGAACCGTCAAATTCTGAAACACTGGGGGCTTCGTTGCCTCCAAGTGCTCCCCACGCCAACGTCTGATTACCAGCGCATCTCCGTCATTCACATTTCGAATGCGAATGACGGCTTCTCGCCATATGCGGACTCGCGCGAATGGCATGGAATCAGGCCTGATCACACAACTGGCAGCTAAGGAATCGATGGCCGCATAAGCGCGTAAACCAATGACTCGCCCGCTGGCTCACCCAGATTGGGCCGTGCTTCCCAATTCGTGAGTTTCGCTTCGAGGTGCAATCCCGACTTTTCCAGTACTCGTATTGAGCCCCGATTATGTGGATGACACGTTGCCCATACGCGGAAGATTGTCGGCTGCGCAATCGCCCACCCAACTATCGCAGATGTTGCTTCGGTCGCATAACCGTGTCCCCAAACGGATCGGTTCAGAATGTAACCAAAATCGGCTTTCGGCGGATTGATGCGTAGTTCAAAGACACCGGCAAAAGTCTTTGTTTCCGTGACCAAGACAGCCCAAGGAAAAGCATGTCCGTTCCCCCAGCACTCCATGCAGCGATGTACGAAAGCTTGGGCCTCACTGACGGTCCTATGCCGCACAAAGTTCATGAACTTTGTTGCTTGCTCATTGCTCGCGTATTCGAAGATAGCGGAAACGTCATCGGTCGAGACTGGCCGCAACGACAGACGCTCAGTCTGAAACGTATCGGGCGGTCGGAGCACATCCATAAAAAAGCTCGTCCTGTTGGGAGGGCTGAAGCCCGATTTTGAACCATCCAACCTTCTAGGTCGATCTCGATCCGTTCGGATCCATGCGGCGTTTGCCCGATAGCTTGCTTAAAAGACCTAGGTCCGCGATGGGTCAAAACACGTCATACAAAGCGCTGCCCTGAATGTCTGTTTCTTCCCCCC
>Ga0193753_10004188_pt1 | contig 10382 bp, 15 predicted proteins | sample H1c2metaG_FD_144925 | JGI IMG/M metagenome (GOLD analysis project Ga0193753, IMG submission 144925) | Soil microbial communities from a riparian zone of the East river system, Colorado, United States - H1c2 | ecosystem: Environmental > Terrestrial > Soil > Riparian zone | place: USA: East... | reverse complement strand
TGATGCGGCGAACCGACGCGGATCGGTATCCGCGCCTCGACGACGTGCGTGGCGTTCGGTTCGCCTGCAGTCCGGCGCGGGCTAAGCCTTCGCCGGACCCAGGCCATGGCCGCCGATCGGTGCGGTCGTCACGCCATCGCTGAAACCGGCGATAAGCAGCCTGCCGCGCGCGATCGGCGGCCGGCGGCGCCGGGCGGAGCCAATCCGGAAGCCGCCTGGCGGACGGGCAGGGGCGGCGCATCGGCAACAGGCGTACTCTTGCCACGCTCGAACGAAATCCAACCGGAGGAGGGAAGGATGAACGTAGCCGCCGCAACATCGCGTCCTACAAGTTTCTGGGTGATCGCTATCGCAGCCTTGGTGTGGAATCTGCTGGGCGCAGCGATGTTCTACATGCAGGTCAACATGTCGCCCGAGCAGTTGGCGGCCATGACGGCCGAACAGCGACAAGTCTATGAAGGCACGCCGCCCTGGCTGAACATCGCCTTCGGCATCGGCGTGTTCGGCGGCGTGCTCGGCGCGATCGGGCTGTTGATGAAGAAGAAGTGGGCCACACCGTTGTTCCTGATCTCGCTGATCGCGGTGCTGGTGCAGATGGTGGCCGCGTATGCGTTGACCCCGGCCTGGGCCGTCTACGGCATCACCGGATTGATCATGCCGGTGTTGGTCGTGCTGGTCGCGCTGCTGCTATGGCGTTATTCGGGCAAGGCGGCCGCACGCGGCTGGCTGAACTGAGGCAACGACAGCTGCCGCAGGGAACAGAAAAGGCCGCCGGTTTTGCCGGCGGCCTTTTTTCTGTGCGGCGATCGACGATCAGAAATCGAAACGCACCTGCAACTGCGCCAGGTCCAGGTCGATGTCCTCGACCTCGAAGCGGTTGTACTCGGTGCGCAGGGCGACCTTGTCGTTGAAGCGGTACTGCAGGCCCAGCCCATAAATCGGGTCGCTGCCGCTGTCGTCGCGGGTGCTGGTCAGGCCGGGGAGCGCGCTGTCCAGGTCCCAGCGCTGGAAGCCTGCCTTGGCGTAACCGGAGAACTTGTCGGTGAACGGGACGGTGCCGACTGCGGTCAGGTAAGCCGAGTTCGCTTCCAGGGCGCGACCGTTATCGCTCGGTTCGAGCTTGCCGAAATCGGCGTAGCCGGCCTCGAGGCCGAAATAGCGGTTTAACTGGTAACCGCCGAATACCGAGAACGCGGTGTCCTCATCGTCGTAGTTACGCTCGTCGACGAACGACTGGCCGGCGCCCGCGCCGGCATAGAATCCACGGTCTTCGGCCGCCTGCGCGCCGAAAGCGGCGGCGCCGAACAGAACGGCCAATACGGTGCTGGACAATATCTTGCTCTTCTTCATGATGCGTTTGACTCCTGCAAAGGACGTCGCGGCGTGGGGGAGGGGCGCGGCGGCGATCCGTGCGACGGGCCCCGGCACCATGCCTGGGCAGCCATCGCTGCAAGACAAGAAGTGGGTCCGCAACCGCGCTGCCAAAGGGCGAAAAAAAGGGACGAAATATCCCGCGCATGGGACATTGTTTGCGGTAGCCGGTGCGATCGCCTTGTCTGCGGTGCCGCTTTAACCGCGCGTGCGCAAGCGCGATAATGCAGCACGGCCGCCGGGCCCTATCGCAACGGGTGCCGCATGACCGATGTCCCGAATCTCGCCGCCTTCGCCCTGGTCGCGCTGGGCATGGTGCTCACGCCCGGCCCCAACATGATCTATCTGATCTCGCGCTCGATCTCGCAAGGGCGCCTCGCCGGATTGATCTCGCTCGGCGGCGTCGCGCTCGCCTTCATCGTCTACATGCTGTGCGCCGCGTTCGGCATCACCGCCCTGATCGTCACCGTGCCTTATGCCTACGACGCGTTGCGCTTCGGCGGTGCGCTGTACCTGCTTTATCTCGCCTGGCAGGCCGTCAAGCCGGGCGGGCGTTCGCCGTTCCATGTCAGGGATCTGCCGAAGGATGGGCCGCGCACGCTGTTCGCGATGGGCTTCCTCACCAATCTGCTCAATCCCAAGGCCGCGGTGCTGTATTTGTCGCTGCTGCCGCAGTTCATCACTCCCGAGCACGGCAGCGTGCTGATGCAATCGCTGCTGCTGGGTTTCACCCAGATCACGGTCAGCGTCATCGTCAATGCCCTGATCGCGTTGATGGCCGGCAGCATCGCGGTGTTCCTCGCGCAGCGCCCTGGCTGGATACTGGCGCAGCGCTGGCTGATGGGCACCGTGCTGGCCGGCCTGGCCGTGCGCATGGCGACCGAGGCGCGGCGCTGATTCGCCGCAACGGCCGTTGCGTTGATGCCGAGCCTGCGCGAAGGCTATCGCTAACAGCGCGCTACACCCTGTCGTCGATGCCGACGATGCCGGAATGCTTGGCGCAATGCGCGCAGCAATAGAACTTGCCCGCATGCTCGGCGCCGTGGCCGATGATGCCGCAGCCGCAGTGCGCGCATTTCGGCGCGAAGGCGTGGATGGCGCACTCGAAGGAATCGAAGGTGCCCTTGCGCCCGCCCTGGACGATATCGAAGGACTTGTCGTAATCGTTGCCGCACACGTCGCAGATGCCCATGAGTGTTTCTCCTAGCTAGCCGCGCGGACCGCCCATTACCGGCAGCACGATGCCGCTGATGTACGAAGCGGTCACGGGCGACGCCAGGAACACATAGGCGGGTGATATTTCTTCGGGTTGTGCCGGCCGGCCCATGTCGCTGTCGCTGCCGAATTCGGCGACTTTGTCGGCGGGCTTGTCGGCGGGATTCAGCGGCGTCCATACCGGGCCCGGCGCGACCGCATTGACACGGATGCCGCGCTCGAGAAGTTGGCTGGCCAGCGACTGGGTGAAGGCGTGGATCGCACCCTTGGTTGCGGAATAGTCGAGCAGGGACTTGCTGCCGAAGATGCCGGTTTCCGAGCCCGTGTTGATGATGCTCGCGCCGTTGCCCAGGTGCGGCAGCGCCGCGCGCGCCATGTGGAAGTAACCGCCGATGTTGGTCTGCAGCGTTTCCTGGAGCTGGTCGTCGGTGAGGTCTTCCAGCGCATCCACATGCTGCTGGAATGCCGCGTTGTTGACCAGGATGTCGAGCCTGCCGAATTTCTTCACGGCTTTCCGCACCGCGCTCTCGCAGAACCGCGGGTTCTTGACGTCGCCGGCGATCACGATGCAGCTGCGTCCTTCGTTTTCGACGTGCTTGCGCGTCACTTCCGCATCCTCATGCTCGTCCAGGTACAGCACGGCCACATCGGCGCCTTCGCGCGCGAACAGCACCGCGACCGCGCGGCCGATGCCGGAATCGCCGCCGGTGATGATCGCCGCCATGCCTGCGAGCTTGCCGCTGCCGGCATAGTCGGGCGCCAGGAAGCGCGGCTCGAGCTCGAGCGCATGCTCGTTGCCCGGCTTGGTCAGGTGCTGTCGGGGCATGGGGTTCTGCGGCTGCTTGCGCGTGCCCGCCTGTACCGGCTTCGGTTTGTCTTTCTTCGAGGTTTTTTTCTTATCGAGCGCATCGGCGCGCTTCTGGATAGCGCGCTGCCCGGCGGCCGCAGTCTTGCCGCTGCGTTTGCGGGTTGCGGCAGTCTTCTTGCTTGCGGCCATGCTTCACCTCACCATAACTATTCTTCGCTCGATACGATGATAGGGAGCGCGGCGTCGATACGAGGTGAGACGGACACGTTCATCCTCTGCGGCGGGCATCTGAATAGTTCAGCGCCTGCCATTGCGGGTATGATCCGGCCAGTCCTGTCATGCAAGGGGAAGACCATGCGTCCGATCTGGGCCATCGCACTGTTTGCCGTCGCCATCGTCGCCCATGTGGGCGATGCGAAGCAGTACGGCCAGCCGATTCCGGACGGCAAGGCGGTGCCGATTTCGGTCGCCGTCGCCGCGCACGGCAGTTATGCCGGCAAACCGCAGCGCTACAGCGGCCGCATCGCCGAGGTCTGCCAGAAAGAAGGCTGCTGGATGGTGCTCGAGGATGAGGGGCAGAGTGCGCGCGTAATGATGCGGGACCACAAGTTCGCGGTGCCCAAGGATGCATCGGGCACGGCCGAGGTGTACGGCGTGCTGTCGCGCAAGGAGCTCTCGCCCGAAGCGGTGAAGCACATGCAGGAAGAGAGCAAGAATGGATTGCCGGTGGCGGATGTGGAATACCGCATCGTCGCCGACGGGGTCGAAATCGCCGGCTGAGCGAATCGCGACGCCGCGTTGTTCCATCGAAGATTCCAACAGGGACCGTCTTGAGAGGCGATGCGATGAACAAGAGACTGTCGGTGGCCATGGTTGCGTTGCTGTTGTCCGCTTGCGACAAACCTGCGCCTGTCGAACCGGCTGCGGAAGAAACGCCTGCGCCGGTCGCACAGACCGCCGCTCCCAATCCCGCTCCCGCTACCGCTACCGCGCCTGCCGTCACCGATGCGCCTGCGCCGAACGCTGCGATTGCGGCGCCCGCGCAAGCGCCTGACGTGCCTGCGGCTGGCGATCGGGCCGTCGACGACAGCATCGACGGCGCGCTCGGCGATCACACCCGGTATCGCGCCTTCATCGGGCAGTTCCAGAAGGCCGTTGCCGACAAGGACGCGGCCGCCGTGGCGGCGCTGGTCCACTATCCCTTCGGCGCGACCATCGATGGCAAGACCGTGGTCATCAAGGATGCGAAGGGCTTCGTCGCGCAATACGACAAGATCGTGACCCCTGCCATTGCCCAGGTCATCGTCCGCCAGAAGTACTCGGACCTGATGGTCAACTATCAGGGCGTCATGTTCGGCAGCGGCGAGGCCTGGATCAACGGCGTCTGCAAGGACAATGCCTGCAAGGTTTACGACGTCAAAGTAATGACCATCCAGCCCGGCGCTTAATGCGTCTGCGCGCCATCCCCAGGAGTCGATATGAGCAAGCCGATCGTTACCCCAGCTTTTTTCGTCGCCGCTGCACTGATGCTGTCGGCCTGCGACAAGCCCGCGCCAACGGAGCCTGCGCAACCCGCCGCTAGCACCGATGTCGCCACGCCGGAGCCTGCGGCACCCGCGACCCAGACGCCCGAAACGCCGGCTGCGCCGCCGGCAGCCGATGCTGCGCCGGCTTTCGTCGGCAAAGTCTGGCAGGTGAAGGAGTCGTCGGCGGTCGAGCCCGGTACGCACTACAGTTTTCTTGCCGACGGCACGCTGGTGATCGACGCCAAGAGCGGCACGCCGGGCTACGGCAAGTGGACCTACGAAAACGGTGCGCTGACCATGATCGAAGAGGGCGTGTCGTATCCCACCGACATCCTCAAGCTCGACGACACCATCTTCCAGATCCGCAGCCACAATCCTGGCGAGCCGGTGACCATCACGCTGGTGCCCGCGACAGGCGTACCGCTTCCTGCCGCGACGCCTGCGCAATAGCTGCGCAGCTTACGCCGGGCCGACTCACGTCCGGTTGATCGACACGCCGCCTTCCACCGCGAAGGCGGTGCCGTGGTGAACGGGGACGCGTCCGCGGCGAGGTACAGCACCGAGCGCGCCATTTTTTCCTCGGGCGTGGCGATCCGTTTGAGCGCATACAGGCGGGTGATGAAATCGCGCGCCTCGGGCATGCCGATCATCTCGCGGTACACCTGCGAACGCTGGAAATTCGCCTTCGCGCGTTATTACCGCACGCGGGAATTCGACGGCCAGCGCTCGCGGCCTTCGTTCGGCAGCTTTACGATCAGCCGCGCGTTCTGAGGGCGGCGGAGCCGGCGGGGCTGAACGGCGGCGCAGCGCGCGCGGCAGGCGTAGCGCCAGCTCATTACAATCCGCCGGTCATGTCCTCTCGCCTAGCCCTGGCCACGGTATCGCTGGTTTCGACCGTGCTGCTGCTTGCCATGTCTGCCGACGCGCAGGCCCGCACCGTGTACCGCTGCGTGCGCAACGGCACGGTCAGCCTGGCTACCGCGCCGGAGCCGGGATCCAAATGCGTGGCGAAAACCATCGACGACGATGCTGCCAAGCTGCCCAATCTGTGGGGCGAAATGGGCGTGATCAACGGCACGCTGTACGAGCGCCAGCAGGACGGCAAGACCGTGTACAGCACGCGCAAGCTGCCGGGCTCCACGGTCTATCTCAAGTTCACCGTGCAGACGCCGCCCGGCTCGCCGGCGCACGAAGGCCTGGGCAGGATCGGCAAGCCGCAGTTGAAGATCTTCGCCAAGGAGTTCAAGGCGGCCGCCAAGGCGACCGGCGTCGACGATGCCTGGCTGCGCGCCTTCGCGCATGCCGAAAGCGGCTTCGATGCCAAGGCGATATCGCCCAAGGGCGCGCAGGGCGTGATGCAGCTGATGCCGGAGGTGGTGAAGGAATACGGCGTCAAGGATCCGTTCTCGTCGGCGGAATCGATCAACGCCGGCGCGCGCCATATCAAACTGTTGAAGAAGCGTTACAAGGACGACCTGGTGCTGGTGGCCGCGGCCTACAACGCCGGCATCGGCGCGGTGACGCGTTACGGCGGCGTGCCGCCGTACGCGGAGACCCAGGCCTACGTGGTCAAGGTGCAGGCGCTTCACGACCGCTACCTGGTGGCGATGGGCCGCAAGGAAACGCCGGCGAAGTAGGGGCGTTCGCTGGCCGCGATGACTTAAGCTTTTGTAGAGTCGAGCTTGCTCGACTGCCCTGCGGCGAGAAAAGCAGTCGAGCAAGCTCGACTCTACAAGGACATCAAGGCTGGGCTGGCGGCGGGGTCAGCTTCAACAGATGCGCGCCGCCTTCGTCTTCCAGCAGCCAGATCGCGCCGTCGGGCCCTTGTTCCACTTCGCGGATGCGATGGCCCATGGCGTAGCGCGCCGCTTCGCGCGCCTTGACGCCGTCGAACTCGATGCGGATCAGCGATTGCGACGACAATCCGCCGATGAAGCCGTCGCCCTTCCAGTCCGGGAACAGGTCGCCGGAATAGATGATTAAGCCGGCCGGCGAGATCACCGGATTCCAGAAGGTTTCCGGTGCGTTGAATTCCGGGCGCGTGTCGTGGTCGGGAATGTCGCGTCCATCGTAGTGGTCGCCGTTGGAGACGATCGGATAACCATAGTTCGAGCCGCGCTCGATCAGGTTCAGCTCGTCGCCGCCTTTAGGCCCCATCTCGTGTTCCCACAAGCGGCCCTGCGCATCGAACGCCAGTCCCAGTGCATTGCGATGGCCCAGCGACCAGACCTGCGCGGCCACGCCGCCCTGGTCGGCGAACGGATTGTCCGCCGGCACGCTGCCATCGTCGTTGAGGCGCAAGATCTTGCCCAGGTTGGACTTCATGTCCTGCGCCGGATCGAACTTCTGCCGCTCGCTGGAGCTGATCCACAGCTTGCCGTCCTTGTCGAAGGCGATGCGGTGTCCGTAGTGGCCGTGGCCGGAGACCTTGGGCACCTGCCGCCAGATCACCTTCATGCCCGACAACGCGCCGCCGCCCTTGCCGTCGAGCGTCAGCTTGCCGCGTGCGACCGCCGCACCGCGCGTGTCGCCGCTGCCCTTCTCGGCATAGCTCAGGTAGACCAGGCCGTTGCTGGCGAACTTGGGATGCAGCACCACGTCGCCGAGCCCGCCCTGTCCGCCGTAATCGACCGCGGGCACGCCGCTGATCTCGCCGACATGCTTGCTGGCGATATCCAGCAGTTTCAGCTTGCCTTCCTTCTCGGTCACCAGCAGGCGGCCATCGGGCAGGAAGGTCATCGCCCAGGGTTCGTCGAAGGTCGCCACTTCGGTGCTGACGAAGGGCTGGCCATTGGCCGGCTTCGCATCCGATGCGGTGCTGTCGCCGGTCTGGGCGGCATTGCTGGCGCCATTGCAGCCGGTCAGCAACAACGCGGCGCTGCAGGCGGCGATCAACAGGGAGTGCTTCATGATCGGCTCCGATGCGGAAGAGAAAGGTCGACAACAAATTTTTTACACGAGGGTGAACCGCGGCCTTGTCGCCATTCGTGCGCTTGCGGCCTGCCACGAGGCGACATCCTGCCTGGGAAACACGAATCATAGGCTGCGTTCGCCCGATCGGGCGAACGCGGCACTCGAACTGGGACCTGCATCATCGACGCGCATAACGCACATCGCAGGCGTTTTGGTTAAAGCAACGTAACTCTAACGATTAAGGCGCCGTTTGGATTCAGACACAGGGTGGCATGGTGCAAACGTGCGGCACAGACCGCGCACTCCATTCCTTCCTGTTCCATGGAGCAAACACGATGAAATCGCTTAATCGCTTGATCCCCCTGCTGGCCCTGACGGCCACGCTGGCCGCCCCCCTGGCCTTCGCGCAATCCACCACGCCTGCCGAGCCGCAGAGCGCTCCGCCCGACGCCGCCGCCACACAGGCCGCACCGGCTGCCGAGTCGCAGACCAAGGCCAAGACCTGGGCCGATGTCGACAGCGACAAGGACGGCAAGATCAGCAAGTCCGAGTCCGCCACTGAGCCGGCGGTCGGTCAGATCTTCGAGCAGGCCGACGCCGACAAGGATGGCAACCTGACCACGGACGAGTACAAGGCCTACATCGCCAAGAGCAATGGCGCGCCCAAAGGCAAGCAGGGCGGCTGATCCAGTTCGAGTAATCTTCTTCGGCCCGGCTGACGCGCCCCACGGCGCCCAGCCGGGCTTGCTTGCGAAAGGCGTGCCCCCGCACGCCGACGATCCACAACAAGGGAGCCCCCGTGATGAACACCAAGATCCGTGACGTATCGATGGCCGTGCTGGCCGCCAGCGTATTGACCCTGGCCGCCTGCGCCAGCACCAAGGACGATTCGACCATGCCGCCCGCCGATTCCACGACGCCGGCTCCGGAATCGACCGCACCGCCAGCAGACAGCACCACGCCGCCTGCCGACAGCGCAGCACCGGCCACCACGCCGTAAATCCTCGACGCCGCCTGTCGCGAAAGCGACAGGCGGTGCGGAACGGCGTTATGAAGGCGGCTGCGGCCGCCTTTGTCGTATCGGCACCGCGTAAAATGCGCGGATGCAGAAACGATGCGATGACGATGCCGCAATCGCGCTGGTCGGTTTCGACGGCGACGACACGCTCTGGCGCAGCCAGGATTATTTCGACGCCGCGCAGGCCGAATTCGAGCGCATCGTCGGCGGCTATGCCGACCTCGGCGACGTGCGCGTGCACGAGCACCTTTACCAGGTGGAGAAGCGCAACCTGGCGCTGTTCGGCTACGGCGTCAAAGGGATGGCGCTGTCGATGCTCGAAGCCGCACTGGAGATCACCGGCCAGCGCATTTCCGGCGCCGACGTGCAGCGCATCGTGGCGCTGGCCAAATCGCTGCTGCAGCATCCGGTGGAACTGCTGCCCGGCATCCGCGCGGCGGTCGAAAGCATCGCCGCCGAGCGCGACGTGGTGCTGATCACCAAGGGCGACCTGTTCCACCAGGAGGCCAAGGTGCGGCAATCGGGCCTGGCCCACATCTTCCGGCGCATCGAGGTGGTCAGCGAGAAGGACATCGCCACCTATGCGCGCGTGCTCGGGGAATTCGATCTGGCGCCGGCGCAGTTCCTGATGATCGGCAATTCCCTGCGCTCCGACATCGCGCCGGTGCTGCAACTCGGCGGCTGGGGCGTGCACATGCCGTACCACACCACCTGGGCGCACGAGAGCGAGGCCGAGATCGGCGCCGACCCGGTGCGCCTGCGCACCGTCGCCTCGGCCGAGCAGTTGCCGGCGGCGGTGCGCGAGATCGCAGCGGCGGCGCCCGTCGGGCGGCCGGCCCAGCGCAGCCGTTGACGCGATCGCGCAGGCTCCGCCTTAGCGGCCGCTAAACATGCGGATGCGCGCCCTCCAGAATTAGAAAGCCGTTCACGGCCCGCGCCGCATCTTGGCCGCATCCCCGCAAACGTGCGGGGCCACTCCAGGAGAACCACCATGACGATCCTGTCCCGCTGGCTGGCACCCGCCTTCCTCGCGGCCGGTCTGGGCCTGGGCGCGATGGCGCCTGCGCCCGCTCATGCCAGCGACGATCTGGCGCGGGTCATCGTCGATGTCGCCGACGTGATCTTCCACGGCGGCTATCCGTACTACCGCCCCGACCGTCGCTATGGCTACAACGACCGCCTGATCGTGGTGCGCGACCGCTATCGCCGTCCGACCTACTACCGCTACGTGCCGCGGACGGTCTACTACCGCGACAGCGGTTATCGCCATAACCCGCCGTACGGCGTCGCGCATGGCTATTGGCGCGACGGACGCTACTGGGACGGCCGCCGCTGGCACGATCGCGACCGTTACGGTCGCGACGACCGTTACGACCGCCGTCGCTGGGAGTCGCGCAATTCATCGCGCGGCCACGACCGCGGCTGGGACGACCGCAAGCACAATTACAAGCACGGCAAGGGCCGTGGCCGCGACAGGGACGACGATTGAGCGGGTTCGCCCGCCATTCGAGCTGAAACCGAAGGCGGCGTC
>Ga0193753_10004187_pt1 | contig 10382 bp, 6 predicted proteins | sample H1c2metaG_FD_144925 | JGI IMG/M metagenome (GOLD analysis project Ga0193753, IMG submission 144925) | Soil microbial communities from a riparian zone of the East river system, Colorado, United States - H1c2 | ecosystem: Environmental > Terrestrial > Soil > Riparian zone | place: USA: East River... | reverse complement strand
GCTTTTTCGGGGTTTGTGATGCCACCGCCAACAATCAATGGTATTTCAATGCTCCGGGCAACTTTCTCAATCATACTTTCGGAAACAGGCCTTTTGGCGCCGCTGCCGGCATCCATATAAATCACTTTCATGCCCAGCATTTCACCGGCCATGGCGGTGCACATGGCAATCTCGTTCTTATCTGCCGGAACAGGGGCCGCATTGCTGATGTACGAGACGGTAGTAGGGGCTCCGCCGTCAATAACCATATAACCGGTAGAAATGATTTCTAACCCGCTTTGCTTTACCGCCGCCGCAGAAATTACATGCTGACCAATCAGCAATTCAGGATTGCGTCCCGATATAAGCGATAAATAAAGCAACCCGTCTGCATGAACTGAAATTTGTGAAGGGCTGCCCGGAAACAGTATAGTGGGAATAGTACAGTTCTGTTTTATACGCTGCACCACCTTATCCAGGTGATTGGAAACAACAAGGCTGCCACCTACAAACAAATAATCGGCTTTTGCTTCCGTTGCCAGCCTGGTTAGCTGATCTATCTTTTCCTCATCTACCTTATCGGGGTCAATGAGCACGGCAAAGGATTTTTGTCCTTTGATTTTCTTTTCCAGTAATTGCTGATACAAACGAGTCTTCATCAGGCTATTGTTCCTTGTATTGCAAAAATGCAAAAACTTTTCCAAAAGGGCTTAACTTTTAAAGCGTTGCATTTTTAAGGGGTTTTTTTCTGCTTTGCATGCGTATTTATGCTAACCATCCCCCGCAAATCCACTACAGGTAATAAGCATACAGTAAGCTGTTACGGATAAATATAGCCGAAGGTTTGGATCCGGCTTTTGAAACCCGGAAACAGTTGCGCCGGGGATACATGGCGCAGATACCCGTTGTTTCTACCCCGTGACAAGCTGTTCCCACGGTCAGGATCACCCCGGAATAATAAAAATAGTGTATTGATTACTGTTAGTAAAAATCCGGCTGCAATCCGGCAAAACCCTGTTTAACAACACTATCCCACCCTTTTACCAGGGCTGCCCGGGATATCAATTTATCAAATAGTTCTAATTAGACTTTTTCCCGCTTAATTCCAAAATTTTTTTAGTGCTTTTCCGGCGTTTATATGTGCAAAAATCAAGAGAATCACTGCCAGCGTGGGTTACCAAATTGTTAAGTACTTTTTTCCACAGGCTGTTAATATTTATGAACTGGGAATATGAAATGCAAAAGATATTTTCGTTATCCTCTTATTTTTTACTAACCCGGAAATTAAACGATCCAATGACAAATAAAAAGAAACCTGCAAATGGCCTTTCCTTCAGCCGCCGTTTCACCAAAGATACAGTGCCTGTATTCGATCTGTTTGAATACGATTACCGCACCTCGGTCATCCGCAACCCAAGCGGAGAAGTGGTATTTGAAATGAATAATGTGGAAGTGCCTAAACAATGGAGCCAGATTGCAACGGATATCCTTGCCCAGAAATATTTTCGTAAAGCAGGTGTACCACAGCCCGATGGTTCGCTGGGCCGGGAAACTTCTGCCAAACAGGTAGCACACCGTATGGCCAATTGCTGGAAGGTATGGGGCGAGCGGTATGATTATTTTGCTTCCGAACAGGACGCTGCCGTATTTTATGATGAAATGGTGTACAGCATTTTAAACCAGGCCTGTGTTCCAAACAGTCCGCAATGGTTTAACACGGGTTTATATGAGAGTTATGGCATTAAAGGGAAGCCGCAGGGGCATTATTATGTAGACCCTGCTGACAGCGTTTTAAAAAAATCAACTTCGGCATATGAGCGTCCGCAACCGCATGCCTGCTTTATATTAAGTGTAACGGATGATTTGGTAAACGATGGTGGCATAATGGATCTGTGGGTGCGTGAAGCCAGGATATTTAAATATGGCAGCGGTGTAGGAACCAATTATTCCAATATCCGCGGAGAAGGTGAAAAATTAAGTGGCGGTGGTACTTCGTCTGGTTTAATGAGCTTTTTAAAAATAGGTGACCGTGCTGCCGGCGCTATCAAAAGTGGCGGCACCACACGCCGTGCAGCCAAAATGGTTTGCCTGGATTTGGATCACCCTGAGATACTTGATTTTATTGACTGGAAAGTAGAAGAAGAAAAGAAAGTGAGCGCCTTGATTGATGCCGGTTACGCCAGCGATTATGAAGGCGAGGCTTATAAAACGGTTAGCGGGCAAAACTCAAATAACTCTGTACGTATACCCAACAGTTTTTTTGAAAAATTAGAAAAGAACGAAGACTGGGAATTAAAAGCAAGAACAGACGGCAGGGTAATGAAAAAAATACCTGCACGCGAATTGTGGAATAAAATTGCTTATGCTGCATGGCGTTGTGCAGACCCGGGCGCGCAATATGATACCACCATCAATGAATGGCATACCTGCCCCGAAGGCGGCCCTATCAGGGCTTCTAATCCCTGCAGTGAATACATGTTTCTTGACAATACTGCCTGCAACCTCGCATCAGTTAATCTCCGCCAGTTTTTTGACCAGGATAAAAATATTTTTGATGTAGAAGGCTTCCAGGACACCTGCCGCCTCTGGACGGTTGTACTTGAAATATCAGTATTGATGGCGCAGTTTCCTTCCAAAGAAGTAGCGCAACTCTCTTTTGATTACAGAACCCTTGGTTTGGGTTATGCCAACCTCGGCTCTATGCTGATGGTAAGCGGTATACCTTATGACAGCGAAGAAGCACGTGGCATTGCCGGCGCCATTACCGCTATCATGACCGGTATTGCTTATAAAACATCTGCTGAACTGGCATCTATACTGGGGCCATTTGCCAAATACGAAGAAAACAAAGCACATATGCTGCGTGTAATGCGTAACCACCGCCTGGCTGCCTATGATGCTGACGAATACGAAAACCTGAGCTTAAAACCACAGGGAATCAAAGCAAAATACTGCCCTGATAATTTACTGAAAGCTGCTACCAAAGCATGGGATGATGCCGTGCAGCTGGGTGAAAAATATGGTTTCCGCAATGCCCAGGTTACTGTTATTGCACCAACCGGCACCATTGGCCTGGTAATGGATTGCGATACTACCGGCGTTGAACCGGATTTTGCTTTGGTGAAGTTTAAAAAATTAAGTGGTGGCGGTTATTTTAAAATTATTAACCAGTCAGTACCACAGGCACTGAAAAACCTGCAATATGATGAGAAACAGGTTGACACCATCATCAGGTATGCGGTTGGTTCAGGCAGTTTTGCAGGTGCGCCTCATATCAACCACCAGGCGCTGAGTGAAAAAGGTTTCCTGTCAGACGAGATAAAAAAATTAGATGCTGCTGCAATAGCCGCTTTCGAAATAGGATTTGTATTTAATGTATATACTTTGGGTGAAGCCTGTTTACAAAGACTTGGCTTTAAACCGGAACAGTATTTCAATTTCGAATGGAACCTGCTGGAAGCGCTGGGCTTTACAGATGAGCAGATAGAAGCAGCCAATGATTATGTATGCGGCACCGGAACCATAGAAGGCGCGCCATATCTTAAAAATGAACACCTGCCTGTTTTTGACTGTGCCAATAAATGCGGAAAAAAAGGCCAGCGTTTTATTCATGCTTACGGGCATATTCGTATGATGGGTGCCGCACAGCCTTTCCTGAGCGGGGCTATCTCTAAAACCATTAACCTGCCCAATGAGGCCAAAGTAGAAGAAATTGCCGACTGCTATTTACTAAGCTGGCAACTGGGTTTAAAAGCAAATGCGCTTTACCGTGATGGCTCTAAGATGAGTCAGCCATTAAGCAACAAATCAGATAAAAAGAAAAAAGAACAGGATAGCACGGAAAAGGAAGCGGCAGTACAGGAAGAAATGAACGGGGCGTCTAATATTGTTGACATGAGCAAGCTGACCGTAGAGGAATTGCTGGAAGAAGTACAGAAACGTGTTCAATCTTCTCCTGATACAAAATTAAAGCGACAGCTGGCCATGATAGTGGAGAGGAGAACCCTGCCGGCCAAGCGCCGTGGTTTTACACAAAAAGCAAAGATCAATGGCCAGGCATTGTTCCTGCGTACCGGTGAGTACAATGATGGTACCGTGGGAGAAATATTTATTGATATGGCCAAAGAAGGTGCTACCATGCGCAGCATGCTCAACTGTTTTGCTATTTCTATTTCTATTGGTCTGCAATACGGCGTACCACTGGAAGAGTTTGTAGAGAAATTTGTGTTCACACGTTTTGAACCATCTGGTATGGTAGACCATCCGAATATAAAAACAACTACTTCCATTGTTGATTTTATATTCCGCGCACTGGCCTATGAATATTTAGGAAGAACAGATTTGGTGCATGTACTGGATAAACCTGAATTAATGAACACAGGCACAGACGACTGGGATGAAATACCTACTTCTCTTGAATACGAAAAAAAGGCCCCTGAATTAAGTGATGTAAGGATTGTTGCTTCTATTGCCAAAACAACAGAACCGCAATCTGTAAGGGGATCCAATGCTAAATCTGCCAATGCATCAAGAATGGATGGTAATGGATTGAATGCGGTTAATGCGGCTGCCAAGAGCATGCAGAGCGATGCACCGGCCTGTAATACCTGCGGGCATATTACCATACGCAGCGGCACCTGTTACAAATGCCTGAACTGCGGAAACAGCATGGGTTGCTCGTAGGGGTAACCCTCGCGGTTACCCGCTGGTATGACCAGCAGTGGAAATAAATTTCATGGACGGTTTACTATAAACTTAGACCCGCTCATTTCTATGGGCGGGTTTTTTTTATGCTTTTTGGGCTTACCCTTGTCAATAAAAAAAGCCCCTTTTTCAAGCGGCTTGTGTTCATTCAAAATAATATATGGGTGGTTAATCAATTTTATTTTTTATAAATTTTCCCAATGCTTTGCCGGCATCTGCGTAACACTCTGCAATTCTTTCACCTGATGCATAATCATTTCCGCCAAAGGTTCTTCCCTTTGCATTTTTTACATCCAGTTTTGCAATTATTTTAGCGGGATTGGCAGATTCAACAATCCATACTTCAGCATCTGTTTCTGCATTTTTTCTTGAAATGTAAATGTTATAACCCGGCTCTATATAAGTAGTCTTGTAAATTAAAGTGTACTTAGCGTTTTTGTTTGAAGAGGTTACTATCAGGCTGCCGTGCTTTTCAAATAATTCATTGAATTTTCTGTCAAAATTTCCCGTCCTGTCGCCTACCCAGTCCTTTGCCCATTTGTCGCCTTTACCCGCTTCCTTCTTGTTGTATTCTTCGGTTTTTCTATTTACGTATTCAGCTTCCGTTTTAAACTTGCCAACACCTATATTTTCGTAGGTAAATTCTGTGTTAATGCTTTTCTCGTTTTTTAAAGGGTCCAGATCGCCTTCAATGATTTTGATGTGCTGAGCATAACTGCCGGAAGAAAAAAATGCCATAACTGCGGTCAACATACAGGTAATAGAGAGTTTCATAATTTTATTTTATATGATTAATAATATATACACTTACATACTTAAAAGTAAAGCACACGCGGTGGGTTATGGTTTACATTTTATTTTTCCAAACTGGTCCCTGCCCCGGTCTTCCGTATAAATAAAAATTTCATTGTCTTTGCTGTTTACAAAAATCTCACATTCAGAAAGCGTATAAAATTAATATCCCTTTCCTGTATGGGCGCAAAACAATAATCTTCATTTTCAAAAACCACGGAGCGTTTTATGCTGCCATCGGACAAACCAACCTGGTTACTTACAAAATTAGATCCGTGAATACCTTCAACTGATTTTAAATCAGGTGGTTCATAATCATCTTTCTCATAACGGGCCATGTTTTTAGGATGGTCATCGCACAAAATATAAAGGCTCTTTTCTGTTGGCACTTGTAAGGTTATGAGGTGTTTTAAATTGAGCACGAAATAAAAATAAATATCCCGAAACGGCAAATACAGATAACCCTTAATTCACAACAGTAACCCGTAACGTTTTTAGCTGCTTTTAATTGTGCAGCGTTTTACATGAAAGGATACCATTAAAAAAATAAAATACTATTTTCCATTTTTAAACGTTTATCCAGGTAAGAAAATATTCCTTTATGAAAAATCTTATTATTTTTATCCTTGTTTTAATTGCATTTTCATCCTGCGGCCGCGCACTTACACCTGGTGAAGCCGCCAATCATCACTATAAAAGATGCAGGGATATTAAATAACCCAATTAACTATTTAAATAAATTATATACCCGGCAATTTATCGTGTTGCCGGTTTTTCTATTTACACCCGTTCACGGTAACGGCAGAAAAATCAGAACGGAACACGAAATCGCATTCACCGGGTTGAAATCATGGCCAGGCTTTTTTTCACCAACAGGATAATAACCCAGCACGGTTCTCCATATAAAAGCTTTACAGAAAGGCGGCAAAGCCTGCTATCCAATTTGCCGGTAACCGGGAATTAAAAATCTATGATCCTGCCCTGCGGTTCCGGCAAAAGAATGAAAATTACCAAACGGTTTTTTTACCGGTGAACAGGAAGCGATTGATAACGGATACCGGCCATGCGGAGATTGCCACGCAATAAATATCTTTTATGGAGGGAAATTAAATAACAAAATTGCTTCGCAGTTATTAGCTTTATGGCTTTAAACACCACCCTGTTATGACGATACAGTTCGGCTATGATAAGAAGCAGGTACTGCAGGCGCTGCGGTATCATTTTCTTTCAAAACCAGAGATAAAAACACTGGTAATACTGGTAAACATATTTGCTATCGTATCCGCTATTTTATTCGCTTTTAAAAAAATACAGGGTTTGTCTTTTATTATTTTTTCTTTTTTGTGGTTTACGTTAATGCTGGTTATCTGGAGAATTTTGCCTGCCAGCATTTATAAGAGCGCAGCTACTTTCCAGGATAATTTTTCCGTACGTTTTGAAGAAGAGGGCTTTGAATTGTCGAATAAGAATGACATTAAAGCATGGCCATGGACGGCCTTCAGCAATTTTATTGAAAGCCCGCATTTTTTTCATCTTTATTTTGATGCCCGGTCTTTTTTCCTGGTACCAAAAGATGCTTTTGTGGATATTAACCAGTTACAGGCCGTAAGACAACTGCTTAAAGAGAAAATCAGCACCTGAGATAAGGTTTTACCCCTAATCCTAAGGTATAGCCAATATAGGCCGGGCTCTCCATTATTAAGCTGAAAAGACCTATCTTGCAGCCCTCCTGGCCTTATTAGAATCAGCAGGCAATATAAGGGCAGCATTTTTCGTATTAAGAACAAACAAGGCTTGCACATCAACCTGTATTTTTAAAATAAGTATACACAGGTAAAATCCATTTTACAATGCCTAAAGTAACCTTCAACAATAAAAACAAAGTCTTCTACAACGCACTGAAAGTTAATGTAGACCAATACTTTCAAACCAATAATATTAAACCCACAGGCAACTGGCAACTGTACAGCAAAACACTGCTACTGGTTCCGGCAGCCGTTGGCCTTTATATTTTACTGTTAACAGTTAGCATGCCCGCTGCTTTATCATTATCGCTTTGCGCCATCCAGGGTTTTATACTTGCAAGTATTGGCTTTAATGTAATGCACGATGCCTGCCATGGCAGTTATTCCAGCAAAAAATGGCTGAATGATCTCATGGGACTTAGCTTAAACGCACTGGGCGGCAATGCTTTTATCTGGAAATTCAAACACAATATTGTACACCATACCTATACCAATGTAGATGGGGTAGATGATGATATTGCCAAAAGCCCGCTGATGCGTCATTGCCCTTCTCAAAAATGGATGCCGGCACACCGTTTCCAGCATATTTACGTGGTATTGGTTTATGCTATTTCCTCTGTAGCCTGGGTAGCCATCATGGATTTTAATAAATATTTTCAGCAAAAAGTATTTACGACACCATTACAAAAGATGAGTGTTAAAGAACATATCATTTTCTGGGCCAGTAAAGTTTTATACGGGGTTTTTTATGTGGCCATTCCGGTTTATTTTGTTGGATGGGGACCATGGGCACTTGGTTTTGCCTGCATGGAGGTTGCCCTGGGTTTAACCCTTGCACTGGTTTTTCAGCTGGCACATGTAGTAGAGCAGGTAGAATTTGTAGCTGCCGCCGGCATGGAGCATAAATTCGTAGAGAATGAATGGGCCATTCACCAGATAAAAACCACCGCCAATTTTGCACCAAAAAATAAATTCATCAATTGGTATGTGGGTGGTTTGAACTACCAGGTAGAACACCACTTATTTCCCCGCGTTAGTCACGTACATTACCCGGCTATCAGCGGCATTGTGAAAAAAACCTGCGAAGAATTCGATCTTCCCTATAATAGCTTTTCTACTTTTACCGGCTCGCTATTTTCTCATTTCAGGATGATGTATCAGCTGGGCAGAAAGCCAGCAAGCATGCAGGCAGCATAAGACTTCAATTACAATAAAAATATTATATAAAAAATGCCCTGGATATACCGGGGCATTTTTATTGATGAAATTTCCTGATTGGTGAAGTGTGCCGGGCAGGGCCATGGAGCCAGGATAATTAAATTTTATTAGTGGGCTACCAAAGTCCCCCATTGGGGGATTTAGGGGGCCGCCCTACCGGGGTTTATACTTTGCTGCTTCAAATATTTTCTTTGCATCTGTTTGTAATAGCTGTTGTACGCTAAGACCGGTATTATTATCCGCAAATTTTTGTACAATCTGCCAGCCAATCCACTGCCCAATATTACCCGGAGAAGCATCTGGCATACCGTCTGTTTTGGGCGCTTCCCCTATAAAATTTTGAATGATGCTGGGTTCAGTAGTATAGATATCATTATTCTGTATAATGAAATTCCATGCCAGGCCTTCATTTTTTTTACACCAGTCTGCCTGCGCCTGCGTAAAACCGGTTATTAAACTATCCGCTTCCGATGGTAAAAATTTATTAACCAACCACCACTGCTTTCCTTTTTCTATTATTTGTTCAATCAGTGTTTGTCCCTGCGGTTTTTCCGGGTAAATATCCAGTGCAATATTCTGAAAACAATTAACCGGTATATACTGTGGCTCAAAACGACGGCTGATGTATTGCGGAAATTTATCGATTGCTTCCAAAGTATTATAAGCACTGAAGTTTTTGCCCAGGTACATCTGCAGCCCTATTGCCATGGCGTCTTTGGTAAGTGCAACAGAGGGATCCCCAATAAGGCCCACATAGGTAACCAGCATGGGAACCTTGTAACCGGGATAATAATGTTTTACATATTGAAAACCTTTTTTCAGTTGTTCTTCTATGTTACCCAGATCGGGCAATTTTTTTTGTACGGAATCATACAAAGGCCTGCTATTGCTGATATAGGCATTAATAATAACCGGCAAATCGTGCAGGGTGTCTGTGCTGCCGCCGATTACAATATTTTGTATAAAATCAGTAAAAAAATAAGGATATTTTTTTTGTACGGCATTCAGACTTTGCACAATTTGACTGGTATCTGCACTGAAAAAATCTTTATCAAAACGCCCAATTGACAATTCTACTTTAATACCCGACACGTCAGGTGTATGGTTATTGCCGCAACTGCTTAATAGAATGAACGCGAATATGGTTACAATGAGTTTGATCATAAGACACTAATAAGACGCGAATGATAACGAATGGACGCGAATAACGCGCATTTTGCGTCGAAATTAGCGCTTATTCGTTATCATTCGCGTCCATTCGCGTCTTAAATTTGCAGTATGAAGATAGCATTGGCCCAGCAAAATTACCATATCGGTAATTTTGAAAATAACATACAAAAAATCATCAGCGCTATAGACGAAGCAAAAAAACAGGATGCTGATCTGATAATGTTTACAGAATTATGCGTATGCGGTTACCCGCCACGGGATTTTGTGGAGTTTAATGATTTCATGAATAAATGCTATGCGGCTATTGATACCATAAAAGAGCACGCAGACAGTATTGCGGTAATAGTGGGCTGCCCGCAACGCAATACAAGACCGCAGGGCAAAGATTTATTTAACGCGGCCTGGTTTTTATATGAAAAGCAGGTAAAAGCCACCGTACAAAAAACATGCTTACCTACTTATGACGTGTTTGATGAATACCGCTATTTTGAACCGGCTTATGACTGGCAGGTAATTTCATTTAAAGGCAAAAAAATTGCACTTACTATTTGTGAAGATATATGGAACCTGGGCGATAACCCACTCTACAGGATATGCCCCATGGATGAGCTGATTACACAACAACCTGATCTGATGATCAATATTTCGGCCTCTCCGTTCGATTATGATCATGATGATGACAGAAAAGAAATTATCCGTGTGAATGTAATGAAATATGGGCTGCCCATGTTTTACTGCAACACAGTAGGCTCGCAGACAGAAATTGTTTTTGAC
>Ga0193753_10004186_pt1 | contig 10385 bp, 5 predicted proteins | sample H1c2metaG_FD_144925 | JGI IMG/M metagenome (GOLD analysis project Ga0193753, IMG submission 144925) | Soil microbial communities from a riparian zone of the East river system, Colorado, United States - H1c2 | ecosystem: Environmental > Terrestrial > Soil > Riparian zone | place: USA: East River... | reverse complement strand
CAAAATAGACCGTGTGCTTCGCCCCTTTCAGCACAAACGAAGACCAGAGCGTCTCGAACCGGTTGAACATTCCTCTCCCCGAGAAGTGCCGCGAAGGAACGGCCGTAATCTCGAGCCCTCCCTTCGCCACCACCACGCTCTCGGTCCAGTCCAACTCCGTAATCCGCCCAGCCTTCACCCCAAATTGCTGCAAGCTTCCACCTACACCCAGCGACGTCACCCACGTCGTCCCGCGCATCGACTCCAGCCCGGCCAGCCGCCGAATCGTAGCCTCTCCCAGATGGTCATAGTGGTCATGCGACACCAGCACCACATCCACCGCCGGAAGATCGTCCAGGCGCACCGGCGCAGCAAAGAAGCGCTTCGGCCCCGCCCACCGCATCGGAGACGCCCTCTCATCCCAAACCGGATCGATCAGCACCCGCACTCCATCGATCTCAAGCAGCATCGAGGAGTGCCCCATCCACGTCACCCGCAACCCACTCTCGGGCGCAACCCCGTACACACCCACATCCGTAGAGAATGGCCCCAGCGCTCGCCGTGGAACTGTCTCATTCTTATTCATTAAAAAGAGCGGCAGCACCTTGAAGATCGTACTGAACCCACCAATCACCGTCGGGACCGGATTCACAAATCTCCGTCCCACCTTCTCAGCACGCCGCAACATCGTCATACCTCTGGATACTACAACTTGGCCCGTTTCGAACCTGTTCTATCCCTTCATACCTCCACGCAGGGGTGACCAACAAGCCACTATTGGCATCTAAAAAAACGTTATGACTTACTTTTTGGACTCGCAGGAAACCATCTCCCTCTTTGACGCCTATATCGAGGAATTTCAGCGTGTCTTCAGGGCAAAAGGTATTGAGTTCGGTTCATCGGACGATTTCTTTTCCTTCGCACGAACCCTCAACCATCACATCGAGTTGCGCGAAGATCTGGTCGTTCTGGTCAAATCCATCCTGGAGAAGGAGAACGGCAACGTCTCCCTTCGCACCATTCTCACGATCCTCGCCGTAGCCAGCGGCGGTACCGATGTCGCGGTCACCGACCGCGATCTAAGCAGGCCCGTCAATCTCGTCATCGACTTCCTTATCAACGGCGGCGGCTACAGTCGCACGAGCACCGACCACCCTGATCCCGACACAGACTTCATCCCGACCGACGCTCCGGAACTCCATGCCTTGACTACCGAAATGCCCGCAGAGCCCGTCCCACCCAGCCGCCCTCCATCCGTCATTCCGTTCCCCACAGACAATCCCGCCAACTCCAACCACCTCAGCGAATCTCTCGTTCGTATCGAGCTCAACAGCCTCGAGCTCAAACACTATCTCGACTCGATCGATCAGCGCATCAGCAGGATAGAGCCTCGCCTCGAAAACGGATACTCCCTTCCCCTTCCTGCCGCCGAGCCCCACCCCAGGGACAAAAACGAAGCCAGATTCTCCACGGCCATCCCCCCTGAAACCGTGCATCCTGCTCCCGTCGCCGCTCCCCTTCAACCCGACCAAGCATCCGCGAAGCCCGCTCATCCATCTCCCGAACTCCCCTCCAACCTCTGGACAACCATTCGGCATCTCTACTCCTCCAATCGGCGTTGGAGCCAGATCCCTCTTCCTGTCCTCGCAGGGCTGCTAGCCCTTCTCCTCTGCGCCATCCTTTACTGGGGCTTTGCGCGCAACGAAACCCATGCAGAGATCCGCTCCGCGAACCAGAACATCGACGGACTCACCACCACACCTCGCGCAAATGTCACCCCCAACGTAACCGCTACTCCCACCTCAACCGCACCAGAGCCACTCGATCAACCTCACAAATCAGCCGCTCCGCTTCCCTTCGACCAAGTCCACGTCTCATCAGGTGTCATGGCGGGGAATCTCCTCTCCGCGCCCAGACCCACCTACCCCAGGCTTGCCAACATCACCCACGTCGAGGGCAAGGTCACGATGGAGGCTGTCATCTCTAAACGAGGAAAAGTAGAGAATGTCCATGTCATCAACGGCCCCCATCTCCTGCGTGGTGCAGCGAAAACCGCGGTGCGCAACTGGCGATACCGACCCTACGCGATCAACGGCCAGCCCGTCGGAGTCACTACGACGGTCAGCGTCAACTTCACGCGACGGCCCTGATCGGAATCACTTCGTCGCGTCTAGGGTGTATCGACATATTCTCTGCTGGGAAGGGCATGGCCTGACGGCCGGTCCCACTACGCGTGGGGCGGTCACTTCGTGACTTGTATAACCCCCTTCGGTTGGGTGCTCCCGTTGGTCGCAGCAAAGAATCTTTATGCCGACCATCGGGGAGGCGTAGGCGAAGCCGGTATACTCCCCACGAAGTGGGCGCCGCCCGCGCAGGGCGCCTTTAGCCTGAATAATATGTGGATACGCCTAGAACACCAGCTCCATATACACATTCGCCCGCACATACGGCGACGGAATCACCCTCTCCGGGGGCAGATGTCGAAACCCCAGCGCCTCATACAGATGAATCGCATCCTGCAATTTATCGTTCGTCTCCAGATACAGCGACGTCGCTCCTAGAGCTCTTCCCTGGGCAATCGTGTACGCCAGCATCTTCCGTCCTAACCCCATCCCGCGACACCCTTCAGCCACCGTCATCTTCGCAACCTCAAACACCCCGGGCCTCACCAGCAGCAGCGCACAGCATCCCACCGCCTCGCCCTCCACCACCGCCATAAAGATGTGCCCGCCAGCCTGCAGAATATGTCCCACAGGGTCGCCCAGCGTAATCCGGTCCTTCTCTTCCAGCCCAAAGTTTTTCTCGATCCACGCCTCATTCAGCTCGCGGAAGGCCGTCGCATCCTCCAGCCGAAATGCTCTCAGCTCCACCGCAGACCGAGCCTCGGAACGACTCGCTTCACCCTCCCCTGCACGCATCGACAAAGTAGCCATCGCAATCTCCTCTGAGACAAAATCTAAGCCCCGCCAAACCATACGTCCAATATCTTGTTCATTCCGATTATGATCTTTCACATATGGATCGAGACATCGAGCTTCGCCACCTCCGATACTTCGTCGCCGTTGCCGAAGAGCTTCATTTCGGGCGAGCCGCAAGCCGCCTCCACCTTGCCCAGCCTCCCCTCTCGCAACAGATCCGCAAGCTCGAAGACATCCTCGGCCACAGCCTCTTCACCCGCACCTCGCGAGCCGTCAAGCTCACCAGCGCCGGCGAGACACTCCTCGACCGCGCCCGCCGCACCCTGCAAAACGTGCAGGAAGACCTCGATGAAGCCCGCAGCGTAGGCCGCGGCGAAACAGGCTTTCTGCGCGTTGGCTTCATCGGCTCCAGCATGTTGACTTCGCTGCCCAACATGCTCGGCCGGTACCGCAAACAGTTCCCCAAAGTCCACCTTCAGCTCCACGAGACCTACACCGCCGGAGTCGTGCAATCCCTCTCCAAAGGGACCCTCGACGCGGGCTTCCTCCGCGACGGCGGCCCATCGGACGGCCTCGAGACAGAGGTCCTCTTCTCTGAGCCCTTTATCGCCGTGCTCCCGGCGAACCACGCACTGGCTCAGCATAAAACCATCTCCGCCGCCGACCTCCGCGACGAACCCTTCGTCTTCTTTCCACGCGCCGCAGGCCCGCACGCGTACGACAAATGTGTCTCCCTCTGCGAAGAGCATGGGTACCGCCCCAGGGTGGTTCAGGAAGCCCCGCAGTGGCTCACCGTCCTGCGCCTGGTCGGTGCAGGCCTGGGAGTGACCATCGCTCCAGCCTGCGCACAACAAATCGCCGCCGCCGATGTTGTCTGCCGCCGCCTCCGGGGAGCCACCCTCCGCAGCAACATCGAGCTCGCCTACCGCACAGGGGAAGACCGCGACATCGTAAAGGCATTTGCGAACATCGCGAGAGTCAGCTTTCCACTCCGCAAACAATCAACTCGCGCCAACTCCACGGCTACTTCGAAGAGCTAGCCTCGTCCGAATAAAAGCTCCCAATCTCCTTCGCGTACTTCTTCTCCACTACCCGGCGCTTCAGCTTCATGCTCGGCGTCAGCGTCCCATCCTCCACGCTCCACTCGTCCGCCACCAGGCTCATCCGCTTCATGCTTTCGAAGTTCGGCAGCCCCGCATTCACCTTGTCCACAATCTCCTGGTACGCCTTCAAGACCTTCGCATCCTTCACCAGGGCAGCACGATCTCCCGCAGCCACGCCCTGCGTCCTGGCCCAGCTCTCCAGCGCGGCAAAGTTAGGCGAAATCAGCACGCAAGCAAACTTGTGCTTATCCCCCACCAGCGCTGCCTGCCCCACCAGCACATTCGCCTTCAGCCTGTTCTCAATCGGCTGCGGCGCAATCATCTTGCCGCCGCTGGTCTTCAGCAGCTCCTTCTTCCGGTCTGTAATGGAGAGGAACCCATCCTTGTCCACATTCCCGATGTCCCCCGTCTTGAACCACCCATCCGCCGTAAACGCCTCCGCAGTCTCCTCCGGCTTGTTCCAATACCCGACGAAGACCGCAGGCCCCTTCACCTCCAGCTCGCCATCCTCGGCGAACCTGCACTCCACATTCGGCAGTGCCCTCCCCACCGTTCCAATCCTGTGCGCGTCAGGATAATTAAGCGCGATCACCGGCGACGTCTCCGTCAGCCCATATCCCTCGAAGATCCGAATCCCCGCGTCCGCAAACCACCCCGCCGTATCCATCCCCAGGGGCGCTCCACCCGAGATGAACACCGCCACGCTCCCGCCAAACGCCTCGCGAATCTTGCTGAACACCAGCTTGTTCGCCAGCTTCGCGCTCAACCCTGCAGGAGTCTTGCCGACCAGCGTCTCCGGCCGATGCGTCTTCCCCGTGGCAATCGCCCAGCTTAAAATCTTCGACTTCACCGGCGAAGCCGCCGACTTCCCTTCCACCGCCTGCCGAATCTTCTCGTACACCCGCGGCACCGCGACAAAGATCGTAGGCTTTACCGACTTCATCGCTCCCGGCAGCAGGTCGAACTTCGGACAGTAGGCCAGCTTCGTCCCATAGCACAGCAGCGCATAGTCAAGATGCCGCGCCGTCACATGCGACAGCGGCAGAAACGAGATGCAGGTATCCTGGTCGCTGAAGTGGAACGGCCCCGTCGAAGCGTTCACATTGCTCGCCAGATTGCAATGCGTCAGCATCACGCCCTTCGGCTCCCCCGTCGTCCCCGATGTGTAGATGATCGTCGCCAGGTCCTCCGGCCGCGCCATCTTCAACATCACATCGAACTCCGCATTGCGCTGCTTCTTCCCCTCCGCCCCAGCCATCAACGCCGCAAAGCTCTCCGCTCCTTCGAACTCCCCCGCATCCATCACGACGACGTGCTCCAGCTCCGGCAGATCGCCCGCAGCCGTCAGCTTCTCGTACTGCTCCCGCGAAGACAGCACCGCCACCTTCGAGCCCGAGTCCCGCAGCATATACCCAATCTGCTCCGGCGTCAGGGTGGGATAGAGCGGCACATCGACCCCGCCGATCGCCAGCGTGGCAAAGTCCGTCACCGGCCACTCCCAGCGATTCTCGGAGAGTATCGCCACCCGATCGCCCTTCCCCAGGCCCCATCCGCGAAAGACGTCCGCCAACGCCCGGACTCGCCCATAGAGCTCCACGGAGGAGATCGGCTTCCACTGCCCGTCTCCATCCTGCCCTGTCATTACCGTTCGATCGCCACGCCCCGTAGCCCGCACCAAAACATCATTCACCGTTACCAAATCAAACATGCACTCGCCTCTACTCTTCCCAATGCCCTGGCCCCAAACCTTCGTCCCGGCAAACTTCCGGCAGCTCAAACGCGGCCTTCACCCTTAGGACGTTCCTTGGACCTCGTTAGTTTTTCTCCGCCCGTATACCATTGAGCAGCACGTCGATCACCTGCGCTGCCGTTGACTTCGAATCATAAACGCGCCCCGTAAACACCGCCGAACTCAACAGCTCGTCGATTGCCCCGAACATGCAATGCGCCACCACACCATCCGAAACATCCTGCCGGAAGATCCCCTCCTGCTGCCCCCGCCGCACCACCTCGCGCACCACCTGGATGTACTTGACCAGGTGATGATGCGAAAACTCCGCGATAAACTTCGCGCTCTGCCGCACCTCCGTCTGCATCAGGATCGCCATGCTCCGGTTTACCGCATGGCTCTCCAGGTGCACCTGCGCAATGTACTCCAGCTGCTCTCGCGGCCCCTGCAGCGTCAGAAACGCTTCATCCACCTGCCTGTGGAACTTGTCGAAGGTCGTATCGATCGCCGTGCGCAGCACATCGTCCTTGCTCTTGAAGTAGAGATAGACCGTGCCGTCCGCCACCCCCGCACGCTTCGCGATCGCGCTCACCGGCGAACTGAAGTATCCCCGTTCGGCGATCACCTCCACCGCCGCGTCCAGAATGCGCTGATACTTCTCGCTTCCCGGCCCTGTCGCCGGAACGCCTGCCTCACTCCCCGTTGTCCTGGAGTCTGCCTTCTTCGAGTCGGTCCCCGCTGTCGTCACTCTGCGCTTCAGACCATGCCTCGCACCGGAAGTGTCCAGTCCCGTCACTCTAATGAAACCAGCAGGGTTTGCCAAGAATGAATTAAGATTCAGTCCACCAGCCCGCATATATATGCAGTGACCGGCTTTTCCACATGTCAACGCAGCCACTCGTCACATTTTTAGCAGTCATCTCTTCTCCAACCCTGAAAAGATGACTGCCCGATAGCCAGCTTCACCACGAGATCGACCAGCAGCTGTCCACATTTGCATGTGTGAACTTCGCTGGTGAAGGTGCCTAAACCTGCGGCTTCGGGGTCAGCCGCACAAACGCCTCTGCCTGTCTCGGCCAGTCCGCCAGCATATCCTTCGCCAGCCCGCTGTCCGAGCGCTGTACATGCGTCTCCAGCAGCGCCTTCAGAGCCTCCTGCGAAGGTGGGTCGACAGAGCTAAATACCTCTGTATCAATGAAGTCCGGGTGATATCTCTTGCCCAACACGAAGCTGCCATCGGCGTCATAGACCCACGCCAATCCGCCCGTCATACCGGCCCCAAAATTCATCCCAACCCTGCCGAGCACAGCTACCGTCCCGCCGGTCATATATTCGCAGCCATGGTCGCCAACCCCTTCAATAACAGCAGTTGCGCCAGAATTACGAACTGCGAACCTCTCGCCCGCCCGACCTGCGGCGAACAACTGTCCAGCCGTAGCGCCATACAGTGCAACATTGCCCAAAATTACATGCTGGCCACTGTCCTTCGCCGCCAGTCCACGAGCGCGGATGACGAGCTCTCCGCCCGATAAACCCTTGCCAACAAAGTCGTTAGCCTGACCGCTCAGCACCAGCTTCATGCCCTCCACGGCAAATGCGCCAAAGGATTGCCCCGCAGTTCCGGCCAGATTGACCGTCACATCCGCAGGCAAATCGCCCTGCGCCCGACGCAGCGCCAGTTCGCCGGCCAACCGCGAACCAACGGCACGGTCGCAGTTAGCTATTTTTGAATCAATAACATAGGGCTTACCCGCTTCGATGGCCTCAAGTGCGGGGGCAAGCCAGGCTTCATCCAGCGGCGGATGAGCGACCGGCTGATTGTTCCTGATTCCCATAAACCGGCTTGGACCGTCCGACACCTTCGCCAGCATCGGCTGAAGGTCCAGGCTACCGTCAAACCTAACCTGCTCAAGCAGATCCGAACGCCCAATCGCTGCCTCGATCGACGGCAAACCATACCGCGCCAGCATATGCTGCAGATCGGCGGCAAGCTGCTCGAAGAACCGGACCACATGCTCTGGCTTACCGCGGAATTTTGCCCGCAGTTCAGGCTTCTGCGTCGCAATCCCGGTCGGACAGGTGTTCAAATGACACTGCCGCGCCATATCGCATCCCAGCACCACAAGCACTGCCGTACCGAACGCGTATTCGTCCGCTCCCAGCAACGCCGCGATGAGAATGTCCCGCGCCGTAGCCAGGCCGCCATCCGTGCGCAACCGGACACGTCCCCGCATCCCGTTCTGCATCAACACTTGCTGAGCTTCAGCCAACCCGAGCTCCCAGGGATTGCCGGCATACTTGATGCTCGACAGAGCGGCTGCGCCCGTTCCGCCAACGTTCCCCGCAATCACGATGAAGTCCGCATACGCCTTAGCCACACCCGCCGCGACGGTCCCAACACCGCAACCGGAGACGAGCTTTACCCCAATCGCCGCGCGTGGATTCACCCGTTTCAGATCGTAGATAAGCTGAGCCAGATCCTCGATCGAATAAATGTCATGGTGGGGTGGCGGCGAGATCAACGAAACTCCGGGCTGCGCGTGCCGAAGTCTTGCAATCAAACCACTTACCTTGTGGCCGGGGAGCTGTCCGCCCTCGCCGGGCTTTGCCCCCTGCGCCACTTTAATTTCGATCTCCTCGGCATGGGCAAGATACTCCGCCGTCACGCCAAACCGGCCGGAGGCAACCTGCTTGATCTTGTTATTGAGCGACGTATGCACCGCAGGAGCTTCAACGATAGGCTCCGCCACGACCGTACCGCCGCCCGACCCCATCTGGAACGATAGCTCGCCAGGACCCGCAACCGACTTAGAATCTGCAGCATGCAATCGGTACACCGCCGAGTCTTCGCCTCCCTCACCGGTGTTGGACCTACCGCCGAGCATATTCATCGCCGCCGTAATGGTCTGGTGAGCCTCCGGGCTCAACGAACCCAGAGACATCGCGCTCGCGATAAATCTCTTGCAAAGGTCCGCAGGCGCCTCCACCGCATCCAGGGCAAGCTCCGCGCCTGCAGGGCGAATCTCCAGCAGATCGCGCAGCACGGCCGGATCACGGCCAATAACGTCCTTGGTGTAGATCGCGAACGCGCCCGCAGGATCGACCGGTTGGGGAACGTTGCGCGCACTACCAACGACTGATTGCAAAGCTTTTACGGTAGGCGGCTGCCACGCATGGGGCTCAGAGACATCGGCCTTGCGGAACCGGACCCAGCCATAGTCGGGCAGATCGGCGGAGACGGGAACATTCACATCGCCCGGCAGCCAACTCTGACGCAGATGACGCTCCAACTCTGCAAACCCTATCCCGGAGAGCGGAGCCGGTGTATCCGGGAAACAACGATCGACCACGCTCGAATGCAGCCCAAGAATATCGAACAGATGCGCTCCACGATAGCTGTCGACGACAGAGATTCCCATCTTCGACATCACCTTCGCCAACCCGGCATCCAGTGATTTCAGCATCTTACGCTCTGCTTCTCCCGCGTCGGTCCCGGCAGGCGCCAGGCTCATGCCCGTCTCGAGCGCAAGCCAGGGACAGACCGCACCCGCTCCATATCCGATCAGGACGGCGGCATGATGAATATCTCGGCAGTCTCCCGCATCCACAGCAAGCCCTGCAAGGGTGCGCAGACCAGCCGCTACCAGCGCCTGATGCACCGCTCCTGTGGCCATCGCCATCGGAATGGGAATCCGCTTCGCACTCGCCGAACGGTCCGAGAGCACCAGAATGCGGGCGCCATTGCGCACCAGCTTGATGGCCTGCATGCAGAGGTCATTCAGAGCTTGGATCAGCGAAACTTCAGGCGAAAAAACACACGGCAGCTCCGCGAGACTCAGATCATTCTTATGGGGATACTTGCCCTTTCGCAGAGCCTCCACCTGCCCCAGCGACAGAAACGGCGAAGGCAGCGAGAGCCCGGGAAGCGGCGCGTTTTTGTCCAGCATGTGGGGCCACGGCCCAAGCCGGGTGTGAAGCGAGACCACGCAGGCCTCGCGCAAAGGATCGATCGCAGGATTGGTCACCTGGGCAAAACGCTGCCGGAAATAGGCGTAGATCGGCCGGGGAGAACGCGCAAGGAAGGCCAGCGGGGTGTCATCTCCCATCGACCAGACTGCATCCTTGCCCTCGATCGCCATCGGCTGCAGGATCATCTTTACGTCTTCGCGCGTATAGCCAAAGCCGCGCTGAACCGCCGCCAATGCCCCGGGCTTAACCTGCTCAACGGTCGCCGGAACCAGCGGAGTGTCCTCGACGAGCTTGGCGTAAGTCGCACCTGCATCGAAGAGCTCCAGCAGCGCCTCATCTTCATAAATTTTGTGATGGACCAGGTCGACAACCAACATCTGCCCTGGGCCGAGGCGTCCGCTGTGCGTCACCTCCTGCGGGTCCAAATCGACTAACCCAGCCTCCGACCCTGCAACGACAAGACCAGCCTTCGTGATCGCAAAACGACAAGGCCGCAGCCCATTTCGATCCAGCGCTGCACCCACAACCCGCCCATCGCTGAAGGCGATTGCAGCCGGCCCATCCCATGGCTCCGCGCAATCCGTGTGGTAGCGCAAAAATGAGGACGACTGGTGACCTTCGGCGGCGGGAGGAAGGAGCATACGGATGGCCTCAGCCAACGTTCTCCCATTCTGTGACAGCAACTCA
>Ga0193753_10004185_pt1 | contig 10388 bp, 8 predicted proteins | sample H1c2metaG_FD_144925 | JGI IMG/M metagenome (GOLD analysis project Ga0193753, IMG submission 144925) | Soil microbial communities from a riparian zone of the East river system, Colorado, United States - H1c2 | ecosystem: Environmental > Terrestrial > Soil > Riparian zone | place: USA: East River... | reverse complement strand
GGATGCAGACCGCAGTTCCGGAAGTCACAGACCTGACCAAGGAACCCGAATCGATAATAAAAATGTATGGTCCCGATGCATTGGTTCCCGGCACTTATGCTGCCAACTGCCTGCTGGCAAGGAAACTCAGCGAAAATGGTGTGCGTTTCGTTCAGCTCTACCACCAGGGTTGGGATTCACATGACAACCTGCCCAGCCAGATAGTTGGACAATGCCAGGACGTAGACAGATCAAGCTCGGCCCTCGTAACAGACCTGAAGCAAAGAGGTTTGCTCGATGAAACACTTGTAATCTGGGGCGGAGAATTCGGCAGGACCAATTATTGCCAGGGAAAACTCACAGCTGATAATTATGGACGGGATCATCACCCCCGCTGCTTTACCGTTTGGATGGCAGGAGGTGGTGTAAAGCCAGGCATCGTATATGGGGAAACAGACGAATTTGGATACAATGTCGCGAAGGATCCGGTCCACGTGCATGACTTTCATGCAACGATACTCGACCTGCTTGGACTTGACCACGAAAAACTTACTTTCAAACATCAGGGGCGACGTTATCGCCTTACAGACGTTGCTGGAAAAAAGGTCAGCGGGCTGATTGCATAAAGAAGCCGTACCGCACACATGCGCTGGAGAAACATTTTATACAATACCGGGTTCGCGATCACCTGCCTGCTTGTCTTTCTACTCATTTTTGAGAGCAGGCTTACGGTTCCCGTCTGGCTGCAGGTTGTTGGAAGGATACATCCACTTTTTCTGCACATTCCCATTGGTCTTTTATTGCTGTATGCGATAACAGAATTGCTGTCCTCAGAAAAAGGGACTCCTGGGATTTCCGTTGAGCTGCGCGATTTCCTGCTTATAGTGGGTTATGCATCCGTGGCTGTCACAGCATTGATGGGTCTGTTGCTTTCAAAAGAAGAAGGATATGATGGAACCGGAGTGGCCGCCCACAAATGGTGGGGAACCGCTCTTTGTGTCTTTCTAATGTTCTGGTACCAGTGGCGCGAAAAGTTACGGAAGAACCGTGTGGCCAACAGCGCGGTTGCTCTTGCATCCATCCTTACCATCACCATCACAGGGCATCTCGGCGGCAGTGTAACACATGGAGAAGATTATGTGCTGGGGCCGGCGGTAAAGAAAAGCAAACCCATACCCGTAAAATTCGAAGAAGCGATTGTGTATCGCGACATGGTGCATCCGATATTGACGGCTAAGTGCATCTCCTGCCATAACGAAAAAAAGGCCAAAGGAGAACTGGTGATGGTAACGCCTGAGCTGTTACAAAAAGGCGGCAAGAACGGTAAACCATGGGATACGGCCTCGGCTGACCTGGGTCTCATGCTGAAACGCGTACACCTTCCACTGGATAATGATGACCACATGCCTCCGGCCGGCAAACCACAGCTGACCGATGACGAGATCACCATCCTGCAAGCCTGGATCAAAACCGGAAGTAATTTTGTAAAAAAAGTTTCAGAGCTTCCCAAGGACGACACCCTGAAGTCCGTCGCGGTTAAATTATTCAAATCAAACCAGCAGGACCAATTCAATTTTGCCTCAGCAGATGATAAAACAATCAAATCACTAAATAATTTTTATCGTGTTGTAAATCCGCTCGCCGAAAATTCACCAGCTCTAAACGTCAGGTATTTCAACGCCGCCAATTTCAGCGACAGTTCCCTTCAACAGATTGAAAAGGTAAAACTACAGGTAGTCAATATTGACCTTAGCCGCATGCCGGTGAAAGACAAACAGCTTAGCGAGCTGGCTAAATTCACGAATATCCGCAACCTCAACCTTAGCTTTACGCCAATCAATGGGGAAGGACTAACAGCATTGAAACCGTTGAAAAACCTTAGGGAGATTTCGCTTTCAGGCACTTCAGTCAATGTCGATCACCTGAAGGCCCTGAGCACATTTCCCGCACTCAAGAAAGTATACATTTGGAATACAGCGATCACCGATGCCGACCTGGACAAGCTTAAACGCAGCTCAGGGAAGATTCAATACCAAACAGGATTTTATGGCGATACTGTGGTACTGAAACTAACGCCACCCATGATTCAGAACGACAAATTTGTTAACACCGAACCCGTGGAACTCAAATTGAAGCACAATATCAATGGAGTCGCCATACACTATACTTTGGATGGTTCGGAACCAGATAGTATCCGGTCTCCTGTTTTTAAGCCGGGAACCATGATCTCAAAAAATGTCACTGTAAAAACCAGGGCCTACCGCAAAGGATGGATCAGGAGCGACGTGCAAATGGCAAGGTTTTATCTGGGAACCATAAAACCCGACAGCATATCCCTTGACGGACCGCCCGATTGGCCATATCCCGCAAATGGCGCAGAGAGTCTTGTTGACGGTCAGCTGGGTACAAATTCGCTGAGTGGCAGCGACTGGCTTGGATTTAATTCACCAAAGAAATTTTCTTCGCTGTTAAAATTCAATGAACAAACAAAAGCGAAAACATTGATTCTGACCAGCTACCTGCATAAAGACAACAGATTTTTCCCGCCTGAGCAAATCAATGTGTGGATGGGCAACGACCTTTCAAAGATGAAAAAGGTCGCCAGCCTTCATTCAGGATTGCCCCCGAAGAATTTTGAAGAAGGCAGCACAGATTTTGAGTTCAAACTTCCCGACGAGCCCTTCAAATATATCAGGATTGAAACCAAACCGATCTCCCGGAAACTCCCGAAATGGTTTGGCGGTCCCAAGAACACACCCTGGATGGTTTTTGATGAAATCGTCATCAAATAAAAATATCTTTACGTCAAATCTTCAAGACATTGACGTATGAAAAGTAAATTATTATTGACGTTAACACTGTTCGCAGTAATTGCCACTGCCTTCAGATCCAGGCCAACAGAATATGTGGTTGATAACAAAAAAAGTACTTTGGTTTGGACAGCAAAAAAAGTCACGGGAAGCCATACCGGCAACATCACACTAAGTTCGGGGTCACTGCAGATAGAAGGGAATGCGCTAAAAGGAGGTTCCTTTGATATCGATATGAGCACCATCGTAGACACTGACCTGAAAAGCGAAAAGGACAGGAATAAATTGGTGAAAGATCTGAAAAACAAAGATTTTTTTGACGTTGAGAAATTTCCCACGGCGAAGCTGGACATCCTATCCGCCGCAGGTAAAGGCGGCAACAATTATGATATCAAAGGAAATCTAACCATCAAGGGCATTACTCAACCCATCCAGTTTCCCGCAACATTTGTAATTAACGGAGCTTCGGTGAATGCCACCGCAAAGGTCACTGTCGACCGTACCAAATATGATATCAAATACCGTTCAGGAAGTTTCTTTGAAAACCTGGGTGACAAAGTGATCTATGATGACTTTGAACTGGATGTTTCGCTTGTGGCCAATCAGAAATAAATAGAATCACTCCGATTCCGTACTGCGCGGAAAAACCTGGCTGTATTTCCAGATCTTGTAGGCCTTGACCAGACCCCGGGGCGCGGACTTGACAACTACTGAATCCCTGAGTTCGGGAGGCTGCGCCTTTCTGTGTTTTTTCTGTGCCCACCGATGTGCCAGCTCGTCGAGGGCATCGGGATGATATTCGGATACATAGGCAAAAAAGTCTTTTTGAAGACCCAATGTGAGCTCATCATCGCTATTGAAGAAATTTATATTCGCGCTGCCTGAAGGAGATGGAAGGCCGGTGACGAGCTTGTCATTTATTTTCATGATGTCTTCACCCATAATCAGTTTGAAATTCGCATAAGCCGAATTCTTTCCGCTGGAGCTGGTGAAGATGATTTTACGAACCGACCGACCTTCATTCAACAGGTAGTCCTTCAGTTCAAGGTTGTATTTAACGATGCGCAGGTCGGCGTCATCGGGAGATTTGATTTGTTTTCGGCTGCAGCTATGCACCGTGTCGGAAATGCCAACGCGGAATTTTTCCTGCCACATCCTGATCTGCCTCAGTCTCTCCTCCTTGTCTGACCCAAGGAAATTGAAACCGAGAGGCTGATAAATGTCGTGAAGGATCCTCCAGAAAAAGCCTTTGTTTCCATAGAAATAATCAACAAACAGATCCTTCTCCTCCCTTACCCGGCTGTTGGGTGGAAAGGTGCCGATAACAAGGTATTGCCACATGAAGGATCTGTCAAACAGGTGGAGGTGGGGATGGTTTTCTATCTCGACTGTCATTGGTTATTCGGTGTCGTCTTCCGGAAGCTCACCTGGTATCAGCGCTGTGATATCGGGCAGTGTTTCTTCCGGGCGGGTTTCTATGTTTTTTAGTCTTCGCGTGATGGCCCTTGTTCTGGCCCCCAGCAGTTCATCTACATGGCTGCTCGCATTGTGCAGATTTTTCTGTGTCTTTTCGAGCAGACCACCAAAACGACCGAACTCCGATTTCACTGAGGCCAGCACTTCCCATACTTCGCTGCTCCTTTTTTGTAAGGCAAGCGTCCTGAATCCCATTTGGAGGCTGTTGAGGTAAGCCGCAAGAGTCGTGGGGCCAGCAACGGCCACCTTGAACTCATTCTGTAGCTGATCAACCAGCGAACTTCTCCTGATCACTTCGGCATATATGCCTTCAAAGGGAAGGAACATCAACGCAAAATCGGTGGTATGGGGAGGATCGATGTATTTATCCCGGATGTCCCTGGCCATCTTCCTGATCGTATTCTCCAGGTTTTTTATTGCCGTATCAATGTCGTCAGGTACGGCATTTTCATAAGCATTGATTAGATGTTCATAGGCGTCTTTTGGAAATTTCGCGTCCACTGGCAGGTAAACAAAACTCTTTTCATTTTCATCACGCCCAGGCAGTTTAATGGCGAACTCCACCGACTCTGAACTGCCGGCCTTTGTTCTCACGTTGGCCTCGTATTGACCTGGTGCGAGAATCTGCTCCAACAGGATCGCCAATTGTACTTCGCCCATACCGCCCCTTATTTTGACATTGCTCAGCACTCTCTTAAGTCCGCCCACATCCTGCGCGAGACTCTGCATCTCTCCAATGCCTTTCTGTACATTTTCCAGGTGCTTGCTAACCTGTTCAAAGCTTTGCCCCAACCGCTCATTTAACGTCCGGGACAACTTTTCGTCAACCGTTTCTCTAATCTGGTCCAGCTTCTTTTCCGTGCTGTTGATCAGGGAGGCCTGCTTTTCTTCCAGGCTGGAAAATCTTTCCCTGAGTGCATTGGACAGATCGGTACTAAGGTTGCGTACGGCGCCGGATAATTCTTCCCTGGTCTCCCTGGTAACAGCAGAGATCTCCCTGCGATTAGCCATGAATTCCGACCTGATGGTAGCGTCGAGACGGTTAACCGCCTGATCAAGTGATTCGATCCTTGAGCGCAAGAGTGTAGTCTCAGACGAGGGCTTTGGCCGGAACAAGATGATCAGGATAAGACCGACAACCTGAAGGACACAAATAAAGACGAGAAGATTGTCCATAGACATCAGTTTTGACTGATGCCGCAATTTACTCTATTTCTCCACCACGGTTTTGAAGGACTCAAGTACCTGTCCCCAGTTGGATTCGGAATGTTCTTTTGACTCGTTGGTGGAATTGTTGTCCTGCGTGATGGTGAGTCTGGTTTGCTGACCCTCGGGACTTATTTTGTAATAAACATGGGAATAATTCTCGGGCCTGTCTTCCTTGCCGCTCATGGAACTATAGTAAGTCGTATGAAGTAATTTCTCGGGGATGATTTCGATAATGGTTCCTTTGTCTTCATACTTTTTTCCTTCCCATTCGCCCGTGTAGGTGATGGGACTTCCTTTCTTCCAGTCCGTCGTTGTTTCAGTTCCAAAAAGGTATTTTTTGATCTGCTTAGGGTCGGTGAGGGCCTTCCATACCTTGGCTGGACTGGCATTGACGGTGATGGAGGCTTCGGCTGTTAAGGTATCTGACATAAAACCAAATTTGGATAATTACAGCGATAATTATGCCAGTGAAATACCGCCCGCAAAATGTCGCGAAGCCACCTACGGCGGGCCAAAGGGCGCAAAAATCCCTGGCGATTCCAGTGCATGCCGAAGGGTTTTCTTAAAATCTTATGAGTTCAATAATTCCCAGATGATGGAATAAACATCAGTCGCATCGGGGTTGTCTTTGCCGCCATTTCCATTAGTGATCAGCACCGCGTGGTAATCCTGTGCCGCAGCGATACTTCCATGAGACCCTTTGACTAGCGTTGCATCCAGTGGGATCACATCCATCACATACCTGAGTCCCGTTTTCTTTCTCAGCAATTTGTAAGCAGCCCTCGCCCTGGAGGTCATGAATAATTCAACAGGATCGTATCCGGGTTTTTTATGTATGTCCACTGCCCGCGCGTAGTCGGGCGCCAGGGCATCGTCATCCCAGAAATAATAGGTAAACCAGGAGTTGTTTTCCGCCATCAATACAAAATCACCCGAACGTTCATGATTAATGTGATATGCCCGTTGTTCTTCCTTGTTCAGCACCATTGCCACCCCGGGGATCGTTCTGAGAAAAAGCTGCACTTCCTCTTCGAGTGAGGGTTCATTGAGGTAGATATGCGCCACCTGGTGATCGGCCACTGCGAATGCCTTTGAGGCCCCGGCATCGAGCAATTCAAGACCTCTTTCCACCCGGATTGCCAGCAATCCTTTTTTGCGCAGATAACGATTGAGATGAATGGGAGTATTCACCGGACCGATACCGTATTCCGAGAGTAAAATAATTCCCGCAGCCCTGGATTCGTAATAAGTCACCAGGTCTTTGACAATCTTGTCAACTTCCAGTAGAAAACTGCCGATGGAAGCCAGTCCGGGCCCAAATTTTTGCAAACAATAATCAAGATGCGGCAGGTAGATCAGCGTGAGTGTCGGGTCATATTTTTTGTCGGTTACGATGGAAGCGTCTGCGATCCATTTGGTGGAACTGATGTCGGCTCCCGGTCCCCAGAATTTGAACAATGGAAACTGACCCAGTTGTTTCTGCAGTTCATCCCTGAGGTCGGCGGGATCTGTGTAGCAGTCGGGAATCTTCCTGCCATCGGCCAGGTAGTTGGGGCGCGGTGTAGCTGAGTAATCGGCGGTTGAATACATGTTGTACCACCAGAACATGTTGGAGACCGTGAAGGCTGGATCTGCCTTTTTCGCCCTGTCCCAGATCTTTTCCTGTTGAACCAGTTTGTTGGACTGTTTCCAGAATTTGACCTCTGCGTCGGTACGATCGTACCAGCCATTGCCCACGATCCCTGTTTCAGCCGGCCACTTGCCCGTGAGATAAGTGGATTGAACCGAGGTGGTGACGGCAGGCAGCATGGGTTTGATGCGTCTTAGTTTTTTGCCGACAAGGTATTTTGTAATGAATGGGGTGAATTCCCCGATGAGGGAAGACGACAACCCCACGATATCGATGACAACAGTCTTCTTCATTTTTCAAATCATTTTGTAAGCAACTCCTTCACAAATTCAACTTCTCGTATGATCGATTCCGTTAGTGGTAAACGCAACTCGGCCGGAATCACTTCCCAGGTGTAGGTTTCGATTTCCAGTTGATCGGTAAATGGCTGTTCCCGAAGTATGTCGAGTACCCGCACAATGTCCTGGCGTGTCGACAGAAGTAATTCATAATGGTCTACGAAGATCGGAACATGAAAGTGTGCACGCCACTCTACGGATGGCGTAACGGTCGCATTGGCCAGCGCCTCGGGCAGATCCGCGTACCGGATCATGCTGCCATCGGCCTGGCGGGCGACCACCTGATGCAGGTAGGTGGGTTCATTGAAACGCGAAAAAGCCTCAGCGACCGCATTTCTGCCTTCCTGATCAATGGGAAAATTTCCTTTCAGGGCCGCGCTGATCTGGATTTTCCCCGTTTTGATCCGCAATTTCTTCAATCTTTCGACCTGGGCAAGGTGGTCCTCAAATCCAACTGCATAGTGACAGATGTCGTAGCAGAGCCGGATATGATCCCTGATGATGATGCCGGAAGCTCCCGCATTTACGCCCAGTTTTTCCTGCAGATACATGGTTCCCAGTGGAAGCAGGTAGAGCATGTACCAGTCCATAAATTCGGTTCCGTTTCCCAGCATTCCATCTGGTTCCGGTTCAATGTCGATGTGGATCAGTTTACCAGTATTCTTCTGGATCTGGATCAGGTGATCCATCACCTGTAACAGGTTTACTGTAGAGTGTTTGAACACATCTATTTTCCTGTTTGGCGAATGCCAGAACCTGTAAGACAAGGGAGAGGTGGAAATCCCGCCGTGCATACCTTCCGGAAGCAATTGCGCGAGGATGTCGGCTAACCGTATCGTGTAATCGACGCGAAGCGGGGAAAGCCAGTCGGGAGCATGAACATGGTCTTTGACAACAGTGTTATGGAAACCACCATATGGAAAGCCATTCATAGTGAACACATAACAATCTTCCTCTTTCAGCCACAACTGAAAGGCCAGCACCTGTTCCGCCTTTATCAACTCCAGGCTTGCCTCATTTGACAAACGCAAACCGATGCCAAAGGCGATGTCGGGAGCCACCTGTTTTTTTATCGCCGGTATATGTTCCTTCAGCCGGTCAAAATGATCCTTCCAGCTTTCGCCAGCATGTATATTGCTGCAGTAAGTCAGATGTCCGGCAGATGTTAACATTTATTTCTTTTAGAAATTATTCCTGATCCACTTGCTGGACCGGATCAGAAGATCAGTATCCAGTTCATGCACTTCGGTGCCATGCCCTATTGCATCGAGGAGCATGATCGTTAGCCTGCCGCCCAGGTGTTCCCTGAATTCATTGAGCCCTTTCAGCACTGGGCTCTGCTGGTTGTCAATATTCATCAGGTCATGCTTAACTGGCAATCCAACTGCGAGCAAAACCTGTATGATGTCCCTTGCATCCGCTTCGCTGAGCCTTCCCGAGATGAAGGAATAGGCAGTGTCGAGTGCGATGCCCATCGCAACGGCTTCACCATGCCTGACCGTGAAATGACTCAACTGTTCGGTTTTATGAGCGCTCCAATGCCCAAAATCAAGCGGCCTTGAAGAGCCGAGCTCGAATGGATCTCCAGAAGCGATGTGATCCAGATGCAGTCCTGCACATTTCTTCACCAGGTATTTCATCGACTCCCGATCCCTGGATCTGAGTAAACCCGCCTTCACCTTCAGCCATATGTAAAAATCTTTGTCCTTGATCAGGGCAACTTTAACCGCTTCGGATATCCCTGCCCGCCATTCTTCATCGTCAAGAGTTGTCAGAAAATGAAAGTCGTTGAACACCGCGACGGGAGGGGCGAAGGTGCCAAGAAAATTTTTCTTATTGGCGTAATTGATGCCATTTTTCACTCCAACGCCGGAATCGTTTTGTGAAAGCACGGTAGTTGGTATCCTGATATGCCTGATACCACGGTGCGACACAGCAGAGGCATAGCCGACAAGGTCCAGGATGGAACCTCCGCCAATCGCTACGATGAAGGATTGCCTGTCGATGCCGGCCTGATCCACCGCGTCAACAAGTTCGTAAAATAAAGGAGCTGAATTTTTGGCACTTTCTCCACCCGGCATTACCCTAATTTCCTCGACGAGTGAATACCCTTCCTGTCCCCTCAAATAGTCCTTTATCTGACTGGTCAGATCGGGATGCCGGAGATGAACCAATGAATCGATCACGAAGAAGATCTTTCTCACGGTATCGGGCGGCTGCGAATTCAGAAAATTTCTGAATACAGGGTTGTTCTGATCGAAAAGGTGTTCGGTAAAAAAAACTTTATAGTCGAATCTGACACTGAACGATTGCTGTAAATAATCCATTACTGATAGTACAAAGACTTAACCCGATTAGAATCGGTAAAATTAAGGAATTGACAAAAGAAAGCCGTCAGGTGACGGCAAATACTTTGGCGATGACGATGGAAAGTGGTAAGAGCAATACGATCAACAGGGCGTAGGGAATGGCGCCAAAAGCGGCTGCCCATCCGGCATTCATCAGGATCAACCCGAGAACCGCCATTTTTACCGCTTTGCCGATCCTTGGTCCTTCCGGATTCTGCATGGCTTTGATCAGGGGGAGAAAGATCATGACGCCGAAGACCGCAATAAAAGGCAATGTCATTGTTAGTTGCCGATTGCTGTATGCAACCGTTGCGATGGCAACCAGCACAACAAAATACAGGACGCCCGCAAAACTGATGATTCGCTTGCGACCGCCATGAACCTCACCGCGGGAGATCATCGTGATGGCCGCGATGTAGATAAGGGGGATGATCCCAAGTTCCCAGAACATCCCCGGCGTGTCTGAGATGATGGTCATTCCCAGCAATAGATTCAGTCCCCTGCACACGCCCATATTAAGCGGGCCAAGCAATGGGTGGTGTTTTCCGAATTTATCATAGACCAAGGCCGCAATTGCGATTCCCGCGGCCAGAAAAAA
>Ga0193753_10004184_pt1 | contig 10391 bp, 12 predicted proteins | sample H1c2metaG_FD_144925 | JGI IMG/M metagenome (GOLD analysis project Ga0193753, IMG submission 144925) | Soil microbial communities from a riparian zone of the East river system, Colorado, United States - H1c2 | ecosystem: Environmental > Terrestrial > Soil > Riparian zone | place: USA: East... | reverse complement strand
GCTGACTGGGGGTTATTTGTCAGGGGCGGGGTTTGCGATTGCCCTGGGGGTTTGCTCTTGTGAAAGCGTCTGTAATGAGTTGTAATATCCTCGCCCCCTCCTCTAGACGCGCAGCCCTGTGTAGATAGGCCGCACTTTCCTGAGGATCATGCAGGGGCGGAGGAACTTCAGAGGCGAAACTTGCCACTGCCTCATCCTGCTGCTGCCATAGGGTGTCCAAAAAAACCCGAAAGGCTTCGAGTGGCTTGGCCGGACCCTCATGAGCATTTTCTGCTCCTAGTTCTTCCCCCATAGTGTATGTATTAGAACACACTTGGGTTCCCAAGACCATAAACACAATCTATTATTGGGTAAAGTCTGACCCACACTCACTTTTCACCCCAATAGGGTCGGCCGAGCGTCCTCCGAGGGCCTTGGCCCACTGCCGTTGACTTAACCCCCGCCCGTTGACCACTCCTCGTACCACTCGGTATAGTACAAACAAAAAGGAGTGCTATGCATAAAAACAATCCTGCTCAATCGCACCGACCAACTCCTGGCCGACGAGTCATTCATCGTGCGCTACAGACGATTAGCACAGGACTTTACCAGAGAACGGGTGCTGACCTTCAGGACGCTTGTTGTACTCATGCTGGTCAAAGGTGGCAGGTCACTCCAGTTGTCCATGAATGACTTCCTGCCAAAGCTCGGACGTACGCAGCTCACCGCCGACAAGAGTGCCTACAGTCGAGCTCGTCATAAGCTCAAACACACTGCCTTCATTGAGCTGAACCAAAAAAGCAGTGGTTGCTACCATGTACGAAACTGATGACTACCAAACATACAAAGGCCTCCGTATCCTGGCGGTTGACGGTTCCAAGATACAATTGCCCACAAATGCAGAGACCATTGAGGAATTTGGCACGTTTGCCTACCAAAACCAACGGCCACAAGTCAGCGGGCTTCATAGCTACGCCCTGGCATCAGTCTTATACGATGTCATGAACCGGGTAGCGCTGGATGCCAAGCTTGCTCCGTGCCATGCGTATGAAGTCGAGCTTGCAGCCCAACACCTCAAACACACCAAAGCAGGTGACCTGGTTATCTACGACCGCGGTTACTGTTCGTTCCGGATGCTGGCACTAGCCTCCCAGGCCCAAGGAGATTTCCTCGTCCGCTGTCATGACAAAAGTTTCAGGTTAGTCAATGAGATGCTTCGTGGTGAAGGTCCTGATGACGTTGTCTGTGAGATTACGGCCAACCAGAAGTTTCTCCGGAACGCTAACAATGCGGCCTTGCCGACAACCCTCACCGTCCGCTTCGTCCGGGTTGTCTTGGACACCGGCGAGTATGAAGTACTGGTCACTTCATTGCTCGACCAGCAAACCTATCCGCCAGCAGATTTTAAGGAACTCTATTACTTACGTTGGGGCATAGAGACATTCTACGGTATCCTCAAGACGAGATTGGGCCTGGAGAACTTTTCCGGCTACTCACCAGAGGCCATCCGGCAAGACTTCTTTGCGACTATCTTTCTAACCGGTGCGGAGACCATATTGACCGAGGATGCCGAGGAGACATTGGCCAAACAACGTGGTGGGTATCCAAAAAAGTGAACAAGGCCGTGTCGTTCAACCTCATCAAGGAGCACGCTTTTGAGTTGTTCTACAGCCCACAGCCGGACGAGCAGCGCCTAGAGGCGTTAACAAAGCTATTCATGACTAGCCCAACGCTCATACGGAAAGATAGAAAGCCTCCACGGAACAATCCCTCAAGCCATCGAGTACTAGGTTTTTGGAAACGGCAACGAAAGACAGTGTTTTAGGGAGAAAGGCAAGGTGGGAAGGGTTGGGTGGGGTTAAGTCAACGGCAGTGGGGCCTTGGCCCGAGGTAAAAGCGCCCTATTGGAGTCAGAAGTGGCATGTGAGTCAGGGGTAAAGTTTTACAACTTCAGCAAATTATATAATAATTATTGTGTGGGATATGAAGGATCTGATGATGACGCCTCCCCCGATCGACGGGAACGGTTTCTTGGTCCCGAAGCACCGTTTGGCCGTGAGCTTGCCTCTCTGCCGGATCACTATATCTTGAGTGTGATTGACGCGGCCGAAAGGCAGGGTATTGAGTTCCCGTCGCAGCTGATTGAAGTGCCGCTTACCCAGCACGACCTAGGCGAGGTAGCCTTGGACGACACTTATGAAATCGATACCGCCGTCTTTGCCTACCTTACACTCTGTGTGGCGATAACCCTGTATCTGGAGCAGCCGAGCAGCACAGTTACACCGAGTGTCCACCAAATCCTGGCTATGGATACCGAGGCAGCCGAAAGCATTGTCGCAGAAGATAGAATAGGCAGTGACCGGAAGGTACTTTGGCTCAATACTCTAGAGGAAACCCTGTCCGGGAGAACGACTCAGACCCCGACGTATCTACAACAGATGAAGATGGCGCTCCTTGAGCAACGCGAGGCATTAGACGCCCGTTCACAAGCAGCTCTCCGTAGTCTTCGCAGAGCAATCAGGGCTGATTTGCAGCAAACACTAACAGACCAGTACGGTCCACGTCCGGACACGACAGCTATTGCCCACCTGGTTATGAGTTTGGCTGAACTCTTTGCACATTTGGGCCAAAACTACGCAGCAGGGATGGAATTAGGGGGACACCCCTTGTCATCAGCCGCACTACAAGAGCTCGTAGAGACCAGCGCCCAGACCTACAGACTCTTCTACCCCGACCCCCCATTTTAGAATTAACCCTCAAGACGGTCGTACGTCACCAAAGTCTGCGTCACCACCGTGCACAGAGCATCTATAGCATCGGACGTCAATTGACCTTCCTCGGTCCGAACCGCACTATCGAGAATCTGATAGGGGAGGTTGTCCAGCAGCATAGAGTCCGTGCGTGGAGGGCCCGGATAACTACGCAGCAGGTCAGGCACAACCCGTACGCCCTGCCTTGCATCTGTAGTGTTAGCTTCTAGTATCAAAAACTTAACGGCGACCCTAGGCTCAGGCAGTTCGGAATCGGGTGGCGTAGCGTCATACGTCAGGCTTAGTTCGCCAACAGGCCTTTCCTGGGTGCCATAGAATGCACTTCCTTCACCACAGGACAAATATGTCATCCAGAATCTATCAGGAGCCTCGAGGCTGGAAAAATCACCGCTGAATCCCAAGGACCGGGGCCCAAAATCATAGCCCGGCAGCAAGCTGTCGGTCAACGTTCCTTCTGGCTGCCTGAGAACCACCGGCATCATACTGTGCTTATCTTCAACAATTATCCGACCGCTCCAGCCGTGAAAAGAGTAAACAAGCCGCTTCGAGATGGATCCATCCGGACGCCACACCGGGGTAACTTCAGACGCTCCAGATCCAGGATCATGGAGGCGTTCCGTCAGCTGGTCGTGCATGGTTATGATATCGCTCATGAGAAGATACTATATCTCGGATAAGAGTCTATTTGGAGCTACGGAGGGCTTTGCGGACAATGGCCACTTCGTCGTAGTCGCGTTTGGTGACGCGGCGGGTGTCGGAATCGTCCTGCTGGAGGTGGCGGAGTTCAGCGGCTTTGGGGCCGTTGGACAGAATGGACTTTTCGTGGCCTTTGCCCAGCAGTATGACAATATCGCCTTTTTTGGCCATTTTGATGGCTGTTTGCACGGCTTCTTCGCGTTCGTGTACCAGCAACAAGTCTTTGCCCTTCACTTTGCCTGACTGTTCGGCACCGGTGGCAATTTGTTCCAGGATTTCCTGGCCATCAACATCACGGTCGTCTTCTTCGGTCACAATGACAATGTCGCAGTCACGGCCGGCAATTTTGCCCTGAGCGGCCCGTTTGGTCTCGTCCCGCCGTCCGGCAGAACCAAAGACTGATATCAGGCGGCCGCCTTTTTGAACCAAGGGTCGGACTTCTTTGAACATCTTTTCAAAACTTTCGGGGGTATGGGCGTAGTCGACGATGACGGCAAAATCCTGGCCTTCGTCTACCCGGGTCATACGGCCTTCAACGTTTTTGAGGCTGGCAATCCCCTGCTCTATCTGCTTTTTGTCTAGCCCGATCGCTCGGCCTACTCCAACCGCAGCCAGGGAGTTATAGACGTTGAAGCTACCTGGCAAGTGGCAGGTGATGTGATAAGTGTCCTTGCCAATCGCCGCCGTATAGGTGCTGCCGCTTGGGGTCAACTGAATGTCTGTGGCCCGGAGTCCACCGTTTTTTACGCCATACAGCACCGGGTTGGGCACTTCTGCGGCAAACAGCTTGCCACTGGGGTCGTCGGCGTTGGCAATGCCTACACGGAGGCCTTTTTTGTTGCGATTGACCTGGGTAAAGAGCATTTTTTTGGCGGCCCGGTAGCGTTCAAACGTACCGTGGTAATCCAGGTGTTCATGACCGACATTAGTCATGACGCCTACCGTAAATGGCACCGACCACACCCGGTGTTGGGCCAGGGCGTGGCTGGTTACTTCTAGCACCAGCCACTCAGCACCGCTGGCCTTGATTTTCTTGAGCTTGCTCACCAAACCAGCTGCACCCATGGTGGTCAACCGGGACTTGTTAGGCTGCGGCCCTTTGCCATCGCCGTAGTCCACGGAAATCGTGGTCATCATGGCCACTTTGTAGCCGTTGGCCCGCAACATTTCGGCAATCAGCGTACAAGTGGTGGTTTTGCCATCAGTGCCGGTCACGCCAATGACCTTCAGACCCTTGGCCGGAAAGCCGTGTTTGGCCTGTAGCAACACTGCCTCCCCCAGGTGACCGTAGGGTTCAACCTTCCTAAAAGCTTCTCTTGGTATAAATTTTTTGACGATAGTTCTTGGATTCATACCACCCAGTATACGCCAGATGGGTTTCTCTGAAAGCCTTCGGAAGGCCTATAGACATCACACCCGACTTGGGCTTTTTTGAGAGGGGCAACCTTAAGGGTGATGTCTCTAGGCAGCCTTTTCGTGACTTGCCTTGTAGTGGGCAATTGCTCGTTTGGATGCCTGCCTCTGGACGTGCCGCTTTTTACCCCGCAGCTCCATTACCTGTACGCTAAGTGAGCTAGCGAACTCTCCCGCCGCCTGTGTCTCTGCTAGTCTCTCAAAGAAGAACTTGTCCTTGCGGTATTCTCTGTCCAGTGCATTGATGTCCGTGTAGTGGTTCATAAAGTTAAAGAGCCGCTTGCGATAAGGCTGCGCGCTCTCGCCTTCAGGCTGATGCGGCTCGTAATCTTCGGTATATGCCGCAAGGGCAAGCTGAAACGGTTGCTCTTGCTCTGGGATGCGGGCCAGAACATGTTCAAATACCACTCTGCGTTCTGTGGCATATCGAACCCCTTTGTCAGGTACCAGGCCGTAAAACTCGGCTACAGATAGCTTGGAGAAATCAAGATCAGGTCGAGTCCTTAGGATGTCCGGTAGATAAAGCAACACGCGGGAGAGCTCTTCGGTAAAGGCTTCATCAAGCCAACTAGACTTGAGAAATACCTCTTTGCTCCTCCCTCCTACTACGGGTACATTTTGTGATTCGTGATGGTGCCCTCTTCCTCGAACGTATACCTCCTGGGTAGTGTCATTTTGTAGGAGAAATACCCCAGAAACAGCATGACCCAGTTCGTGATAGCCTAGTTGGTCAATAGCTTCTGGCTTACCCTTTTTTACGACGCTGCGTCCCAAAAACACCGAGTTCCTGAAGCTAGAGTGTTGGGCATTTGCACTCAAATCCGCCGCCGCCCCGGCCATTACCAGATAATCGTCCATGAGCCTTATGCTTAGATCGCCAACCCGTTGCTGAGCGCGTTCGACATCTATAGGAAGACCGTGCTTTGCAGCCAGGACAATTCTCTCTAGGTAACGTTCCTTTAGCCCCGCAAAGGCTTCCTGAGTCTCTTTGGAGCCTTCTTTTCATCAAGGAGCTGTTGGTTTCTGCGGCGATAAAACTCTCTTATCTCACTTGCATTCAGGTCACCGGCAAACATCTTCTCCGTATAACCCATTTGACGCCATGTTTCTTCGGCATCTGCCAGTGCCAAGATTTGCAGCTTGTGTATATGAGTCTGGGCACTATGCAGTAAAGATGAGCTGACCTCTGGCCTGGATTTGTGGTAAGGGCCGGGAGCGTCCTCGGCTTCCTCCAACGCATGTATAAACTGACCAGGCATGTCGCCCATCGTAAGACTGTCCAGGAGCGGAACGACGTGGTCGCCACGCCCTCGAACGGCCGCAGAGCCGTAGGTATGTTCCTTGGCAGAGACAGGTATACGCACCCGAGGAATAGAATCTGGCGGTTGTTCTACCTGTACTGGTGTGAGTGTTTGGATATCACTGGACATTTTGTTTTTTCATTTTTGTTTTTATGAGTTATATAATAATCTACCATATCTTTGTATAAATAACAATGCGCTGGTATTGATAAATATTCCTGGATGGCTCGGAAGTCCTAATCTGCCTATCGTGGCTGCCGCATGATGGCCATGGTGGCGTCGTCCGGGCGGCTCATCCCCTCCATCGCTTTCTTCCAGGCTTCGGGCGTCATCTGAACATGTTCCTCAAATACTTCCGGTGTCGTTTTCTGGAAATAGAAATCGGTTGTGGCGACCAGGCTTCTGTCAGGCGCCAGGCTCACAAGAGTACTTACAGCCCACCTCCTGACCTTGCCGCCCATTTTTTGAACATGCCCTTTGAGTGGATGGTCGTTTGACATACCTATAAAAGTACCGAGTGCGCCGTCCTCTGCTAGGCCTTTTTCATCAATGTCTCCTTGAGCAGCTTCGCCAAAATGTCGTCCGTCGTTGACCCTACCGTGTTCATCCACTTCCGTCACACTGCTATCGCCAATAGTCACTACGCGGTATGAATTTCTCGTGTCAGGGCGTTTTTGAATAGCTACCAACGTGGCGCCCCACGCCAACTGCTGGCTCGCCTCGCCCATGCTGCTTTTTAGGCCCGAGGCTATGTGCTCTACAGGGATATGAAGCTGTTGCTCCATGATTGCCTTGGCGCGTTCAACTACCCTTTCTGCGCCTTCGGGGCTTAGAACCTCGGCTATATTTTCTAATTCAGCTGTCGCATGAGCCAGCGCAAAGGCAAAATAATGTTTTATGTCCCCTTTGGGCCCAACTCCCCCCATGCCATCGCATACAACCAGTGCTTCGGTCTCTGGGTTATAGGCGACCCCATCCTCACCCGCGTTCGAGGCAAGTCTGATGTCTACGTTTTCGTGACTGTAGATCTGAACCGTATCCTTATCAGGCCGTAGTGCCGTAAAGGTTTCCATTGTGACTGGCCTGTAGCTCGGATCTCGTTCGATCGGCGGTTTAACCTCAGATTCCACTTCGGCAAGGGCGCCATCTGTGGCGGCTTGTACCAAAAGCTTGCCTCTGAGTTGAGGTCTGTGAGTAACCTCTTCCCCGTTTACCCGTAGCCTACCGGGGATTGTCGCCTCCGGTGGCCCTACAGTAATTCGCAATGGAGAATCAGGACTCGGAGTAGGGCCTTCGGGGGTAGAGATACCAGGGCTAGCCATAATGAGTATTATGTTAACATAATACTTGTGCTTAGTCAATATTCTGTTGAAATAATGCACAAATACCCCTTTGAGTAATCCGGTATACTGGGACTATTCGTGAAAATACTCGGGATAGAGACTAGTTTTGATGAAACAGCTGCGGCTGTGGTAGAAAATGGCAAGCGGCTGCTCAGCAACGTAGTGTCTTCCAGTATGGATCTGCATGTGGTGTTTGGTGGCGTGGTGCCAGAAATTGCTGCCCGCAGCCACATAGAGTCCATGATGCCAGTCATTGAACGGGCCCTGCGCGAGGCAAACTGCACCTGGGATGACATTGATGCCATTGCCGTAACCTACGGCGCCGGGCTGGGCGGTTCCCTGTTGGTCGGTGTCCTGACCGCCCGTACGCTGGCAATTGCCAAAAACAAGCCGCTCTACGCCTGCAACCACGTAGAAGCCCACATTTACGCCAGCTTCCTAACGGAAATTGGCGTAAATTCCAAACAACCGCCTCTGGCCGACTACGTCTTGCCAAAAAAGCAGCCTCAGTTCCCCTTGCTTGGCCTCATTGTGTCCGGTGGGCACAGCCAGCTGGTAATCTGGCGTGATCATTTTGACTACACCCTACTAGGCCAGACCCTTGATGATGCTATTGGTGAAGCCTTCGATAAGGTAGCCAAGATTTTGGGCCTCCCCTACCCTGGCGGCCCTAGCGTGGAGAAAAAGGCGCGTGAGGGCGATCCGCTTGCCTACCAGTTTCCCAAAGCCAAACTCCAGGCCAAATACGATTATTCCTACAGTGGCGTCAAAACAGCCGTTTTGCGCTGTGCGCAAAAGGAAATTGGCGAAGACCACCACTTTCCTTCCTTCAAGCTGGCAGAGCGGCTGTCCGAAGTCCAGAAAGCCAACATAGCCGCCAGCTTCCAACGCATAGCCGTAGAAACCATCGTAGACAAGACCATTGCAGCCTTTGAGGAGTTCACCCCAAAAAGCGTGGTGATTGGCGGCGGCGTAGCCGCCAGCCCAGAACTGCGTCGCCAACTCCAAAACCGCCTCCAGACTGCTACCGGGTACGACCCGGTAGCAAAGGGATTGTTGCAGTATCAGGATCCCAAGCTTATGACAGATAACGCCGCTATGATTGCCTCCCTCGGCTACTACCACATCCTAAAAAACCAGCCTGCTGCCGACCCCTATACCCTAGACATCCAGCCCGGTCTGTCTATGTAGTTTGGCCCTTAAAGAAATGGTACCCCTCTACTACACCCTCCCAAATCGCCTTCCGACCAAAATTACTATGCAAAACCGTTGTGGCACTTGGCTCCGCAGCCGCTATAATCTTTCGCCTGTTGTCCGGAGTAAACTCAACACCAGTGAGTCCGGCCTGACTGTCCCTTTCCAAATCTCTGGCGCTGTCCAGGAGTGTGGCCAGCTCCATGGCCCTGTCAAACCATAACCCAAATAATACATAACTAGGCTGCGTGTACACCTCGTCTGTGACGGCTCGCGTTATGAGTATCCCAGACGCTAGACCCTCCAAGCACAGTAAATCAATGTATTCGTGCAGATCTGTGCAGGCTGCCTTTTTAGCGCTAATTTTGCCTATAGCCTCACCTGCATCCAGCAATGTTTCGCGTCGTTCCTCCGGTAGTACTACAAATGCGTTTTTCAGAAGTCTCACGGTCGTTTCCAGGCCTAGATCCGCCCAACCAGGCAGCTCGGGTTCGTCCCCCTTGCCCTGCATATAGTTCAGCCCTTGGTAGTAGAGCTTCAACGCCTCTTCCCTGTCTGGTGAGTCGTCCAGAAATTTATCCAGCGGGCCTGTTGCTGCCACTATCCTCTTCCACGTCTCGGCCGTTTGAGGGTCTGGTTTTATGCCAAATACCTCGGCAGCAGCCATACATCCCGCAAAGAGCGGAGCATAGCGCTTGCGAAGCGGACTGTCACGCTCTTCCACACACCTGGCGTAGGCTTCTGGACCAATGGTTTCGTCACCTTCAAATTCGAAGTATGGTATATGCTGATTTTCCGGGGTAGGCGGCGCTATTGTAGACATAAGCACTAAGTTTACAATTTGGGAGCTTGAAGTCAATCGTATACACCACAAATATCTGAACTACCCCTACCCCGCCAAGAGAACTCTCCATCAACTTGGCAAATAGCATATAAACAGCTATAGACATCACACTTAAACTTGCCCCCCCCCTAAAAAAAGAAAGCCCAAACCTTCGGTCAGTTTTATTCTCACTTTTGTTCCAAACAGTTATATTGATGAGGAGATATATCTGTTGATACATTGACGAGGCAAAGGACTGTTTGGGGGCGGAGGTGGCGGGTGTGATGTCTATAACTATTCTATAGCGATTGCCCAAGAAGCCATTCCAGATCTTTTCTCCCCGGACGCAGAGTGCTTTTCAGATGTGAGCCGGCTGTTTTTTGAAGCAATAGCTACCAGAAGGCAGGCGGACCCGCCTCTGAACTTCTTATTACGAAGAGGGTCGCAGTCAGAGGAAAAGATTCGGAGTCGGTTCTAAAATCCATGCTGTTCATATTGCTGTATCACAAAGTGCGTGATGTTCCATTCACCTTTCTGGATACTCCGAGAATGGTAGGCTGCCCTCTCTTGAATAACTTTCACGGCAAGATCATCCTTGCCTGTATCCCGGCGCACAGACATCTGAAACCTAGCTGCGGCGCCGTCGGCGACAATACTTGTTGGCGCAATATCAGCCTTCGGGAGGTAGTCTAACTTTCTTTTAGACTTGAGATAGCCCAGATACCCAGCGGCACCCGGGGTTGTAAGGATCAGGTCAGCCACAGGGCAATCGCAAACCCCGCCCCTGACAAATAACCCCCAGTCAGCTACGCTAGTTGCATACAAACAAAAACAGGAAAACTTGTATGCAACCACTCTTCAACCACTTTCT
>Ga0193753_10004183_pt1 | contig 10392 bp, 8 predicted proteins | sample H1c2metaG_FD_144925 | JGI IMG/M metagenome (GOLD analysis project Ga0193753, IMG submission 144925) | Soil microbial communities from a riparian zone of the East river system, Colorado, United States - H1c2 | ecosystem: Environmental > Terrestrial > Soil > Riparian zone | place: USA: East River... | reverse complement strand
GAGACGCTGATCCCGGCAGCCAGGGCGTCTCGCGCACCCAGGCGCCGCGCCAGCGCATCGGCCAGCGCCTGCGCATCGTCGTCGATCGGTCCGCGATAGATCGCAAGCCGTGGATCGGCGCCGGGAAACCACGTGAGACGGAAGGCCTCGCCCTCCTGGACGACGGAGCCGACGATCTGGTCGCCCACCGTGATCGTCCACAGGGCGCTGGGCCCGGCACCCGCCAGCAGCGCCTTGGCGGCGCGGGTAACGAAGTCGCTTGCCATCGCCAGCATGTGTGACTCCTGCGTTGCCGTTGCGGTCGCCAGTCTATGGAAGGTGGTGCAATGCCAACAAGGAAACCGGACGGTCGTTGTTTTCGCACTAAAACAAGAAACGCTTCGCTCTGTGCGCTTCCGGCAGCAAGATTATCTGCCAAAGGCAATCACGGCCCTGTAACTTGCGGCGGCGCCTGTTTCAAGTCTAGGACATCGGCATGAACCGACGTCTTGTGCTGCCGATCTTCCTCCTGCTCGCCTCTTCCCTTCCGGCGTTCGCTCAGAGCGACGACGCGGCCTACTGCGCCGCCCTTGCCGACCTCGCGCGCCGTTATCTCGGCAACACGGCGGATGGGCGCAACGTGCCGGACCTGAACACGACCATGGCGATCACGGACTGCCAGAAAGGCAATACCGCCGCCGGCATTCCGGTGCTGGAAAAGAAGCTGCGCGATGCCCGCTTCACCCTGCCCAAACGCTCATGAGGCACCGAGCGCGGCGCCGGTCAGGAGACGGCAGGCATCGAGATAGCGCGCGCTGGTGGCGGCGACCACCTCCGCCGGCAGCGGCGGCGGCGGCGCCTCGCCGTTCCAGCGGCCGGCGCGCCGTTCGATGTCGAGCCAATCACGCAGCGGTTGCTTGTCGAAGCTCGGCTGCGGCCGTCCCGCCTCATATCCGTCAGCCGGCCAGAAGCGCGAGCTGTCGGGTGTCATCACTTCGTCGATAAGGATGATCTTGCCGTCGCTGGTGCGGCCGAACTCGAATTTGGTGTCGGCGATGATGATGCCGCGCGCCCGGGCGATGTCACGCCCCTGGAGATAGACCGAGCGGCTCTGCCGTTCGAGCTCGGCGGTCACTTCCGCCCCGAGCACCTCGCGCATGCGGGCGATGGTGATGTTCTCGTCATGTCCGGATTCCGCCTTGGTCGCGGGACTGAAGATCTGCGGCTCGAGGAATTCGCTCTCGCGCAGGCCTGGCGACAATTTCTCGCCGGCCAGCGTGCCCTGACTTGCATATTCCTTCCATGCCGAGCCGGTAAGATAGCCGCGGATCACGCATTCGACCGGAAAAACCGTGGCGCGCCGGCACAGCATGGCGCGGCCGGCGATGGCGGCTCGATGGGGCTCGAGCACCGGTACCGCCGCCACGATCTCGTCGGCGTCGGCCGACAGCATGTGATGGCTGATCCCACCCTTGAGCTGTCGGAACCACCAGGCGCTGATCTGGGTCAGCACCGCGCCTTTCATCGGGATCGCCTCGGCCATGACCACATCGAACGCGCTTACGCGGTCGGTTGCCACCAGTAGCAGCCGGTCTTCGTCCACCGCATAGATATCGCGCACCTTGCCGCGTGCAATCCGCGTGAGCGGCAGATCGCTCGATGTCATCAGAATCATCATCACACCTCGTCCCGAGGAGGCCGCTCCTCAGCGTGAGGTTTGCCTCTTACTTCTCCGCGCGCATTTCGGCGAAGACTTCCTTGGCGGTCAATAGCGCCTCGCGCACCGAGGGCAGGCCGATATAGCCGCAGAGGTGCATCAGCGACTCCGCCAGCTCGTCCTCGGTCCAGCCCTGGTTGCGCGCCATGCGCAAATGGATGGCAAGCTCTGGCCAGCGCGCCTGGGCGGTGTCGGAGATCACGCAGATCAGCGCCCTCGTCTTCATATCGAGCCCGGGCCGCGTCCACAGCATGCCGAACACGGCTTCGCGCGCATAATCGCCGAATTTCTTCATGATCGGGTCGTCGTAGACGCTCTTGGCCATCTTGTCGGCAGTCGCTGCGCCCATCAGCTCGCGCCGGATCTCCGTACCTTTTTTGTAGTTTTCGCTCTCTGTCATGATTTCCTCCGCTTTCCTGGCGTCTTCAGCGTCGAGTAATTCCCTCATTGAATCAAGGCGTTGAACGACCAGGCAGGGCAAACTCGCGATTTATCGACCGCACTGCGATTGACGAGACCGTTCGGCAGGGCGATACCCGCGCCCGGTTCGGGGCCCGCCACGCAACAGCGGCCCGTGAGGTAGCCAGTCTTTCATGTCAGACCACGACTTGACCAAGACGCCAGCGCGCGGCCGCCGGGCGGCGCGTCTCACGCTCGCGGCGCTGGGCGTCGTCTATGGCGATATCGGCACCAGCCCGCTTTACACCGTCAAAGAGTGTTTCAGCGATTTCACCGGCCTCAAGCCGACGCCGGACAATCTGCTCGGCATCCTGTCGCTGATCACCTGGGCCCTGATCATCGTCGTCACCCTCAAATACGTCCTTGTCGTCATGCGCGCCGACAACCGTGGCGAAGGCGGCGTGCTCGCCCTGATGGCGCTGGTGCAGCGCCGCTCCGAGATTCCCGAGACCCGGCGCCAGCTCTATTTGGTGCTGGGACTCGCCGGCGCCGCGCTGTTCTTCGGCGACTGTCTGCTCACTCCGGCCATTTCGGTTCTGAGCGCCGTCGAAGGTCTGAATGTCGCCACGCCGGCATTCGAACCGCTGATCATACCGATCGCCCTCGGCGTGCTGATCGGTCTGTTCGCCATCCAGCGCGTCGGCACGGGCGCCGTCGGCCGCCTGTTCGGACCGGTCATGGCATTGTGGTTCGTCATGCTGTTCGTGCTGGGTGTGCGGCAGATTGTCGAGATGCCGCAGATCCTGGCCGCCCTCTCACCCCTGCAAGCGTTGAGCTTCGCCGCCCACAACGGCGTGGTGGCGTTTGTCTCGCTGGGCGCGGTCACCTTGGCGATCACCGGCGCCGAGGCGCTCTACGCCGACATGGGCCATTTCGGCGCCAAACCGATCCGGCGCGCCTGGCTGTGGTTCGTGCTGCCGGCGCTGCTCGCCAATTATTACGGGCAGGGCGCTTTGCTGCTTGCCGATCCGACGGCGCTGGGAAATCCGTTTTTCCGCCTGGCACCGCCCTGGCTGCTCTACCCGATGGTCGGCCTTGCCACCGTCGCCACCGTGATTGCCTCGCAGGCGACGATTTCCGGCGCCTTCTCCATGATCCAGCAGGCCACCTTGCTCGGCCTTTGCCCGCGCGTACGCATTCGCCATACGTCGGAAAGCGAGTTCGGCCAGATCTACGTGCCGGCGATCAACTGGCTGCAGCTCGTCGGCGTGGTCGTCCTGGTGCTGGCCTTCAAATCCTCGACCAATCTTGCCGCCGCCTACGGCATTGCCGTCACCGGCACCATGCTGGTGACGACATTGCTGGTTTTCACGCTGGCCAAGCGAACCTGGCACTGGAGCTGGCCACTTGCCATCCTGGTGCTCGGCAGCTTCATGATCTTCGACAGCCTGCTGCTCGCCTCCAATATGCTGAAGTTCCTGCAGGGCGGCTGGGTGCCGCTGGCGCTGGCCGCTTTGATTTTCGGCGCCATGTGGACATGGGTAAAAGGCCGCATGGCAGTGGCCCAGCGCGAGCGTGAGGGCGCGCTCAGCATCGAAGCGCTCCTGGCCAGCATCACCCCCGGCCGCGTCCACCGCCCGCAGGGGACCGCCGTTTATCTCACGGCCTTCTCCGGCAATGCGCCCAACTGTCTGCTGCACAATCTCAAGCACAACGAAGTGCTGCATGAGCATGTCGTGCTGCTCACCATCGCGGTGCCCGACGAGCCCTATGTCAATCCCGGAGACCGCGCCCAGGTCGTCCATTTCGGCAAGGGCGTGCACCGTGTGATCCTGCGCTATGGCTTCATGGAGGCACCGGCGGTGCCGCGCGATCTTGGCCTGCTGGCCGACCGCGGCGTGCCGCTCGATCCGATGCGCACGTCATATTTCGTCGGCCGCAACAGCTTCGTCGAGGCCAGCCGTCCGTTGCTGCCGCGCTGGCAGGAAAAGCTGTTCATCGCACTTGCCCGCGTCGCCTCCAGCGCCGGCGACTTCTTCGGCCTGCCCGCCAACCGGGTCATCGAACTGGGCAGCCGCATCGAAATCTGAGGCGCCTAGTCCTCGCTGAGGCGATAGCCGATGCCGGGCTCGGTGCGGATCAGGCGCGGTTCGGCGGGATCGTCCTGAAGCTTGTGCCGGAGCTGGCCGATATAGACGCGCAGGTATTGCGTGTCGTGCACATGCGCCGGACCCCAGATCGCATTGAGTATCTGCTGGTGCGTGAGCACCCGCCCGGCATTGCGCGCCAGCAGCAGCAGAAGGTCGAACTCGCGCGGCGTCAGCCGGAGCTCGCGGCCGGCGAGCGTGGCGCGGTGCGCCGGAAGGTCGATGGCGAGGTCACCCAAGGCGATGACATCCTGCTCGGCAGGCCGGTTCTGGTGGTGGCGCAGCGCCGTGCGCAGGCGCGCCATCAGCTCGCCGACGCCGAACGGCTTGTTCACATAGTCGTCGGCGCCGAGATCGAAGGCGGCGATCTTCTCGGCCTCGCGGTCGCGCGCCGACAACACGATCACCGGCACGGCGCTGAAGGCTCGCACTTTGGCGATCACGTCCTTGCCATCCATATCGGGCAGACCGAGATCGAGGATCACGGCATCGGGCGCTTCCGCGGCGATCTTGCGGATGGCCTCCGCGCCGGTATGAACTGCGCTCACGGCGTAACCATTGGCAGCCAGCGCCGGCGCGAGGAATCGATGGATGGCGGGTTCGTCGTCGACCACCAGGATGCGGGCCGTGTCGATCATGCGATGGCAGCCTCCGTGCGATTGCGCCGCGGCAAGCTGAGCACGAACTGCGCGCCGTGACCGTTCGCAACCGGGCTCATGGCCGAGATCTCTCCACCCTGAGCCTCGATGACCCCTTTGGCTATGGCAAGGCCCAGACCCACGCCGCCGTGGCTGCCGTCCCATTGGCCGGCGTTCCGGTCCGCAGCGCGGCCGGAGTAGAATTTGTCGAAGATCCGCGGCAGGATCTCGGCGGCGATGCCACGCCCATCGTCGATCACCGCGACGGTAAGTGTCTTGTCGTCCTGGCCGAGCACGATGCGCACGATGGCTTCCGGGCCGCCATGGACCAGCGCGTTCTCGATCAGATTGCCGATAGCCTGCTCGAGCAGGGTCGCGTCGCCGAAAGCGAGGTCGATCGCGCCCGCTTCGACCTCGATGCGCCGTCCAGCGAAGCGCCGCCGTGCCGCGGTGGCGGCGCGCTGGACGATATCGCCGAGATCGACCCAGTCGCGACGGACTTCCAGGCCACCCGATTCGAGGCGGGTGATGGCCAGCAGATCGCGGACCATGCGATCGAGCGATTCGGCCTCGTCGCGGATCTGGCCCAGCAGATCGACGCGCGTCGCGGGGGCGAGCTTGTCGCCATACTCCTGGAGGCTGGTGGCCGCGCCAAGGATGGAGGCGAGCGGGGTACGGAAATCATGGCCGATCGAAGCCAGCAGCGTGTTGCGCACGCGCTCGGTTGCAGCCGCCTCCTTCACCGCGCCCATTTCGCCGGCGAGCGCTGCGCGCTCGATGGCAGCGGCGGTCTGCTCGGCCATGACGTCGAGCAATGCACGCGCTTCATTGTCGGGCGGCGCCCCGCCGGGAACCTGGGCGATGCCGACGGCACCGACTTTCGCCCGCGGCGTACGCAACGGCAGGAAGAGCCAGGGCACCAGCGGCAGCGTGCCGGTGTCCGCTCCGGCTGGTTCGGTGTGTTCATGCGCCCAGCGCGCGGCGGTCAGGCTGGCGGCATCGAGTTCGTCGAGCGGCGGCCAGCTCGCGGTCACCTGAAGCGCCACGCCATCGGACAGCAGCACGGTCGCCGGGCGCGAGAGCGCCGTGCTGATCATCGAGGCGGCCCCTTCGGCAACATCCTCGCGGCTGGCCAGGGTCGAGAGCTTGCGGGTGAATTCATAGAGCCGACGGGTGGCGCGCATGCGGCCGACTGCGTCCTGGGCCTGATCGCGCACACGACCGGCGAGGGCCGATGTCGCAAGACCGACAATCAGGAAGATCGCCAGCGCCAGGAACTCATGGGCATTGTCGATGGTGAAGGTGAAGATCGGCTCGACGAAGAAGAAATCGTAGGCGAGAAACGACAGCACCGAGGTGTAGATCGCCGGCCACATGCCAAACAGCGCGGCGGAACCCAGCACCGCGGTGATGAACACCATCGACAGGTTCGGCACGACGGTAAGCGATTTCAGCTCGCTGCCGACGGCGATCGCCAACGCGATCATCACCGACGAAAAAACGTAAGCCAGCAACAGGGGGCGTGCCGGCCTGGGCCAGCGCAGGCGGCGGCGTGCTGCCGGCCCCGCGTCGGTCGTCACCACATGCACGCCGATGCCGACCGCGTTGCGCACCAGTTCCTGCGGCAGCGAGCGACGCACGAGCTCACCCCACCAGCCGGCGCGGGAGCGGCCGACAACGATTTGCGTCACATTGTTGTGCCGGGCATAGCGCAATGCCTCGCCCGGAATATCGCCGCCGACCAGCGTCTCCGTATCGGCGCCAAGGTCGCCCGCCAGGCGTAGCGTCGCGGCCAGTTGCTTGGCGAGGGCTGCGTCGAGTGCGTGACCGGGCCGTTCGACCGATATCGCCGTCCAGGGCGCGTTCATCAGATCGGCCAGGCGCTTGCTTTGCCGCACGACGATGCGCGACACCGCGTCGGGCCCGACCAAGGCCATTATGCGCTCGCCGGCAGCCCACGGGCCCTCGATCGCGCCGGCCTGCATGCGCTCGACGAGGGCGTCGTCGACCTGCTCGGCGACGCGGCGCAACGCCAGCTCCCGCAGGGCAGTGAGGTTCTGCGGCGTGAAAAAACGCTGCACGGCCTGCGCCGCCGTGTCCTGGACATAGACCTTGCCCTCGGCCATGCGCTTCAGCAGCTCGCCCGGCGGCAGATCGACCAGGACGACCTCATCGGCCGTCTCGAACACGGTGTCGGGCACCGTCTCGCGTACACGCACGCCGGTGATCTTGAGAACCACATCGTTCAGGCTCTCGAGATGCTGGACGTTCAGCGTCGTCCAGACATCGATACCGGCGTCGAGCAACTCGCGCACATCATGCCAGCGCTTGGGATGGCGTGAGCCGGGGACGTTGGTATGGGCGAATTCGTCGACCAGGATCAGCGACGGCTGCCGCGCCAGGGCGGCATCGAGATCGAACTCGGGCACCCAGCGGTTGCGATAGGCGATGGAACGGCGCGGCAGGATCTCGAAATCGGTCAGCAGCGCCTCGGTCTCGCGCCGTCCATGGGTTTCGACAAGGCCGACCGCGACATCGCGGCCGGCCGCCTTCGCCTCGCGAGCCGCCGTCAACATTGAAAAGGTCTTGCCGACGCCGGGAGACGCACCGAGAAAAACCTTCAGCCTGCCCCGTCCCTCCTTCGCCGCGATTGCGAGCAGGGCGTCCGGATCGGCGCGGGGCGCGGCATGGTTTGCCATCCGGTCAGTCTATCGGAGTCAGAACGTCTTGCCGATGCTTACGATGGCGCGACCGGCGCAATTGGCTGTGTTGGTGCAATCGGTGTAGCTCAGGTTGGTGGAGACATAGGCGACGGAGAGGTCGAAGCCGTAGATCGACATACTGGTTGCCCAGCGTGCCGAAGAGCTTGAACGAGATCTGGTCGTTGATCTTGATGAAGGGCAGCGGCACCGTGAGCTGGCCCCATTTGTACCAGGCGTTGCCCGAGTTGGCGAAGAAGTTCGGGCTATAGCGGACCGCGGCGCTGAGCTGGAAGAGGTCGAAATCGTAACCGACGACGAAGCCGAACTCGTTGAACGCCAACTGCGAGGCTTGCACCACGCCCATGTAGTTGTAGCGGATATAGCCGAGATCGAAGGTGAGCTTGTCCTTGAGTGCCTTGAGGCGGAAGCCTGCGCTGGCGTCGAGCTCGCCCCAGGCGCCGGTGCCGGGGAAATTCACATTGCTGGCCCATGCGCCGACATAGGCGGTAATGGGAAGCTGATCGCTGAACGGGCTCGTTTCTATCACAAGCGACGGCTGGAAGGCCGGTATGCGCTGGGTCTGGGAGATGCCGCGGTAGGAATAGTCCGACACGGCCGTCATCGTCGCGGTGAAGGTGATGCCCAAGGGGTTCTTGGAAGCCTCGGGAGCGGCGGCCGGAGTGGGTGCGGGCGCCGGTGCCGGCTGCGAAACCGGCGTCACGCCCGGCGTCTGCGCCTGCGCCGTGCCGGCAACCCCCGCCAGCAGCATCGTGATGGCAATCCTGCGCATTTCCATAACCCTCATTTGGCCAGGCGATCGAGATCGAGATTGAGCTGCAGAACATTCACCCGCGGTTCGCCGACCAGGCCCAGCGAACGCCCTTCGACGTGACTGTCGACCAGCGCGCGGACTTTGGCCTCGGGCAGACCCCGCTCCTTGGCGACGCCCGCCACCTGAAGGCGGGCCGTCTCGGGCGAGATATCCGGATCCAGCCCCGACGCCGACGTCGTGACAGCGTCGACTGGAAGCGGCCCGGTGGCGCCCGCGGTACGCAAGGCGGCGGTGTCGGTTTTCAACCGCTCGACCAGCTTGCCATTGATCGGACCCAGATTGGAGCCGCTCGAGTTGCTGGCATTGTAGGGCGCATCGACGGTCTTGGTGGGGTCCTTGGGATCGGGGGCGCTGGTGGCCGACGGGCGCGGATGGAAATAGCGTGCCGACGCGAAGTTCTGGCCGATCAGCGCCGAGCCCACTACCTTGCCGTCACGCGCGATCAGGCTGCCGTTTGCCTGACTCGGGAAAAGACCCTGGGCGATGCCCGTGACGAGGGCCGGATAGGCAGCCCCGGTCAGCACGGTGAAGACGACCATGGAGATCACGGCGGGACGAAGTTGAGCGAACATGACTATTCCTCTCAGGCGAGGCCGATGGCGGCGATCAGCAGGTCGATCAGCTTGATGCCGACGAACGGTGCGACGAGGCCGCCCAGGCCGTAAACGAACAGGTTGCGGCGCAGCAGCGCGGCGGCGCCGACCGGACGATAGGCGACGCCACGCAGGGCGAGCGGCACCAGCGCCACGATGATCAGGGCGTTGAAGATGATCGCCGACAGGATCGCGCTCTTGGGGCTCGCCAGACCCATGATGTTGAGCGTGGCCAGGGCCGGCAGGGTGCCGACGAACAGCGCCGGGATGATCGCGAAGTATTTGGCGACATCGTTGGCGATCGAGAAAGTGGTGAGCGCGCCGCGCGTCATCAGCATCTGCTTGCCGATTCCGACGACCTCGATCAGCTTGGTCGGATCGGAGTCGAGATCGACCATGTTGCCAGCCTCGCGCGCCGCCTGCGTCCCGGTCTGCATCGCAACGCCGACATCGGCCTGAGCCAGCGCCGGCGCGTCGTTGGTGCCGTCGCCGCACATCGCCACCAGCCGACCCCGGCCCTGCTCGGCTCGGATATAGTCGAGCTTGGCCTGCGGCGTCGCCTCGGCGATGAAATCATCGACACCGGCCTCGGAGGCGACGGTGGCGGCAGTGACCGGATTGTCGCCGGTCACCATCACGGTGCGGATACCCATGCGGCGCAATTCGGCAAAGCGCTCCTTGATGTCGGGCTTCACCGTGTCCTTGAGATGGATCACGCCAAGCAGGCGCGGACCGTCGGCCAGCGCCAGCGGCGTACCGCCGGAGCGCGCGATGCGGTCGACCGCGGCGGTGAAGGAAGCCGGCACGCCGCCAGCCGCCGGCATGCCCGACTGAACCGCGAATTTTATTACCGCGTCGACTGCGCCCTTGCGCAAACGCCGGCCGCCAACCTCGACGCCCGAGAGGCGGGTGGTTGCCGAAAAGGCGATGAACTGCGCGCCGGTCGGAACCGTCATCTCCAGCGAGAAATGCTCGCGCGCGAAGGCCAGGATCGACCGGCCCTCGGGCGTTTCATCGGCGAGCGAGGCGAGCACCGCCCCATCGACCGCCTCGCGCTCGTTGACGCCAGGCACCGGCACGATCTCCGACGCAAGCCGGCCGCCGTAGGTTATGGTGCCGGTCTTGTCGAGCAACAGCGTGTCGACATCGCCTGCCGCCTCGACGGCGCGCCCCGACGTCGCCAACACGTTGAACTTCAGGAGCCTGTCCATGCCGGCGATGCCGATAGCGGCCAGCAGTCCGCCGATCGTCGTGGGAATGAGCGTCACCAACAGCGCCACCAGGACCGGCACCGCGAGCGATATGCCGAAATAGCCGGCCAGGCCCGGAAGAGTCACCACGGTCACAAGGAAAATGAGCGTGAGGCCCGCCAGCATGACGGTCAG
>Ga0193753_10004182_pt1 | contig 10396 bp, 11 predicted proteins | sample H1c2metaG_FD_144925 | JGI IMG/M metagenome (GOLD analysis project Ga0193753, IMG submission 144925) | Soil microbial communities from a riparian zone of the East river system, Colorado, United States - H1c2 | ecosystem: Environmental > Terrestrial > Soil > Riparian zone | place: USA: East... | reverse complement strand
CGTCACGGTCAGTGGTTTCAAGGGCGCGGAGGCGCTGGCCCAGGCCACTGGCACCGTCGAAGGATTCAGCATCGTGTTGTGCGACCTGAAGACGCTGCTCGAAACCGGTGAGTCGGCGCACCTGGTGCGCGACAAGGCCGCGCTCATCATAGCCTCGCAGGCTCAGCAGGTCGGCTGACGGCGGGGATCGGTCAAGCGGCGTATCTGCCCGATTTTGCTCGAATTCCTGCTCACCTATGGGCTGCATACAGGTGCCGGTGCGCGCCTGGGCTGGATGGATCGCGTGAATGCCTCTATATAAAGTGCCGACATGCCCCTCCTTCAATTTCATCCCGCCGTCCAGGCGTGGTTCGCGAACACGTTTCCGAATGGCGCGACGCCGGCGCAGCGCGATGCGTGGCCCGCGATTGCGAGTGGCCAGCACGCGCTGATCGCCGCGCCCACCGGCTCGGGCAAGACACTGGCGGCGTTTCTCGCGGCCATCGATTCGCTGGTGCGCGAGGGCGCGGCCGGCGGGCTGCGCGACGTCACGCGCGTGGTGTACGTGTCGCCGCTGAAGGCGCTGTCGAACGACATCCAGCGCAATCTCGAGCAGCCGCTGGCCGGCATTGCGGCCGAATCGATCAAGCAGGGATTGCACTCGCCGGAGATCCGCGCGGCGGTGCGCACCGGCGACACCTCGCAGAGCGAGCGCGCCTCGATGCGGCGCACGCCGCCGCACATCCTCGTGACTACGCCCGAGTCTCTCTATCTACTGCTGACGAGCGTCTCGGGCCGCGAGATGTTGACGACCGTGCGCACCGTCATCGTCGACGAAATCCACGCCGTGGCGCAGACCAAGCGCGGCGCGCATCTTGCGCTGACGCTGGAGCGGCTGGCGGCGAATGCCGCGCAGCCCGTGCAGCGCATCGGTTTGTCCGCCACGCAGAAGCCCATCGAGGAAGTGGCGCGTTTCCTGGTGGGGGAGGGGATGGCGGTGCCGGGAAGGGGTTCTCGGGGTTCGCAAGAGCCGCAGAGTGAACTGTTTCCGCTCGAACCCCGAGAACCCCTTCCCGGCACCACCACCCAGATCGTCAACTCGGGGCACGTACGCGAACGCGACATCAACCTGGTGATGCCGTCGGCACCGCTCGAAGCGGTGATGTCGGGCGAGGTCTGGGCCACGGTGTACGACCAGCTCGCCAGGCTCATCGAAGAGCACCACACGACGTTGGTATTCTCGAACACGCGCCGCGGCGTGGAGCGGGTGTCGCGCCAACTGGCGGAGCGGCTCGGCGAAGACAATGTCGCGGCCCACCACGGCAGCCTGTCGAAAGAAACGCGCTTCAACGCCGAGCAACGCCTGAAAGCAGGCTCGCTCAAGGTGATGGTGGCCACCGCCTCGCTCGAGCTCGGCATCGACATCGGCGACGTGGAGCTGGTGTGCCAGCTCGGCACGCCGCGCAGCATCTCGACGTTCCTGCAGCGCGTCGGGCGCGCCAACCACTCGGTCGGCGGCGTGCCGCGCGGCCGCATCTTTCCGGGCAGCCGCGATGAGCTGGTCGATTGCATCGCCCTGCTCGACTCCGTGCGCCGTGGCGAGCTCGACCGCCTGCACATCCCCGAGCATCCGCTCGACGTGCTGTCTCAGCAGATCGTGGCTGAAGTCGCGGCCCGCGAGTACGGCGAGGACGAGCTGTTCGACCTCGTGCGCCGCGCCTATCCCTATCGAAACCTCGAGCGCAAAGACTTCGACGCCGTGGTGCGCATGCTCTCTGACGGCATCAGCACCAAGCGCGGCCGCCGCGGAACCTATCTACATCGCGATGCGGTGAACAAGGTGCTGCGCGCACGCAAGGGCGCGCGTCTGACCGCCATCACCTGCGGCGGCGCCATCCCCGACAACGCCGACTACCAGGTGGTGCTCGAGCCCGCCGGCATCTTCGTCGGCACTCTCAACGAAGACTTCGCCATCGAGAGCCTCGCCGGTGACATCTTCCAGCTCGGCAATACTTCATATCGCATCCTGCGCGTGGAGGCGGGACGCGTGCGCGTCGAAGACGCCAAGGGCCAGCCGCCCACCATTCCATTCTGGCTCGGTGAAGCCCCGGCACGTACCAATGAGCTCAGCGCTTCGGTCTCGCGCCTGCGTACCGCCATCGAAGCGCTGCTGCCGGAAGTCACAGCCGAGACGGTGGCTGCCGCTATCGATGCGGTCGAAGCGCGCTATGCGTTACCGAGACCCGCCGCGCACCAGCTGGTGGAATATCTCGGCGCCGCGAAGGCCGTGCTCGGCAAACTACCCACGCTCGACACGCTGGTGTTCGAGCGATTCTTCGACGAGTCGGGCGGCCAGCAGCTCATCATCCACGCGCCATTCGGCGCGCGCATCAACCGCGCGTTCGGCCTCAGCTTGCGCAAGAAATTCTGCCGCACCTTCAATTTCGAACTGCAGGCGGCCGCCACCGAGGATGCCATCGTGCTGTCGCTGGGTGAAACGCACAGCTTCGAGCTGGCGAGCGTGGCGCGTTTCCTCAACAGCAAGACCGTGGAAGACACGCTCATTCAGGCGATGCTGGATTCCCCGATGTTCACGGCCCGGTGGCGCTGGAACGCGAGCATCTCGCTGGCAATCCGGCGCAGTTCGGGGGGCAAGCGCACGCCGCCGCAGATTCAGCGCATGGCGGCCGAAGATCTCATCGCCGTGGTCTTCCCGGACCAGATTGCCTGCGCCGAGAATCTGAGCGGACCTCGCGAAATCCCGGACCACCCGCTGGTCAAACAGACGCTCCAGGACTGCCTGCACGAAGCCATGGACATCGGCGGGTTGCAGGCCTTGCTGCGAGGACTGGAATCGGGCGACATAAAAGTTGTCGCGAAGGATCTGCCCACGCCTTCACCACTGGCTGCGGAAATCCTCGGCGCGCGGCCCTATGCCTTCCTCGATGACGCGCCGCTCGAAGAGCGCCGCACCAACGCGGTGACGCAGCGCCGCTGGCTGGATCCGGAAACGGCGGCGGACATGGGCAAACTCGATCCCGCGGCGATAGCCGAGGTGCGCGCGGAGGCCTGGCCCGAAGCGACGAACCCCGACGAGCTCCACGATGCGCTGAATTCGCTTGGCCTGCTCACGGCCCAAGAGGGTGAGAGCGCGCGCTGGGTGCCGCATCTGGAGCAACTGATTCTCGCGCGTCGTGCCACGCGCCTGCGCGTTCAAACTGGCGGGAGTGAAGCCGTCTACTGGGTTTGCGCCGAATGCCTGCCCATGATCCAGGCTATCTACCCGCAAGGCCGTCTCGAGCCCGAAATCGGCGTGCCAGCCGAAATCCTCGCGGCGCGCACCTGGACGCGCGAGGCCGCCGTCACCGAACTGGTGCGCGGACGCCTGCAAGGCCTGGGTCCCGTGACCGCGCGCGACCTGGTCGAGTCGCTCGACGTCGAAGATTCCTGCATTGCCGTCGCGCACGTGGACGCGCGAGGCCGCCGTCACCGAACTGGTGCGCGGACGCCTGCAAGGCCTGGGTCCCGTGACCGCGCGCGACCTGGTCGAGTCGCTCGACGTCGAAGATTCCTGCATTGCCGTCGCGCTCGCGGAGCTCGAGAGCGAGGGCTTTGTGATGCGCGGACGCTTCACCGAGGAAGCGAGCGCGCCCGAGGCGGTGCAGTTGGGCGACGCCACGCTCGAGTGGTGCGAGCGCCGGCTGCTGGCGCGCATCCACCGCTACACCATCAAGACTCTGCGCGCGGAGATCGAGCCCGTATCGGGCGCGGACTTCATGCGATTCCTGTTCGAATGGCAGGGTGTCACGCGCCAGCCGAAACCGGAAGGCGTGGAAAGTCTCGCGGCGGTCGTCGCGCAGCTGGAAGGCTACGAAGTCCCGGCCGCGGCGTGGGAGAGCGATGTGCTCGCGGCGCGTCTCAACGAATACGATCCGCACTGGCTCGACAGCCTGTGTCTTGCCGGACGCGCGTTGTGGGCGCGGCTCACGCCCGCCAAGTCCATAGGCTCGGCACCGGTGCGCACCACGCCCGTTGCGCTCGTGACGCGCAAGAACTGGTCGTTGTGGCATTCACTCGCCGCCGCTCCGCACGAAGAGATGCAGTTGAGTCATGGCGCTCGCGCGTTGTTCGACTACTTCAGCGCACACGGCGCCTCGTTCTTCGACGACCTCGTCAGCGGCACCAATCTACTGCGCTCGCAGGCAGAGACCGCGCTCGGCGAACTCGTGTCCGCCGGTCTCGTGAATGCCGACAGCTATTCGGGGCTGCGCGCGCTGCTGATTCCAAGCGACAAGCGGCGCCAGCTGGTCGCGCGGCGCCGCCGCATCGCGCTGTTCGGACTCGAAGATGCCGGGCGTTGGAGTCTGATTCGCAAGGGCGCGGCCAAGAACGACGCCGAAGCAGTCGAGCAGGTGGCGGAAATCCTGCTGCGCCGTTACGGCGTCGTGTTCCGCAAAGTACTGGAACGCGAAGCCGACTGGCTGCCGCCGTGGCACGCGTTGCTGCGCGTGTTCCGCAGGCTCGAGGCGCAGGGGAAGATCCGCGGCGGACGCTTCGTCGCCGGCATGAGCGGCGAACAATACGCGCTGCCCGATGCGGTTTCCTCGATGCGCTCGATCCGCCGGCAGGAAGCGAAGGGCGATCTCGTTTCACTGAGCGGCGCCGATCCGCTCAATCTCACCGGCATCGTCACGCCGGGCGTGCGCGTACCGGCGCTCACTAACAACCGCGTGCTGTATCGCGACGGAGTTCCGGTGGCGACGCACGCGGCCGGCCAGTCGGAGTTCATCGTGAAGATGGAGCCGGAGAAGGAGTGGGAGGCGCGGCAGGCGCTGGTACGCCGCAATCTTCAGCCGGGCAGTGCGCGCGCCGCCGCCGCGCGCGGCGAGCGTTCAGCCCACTAGCGCACGGATTCGCGCAACGCCCCCGTCACTTCCTGCGCGATCTCATCCTGGATCTTGAGCCGGTCGGATTTCGGCCGTTCATAGGTCTGCGTCCAGATCACGTAGCTGTCGCTGGTCCGCGTGAGCCTCGCGGCGATGCGCAGGGACTCGCCCGATTCGCGCAGGCTTCCCTCGAGCAGATAGTTCACGTGCAGTTCGCGCGCGATCTGTGCCGGTGGCAGCGACTTGTTCTTGTAGAAGTACGACGCACTCGCGGCGGGCACTTTGAAGCCAGGTTCGCGACTCAGGCGATCGATGAGCGCTTCGGTGAGCCCATCTGCGAAATATTCCTCGTTCATCGCCTGGCTGGTGAGATCGAGGAAGGGGAGGACTGCGACCGATCGCGCGTCGGGCGTGGTGCTGACGCGCCACAGGAACACGCTCAACCCTGCGAGTAGCGCGGCCCCGACGCCCCACATCACGCGTCGCCAGGGACGGGAGACGGGCGGCGGCACCGTCAGCGCTGGCTCATCGACCGCGGCCCGTACCGGCGCAATGAGCCTGTATCCGAGGCGCGGCACGGTGACGATGTATGTCGGTTGCTTCGCATCGTCACCGAGCAGGCGACGCAAAGCCGTCACTGCCTGGTACACCGAATCCTGGGTGACGACGACGCCTGACCACACCTGATCCAGCAATTCCTCGATGCTCACGGTCTCGCCCGCGCGATTGGCGAGATACATCAGCAAGCGAAGCGTACGCGCCTCCAGCCGGACCGTTTCCGCGCCACGCGACATCTGGCCGAGTTGGGGGTCAATGCGCCAGTCGCCGACCTGCAGCGCAATGGTAGTGAGGCGATCCATGTGGGGCGTGGATATAGCACGCCTCCGCGCAACCTTCAGCGCGAATCGGACCTTTTCAGCGCGGTTTCAGGACTATTCAGGCGCCCGGCGGCAGGGTGCGCGGAGCTTTTCCAACCCGCATGAGGAGATGTCCATGTACCGACTCGCATTCGTCGTATTCGCATTCGCCGCCATTCCCGCGTCCGCCACCACGTACACGCTCGAGCCCAATTACACACAAGGCGTGTTGCGGTGGGAACATTTGGGGTTCTCGTATCCCGCGGCGCAGTTCGCGCAGGGCACGGGCACGCTCGAATTCGACGCGATGAATCCCGCCATGTCCTCGATCAAGGTGACCATCCCGATTGCGTCCTTGAGCACGGGCGTCCCCGATCTCGACGAGCGCCTGAAATCCGAAGACTTCTTCGAAGTCGCAAAATTCCCGGCCGCCACCTTCGTGAGCACGCGCGTGGAGAAGGGCATGGACATGAACCATTACAAAGTCACCGGCAAACTCACCATCCGCGCGGTCACGCGTCCCGTCGTGCTCGAGGTCACCTTGCTCAAGATCGGCAAGAACGCGCGCACCGACGTTGCGACGATCGGATTCGATGCGAAGGGTGTGCTCAAGCGCTCGGATTTCGGGCTCGGCGCGTTCGTGCCCCAGGTCAGCGACGAAATCCAATTGCTGGTGACCACGCAAGCCGCCGAGGCCGAGGCGCAGGCGGCCTATCTCAAAGCGAAGGAAAAAAAGCAGTAGCAACGGGAGTATCCTGGATTTATTCGTACAGGAGCCGCCATGAGAGCAATCGATCGGCCACTCGTCCGGGCGGTGTGGGTGAGTACCTTCATCGGCTTCGCGGCACCCGCGATCGCCGCCGATCTCGTCATCCACGAGTGGGGCACGATCACCACGATTCATGAGGCCGACGGCAAGCCTGCCGTCGGCCTCAATCGCATCGATGAATCTGAAGTCCTGCCGGCGTTCGTGCATCGCTATGAACCGGAGGCCACCAAGAAGCCCGGACTCGCGCTCGGCAAATCGCCGCATGTTCCCGGTCGCCCGGACGTCACCATGCGGCTCGAAACCCCGGTCATCTATTTTCATCCGCCACCGAACAAGACTTACGACGCGCCCATCGACGTCAAGGTGCGGTTTCGCGGCGGCGTGCTCAACGAGTATTTCCCCGACGCGGAACCGTCGGTGGCGCTCGACATGGCGCGTCTGCAGGACAAGCGGGACGCGGGCGTCATCAAGTCCTGGGACGGTGTCGTGCTCGACAACTACGTCGTGGGCACTCTGGAATGGAAAGGACTTCGCCTGCACGACACCGTCGTCGCGCCGCTCACGAACGATGAAATCTGGCTCGCGCCGCGTGCCGTGAATTCGGTCAGCGTCTTCAGTCCGTCGGCGGGCGAGGGCGAGCAATTCATTTTCTATCGCGGCGTCGCGCACCTGGATGCACTGCTGCAGACGCAGACGTCGCGCGGCAAGGTGGTGTTGCGCACGCCTGTCAATCTCGCGTGGCTCGATGCACCCACGGTGACGTTGCCCAATGTGTGGATCGCCGAGGTGCGCGTGAATGGTTCGATCGCGTTTCGCGAACATGGCGCGTTGACAATGCGCAAGGACGCCGCCGGCAAGGAACTCGCAAGTCTGAAGCGGTTTTCAACGGGCGACTTCCACGACGTCACGCCACTGCGCAGTTCGCTCAAGAAAGCGCTGATCGCGCAGGGCCTGTTCGCCGACGAGGCCGAAGCGATGCTGAACACCTGGAAGGCCAGCTATTTTGAGAAGCCTGGCCTTCGGGTGTTCTATCTCGTGCCGCGCGAGTGGACTGACTACTTCCTGCCGCTCGAGTTTTCCGTGCCGGCGCACGTCAACCGCGTGATCGTCGGGCGCATCGACCTCAGCTAGGCGTCGTTATCCCGAGCTTGGCGACAATTTCCTCGCCCCTGGCTTTCGCGGCGCGCGCCTTGCGAATCGCCTCGGCGGCCGCACCCGACGCGAATTGCGAGCTCGCCTCGGTCCATTCGGTCTTCAGCGTTTCGAAGTCCGTCTTCACAGCGTCAAACCCGGCCTTGTCGAGATCCTTGGGCAGCTTGCGCGACTTCGTCAGCGCGTCGACCTTGATCTGAATGGCCTCGACCATTTGCGGCATCTTGGCGGTGAGGTCGGTCCATTCGGATTGCGCCGCCGCCATGTTCGACTCCGCGTCGGCTTTCTTGGTTTCCACCGTCGCCTTGAGCGACCGCACCGCGGAAGCAACCGACCGGGCGCCGATGACCACTGCGCTGTAATCCTTGCTCGCAAGGTTCTTCTTGAGCTTGGTGACCGAATCCTCCACGACCTTGAGGTCTTCCGCCGCATATTTCTCGGCATCCGCCTTGAACTCGGCGAGCGAGGATTCGACCTGGGCCACGGCTTTCTCGGCGGGTTCTTTCTGGCTGGCGCAGCCGGCGAACATCAGGGTGGTGGCGGCAAACGCCACAAAAATCTTCGCGATACGCATCGGGGTCTCCTCGAATACGGTTTTGTCAGGGTATCCGCAGCCTTTGGCCGGGTTTTATCTTGTTAGGGTCCTGCAGAACATCCTTGTTTGCGCGGCGAGTATGGACCGCACTGTCCGCCCCAGCTATCAGATTGCGCTGACGTAATCTTTACGGGCTGATCGCGCAGTGCACCAACGTTATCGCGGGAAAGCCCCGCCCATATCGTCGTCCTGCTGGTTGCTGACCACGCGGAAGTACACGCGACGGCCGGGATTGCTCGGCGCGGTGATGTAGACCACGGCGTAGCGTTCGCTGCCGAAATCCTGGAACGTGTGCGGCTCGGCATCCCAGCCGGGGTAGTGTTGCCGAATCCACCGCTTGATGAAGCGGTCGACCATGAAGTCGTTGGCGGAGACGATGCGCACCGCCGTTTCCATCGAGCCGCCCGGCAGGGTCGGATCGGGCATGCTGATCTGCGCGCTGGCGACCGAGGCGGCGCCTAACAACGTGACGGCGACGAGAAGCTGTATTGTTTTCATGGAAACCCCCTTGCGCGGCCAATAAATCACAGCCACCAGGGCCGGTCAATCGCGGCCATCAAGTACGGCGCGGGTCCAGCGCCAGCCGCACCGCGAGCCCGGCCAGCACGAAGCCCATGACCCAGCGCTGGACCACCAGCCATAGCGGATTTCTTGCAAACCAGGCCGCCAGGCGGGCCGCCGACAGGATCAGCGTGAGGTTCACGCTGAAACTGACCGCGATCTGGACCAATCCGAGCTCGATGCTCTGCCCGAAGACCGACCCGTTATCGGGGCTGATGAACTGCGGGAAGACCGACAGGTAGAACACCGCGATCTTGGGATTGAGCGCGTTGGTTAAAAAGCCCATGGTGAAGAGCTTGAGCGGAGAATCCGCGGCCAGTGCGCGCGGCTCGAACGGCGACGACTTGCTGCCGGGCTTGATGGCCTGCCACGCGAGCCACAACGCACAGCGAGCGCGACACCAGGTAGATCATGTTAGGCCCCGGCGTGAGCACCATGATGAGTGCGGCGAGCGCGAACAGCGCGAGTTCGCTACTTGATACCAATGCGCTTCGCTCCCTGTTTGAAAATAGCTTCGGCATCCGGAGAATAGCGGAAGGCCGCGAGAAAATCCGCCATGGCGTAGTTAGGAACGCGCTCGCGGATGCGCGCTTTGTACGCGTTCGCCTCCTCGACGCGTCCCGCCAGCCCCAGCGTGATGGCGGCGATGGCCATGATGTGCTGATGCGCGTTTGGCCGAGCCGCCGCCTTGATGGCCCACTCGGCCGCCTCCGCGTGTTGTCCGAGGCGCGCGAGGCTGATGGAGCGCGCGCCGAGCATGGCGAACAACAGCGGATCGAAGGGGGAGAGGTGGCGCGAGTGATCCGAGAAGGAAATCGCTGCATTCGGATCGCCCGATTGAGCGTGGACGAAGGCGAGTGAGTAGTGAGCACTGGCGTAATTGGGGCTCAGGTCCACCGCGCACTCGAGCTCGACGATGGACTGGTCCTGGCTGCCGCGCAGCCACAGCGCGCGGCCCATCGCCCAGTGCGCCGCCGGATCGCGATCGTCGACCATGAGACTCTTGCCGGCCGCGTCGAACGCGCGATCGATCTCGGGAGCGGCTTTCTTCCAGCCGAGAAAGGCGTTCTGGAAATGCGCGAACGACAAACCGGCATACGCGCGCGCAAACGTGGGATCGAGTGCCACGGCCTGCGAGAAAAACTGGCGCGCCCGCTCGTTGTCCAGCTTGTTGAAGCGGTACATGTGCCACAAGCCGCGGTGATGCGCTTCCCACGCGTCGAGCGAGCTCGGTGGCTTGAGGATGGCGCGATTGCGCTCGACCATCTCGATCTCATGGGCGATGGACGCGACGATTCGATTGCCGATTTCGTTGAGCACGTCGAGCGCGTCCTCGATCTTTTCGTCGAAGACCTCGGCCCAGATGATGCGTGCCGTGCGCGTCTCGATGAGGTCGGTGCTCACGGTGAGCTTCTTGCCGTTGCGTCGCACCGAGCCGCTGACTACATAGTCGACGTTGAGGATGCGCCCTGCTTCGTCGGGACCGACGGCGCGATCGCGCAGTGCAAACGTGGTGCCCTGCGCGATGACGAACATGCTGCGCAGCTTGGCGAGCCGCGTGATCACATCGTAGGCGAGCGCATCGCCGGCACCGCCG
>Ga0193753_10004181_pt1 | contig 10397 bp, 11 predicted proteins | sample H1c2metaG_FD_144925 | JGI IMG/M metagenome (GOLD analysis project Ga0193753, IMG submission 144925) | Soil microbial communities from a riparian zone of the East river system, Colorado, United States - H1c2 | ecosystem: Environmental > Terrestrial > Soil > Riparian zone | place: USA: East... | reverse complement strand
TCAATCTATGGATTCCGGCAGGCCGAGGTGCGCGCGTTTTTGGAACTTGCCGATCAGGGCATGGGGGAGGTGCGCTTCGAGGTGGAACGCCTGGTGAGCAACTTCCGCTCGGCGAGCGGAATCGTGGAGTGGGTCAATCTACACTTCTCGCGCATCATGCCGGCCACCGACAACCGCGAACGCGGAGCCATTGCGTTTCGCTTCTCGCGCGCAGCGCGCGCCGAACCCGGGGACGTCGAGGTGCGGGCGTTTGCAAGCAAGGCGCTGGAAGCGCGCGCCATCGCCGCCGCGATCGCCGCTCGCCGCGCTGCGCATCCTGACTGGCGCATCGCGGTGCTGGTGCGTGCCCGGGCGCACGCTCAGCCGTTGATGCGAGCGCTGCGAGCGGAGGGCGTCGCGTTCCGCGCACTGGACATAGAGACCTTGAAGGAGCGCGCCGTAGTGCGCGATCTTTTGATGCTGCTGCGGGCCTTGAGCCACCTCGGAGACCGTATCGCCTGGCTCGCTCTGCTGCGTGCGCCGTGGACGGGCCTTGAATTGGCGGACCTCTGGCACGTGGCGCGTGCGCCGCTGATCTTCAGCGCGCTCGGGGATGCGGACATTCTTGACGCATTGAGCGCCGGGGGCCGGCTGCGCGCGGCCAGGTTGCACGAGATTTTGACGCGCGCATTCGCCTGCCGTTCCGCCATGTCCTTCGATCGCTGGGTTGAAAATACCTGGCTCACTCTGTGCGGGGCCGCAATCGCCGGGGAGGAGCGCGACCTGGCCGCGCCGTTCTTCGCGCGCCTGCGGGAGCTCAGCGCGCGCGGTCTGCCGGACGTGAGCGAGTTGGACGCTGCGTTCGATGATCTGTACGCCAACGCCGACAGCACCGCGTCGGTTGAGATCATGACCATCCACAAGGCGAAGGGTTTGGAGTTCGACATGGTGGTGGTGCCGGCGCTTGATGAGAGTGCGCCGCCGGGGCGCAACCCCTTGTTGCTGGCGCATCCCTTTGCGCGCGTCGCACGCGACGGCATGGTGATGGCCGCCAAGCCGCCGGTGGGAATGAACGAAGATCCGCTCTTCAATTTCCTCAAGCGCCAGGTGCAGGATGCGAACGCATTGGAAGCTCAGCGTCTCTTGTATGTGGCCTGCACCCGCGCCAGGCGCCATGTCTGGTTGAGTGCGACGTTGGAACGCGAGAGCAGACCCAAGTCCGATGCGCCGCCCGAGGTGCGCGCGCCGCGACAGGGAAGCCTGTTGCACGTGCTATGGCCGGTGGCCAGGGAGGCGTTCCTCGAAATCGAACTCGCCGCGCACGAGGAGACAATGGCCGCCGAACTTCCGCCGCCCCTGAAGCGACTGCCGGTTCGGCGGGCGGCCCCGGAACTCGTCCTGCCGGAACTCATCGCACCGGAACTCGCCACCACGGAGCCGGAACTGTCACGCGTGGAATTCGATTGGGCTGGAGAGACGGCGCGGCGTGTCGGAAGTTTGGTGCACGCAGAACTTCAACAGATCGACTTCCTAGCCATGGATTCTGCTGCGCTGCGCGCCCGTGAGGTCTATCACCGCCGGTGGCTGGCCGCGGAGGGCGTACCACCCCCGCGGCTCGCCGAAGCGGTGGCGCGCGTAGGTGCCGCACTACAGGGCGTTTTGAGCGATGAACGCGGCCGGTGGATTCTCAAAGTCCATCCCAAGGACGACCTGCGTGAGCACGCACTTTCGGGCCTTTGGCAGGGCGGGCTGACCCACGCCGTATTCGATCGCAGCTTCATCGACGAGGACGGAATTCGCTGGGTCATCGACTACAAGACCAGCCAACACTTGGGCAGCGGCCTTGATCAGTTTCTGGATCGCGAGGTTGACCGCTACCGGCCTCAACTCGAACGCTATGCCCAATTGGCGCAGCGTTTGGGGCCCGAGCCCGTTCGTGTTGGGCTTTATTTTCCGCTCATGAGGGCCTGGCGTGAGTGGGGTCCTTGAGAACTTGCCGGTACCGGTGCTGGATATATAGACAGTATCCTAGAACGTGAACTCGAGATCCACCGGAAACCTTCCGTACGTGTCCCGGGGACGAAGCTGAGCCAAGTTGCTGAGCTGCACGCGAAGGGCCGGGGCGGCCTCGGGGCGCTCTTTGAGCGTGCCCGACAGCATGCCGGTCCGCGTCGGCGGTGAGAATCGGATCTGCGCCTGAGCCTCCATCGGCCCTCCGGTGTCATTGACGGTGGCGGTGATGGTGCCGTCGGGGGCGATGCCGCCGGGTGCCAGCGTCAGCACATAGCTGCCTAGATCGGATCCTTCCGCGATGCCGGTGGATGAAATGCCCGCGACTTCGATCTTGCCCACCGCCGCTTCAAGCTTGCGGAAATCGCTTTTTATCGTGGTCAGCGCCAAGTTGGCGCTGCCGCGCCAACCGGCGGCGAGACCGAGATCGCGAAGATCCTCGATGGGACCGCCGCCCTTGATGCCATGGGCGGTGAGTCCGCCCGTGCCGATTTCCGCAGTGCCGTCGATCACAAAGCCGACCTTCACCCAATGAACGTCCGCGACGGCGGCGAGCCGCAGAAGCGCGAGCGGATGAATCTGCCACTCGATCGCGCCCGCGTCCCGGGCATTGACAACGATCCTTCCCGCCGCGCCGTGCAGCAAGCTGCCGGAAAAATCTTCTGCGCGAATTTGCGGCGGCAGGAACCGGGAGAGCATCGAAGCCGGGAGCAGATAGACCACCGCTGCCGACAGGACGATCAGAGCGAGGAGAATCAGCGGCCAGCGCCGTGCCGGCCGTGGGCTAGTGTCGCGGGGAGCTGAACGAGATGCTGGCATTGACCAGACCCGGGGAGGGAGTGCGATCCACGGTGATCGATTCGATGGCAAGGCCGTAGCGCCGGTCCAGGGTTTGGAGCCAGATGAGCATGGTGTCAAATGACGCCGCCTCCAGCTGTACGCGCACGCCGCCCGTGGTGTTGGGCTGGGTGCCGCGCAGAGCGCTACCGAGTCCGGTTTCGCGCCCGACCCGATCCACCAGCACCACAGGGGCCTCGCCCGTGTCGGCGGGAACTTCAGCACCCCGGTCACGGATCTCCTGCGCATTCGCGCGCATCCAAGCCAGGTCGTCGCGGCGCGTTTCGGTCCCCGTCACCGCGCGCGATACGGCCGACTGCAGAGGCAGGAGAATTCCGCCGAGCAGGATGATGAGTCCCAATGCGACGGCACCAATCGCCACGACGCGCTGCTCGCGCGGCTGCAGGCTTGCATACCAGGCTCTTAGTTTGTTCATCGCCGCGCCTTCGAAGCTTGAGTACGGACATGAAGATGCGCCTCGACACCCGACGCCACCGGATTCGAGGATTGAATGTCAGCCGAAAGTCCCTCTTTGCCCGCAAATTGCGTCATTTGCGACAGGGCAGCGAGACTGGGCGCGCTCACCGTCATGTCCAGCGCGTCTTCTCGATACGCCAATGCACTGATGGCGGTCTTCGGCGTCGCCGCCAGGGCGCCGCTCAAGGTCTGCAAGGTGTGCAGGAAGGTTTGCGGGCCCGCGCCTGCTTTACGGATCCTATCCAGCCTCGTCTGCATCTGCCGGCGCGGATCGGACAAAGTGTCGCCGGGCATGGCTGAGGAAAAAATTTGCGCGATCTCGCCGTCGAGTGCCGCCGATGCTTGCTTGGCCTGGCGAATTTGCACCGCTTGCGCAGCGACATGAATCACGAACAGCCCCGCCGCAAGCAGGGCAGCGAGCCGCCACTGGCGCCAGCGTGTGCCGTAGTCGGCGGTGCGCGAAAAATCCCCCTGCAGCAAATTGACTGAGTCGGCAGCGCCCGTGCCGCGGGCCAGCCAGGGCAGAGGCCCATCGGCCAGCAGCTGCACCTTGAGGGATGCGAAATTTTCGAACAAGTCCTCGAACTCGCCTTGCACACGCTCCCAATCATCGCGCGTGACATACAGAACGGCGCTTTCCTTCGGTTTCGGTTCCTCGGTGGATTCGGGAGCGAGCGGGTCGGCAATCACGCCCGCAATGACCAGGGCTTCGCGCACCGGTGAGAGTTCAACGGCGAAGGGCAGGGCGCCGGGCCGCCGCACCGCGAGCCGCTCCTTTTCGAGCCAGAGAACGGTCTGACCCGGATTCTCCGGCATGAGCGAGATATCCGGATAGATGACCTGCGCGTCGAGTCCCGCGGCCTTCAAGTCGTCGATCCAGCCTTGCAGGACAGTGCGCGACACCACGGCAACCGGCGTGCCGCCGCCGCTGCGGCGATGTCCGATCGCGAAACTCAACTGATCGACGTCTTCGGTCAGCTGCTCTTCGAGCGCGAACGGCACGGCGCGCGCCAGTTTGGCACCGTGTCCGGGCGGCAGCTCTGCCTCCGCCAATAGGATCTGCGACGCCGGTGCCAGCGCCACGATTCTTCCCGTTCGCCAGACCGCGGCGGCCAGGCTCAGGGAGCCCCGCTGCCGGGTTGGTGTCGGAGCGCCGGCCTCATCCAGCGTCAGCCACTCAGTCTCTTCTTGGCCGGACGGAGGCAGGCGTAGTAGCAGTGTTTGCGGCATGTGTGTTAAAGCGTCCCAAATGAGCGCAGCAGGGGCGTGACCTTCTGAGTGCCCCGTAGCAAAAGACTGTACAAGGTGAACTCCGTAGTGCCAAGCGTTACCCGTGTGGTGAGCAGGAAGTACTGGCTCTTGATGTCGATCGGGCCGCCGATGTTCGCCATGGCCTTCGGTCCCGCAAAACTGGTGGCGACATTGGTAAAGGTCTGAACATCCGGGAAACAACCGGTCTTGCGGCCATTGGTCAGCACGGCAGGATTATTCGACCATTCCCCATTCAAGCCCTCAACCAGGCTCTCCAGCACCAACGCGGGAGCGGTGCAAAGATTGATCTTGGTATTGGCGCTGGGCAGCGCCGTCACATAGGGTGCAATTTTTCGGTAGCGGTCGGCGCCGAACCCGGGGAGATTCATCAGTTCGCTCGGCGACATCATGGGCCAGTTGCCCGTGTGGTACGGCGGGGTCTGAGAGGTGTAAATCTGATCTTCCGCCCCGTCGGGATTGCCCACGACATCATCTTGATCGAGCCAATCGCGCGCCAACCCCGCCCACTTCGGCTCTACGCCGACGGATGCCAGAAGCCGCTGGAACTGCTGCAACGGCAGCGGATCTTCCGTCACCCCGTCGGTCCCCACGCGCGCCAGAGAGTTCAGATTGAAGAGGCCTTGCATGTCTTCGAGCTGGCCCTGCATGGTGCCAATCGGCTCACCTTCCGGATTGTTGTCCGGGGTGATGGGCAGAGGCTGGGTTGGCTGTGCCCAGGGTCCGGCCAATGTCGTGGCATTGGCGTTCATTTGTGCATCCTGGATGAGCACATCCGCCGCCAGCGCCTCGGCACCCATGCCGAAGTGCATGGCCTGTTCCGCAGCCATCATGCCGGTCGTGCGCCGCAGTTCAAGAAATCCATCGAAACTCAGTTTCGTCGCCAACATCGTGGCGAGCGCCACGAGGATCAGCGCAATGATGAGCGCGATGCCACGCTGCCGGCCACCGGTGAATTGCTTCATCCGGTCACCTCGATCAGACGGCGTATCGCACCCCAATCCTTGAACTGCACGATGATCTCGACGGCCACGGGCCGCGATTGCCAATCAGCAGTCGATCCGTTTTGAATGGTCGAGTTTTCAGGCCATTGGTTTTGCCAGGCTTGATTGCTGTCCAGATAGCGCAGCTGCACGCCTTTGACGCCGGTCAAAAGGTCCTGCACCACCGGCTTACTACCCTGAACGATGTCCAGATTGACCTGGTAGCTGCGCTTTAGAATCTCTCCCACGAGCGCGTAGGAGACGCGCTGCAAGGTGCTGCGCTGCTGGCCGGCGGTGTTCGACCACCCGCCGCGCGTCAGATCGACCATCGACACCGTACTGGGATCCGTCGTCGCACCAAAGGCCGAGCCTGAGTTGAAGTTCTGGCTGGGACTTGTATTGGTGCCGGAGTCAAAGCTCATGCCCGGGCTCGAATTGGCGCCGCCGCTGGAATGCGATCCCAGGCTTGCAGCGGTAACCGTGACGCTGCCGGCACCCGGCGTGCCGCGCAGCGCCGGCAGTCGGCCTTGCCCGAGAATATCGCGCACCGGCCGCGGCGCGAGCTGCGCGAAATCCGCGACGATGACGCGCATGCCGAACTCGATTTCCCTCGAGCGCTTCAGCGAAACTTCGGTGCGCTCCGCGGAGATTCGGGCGGCGCGGTAGGTCGAATAGCCGAGTGCCGCCATGATCCCCAAGATCAGCAACGCCACCAGGATTTCGACCAGAGTGAATCCCGTGTCCCGACGGCGGGAAAGTTTGCGCTGCGCGTTCATCGGGTGGCCGGCGGAATCGGCAGAGGTTGACCTGGCGCCGGCGTAATCGGCGTGCCGGGCGGCGTCGGGCCCGGCGTCCCCGGGTTGGGTGTGCCTTGCGCAGGCGAAGAGACGATACCGGCAGTCCAATCCGCGATGGTGGACCCCGGCGGCGACAGCGAGGTGCCGAGGAATCCCACCGCCTGGGCCACCGGATTCCCCTTGGTCTTGGCCTCGCCCAGGTAAACCCGCACGACCACCCGCTTCATGCTGGCGATGCTGGTGTCGAAGTAGCGCGTATCGTAGTGCCACTTGCGGCTGCCGAAATCGAGCTCCCCGGTATCGGTGTTTTGCCCAAATTTCGTGACATTGAGGCGCACTTCCGACAATCGATTGAGCGCAATCCATTGCGCCAGACTCTTGTCGCGCAAAAAGCCGCTGGTGCGCGCGGTGCCGCTGACGGCCACCATCAGCGCCGTCAAGCCGAGCGCTACGACCATCAGTGCGACCAGCACCTCGACGAGCGTAAAACCGCGGCTCCGGCCAATGGGATTCAACTGCGCTTTTCCACTTTGTTCGAGTCCTCGCGCGAGATTTTGCCGAGCGCATCTCCATCGACGACGGCCTTGGCTTGCGTTGCCTCACGCAGCATGATGAGGCGAAATGGCGTGCCCTCGCCGCTGGCGGCAATGGCGATTTGCGGGCGGGGCGGCTCGCCGTTGGACAGATTTCTGTCGATGGCCTTGATCACCACGGTTTGCGCGTCGAGCTGCAGTTGAAAGCTGACGCCCTTGGGCAGGTCCCGATGCCGAAACTCGCGTTCTTGATCCAGCATCATCCAGCGATCGCGGCGGGAATCGTAAACGACGAACTCATATGCGGCCGGCTCTATGCGCAGACCGAAGTCCCGGCCTTCGAGCAGGGCGCGCTCGTGCAACAGTCCGACCAACCCCTCGATGCGCCGGCTTTCCTCATCGAGCTGACTGTCGCGGCCGGTCGAGTTCACCGTCAACACAGTGAGCGAAACGACCACCGTGATGATCAGCAGCACGATCAGAATTTCGACGAGAGTGAAGCCCTTGCTGCGCATGGCAGGCCTTCGCCCGGCGAGGCCTATTTCTGATCGAGCGTATAGCTGGTGATGTCCGCGTCCGGTCCCTCGCCGCCGGGCTTGCCGTCGCGCCCGTAGGAGACGATGTCGTATTCGCGGCCGTCGGCGCCCGGGCTCGTATACAAATACGGATTGCCCCAGGGATCCTTCGGAAGGGTTTTCAGGTAGCCGTTTGGCGGATAATTGGTGATGGTCGGATCAGCGGGTTGTTTGACCAGCGCCTGCAATCCCTGCTCGGTCGTCGGATACTTGAAGTTATCGAGTCGATAGAGGTCCAAAGCCTGGCCGATCGAGCGGATGTCGGTTTTGGCGGCCGTAATGCGCGCCGTATCGACCTTGCCCAAGATATTTGGCACCACGAGTGCGCCGAGCACTGCCAGAATGACCACGACGACCATGATTTCAATTAGGGTAAAACCGCGTTGGCGATAATGCATAGGGACCTCGGAAATTGCGTGGATCATAGCAAAATAGAGAACATCAATGCCCGGTGAGGCCGCAAACCGCTTAGGAGTCGTCGCCGCGGCACTACAGTGGGATCGCGGCCGATGGATTTGGTTGCTTCTGATTTTACTGTTGCTGTATGCCGTGTTGGGTCTTGGCGACAGTGTCAGTGCACTGCTGCGCTATGATCGCGGCGCAATTGCCGCCGGGGGCTGGTGGCGGTTGCTTACGGCCCACATCGTGCACCTGGACCTGCACCACCTGATCCTCAATGAGCTGGGTCTGGTGCTGATGTGGTCGCTGTTCGCTTCCGATTACGATCCCGTGGAATGGTGTGCAATCGTATTGAGCGGCGCCTTGGCGATCAGCTCCGGGCTCTGGTGGCTGAGTCCCCATGTGGCTTGGTACGTGGGCGCGTCGGGCGTGCTGCACACCGTCATGGGCGCCGGGGCGGCAAACCATTTGGCAACTCGCGCTTGGGATCGATGGATACTGGTGTTGGGACTGTGCGGTAAATTGGCCTGGGAGCAGCGGAGCGGCCATGCTGCGCCGCTGGTTGTCGTCGATGCTCATCTGTACGGGGCGGCCTGCGGATTTGCAGTTGGCGCTGCACTGTCGTGGCGGACCGCTATAATTCGCCACCGCTCACGGGCTCAAGGATAAAAGATTCATGTCGCTTGCCTTTGTATTCCCCGGCCAGGCTTCCCAATCCGTCGGCATGTTGAGCGCCCTGGCACGGATTTCTCCGATCATCACGGCCACGTTTGCGGAGGCCAGCAGCGTGCTGGGCTACGACCTGTGGCAGCGCTGTCAGGAAGGCCCGGCAGAACTGCTCAACGCGACCGAGTGCACGCAGCCGGCCATGCTGACCGCGGACGTCGCCACCTATCGGCTGTGGCGCGAGCGTGGAGGCCGGGCACCTGAAATGATGGCCGGCCACAGCCTGGGCGAGTTCAGTGCGTTGGTGGCAGCCGGCTACTTGGATTTCAAGATCGCGGTGGACCTGGTCAAGTACCGCGGCGAACTCATGCAGGCGGCGGTCCCGAGCGGCGAAGGCGGAATCGCCGCCATCCTGGGGCTCGAGGACACGGACGTGGAGGCCGCGTGTCAGGAGGCTTCGCAAGGCGAAGTCGTCGAAGCGGTCAATTTCAATGCACCCGGACAGGTCGTGATTGCCGGAGTCACCACGGCCGTGGCGCGCGCCATCGAGATTGCCACCGCCAAGGGAGCGCGCCGGGCCATGGCGCTGCCCATGAGCGTTCCCGCGCATAGTTCTCTGATGCGTCCGGCCGCTGAAAAATTGCGAGTTCGACTGGAACAGACCGCCGTGGCGGAGCGTTCCGAGGTGAAGGTGTATGGCGTGGATTGCAAAATCCACAGCGGCGCGAATGAGATACGCGCCGGCTTGGTAAAACAGCTGTCCACGCCCGTGTACTGGGCGGCTACGATGCGCACCATGATAGCCGCGGGCGCGAACCAAATTATCGAGTGCGGCCCCGGCAGAGTGCTGACTTCGCTGAATCGCCGGGTGGACAAGAATCGGGATCTCAAAATGCTGGCGCTGGAAGATCCTCAGGCTTTGGATGACGCGCTGGCTGCGGTGAAATAGGAGCCTGTCTAAAAGATGTTGAACGGAGAAATTGCCTTGGTGAGCGGTGCCTCGCGAGGCATCGGTGCGGCGATTGCCGAGCGCTTGGCGGCAGACGGTGCGCGCGTCATCGGCACGGCTACCACGGCTGAGGGCGCGGCCCGAATCAGCGATTCCCTGAGCAGTCGCGGCGGCCGCGGCGCCGTGCTCAATGTGACCAGCCAGGAATCAATCGATTCGTTGATAACCGACATCGAGGGCAAGGAAGGCGCGGTCGGTATCCTTTGCAACAATGCCGGAATCACGCGCGACACGCTGCTGCTGCGCATGAAGCCGGACGATTGGGATGCGGTAATCCAGACCAATCTGGCATCCGTATTCCGGCTGTCCAAGGCGGTACTGCGCGGCATGATGAAGGCCCGTAAGGGACGCATCATCAGCATTACTTCGGTGGTCGGCTTGACCGGCAATCCCGGCCAGGCAAACTACGCCGCCGCCAAGGCAGGCATCATTGGATTCACCAAGTCGCTGGCTCGGGAGGTGGGCTCACGAGGCATCACCGCCAACGCGATAGCCCCGGGGTTCATCGACACGGACATGACCCGCGCGTTGAACGAGGCGCAGCACGCTGCGCTGAATGCCCAAATTCCGTTGGGAAGACTGGGGCAGCCGGCGGATATTGCCGCCGCGGTGGCGTTTTTATGTTCCGCCGACGGTGCATATATCACCGGCGAGACGCTGCACGTGAACGGCGGGATGTACATGCCGTGAGAGCTTTTGAGCCCTCAGTCGCGGTGTTTTGTCAAGATAGTCGAAACGGGTCGGCGAACAAATATGCCGTCAAGGTAGCCTAGGCCGTCGCGTTCACATAAAATACGCGCCCGGTCGATGCCACTGGTCGCGGGAGTTCTTAAACCGCATGAATAGCAATTCCGAGAGGAAAC
>Ga0193753_10004180_pt1 | contig 10400 bp, 5 predicted proteins | sample H1c2metaG_FD_144925 | JGI IMG/M metagenome (GOLD analysis project Ga0193753, IMG submission 144925) | Soil microbial communities from a riparian zone of the East river system, Colorado, United States - H1c2 | ecosystem: Environmental > Terrestrial > Soil > Riparian zone | place: USA: East River... | reverse complement strand
CGTGATCGAGGTGCAGGCCAATTCGATGCAGCTCGCCGCCTCCACGCCGAAATTCACCGAGCCGCTTCTCAATACTCCGCAGACCATTGGAGTCGTTTCCCGTCAACTGGTGGAGCAACAGGGCGCCGCCACTCTTCGCGACGCTCTGCGTAACGTTGCCGGGATCAGCCTCGCGGCCGGCGAAGGCGGGTCGCAAGGCGACAACCTTACCATTCGGGGATTCACCGCGCGCAACGATCTTTTCATCGATGGCATGCGCGATTTCGGCAGTTACTATCGGGATCCTTTCAACACTCAGGAGGTGGAAGTTCTGCAAGGGCCTTCTTCGGCGGCTTTCGGCCGCGGTTCTACTGGCGGTGTGGTGAATCAGGCCACTAAGACACCCGATCTCAATCGCTATATCAGCGCCGGGTTGAGTTTCGGCACGGACGCTACGCGCCGCGCTGAGATAGATGTGAATGTTCCACTGAAGAAACTGGGGCCGGGCGCTTCGTTCCGTTTGAATGCCATGGGGCATTTGAGCGATGTAGCCGGCCGCGACGTAGCGACAAATCGCCGCGACGGTATCGCGCCCTCGCTATCGCTTGGTTTAGGTACGCCGACGCGCGTGACCCTCAGCTACTTGCATCTAAATGCCGATGACATCCCCGATTATGGTATCCCTTGGCTGTTCAATGGGCCCGCGCCGGTCAATCGCCGCAATTATTATGGCCTTGAAAACGGCAATTATCTGCGAACTTACGACGATATTGGGACAGCGAAAGTCGAGCATGATTTCAATAGCAAGATCACCGTACGAAATCAACTGCGGTATGCCAACTATGCCCGCAACGTCTTGATCACGGAGCCACGCGTTAATACTGCTCCTTTAAATACTCCGCTCAGCGCACTAACAATCACGCGCAACCAGCTCGCCTCGAATAGCACAGAGACGTTTTTGGACGAACAGCTCGACATGACCGCCCATTTCGAAACCGCAGGAATACGCCACTCCTTTGTAACAGGTTTCGAAGCGGGCCGCGAGACATCCAATCCCACGAGGCCGAGCTTTACCGCTCCCATCACGAGTTTGCTTTCGCCCGATCCGAGCCAAAGCCTGAACGCCAATCCGGGTGTTGCATCCAGCGTAAAGGACAGCGCCGTCTCTACCGGCGTTTACGCGGTCGATACGGCAAAGCTAGGCCGTCATTGGGAGGTAACGGGGGGCGTGCGTTACGACCGTTTCTCAAACGATTATGCTCAGTTCATCGCGCCTGCCTCATCTTTCCATCGCGTGGATAGCAAACCGACATGGCGCGCGGCCTTGTCCTATCATCCGATCGCCGCTGGGACACTTTATTTCGCGGCGGGGACATCGTTCAATCCGTCGGCGGAAACTCTCGCGCTGAGCGCGGGAACCGTGAATCTCCCGCCTGAATCCAATAAGAGCTACGAATTTGGCACGAAATGGAATCTGGTGCATGGCAAACTAGCAGTAAATAGCTCGTGGTTCCGCACTACGAAAGAGAACGCCCGCGAGACTAGCCCCATCAATTCACTATTAGTTGTTCTGGCCGGAACTCAGAAAGTAAGCGGGACCGAGGTAGATGTTACGGGGCATGTTACCAGCCGTTGGGATATTCTTTCGAGTTATGCCTATCTAGATAGCCGTGTGGTTGGCTCGCAATTTTTCCCAGGCTCCATCGGCGCTGCCCTTGCCAACGTTCCCAAGAACACGTTCGCGTTCTGGAGCACTTACCGGTTGCCGTCGCGATTCCATTTTGGTGTCGGAAGCAATTACGTCTCGAGCCGGACCGCGAGCGCGACTGTTCCGCTCGACCCAACCACGGGTCTAGTAAAACAGGTTCCCGGTTACTGGGTATTTAACGCGATGGTGAGCCGCCCCATAACGGAGCACATCGATCTTCAAGTCAACGCCTACAATCTGGCCAATCGCTATTACTACGATCAGCTTCATCCGGGGCATATCGTACTGGGCGCGGGCCGGTCGGCGTTGGTTGGAATCCGATTCAAATTTTGAACCAATGCTACTCGCGATTCCTGACCTGTTGACCGCGGAACAGGTCCTACAGACCCGTCAAATACTCGACAACACGCAGTGGATCGACGGCCGCGTGACGGCGGGTCACCAATCCGGCCGCACTAAAGATAATCTGCAGTTGCCGGAGAATCATCCCGCCGCGGCACAACTTGGCGAGATGATTATCGAGGCGCTCGGCCAGAACGCGCTCTTTATCTCGGCCGCCTTGCCACAGCGTGTTTTCCCGCCGCTGTTCAATCGCTACCAGGGCGGCCAATCGTTCGGCACGCACGTGGATAACTCGATCCGGCAGATAACCGGCACGCCCCACCGCATTCGCACCGATCTCTCCGCGACGCTCTTCTTCGCGAATCCGGATGAATACGATGGCGGCGAGTTGATCGTTGAAGACACTTACGGGACACACAGCGTGAAGCTTCCGGCCGGGCACATGATCCTTTATCCGGCTACGAGTTTGCACAACGTGAGGCCGATCACCCGGGGCGCGCGTGTAGCTTCGTTTTTCTGGATTCAGAGCATGGTCCGTGACGATGGCCAACGCGCCCTGCTCTTCGATCTCGATATGGCCATTCAGCGGCTGAATCGCGACGTGCCCGATCATCCCAGCGCCGTCCAGTTTACGGGCGTGTATCACAATCTCCTTCGCCAGTGGGCCGAGGTCTAAAAAGTTGAAGCTGCGCAGCTTTTTTTTCTGGTGCCATCTCGCCATCGGGAGTCTTGCCGGATTGGTGATTCTGGTGATGTGCGTGTCGGGCATCTTGTTGGCATTCGAGCGCCAGATCAACGCTTGGGACGCGGGCCGCTATCGCGTCACGCCTTCGAAGGATCTGCCTCGCGTGCCGCTTGACTTACTCTTACTCGCTCGCCACCAGCCGTCTAACATCACGGTGCGTTCCGATGCGCAGGCTCCGCTCGAATTCGTGTATGGCCGCGAGCGTATGGCGTTCATCGATCCTTATTCAGGCAAAGTGGTCGGCCAAGGGTCCAAGCCAGTGCGCGCGTTTTTCTCCAACGTGGAGAGATGGCATCGAGCGCTGGGGGGCGAACTGCGCACTGGGTTCGGAAGAAAAATCATCGGCGCCTCGAATCTACTCTTCGTCTTTCTCATTTTCAGCGGCCCGTATTTGTGGTGGCCGCGCAAACAGACTTGGCAACATTTCAAAGCGGTGCTGCTGTTCCGGGGCGGACTCTCCGGCCGGCAGCGCGATTGGAATTGGCATCACGTGGCCGGCATTTGGTGCGCGCTCCCACTCTTCTTTATTTCGGCTAGCGGCGTTGTGATGTCGTATGGCACGGCGCCGCGCCAAGCGACGGTCCGGCGGGAAGCGGGCACCCGGCCGCAAACGCTGGAAAGTCTGGTGGCGAAGGCCGAAGGTCAATTTCCCGGCTGGCGCAGCATCAGCTTCCGTCTTCCACAACCGGATCCGGGGTCGATCCTGCTTATCGTGGATCGCGGCAATGGCGGGCAGCCGGGTGCGCGCACGCAGGTCACGCTCGATCGAACTACGGGCCTCGTGCTTTCGCAGGAGGCAGCCACGCCGCGAGCCTGGAACCGCTTCATTCATACGGGGGAGGCCGGCGGATTGCCTGGCCAAATCGTTGCGGCAGCGGCTTCGCTCGGCGGCGTTTTGCTGGTCTGGACGGGTCTATCGCTTGCCTTGCGCAGGCTTTTCAAGTTCACTCGTAGATTTAGACTAGTCCGTGCTGAGCTAACTTCCGCAGACCCTATGATTAAATAAGAAATGTCTTTTACGTGAATGCCGGAACGGAATCAGAATAGGGCTCGCCGCCGCCGCACCCTCTCCCGCCGCCTCCGGGAAGCTAAGCTGTTGGCAAAAGGCGCTTTGAATACGGATCATCCGATCATGGCGCACATCATCCCCATCCGGCGCTGCAATCTTTCTTGCACGTACTGTAATGAGTACGACGACTTTTCCAAACCCGTGCCGCTGGACGTGATTTTGCAGCGGCTGGAATTGCTTGGGAACCTGAAAACCGGAGTGATTACGCTCAGCGGGGGCGAGCCGTTGCTGCACCCCGAGCTGGACGAGATTATCCGCGGTATTCGCCGGCACGCCACGCTCGCCGGCATGATTACCAACGGCTATCTGCTCACCGCCGAGCGCGTGCGGCGATTGAACGATGCGGGTCTCGATTATTTGCAAATCAGCATCGACAACGTCATGCCGGACGACGTGTCGAAGAAGAGCCTCAAAGTCCTGGACAAGAAGCTGCAGGTCCTGGCGGAGCACGCCGATTTTCACGTCAACATCAACTCGGTTCTAGGCGGCGGCATTCGCAATCCCGAAGATGCGTTAGTGGTCGGCAAGCGCGCCATGGAACTTGGTTTTACATCGACCGTGGGTATCATCCACGATGGTGACGGTCAGTTGCGGCCGCTGGCCGATCGCGAACGCGAAGTGTTTCTCGAAATGAAGAAATTCGAGAAGAAGCACTTTTCGCAGATCAACTATTTTCAGGAAGCGATCGCCAAGGGCGAGCCGAGCGATTGGCGTTGCCGGGCCGGGTCGCGCTATCTCTATATTTGCGAAGACGGGTTGGTACACTACTGCTCGCAGCAGCGCGGCTTTCCAGCCAAGCCTCTGGAGGAGTACACCATCGAGGACATTCGCCGCGAATACATTACTCAGAAATCGTGTGCGCCGATGTGTACGATCTCGTGCGTACACCAGATTTCGTATTTCGATTTTTTCCGCGGCGAACAGACGCGAATGGTCGAGCCCGTGCCAGCCGAGCAACTGGTCTCCATCCGGGCCGCTCGCTAGCGCGCTATGGCAGGCACCGGCATCGCCTTCGATGCCAGCTTAAAGCAGCACGATCCCGGCCCAGGCCACCCGGAACAACCGGCGCGATTATCGGCCGCGATGAGCCGGCTTCCCTCGCTCATCGAGATCTCCACGCGCGCGGCGACCGATGACGATTTGGCGCTGGCTCACACGCGTGAATACATCCAGCTCGTCGAGCGCGAAGTCGCGCAGCATCGCGGCCAACTCAGCACTGGCGACACGACGATCAGCGCTCAAAGCGCCGTCTGCGCCCGGCGAGCCGCGGGCTGCGCGCTCTCCGCCGTCGACGCAGTTTTCTCCGGACAAGTGAGCAACGCATTCTGCGTCGTTCGCCCACCCGGCCACCATGCCAGTGCCGCGCGGGGCATGGGCTTCTGCCTCTTTAACAGCGTGGCGATCGTCGCCCGCCATGCGCAACACGCCCACCACGCCGAGCGCGTTTTGATCGCGGACTGGGACGTACACCACGGCAATGGCACGCAAGACATTTTTTATGGTGACGGCTCGGTGCTGTTCTTCAGCACGCATCAGTCTCCCTGGTATCCGGGTACCGGCGCGCGGGGCGAAACCGGCGTTGGCGCAGGCGCCGGTAAAACCATCAACTGCCCGCTCCCCGCCGGCTCCGGCAAAGCCCAAGTGTTGCGAGCTTTCCGGGAAATGCTTGTGCCAGCGGCCGCGGCTTTCCGTCCCGACTTGATCCTGCTATCGGCCGGCTTTGACTCCCGCAGCGGCGATCCGCTTGGCCAGTTTCTGCTGACCGACGATGATTTCGGCGAGCTTACTTTGTTGATGCTGGAGCTTGCCGACACGTACTGCGGTGGACGGCTGGTTTCGGTGCTCGAAGGCGGTTATAGTCTTGAAGGCTTGGCGCGCGCTAGCGAAGCTCATGTTGAGGCTCTTGTGTCCGGACCAAGTGAGAACATACAGTCTGGGCCTGGCTGAGGCTCAGCATTATGGCTGTTTCAGTAGTCGTGGCGTGGGATCCTCCCCAGCAGGAATGCCGCGCGCTGGTCGAGCGAATTCTCTCGAGCAAGGAATTTCAGCGGGCGACCCGGCTTCGTGATTTTCTGCTGTATGTGGTAGACCGGAAGCTCGCCGATTCCCCGCACGAAGTTACTGAAGTCCTCATTGGTCACCGGGTTTTCGGGAGGCCGCCCAATTACAGCACCGGAGAGGACAGTATCGTCCGGACGGAAGCGCGCATTCTTCGGCAGCGCCTCGAGCGTTACTTCTTGAAAGAAGGGCTCAGTGAGGCGATTGTTTTGGAGATCCCCAAGGGATCTTACCTTCCGGTATTTCAGCGGCGCGATTTTCCCGCGGTCGAGGTAGCGCCACAGCCGTCACCTCCGAAGACACGCAACCATCCGGCAATCTGGATTGTATGTTGCGCCTGCGCGGTTGTGATTGGGTTGACGGCGTGGCGGTTTTCGAAAAAGCCGGTCGAGAGCATTGCGCCGCCTGCCACTCGATCGGTTGGCGCGGTCGAAATCGAATCCTCCGATCCGCAGCTTGTGAGGAGTTTTCAATGGGCGAAGGAGCGCGCCCTGGGCTACATGCACACGGGAGACCCCGTGGGCGATTGGTATGAAAGCACCGCTAGCAGCCGCTACGCCTTCTGCATGCGCGATGTGTCCCATCAAAGCGCCGGCGCTGCCGTTTTGGGCTTGGCCGGCCACACGCGCAACATGCTCCACCACTTTGCGGCCAGCATTTCTGAAAGCAGAGACTGGGCCGGATACTGGGAGATCAATAAGGACGGTTTTCCGGCCCCTGTCGATTATCAGGACGACCGCCATTTTTGGTACTGCCTGCCCGCTAACTTCGACGTCCTGCAGGCTAGCTATCGCCAATTCCTGTGGACCGGCGATCCGGCTTACTTCGATTCGGTCTTCTCTAATTTCTACGACCGCACTGTAACGGACTATGTCTCAGCGTGGGATCCGAACAAAGATGGTGTTATGGAGAGCAATCCCGAATCGCGGCCGCGAGGAATACCTTCCTACGACCAGGAGAAGCCTTTTCCCCTAACTGGCGCCGATCTGATGGCCGCGCAATACGAGGGTTACCGGGTGTATGCGGCCATCGAGCGCCAACGGGGCGCCCGCGGCAGCCTCTCGCAAAAGCTCGCCGAGGAGTATGACGCCAAAGCCCAGGATCTTCGTGTTCGTTTCAACAACGAATGGTGGAATCCGATTCAGAGCCGCCACTATTCGCTGATGTTGCCGAACCACACTTTTTACTCGGGCTATGTCGCCGAGGGTAATGTCTTTGCGCTGCTGTTCGAATTCACCGGCGAAGGCCTCAAGACCGAAGCGGCGCTCGATTCGCTCGAAAAGAACCGGCCTCACCTCGACCAGAAACTGTCGTACTTTCCCGAGATTCTCTTCCATTACGGACGGAACGATTCAGCTTACCGCTATCTGCTGGAACTGACGGATCCGAATTTTCGCGGTCGCGGCATGCCGGAAATCGTCTTTTCGGTTGTCGGCGCAGTGGCAACCGGCATGGCGGGAATTTCGCCGGACGCTCGTAATCACCTGGTCGAGACTCTGCCGCGGCTGCCCAAGGCAGTCGACTGGCTGAAACTCTCGCACGTGCCCGTACTCCAGAACGAGGTGGCTGTCCGGCATCGCGGTCTTGAGAGTTCCTTCACGAACCAAGCTGGTCCGCGGCTTCAATGGAGAGCCAGCTTTCCGATCGACTCGACGCTGGCTGCGCCCCGGATTCTGGTCGACGGCGTTCCGACGCCCGTGACTGTGGAACAACGCGTCGCGTCCGTTCTTGTTTCTGTTCGGCCCGGGCAAACAAGAATAGCCAAATGCATCCCTGTAACGCCGGCAATATCGAGTAATTAACCGTCAACTGACCGTGAATTCACGTGGTAGCGCCCCGCTTCCCGTCGTCTAATCCGGGCAAAGGGGTCATACCAGCAGAAGTATGTTTATACGACGAGTTGTTTTGATGATGGGCGCTTTTGGCGCGAGTCTACTGGGCCAAGCGATTACCGGAACTTTGGTCGGTACAGTCCGGGACGCGACCGGCGCGGTGATTGCCGCCGCCCAGGTCACGGCAACGAATGTTCAGACAAATATCGCGAAGTCCACCGTGAGTGGATCGGGCGGCGATTATACGATTCCGAACCTCCCGCCGGGCCGCTACAAGGTTTCGGCCCAGGTTAAGGGATTCGCCACATCCGTGAACTCCGATGTCAATTTACAGATACAGCAAACCACGCGCGTCGATTTCAGCCTCGCGCCCGGGCAGACCACGCAGGAAATCAACGTTACGGCGGAATTGCCGCTTGTACAGAGCACTACTTCGGACCTCGGCCACGTGATCGAGTCGCGGCAAATGCAGGCATTACCGCTCAATGGGCGTTTGTTTGAGCAACTGGTGACGATCGTTCCGGGAACGATTCAAGCCGGCTGGAGCGATTTTGCGGAAAATCCTTCGGCCGCCGGCGCCCTGACGCCCACACAAGCGGTCGTGAACGGCCTTCCCTGGTCCGGCAACTATTACATGGTGGATGGTGTTCACAATACGGAGCCGTTGAACGCCTTCATCAGTATCACTCCGCCGCTCGATTCGGTCGATTCCTTCAAGGTGGAGACCAGCAATCCGAACGCGGAATATGGCTCGTTCGGGGGCGCGATCGTGAATTTGACTATCAAGTCCGGCACGAACGGCTTTCACGGAGAGGCTTTTGACTTTCTGCGGAACGACGACCTGAACGCACGTGACTTCTTTGCCCAAACCAGGGCGCCTTACAAATCCAATCAGTTTGGCGGCACGTTTGGCGGACCGCTTGTCAAGAATCGTCTGTTCTTTTTCGCAGCCTACCAGCACCTGATTGCGAATCAGGGGCAAACCAACACTCTTACCGTGCCCACCGCGCTGCAGCGCCAGGGCATCCTGACGGAAGGCAGCCAGGGAGACATTTACGATCCGCAGAACGGCCAATTGTTCGGCGGCCGGACGATCCCGATCAGCCGCATCGATCCGATTGCGCTGAAGGTAGAGAATCTCTTTCCTCTTCCGAATCAGCCGGGACTCGCCAACAACTATATAGACAATACGGTCAATAAAGTCCGGGCGCCGCAAGGAGACATCAAGATCGATTTTCAGGCCACTGCCCGGGACCATATATTCGGCCGGCAATCCATCGCGCAGAAAACGTACACCAATCCGTCTCCGGCCAACATGTTCATGTACGGCGGTCCGAACTCAGAGGCGTTCAATCAGAATGCCGTCCTGGGATGGGACCGCGCCATCTCTCCCACGATCGTGAACGACCTGCGCATCGGGTTCAATCGCTTTAACGTCGTGGACACTGCGAATTCCTATGGCGTCAACGAGAACAACGCGCTGGGGATTATTAATGGCAACATTCCCGGCCTCCCGTACACGTCCGGGATCGCGCGGTTCGAGATCTCCGGATTCACGGTCAACAATAATTTGGGTGGGAGCAGTAATAGCTTGACAGGCGACCCCGGTTGGACGAACGCCAAGCGCGTCGCTAACATATTCGATTATACCGATGGACTAACTTGGGTAAAAGGCAAGCACACGCTGAAGTTTGGCGGTGACATTCAGCAGATTCAATCTTCACTTACTAACTCACAGGACGATCCGCGGGGTATCTTCCGATTTGACGCCAATTACACGAGTAACGCGGGCGCCGCGGGGACCGGCAATGCTTATGCCAGCTTCCTGCTCGGAAGTCCCAATCAGGTGTGGCGCGATTTCGTCAACACTGTGCCTGCGCTTCGCATGCTCTTCGCGGGTTTCTACGTGCAGGACGATTACCGTATCAGCAAATCGCTAACACTGAATCTAGGCGTGCGGTGGGATTTGTTCACGCGTCCGGTTGAGAAATACAACCGGCAGTCCAATTTCGATCCGAATACCGGCCTCATCGACATCGCGTCCTCGAACAATCGGGGGCCGAACGTCGATAACAACTATGGCAACTGGGGGCCGAGAGTGGGTCTGGCATATTCGCCTGACAACGGGAGGACCGCCGTGCGCGCGGCCTTCGGCATCAGCTATTTCCCCGACAACTTCGGCGCGACCGGCGGCACGCTCGAGCGAAATTACCCGTTCTTCACTCTGGGGCGTTTCAATTCTCCGACTCAGTTCACTCCGTTCTGGAATCTCACCACGAATGGTCTGACTGCCCCCATCGATGTTCCGTATACCGCCGGAGGAACGCTCACGCCTCCGCCGGGCTTCGGCGTTTTCTCCGTTGCGAGCGCATTCAAGCAGGACGAGGCGCAGGTTTGGAATTTCAGCATCGAGCGGCAGTTACCGAGTAACATGATGATTTCGGCAGCCTATGTCGGAACTCACGGCGTACACTTATACCGCGACCTGCAACTGAACCAGAGCTTACCGGGGCCCGGTAACTTTACAACGCGGCTGCCGTTCTATTCGATAGCGCCGAACATTCCCACCGTTGATCAACGAAACGGAGATGGTATGTCGCGTTATAACGCTCTTCAAGTAAAAGCTGAGAAGCGCTTTACCAGCGGCCTTTCGAATAGAACGGCAGC
>Ga0193753_10004178_pt1 | contig 10401 bp, 4 predicted proteins | sample H1c2metaG_FD_144925 | JGI IMG/M metagenome (GOLD analysis project Ga0193753, IMG submission 144925) | Soil microbial communities from a riparian zone of the East river system, Colorado, United States - H1c2 | ecosystem: Environmental > Terrestrial > Soil > Riparian zone | place: USA: East River... | reverse complement strand
CCCCTTACCGCCGCGCTGAGCACTGTACTTCTTCGCGGCAGATGTCAATGTCGATTTGGCGGAACTCTTCTTCGCCGCAGCTTTCTTAGCAGGAACCTTTTTCGCGGCGGCCTTCTTCGCCGCAGCCTTCTTCGCCACAGCCTTCTTAGCAGGAACTTTCTTGGCAGCAGTCTTTTTAGCAGGAACTTTCTTCGCCACAGCTTTCTTAGCAGGAGCCTTTTTAGCAGCGGCCTGCTTCCCAAGCGCCTTCGCAGGCGCCTTATTCGCAAGCGTCACCGGCTTCTTGGCCGGAGCAACTATCACTTTTGGGGGTGCTGGTTTTTTAGTGTTGGATGCCTTTTCAATATTCTCCAAAACCTCACTCTTTACCGGAAGTTCGGACGGCCTCGTCGCGGGCGTATAACCGCCAATAGCCGTTGGGGCTGGAGCGAAGATGCTGGCCTCTTCAGCATGTGTATCCTGACGATGCCCTACTTCGCCTTCTTCTTCACCGTCGAGTTCGTCGTCTTCATCCGAAGTCATCGTCACCTCCTCTTCCTCGTCATCGTCGAAGTGGTGGCTAAGATCATCGTGGTCATCGTCTGCTTCATCGCCGAAGTTGTGGTCGTCGTCCGCCGCTGCCGCATAAAGCTTAATCGTGTCGTCGAACATCATCATCGTTTCCCCTCGCTGCTTAGCACTTCAACAACTGAATCTACGTCTTCGTTACAAGTATGATGCAGCGAATTTCATTTTTGCATCCCGGCACGAGATTCTAGCAACAGGATGCATCCAAGCGCTACCGATGGCAAGCACTCTTTTTGGTGAGGTAGCTCATCGTGTAGCTTTGCGTTTCTTTTTGGAGCCTGCGCTCTTTGACTTTGCACTCGAACTCTTCGTCCTCGATTGGGCAGACGAGCCAGATTTAGGATGCGACTGTCTCCCGCCGGAGTGTGCTGAACCTGAGCGATCAGCGCCGGAGACTGCATGAGATCCAGCCTTTCTCCGCGTCGTCCGTGCCCGTCCATGCGCACTCGGCCCCAGCTTGACGGGCTCGGAGACCATCAAGCTTCGGCCTGGTTTCACCGTGCTCGACGACAGATGATTCCATCTCCTCAGTTGTTCCACCGACACTCCGAAACGGTCGGCAACCGTAATCAAGGTGTCGCGTGTGTGAACCGTATAACGCTGGGGATGCACGGTTGCTGCAGCCGTAGCCACTGGAATAATCAGTTCATCTCCAGTCTCTACGCCCTCATCGATCTTCAAGCCATTTGTCTCCGCAATGTCGTGAACGCGTGCGTGCAGTAGCGACGCAATGCCGTCGAGCGTCTCACCTCCTCGCACAATATGGAATCGCCAGTTGCTGCGCTTGTCCTCGGGAATGTCCTTCAGGCGTTCTTCAAAAACGTCATGTGTTCCAACGGGGATGTGCAGATCGAAAGACATGTCACGCGGCGTAGTCATTCGCAGAAGACTCGGATTCAACGCAACAATCTCCGATAGCGAGGCATCGGTCACGTCAGCGATGAGGCGAAGATCGATCGCATAGTCCACCGTAACGATATCGGAGACGACTGCCGCCTCGGGAACCATCTTGTCCAATCCGTACTGTGCTGGATTCTTCGCCATGATGATCGCCGCAATGATGCCGGGCACATAGTTCTTGGTCTCTCCCGGTAGAACATTACGCCGATAGAGCTCCCAGAAGTCCGCATAGCCGGTACGCATCACAGCACGCTGCACGTTGCCTGGGCCCCAGTCATAGGCGGCCATAGCCAGATACCAGTCGCCAAACTGGTTGTAGAGCGCCTTCATATAACGCGCATAGGCGACAGAAGATTTATGCGGATCGAATCGCTCATCAAACCAGCCATTTCGTGTCAGGCCATAGGCACTCGTCGGCATGAACTGCCACATCCCTCCCGCACCGGAATGCGCGTTCAATGCCTGGGGCTGGAATCCCGACTCGGCTACGGCAAGATAGATCAAATCCTGTGGCACACCCTCGTCACTCAGGTTCTTCGAGATCATGTCCTTGTACTTGCCAGCGCGTTCCAGCGAACGCAACAGATGGGCATGGCCGCCAGGAGAGTTTGAAAAATAACTGATGAAGCCGGCGACATAATCGTTGATGACGAGTGGAAAATCTGACTGTGTTGTCTTTAACTCAGCCGCTACCCTCGCGGTCAAAGCGGCGTTCGGGGAAAAGGTTACCTCGTTCGCAGCATCCAACGGCGCGGCTTCAAGGACAGGGGAGAATCCGTTGCCCTGTTTCAGCGCCGCCATCTCCAGCGAGTTCACCGCATTCAACAAATGGTCAAACTCATCGGCAAGCTGGAGGTCGGTCTTCAAATCCATTCCGCTCGTCAACAAGAGATCCACTGCAGAGTCAAAGTTAACTCGCGCAGCGTCCAGATGACCGGCACGGTAGTTCTCGACGCCGCTACGGTACGCCTGCTCCGATTGATTAATCAGTTGCTGAACCTTGCGCGCCCTGTCGGGGTTTTCGGCAGATTGCGCTGCTGAGGCTGCAGGCTGCAACGATTGCGACGCAGGGGCGCCGGCATTGCTCCCCTGGGTGATTGCCGGGGCGGTGGCCTGGGGCGACACCTTGCCGGGCGCCGCAGCCTGTTCCTGTGGGCAGCCCGCAAGCATGACCAGCGGCACACAGCCCACCACGAGTGCCCACCGCCGCACTGTCTTCTCTAAAGTTATGCGCGCCATCTTCCCTGCTCATTGTAAGACGGATTCGCCGGTTGAACTTGAACGTCTGCGAACACTTTCCCCGCGCTGTCCCGCACTCGCAGGGGCATCGCCCGAGTGTTAGCATCGAGAGTTGAGGCAGTATTGACCCTGTATGGATCCAAGTCACATCCGCAACTTCGCGATCATCGCGCATATTGACCACGGCAAGTCCACCCTCTCCGACCGGCTCCTCGAGCTGACCGGCTCGTTGACTGCGCGCGAGATGCAGGCGCAGGTACTGGACGCCATGGACCTCGAGCGCGAGCGCGGCATCACCATCAAGGCCCATACCGTGCGCATGATGTACAAGGCGCAGGACGGCGACACCTACCAACTCAACCTCATCGACACACCTGGCCACGTGGACTTCAGTTACGAGGTCTCGCGCTCGCTCGCTTCCTGCGAAGGCGCGCTGCTGGTGGTGGATGCGTCGCAGGGGGTGGAGGCCCAGACACTTGCCAACGCCTATCTCGCGATCAGCAATGGCCTTGAGATCATTCCCATCATCAACAAGATCGACCTGCCCAGTGCCGATATCGAGCGCACCAAGGAGATGATCGAGAAGTCGGTGGGGCTGCCGGCGGATGGTGCGATCGCGGTCTCCGCCAAGACCGGCCTAAATGTGGCGAGCATCCTCGAAGCTGTCGTTACGCTGCTGCCGCCTCCGCAGGGAGACCCCGAGGCTCCGCTGCAGGCCCTGATCTTCGACTCCTGGTTCGATCCGTACAAGGGCGTCATCGTGCTGGCGCGCATCGTCAATGGCAAGCTGCGCAAGGGCATGAAGATTAAAGTCATGTCCAACGGCAGGGTCTTCGACGTGGAGTCGATGGGCGTGATGACGCCCAAGCCGGTCGAGATCGTCGAGTTGACCGCGGGCGAGGTCGGCTTCTTCGTCGCGACGATCAAAAATGTGGCGGACACGAAGGTGGGCGACACCATCACGTCGGTGGAGAACCCTTGCCTTGAGGCGCTGCCCGGCTTTGAAGACATCAAGAGCATGGTCTTCGCGGGCCTCTACACCGTCGACTCGCATGAGCACGCCATGCTGCGCGACGCGCTCGAGAAGCTTCGGCTCAACGACGCCTCCTTCTCGTTCGAGCCGGAGAGCTCCGTCGCCCTGGGCTTCGGATTCCGGTGCGGCTTCCTTGGCCTGCTGCATCTCGAAATTATCCAGGAGCGGCTGGAGCGAGAGTTTAATCTCGATTTGATTACGACCGCCCCCGGGGTACGGTACAAGATCACCCTGACCGACGGCAGCCTTCACGAGGTGGACAACCCTTCGCGGTGGCCCGACCCGACCGAGATCGTGTCGATCGAGGAGCCGGTGATCGCCGCCAAGATCCTCACCAACGAGGAGTACGTCGGCAACATCCTGAAGCTGGTCGAGGACAAGCGCGGACGCCAGCAGAACATCGAGTACGTCTCGGCGACCCGGGTGATGCTGACCTACGAGCTTCCGCTCAACGAGATCGTTCTCGACTTCTACGACCGGCTGAAATCAGTCTCGCGAGGCTATGCTTCGCTGGATTATGTGCTGGCCGGTACCTGGGTGTCCCCCATGGTGAAGATGGACATCCTGATCGGCGGCGATCCGGTGGATGCGCTCTCGATCATCGTGCACCGGGACCTCGCCTACGACCGGGGCCGGGCGCTGGTCTCGAAGATGCGCGAGCTGATTCCGCGGCAGATGTTCGAGGTCGCGATCCAGGCGGCCATCGGGGCGAAGGTGATTGCCCGCGAGACCGTCACCGCCATCCGGAAGAACGTCATCGCCAAGTGCTATGGCGGCGACATCAGCCGCAAGCGCAAGCTGCTCGACAAGCAGAAAGAGGGCAAGAAGCGCATGAAACGGATTGGCAAGGTCGACATTCCGCAGGAGGCGTTCCTGGCTGTTCTTAAGGTTGGCGAGGAGTGAGCTCCCTCGTCACCCGCGTTCATGTTCGACCCTCCCCCCACTCCCCCTCAATTCCCCCAAAGTATTCCAAACAGATACTTTAGCTTTGGACCTCCGTCGAAAAGTCTCCTTTATCGGGATACTTGGGCGCAAAGTCTTGTGATGAAACGGCTTATACGAGGCTGGGGCGCATTTTTCGCGTCAGACTCCTATAAACTATTGAATCCAGATACTTTATATGCAAAGTATTGAAAATGATAGGCTTACGGGTTTGCTTTCTTCTGGACGCCGGTGTCTGGTGGCGCCGTTGGAGATTGTTCCCTTGTCTTAATTATATAAGGCCTGTCAAGAAGATCGAGGCTGTCTGGGTGTGGACAAGAGGACAGGCAACGGCAAGGAGTCGTTTCGCCCTTCGGGCTACACTCCAGCCTTCGGCAGAGCGGTGACGCCTTCGGCGTGGCTTTTTGTCGTGGGGCTGAAGCCCCACGCTCCCACCCAACAGCAAAGACAACAGCGAAGGGCAAGGGCGAAATGCGGGGGTCTCTCCACTGCGCAACAGACGGTGGGACTGTTTGTTGCTTCGGTCGAGATGACGGCTTTTTGGGGGAGGGAGAGGGAGGATCGACAGGCAACGACAACAGCAACGACAACGACAACGACAACAGCAAGGGCAACGACAACAGCAACAGCAACGACAACAGCAACAGCAAGGTAAGGGCAAACGAGCTGCCTAGCTTTGGGCCAGGCTTTGCTCTTCGAGGGTCAGGGCCAGTTCTTCCCATTCGGATAGGAGGGTGCCTCGCCGGCTGCGGAGCTGGTCCAGTTCGGCGGCAGTGCGCTGCGAGTCCTCTGCGGAGGTGAAGACGCCAAGCTTCTCCTCGGCGGCGGCGATGGACTCTTCGAGACGAGGAATCTCCTCTTCGGTGGAACGGAGCTTGTCCTCGAGCTGCTTGAGCTTGATGGGGTTGAGGCGCTTGATGGGGGCCTGCGGGGTGGCGGCGGGTGGTGGTGGCGGCTCTGGGACGATTGCGGGCACAGAGGTCAGATCGTGCGCGAGCGAGGCGCTGACCTTCTCGGGGCCGCCCTGTTTGCGCCAGAGATAGTCCTCGTAGTTGCCGGGGTAGATGTGGACGCGCCTGTCTTCAACCTCGAAGACGCGGGTGGCGAGGCCGTCGATGAAGTAGCGGTCGTGCGAGACGAAGAGGACGGTTCCCGAGAAGTTGCGGATGGCGTCGAGGAGGACGTCCTTGGCCCGGAGGTCGAGGTGGTTGGTGGGCTCGTCGAGCAGGAGCATGTTGGCGGGGGAGACGAGCATCTTCGCCATGGCGTAGCGGTTGCGCTCTCCGCCGGAGAGGACGCCGAGGGTTTTGAAGACGTCGTCGCCGGAGAACATGAAGCATCCGAGGAGGCTGCGCAGCTCGGTCTGAGCGACCTTGGGGGCGATGGCGCCGATGTCGTCGAGCATCTTCGCGGTGCCGTCGAGGACCTTGTACTGGTCCTGGGCGAAGTAGTCGGCGAGGACGTTGTGGCCGAGCTTGATGGTGCCGCTGGTGGGGGGCTCGAGGCCGGCGAGCATGCGGATGAGAGTGGATTTGCCTGCGCCGTTGGCGCCGACGAGGGCGATGCGGTCGCCGCGGTCGATGGTGAAGCTGATGTCTTCGAGGATTCGCTTGGGGAGGTAGTGCTTGGTGAGGTTGGCGACGTCGATGACGGTGCGGCCGGAGGCGGGGGGCTGCGGGAAGGTGAAGTGGATGGTCGCTTCGTCTTCGGGGACCTCGATGCGCTCGATCTTGTCGAGCTCCTTGATGCGGGACTGAACCTGCTTGGCCTTGGTGGCCTGGGCGCGGAAGCGATTAATGAAGGATTCGAGGTGCTCGATCTGGTCGCGCTGGTTCTTGTAGGCGGACATGAGCTGCAGCCTGCGCTCCTCCTTCTGCTTGAGGTACTTCTCGTAGTTGCCGAAGTAGAAGTGAGCGCGCTTGTTCCAGATTTCTACGGTCTTGTTGACGGTGACGTCGAGGAAGTAGCGGTCGTGCGAGATGAGGACGAAGGCGTTGGGATAGTTCCGCAGATAGTCTTCGAGCCAGTTGCGGGTCTCGAGGTCGAGGTGATTGGTGGGCTCGTCAAGCAGGAGGAGGGAGGGTTTCTGCAGGAGGAGCTTGGCGAGGGCGATGCGCATCTGCCAGCCGCCGGAGAACTCTTCGGTGCGGCGGAGCCAGTCGGCTTTGTCGAAGCCGAGGCCACCGAGGACGGTGCCGACCTGGTAGTCGAGGGTGTAGATGTCGTTGGCGTGGAGGAGGTCGGTGATGTGGGAGTAGCGGGCGGCGGCGGTGGCGTAGGCAGGGCTTTCGGGATGGTGCTCGGAGAGCTGGCCGGAGAGGGTTTCGGCCTCCTGCTCGAGGCCGCGGAGGGCGTCGAAGACGGAGAGGCACTCGTCGAAGACGGTGCGGCCGGAGAGGGCGAGGCCGTCCTGGGGGAGGTAGCCGAGGGTCATGCCCTTGGCGCGGGAGAGGGTGCCGTAGTCGAGGGACTCGACGCCGGCGAGGATCTTGAGGAGGGTGGATTTGCCGGTGCCGTTGCCGCCGACCAGGCCGGTGCGCTCGTCTGGGTTGATGAGCCAGTTCGCGTCTTCAAAGAGGAGTTTGGGGCCGAATCGTTTGCCGGCTGCTGTGAGTTGGAGCATCTGCTTCTATTTTCGCATTGGGGTGGGGTTGGAGGAGCAAGGGCAGGCAAAACGACGGTAGAGGCTGAGGCGATGACGGTAAGACAGGCGCTACCGGGATTTGGGCGACGAGGCGGCCTGTAGGTTATTCGACTAAAATATATTTCTGAATCGTATATTTTCGAATAATTGCTCTGGAGGTAATCTTGCGAATTTTTGCTTGGGTGTGCGGATTAGTTTGCCTGTCTGGGATGAGTGCCGCCTGGGGGCAGAGTGGAAGCGGCGACCTGAGTGGACGGGTGGTCGATCCTTCGGGCGCAGTGGTCGCCGGGGCGCGGCTGCAGTTGACCGAGGAGACGACCGGAGTTGCGGTGGAGGGAGTCTCGTCGGATGCGGGGGTTTACTCGTTTCTTTCGTTGCGGCCGGGGCTGGATGAGGTGACGGCGAGCGCGGCGGGGTTTGCCACGTTGCAGCGGAAGGGCGTGACGGTGGCGACGGGGCAGCGGGTGCGACTGGACATGAGCCTGGTGGCGGGGGGGACGTCGCAGGTGCTGACGGTGACGGCGGACGCGGCGCCGCTGCAGAGCGAGAGCGGGTCTCTGGTGACGGTGATTCCGCGCCAGCAGGTGACGGCGCTGCCGTTGAACGGGCGCAATGTCGTCAGCCTGATTACGCTGGCGCCGGGGGTGAGCCTGCCGCCGGGGACGCAGCTGCCGCGGATCAACGGCGGCCGGCCACGGACGAATGAGTATCTGTATGACGGCGTGTCCGCGCTGCAGCCGGAGCCGGGGCAGGTGGCGTTCTTTCCGATCATCGACGACATACAGGAATTCGCGGTGATGTCGAGCGGGGTGTCGGCGGAGTTTGGACGGTTCAACGGTGGGGTGGTGAACCTGACGACGCGCGGCGGAGGCAATACGCTGCACGGAACGCTGTACGAGTTTCTGCGGAATGAGAGCCTGAATGCGCGGAACTACTTTGTGCCAGCGGGGACGCGGAAGCCGCTGTTCCGGAGGAATCAGTATGGAGCGAGCCTGGGTGGGCGGATCGTAAAGGACAAGGTGTTTTTCTTCGGCGACTACCAGGGGACGAACCAGGCGGTGGGCGTGGTGCGGACGAGCACGGTGCCGACGCTGGCGCAGAGGGGACATCCGGACGCGAATGGGAATCCTACGACAACGTTTAATTTTGCGGGGACGAAGATCTATGACCCGGCGACGACGGTGCAGACGGGCTCGAGCTATACGAGGGCGGAGTTTGCCGGGGACGCGGTGCCGGTGAACCGCGTCGATCCGGCGGCGCTGGCGCTGCTGGCGCGGTATCCGCTGCCGACAAGCGGGGCGGCGGTGAACAACTACACGCGGGTGGGCAATGACAGCGACCACCAGAACCAGTTTGACGCGCGAGTGGATGGGGTTTTGAGCAGGAACGACAGGGCGTTTGTGCGCTACACGTACTTCCATGACGTGGAGAGCCCGGTGACTCCGCTGCCGGATGGAAGCGGGACGATTGCGGGGACGATTCTGAGCACGGGCAATGTGATTGGCCTGTCGGACACACTGGGGCAGCAGGTGGTGGCGAACGAGATCCATACGTTCGGCGCGAAGATGGTGAATGAGGCGCGGTTCGGCTATACGCGGCGGGCGCTGGCGCGCAGCGGGGCGAAGCTGGGGGATACGGCTTCGGCGGCGCTGGGGATTCCGGGGATACCGACGAATGCGGCGTTCAACAATGCGCTGCCGGTGTTTTCGCTGGCGACGTATACGCAGCTTGGCCCGACGGCGAGCACGTTCTCGAACTTTTCGACCTCGGTGACGCAGGTGTTCGATATGGTGTCGCGGACGGTAGGGGCGCACTCGCTGAAGGCGGGGCTGGATATGCGGTGGGAGCACCTGGATGCGATTCAGCCGCCAAACCCGACGGGGACCTTTGGGTTTACGACGCTCTATACGAACCTGCCCAGCGCGACGAACAGTGGGAATGCGCTGGCGAGCTTTTTGCTGGGACAGGTGAATACGTTCTCGATCGACCTGCAGAAGAATGTGCTACAGCCACGGGCACAGATTATGGAGTTCTTCGCGCAGGACGACTGGCGCGTCTCGGACAGGCTGACGATTAACGCCGGGCTGCGCTGGACGCTGAACTTTCCTTCGACGGAGAAGACGAACCAGGGTGCAGTGTTCAACCTGGCGACGCAGCAGTACCAGTACCTGGGGAAGGATGGGTTTTCGCGGTCGGCGCGGGAGCTGCACTATGGCAACTTCGGGCCGCGACTTGGCTTGAGCTATATGGCTACGCCGAAGACGGTGGTGCGCGCGGGGTATGGGCTGGTGTTTATCGAGCAGACGGGGATTACGACGCCGTTTACGACGCCACAGTTCCCTTTTTTGCAGACGGTGCAGCAGGGTTCGACGGATAGCATTCATCCGGCGTTCCAACTCTCCGCGGGGCCGACGGTAGCGCCGATTGTGCTGGATGGGAATGCGGGGCTGGGGCAGGGCGTATTTACGGTGACCAAGGCGCTGGGCTCGGGCTATGTACAGCAGTGGAATTTAGCGGTACAGCATGCGGTGACGAACAATCTTTCGATTGAAGTTGCGTATACGGGGTCGGTGATTACGCGGGTGGGAATTCCGGATTCGAATCTGAACCAGTTGAGCGCGGATCAGTTGGCGCAGGGTTCGGCGTTGACGGCCTCGGTGCAGAATCCTTACTTCGGGCAGATTCCTTCGAGCTCGTCGATTGGGGGGAAGACGGTGTCGGCGGCGCAGTTGCTGCGGCCGTATCCGCGGTTTCTGACGGTGGCGGCGTTCCGGAATAATACGGGGCGGACGAACTTCAACGCGGGAGAGATCAAGGTGCAGCAGCGGACGGCGTATGGGCTGAACTTTCTGCTGAGCTATACACACTCGAAGCTGATGGACGACGCTTCGAGCGTGTTCGACTCGTCGGTGCTGACGGGGCCGGTGGCGAACTTTCCGGTGGCCGATAGCTTCAACCCAAGGCTGGAACGGGATGCCTCGACGGGCGACGTTCCGAATACGACGACGGCGTCGGTGGTGTACCGGCTGCCTGCGGGGCATGGGCATCGATTTGCCCGTGCGCGCCTATGCCCGCA